>Ga0181526_10001446_pt1 | contig 22450 bp, 20 predicted proteins | sample PEATcosm2014_Bin_35_FD_119750 | JGI IMG/M metagenome (GOLD analysis project Ga0181526, IMG submission 119750) | Peatland microbial communities from MTU Mesocosm Facility, Houghton, MI, USA - PEATcosm2014_Bin06_30_metaG | ecosystem: Environmental > Terrestrial > Soil > Wetlands > Peat | place...
GCACCCAAACCATCACCTTCAACCCCATCCCCAACCAACTCCAGGGGACCATGCTCAACCTGGTTGCCACGGCCACTTCCGGATTGCCGGTCAGCTTTGCTTCACTGACGACGGGGGTATGCACGGTCTCGGGCACCGTCGCGTCGCTCACCAACACCGGAACCTGCACCATTCAGGCCTCGCAGCCCGGCAACTCCACCTACGCGGCCGCCCAGCCGGTCTCGCAAAGTTTCTCCGTGTTGCCGGCCTCCAATTTCACCATTACCCCGCATCCAGGGCAAGAAACCGTCTATAGCGGATTGCTCGCCGCGTTCGAGCTGCGCCTCCAATCGGTGCAGGGTTTCGATGGGAATGTAACGCTAACTTGTTCCGGCGGCCCCGTTGGCGCCGAATGCAAGGATCTGCCGCAAACCGTCCATCTTGACGGAACCGCGCGCGCCCTAACCGGCGTCCTGTTCCCCAGGGACACCGCGCCGGGCACTTACACCGTCACCTTCACCGGTGTCTCAGGATCGCTAACGAACACCGCGACCGCACAGTTCACGGTCCTCAGATAGTGCCTGGCTAAGTGATGGCTAAGTGGGGCAGGCTCGCAGCCTGCGGCGGCCTCGTAGGCCGCCCGGCGCCAGAGAGGTTCCCGAAAGGACCGCCGGCACGCATGCCGGCACTTGGTGGGACGCACCTTAGCGCGTCGGGGACGCACTGCAAGCGCGCCGAGTTTATGCGCCCAGACCACGCACCGCCGCGGCCACCTGCTCAATCGCCCGCCGGCTCTGGCTGAGCGGCCCGCCCAACGAAAAAAACGGGTGGATCATGCCCGCATACCTCGTGCACGTCACTTCCACGCCCGCCTCGGCCAGCCGTCTGGCGTAGGCTTCGCCCTCGTCCCGCAGAGGGTCGCACTCGGCGGTGATCACCAGCGCGGGCGGCAAGCCGCGCAGATCCCGCGCCAGCAACGGCGATGCGTACGGATTCTGGGCGTCCTCGGCGCGCGCCAGGTAGTGGCCGCGAAACCACTCCATCTCCGCGCGGGTCAGATAGTAGCCCTCCGCGAACTCCTTGTATGACGCCGTGTCGAAGGATACCAGGTTCGTCACTGGATACACGAGCGCCTGCAAGGCCAGCGCCGGACCACTTTCGTCGCGGGACTTCATGCACATCACCGTGGCGAGGTTGCCACCGGCGCTATCGCCGCCCACCGCGATCCGGCGCGGATCTATCCCCAAAGGGCCGGCGTTCGCCGCTATCCACCCAGTGGCCACGTAGCAGTCCTCCACGGCGGCCGGAAACTTGTACTCCGGCGAAAGCCGGTAATCCACCGCCACAACCACCGCGCCGGACTCGCGCGCCAGCGACCGGCAGATCCCGTCGTGCGTATCCGGATCGCAAACCACCCAGCCTCCGCCATGGAAGTACACCAGGCACGCAAATGGGCCCTCCGCCGCGGGAGTGTAAATTCGAATCGGGACCGGGTATTCCGGGTGCGGGACACTCGAATCCTCCACGCGACAGGCCTCCGCGGGCTGGCCGGCGAGGGCCTTCAATGCGTCCAGCGCCGCTTGACGCGCTTCCGCGGGCGAAAGAGTTTCAATGGCCGGAGCACCCTCTGCTTCATTGGCCTCCAACAGCGCCCGCACTTCGGGATAGACATTATTCCTGGTCATTCGGGTTTCAGCGTAACACGGCCGTGGCGCACATACTCGCCGCGTGCCGCATGCGACCTCAGCGGGACGCCTGGGCTTGCCGGTCTAAGAAAATTGCGTTAGGCTTTAGGAAATCGACTCGGACGTGCAAAATATTACATCGGTCTTAACCGCATGAACGGTGCGAGCGGCGCGCATGGCTGACACGGAAAACACCCATCGGACACAACTCGCGGGCGAACTAGCCGACGCGCAGCGCCGCATTACCGAACTGCGCCAGGATCAGCGCCTCTATCGCGAGTTGTTTGAAGACAGTCTGGGCTTAATGTGCATTCATGACCTGGATGGCGTCCTGCTGATCGTCAATCCGGCCGCCGCGCAGTCGCTCGGTTTCACCCCGGAACAGGGCGTGGGCGTGAATATGAAGCGCTTTCTGGCCCCGCCCGTCCGGCCCCTCTTCGACGCTTACTTGGATCGCATCCGGAGTAACCGCAGCGATTCGGGACTCATGCGTCTCACCGCCCGCGACGGGAGCGAACGCATCTGGCTTTACCGCAACGTTCTGTATGAGGAGCCGGGCGCGCCGCCGCGCGTGCTGGGCCACGCCCAGGATATCACCGAGCGGGTGCGCGCCGAAGAAGCGCTGAAGGAAAGCGAACGGCGTTTTCGCAGCATGGCCGATACGGTGCCCGTATTCATCTGGATGTCGGGAGCCGAAGGCCAATGCGAGTTCGTGAATAAAGCGTGGTTGGATTTTTCGGGCCGGACCTTGGACCAGGAACTCGGCCGCGGTTGGTCGGACAACCTGCATCCCGAAGATCGCGAACGCTGCCTCGAGAATCTCGCCAGAGCCATCGCCCGCGGCGAGAGCTTTCAAGCGGAGTATCGCATGCGCCGCGCCGACGGCGAGTACCGTTGGCTTCTGGATACCGGCACGCCGCGTTTCGACTCCACGGGCCAATTCGCCGGGCACATCGGCTCTTGCCTGGACGTCACCGACGCCCGCCGGGATCGCGAGGCGCTGCGCATCGCGCACGACGAACTGGCCATCCGCGTGGCGGAGCGCACCGCGGAGCTCGTGCTCACCAACGAAGCCCTGCGCCAATCCGAACAGCATTATCAAGTGCTCACCAATCTGGCGCCGGTCGGTATCTTTCGCACGGATGCCGCCGGCCGCTGCCTTTACGTCAATGAACGGGCCTGCGAGGTTTGCGGCATCCACGCGGAGGAGGCGGGCCAGGGTCCCTGGGAACGCATCCTCGAACCGGACGATCGGGTCCGGCTGGCCGCGGAATGGCGCAAGGTCGTGGCCGGCAGCGGACCGGGTTCGCTCGAGCACCGCATTGTGCGGCGCGACGGTTCCACGGTCTGGGCACTGACACACTTTGCCGCGGAACGAGGGCCCGCCGGCGAGGTCACCGGATGCATCGGGACCGTGGCCGATATCAGCGGCCGCAAGCGGGCCGAGGAGGAGAACCGCAAGCTGGAAGCCCAGGTGCAACACGCCCAGCGATTGCAAAGCCTCGGCATCCTGGCTGGAGGTCTCGCGCACGATTTCAATAATCTGCTCACCATCGTCATGGGTAACGCGCGCATCGCTCTGTTGGACCTTCCGCCGGGATCCGCGGCCGTGGAGAATCTGGCCGAAATCGAGACAGCCACCAGCCGGGCAGCGGAACTCACCAGCCAGATGCTGGCGTATTCGGGCAAGGGCCGGTTTACCCTGCAAGCCGTGAACCTGTCGCGCGTGGCGGAGGAAATCGCGAACCTGCTGCAGACCGTCATCTCCAAGAAAACGGCCATCCAATTCAACCTGCCGATCGATCTGCCGGCCATCGAAGCCGACCCCTCCCAAATCCGCCAGATCGTCATGAACCTGATCACCAACGCGGCCGAGGCCATAGGCGAGGGGGGCGGGGTCGTCCGGGTTTCCACCGGCGCGGTGGACGCCGACCGCACCTACCTCTCCGGCACTTATTTTGACGACCGCCTGCCCGCGGGCCGCTACGTGTACCTGGAGGTCGGGGACACCGGTTGCGGCATGAGCCTGGAAACACAGGCCAGGATTTTCGATCCCTTCTTCACCACCAAATTCACCGGGCGCGGCTTGGGGCTGGCCGCCGTGATCGGCATCGTGCGCGCGCACCGCGGCGCACTGAAGGTGTCCAGCCAACCGGGCGTCGGCTCTACGTTCCGGTTGTTGTTTCCCGCCACGGACAAGACCGAAGAGGTCCTTGCGGAGAGGCCCGCGGGCGTCCCGGCATGGCAGGGACGCGGAACCATCCTGGTGGTGGACGACGAATCCGGTATGCGCCATCTGGCGCGCGCGATTCTGGAAGCCTCCGGCTTCACGGTCCTGACCGCGTGCGATGGCGCGGACGCCCTGAATGTTTTCCGGCGGCATGCCGGGGAAGTGGCGGCGATCCTGCTCGATCTCACCATGCCCGTGATGAGTGGAGAGGAAACCGCCTCCGAGTTGCGGCGCATCCGCGCCGGGGTCCCCATCGTTCTTTCCAGCGGGTATAGCGAGCAGGAAATGGCCGGGCGCTTCGCCGGTAAGGGGCTGGCCGGCTTTCTCAAGAAGCCCTACGAACCCTCCGATCTCACCACGGCGTTGCAGCGGGCCCTCGCGCCGCGCGTCGCCGGGTAGCTGGCCGCGGGCCGCCGGCGTGCGGCAGGCTCGCAGCCTGCGGCGGCCTCGTAGGCCGCCTGCCTCGAAGCTGTGCCGGGCTTGGTGGCATAGGCTTCAGCCTGTGGAGGCGCGCTACGCTCGCCGAAGCCGGCTCCGCTGCGGCCAGCCCCACAACGCACCGCCTCCGCTTTCTTGCCGCGCAGCCCCTATCTTTTAAGAGTGAATTAAGATATAAATCTCCTATATGCCGTTTTGGGGCACGGGAGTCTCCGCATGAAAACACCGTACAAGCTCGCAATCTGCGTTTTGTCCCCGCTGCTGTTGGCGTCCATCGCTTTGGGCCAGCAGGATTATATCGGCCGCTACGACCTGTACGCGGGATACATGTATCTGAACAGCCCCGGCCTGAGCCTGGGCGAGAGTGGCTTCCACACGCAGTTCGGAACCAATCCGTCGAAATGGTATTCGATGGGTTTCGATTTCAGCACGGGAGCCGGCAATACCTCCCTGACCACCGGCATGATGAAGTCTTCCGTGCAGGAGCAGATCTCCCAGCAGTTGGCGGCCTTCGGTCTCACGCTCGCCGCCGTGCAGCCCGTGCCCGAGCGTTCGCGAACGCAGACTTATGCCATGGGTCCGCAAGTCAACTATCGCCATTTTCGGAAGGTCACGCTATCCATCCATCCCTCCTTGGGCGCCATCCACGAAGACGCCACTCCGAATGCCGCCAGTCTCGACCCTATCGGTAAAATGCTGGTCGCGCAATTGGCGCCTTCCGGGACCAAGCAGCAGTGGATCGGGTTCTACGGATTTGGCGGCGCCGTCGACTTTGGCGTGGCGCAGCATTTCGGCCTCCGCGTCACGGCGGATTTTGTGCACGATAATCTATTCGCGGATCTGGTGAATGCGCGCAACAGCGTGCGTTTCTCCGTCGGCCCGGTCTTTCACATGGGCAAGAACATAGCCGCGCAGAAGTAACCCGCGCCAGTGGGGCAGGCTCGCAGCCTTGGCTCGCAGCCTGCGGCGGCCTCGTAGGCCGCCTTCCGGTGGGCGGCGAAGCCCGCGCGGTTGGTCGGCGAAGCCCGCGCGGTTGGGCGGCGAAGCCCGCGCGGTGGGCGGCGAAGCCCGCGGTGGGCGGGTGAAGCCCGCTGGGGCGGGCCAGCCTGCCCGCGTGCTTCCTGATACACTGAACTTTCCGCATGCTATCGATCGTCATCCCCATCCACAATGAGGAGCCCTCCCTCCTGCGCCTGTACGACCGCCTGACGGCCGTGCTGGAGCCGCTCCGTCAGGCCTACGAAATCCTGTTCATCGACGACGCCTCCACCGACGGCAGCTTCGAACTGTTGGCTAACCTGGTGGAGACCGATGGGCATTTGAAAGTGATCCGGCTGCGGCGGAATTTCGGCCAGAGCGCCGCTCTTTCGGCCGGCTTTCACGAAGCCAAGGGCGATGTGGTCATCGCCATGGACGGCGACCTCCAGCACGCCCCGGAGGATATCCCCGCGCTGCTGGCCAAAATCGACGAAGGATACGACATTGCCAGTGGCTGGCGCAAAGAGCGCGTGGACAACCCGCTCACCCGCAAGATCCCTTCCCGTATCGCCAACTGGCTCATGGCCCGCGCGTCCGGCATCGACCTGCGCGACTTCGGCACCACCTTCAAGGCCTATCGCGCCGAAGTGCTCAAGGACGTGAACCTGTACGGCGAGCTGCACCGCTTCATTCCCGCGCTGGCCAGCTTTTATGGAGCGCGGGTGGCCGAAGTCCCCATTCAGAACACAGTGCGCCTGGCCGGCGATTCGCACTACGGAATCGGCCGCACCTTCCGCGTGATGTTCGATATCCTGACCATCAAGTTCCTGTTAAAATACTTCACCCGCCCCATGCACTTTTTTGGGCTCCTGGGTTTGGCTGGGACGGGCCTGGGCGGGCTGATCATGGTATGGCTGGCGGTGCATAAGTTGCTGGGCCACGAACTGATCATGGTCGAGCACGGCCCGCTGATGATCGCCGGCGGCCTGTTGCTGCTGGGCGGCTTGATGATGTTCAGTACCGGGCTGATCGGCGAAATGATGATGCGCACGTATTTTGAGAGCCAGGGGCGCCGCATCTACGCCGTGCGCGAGATCCTGACGCGCAAGCAGCGGGGCGTCGCCGGCGGCGCGCGCGGATGATCGCACATACTGCCATGTAGTAAACTGGGTATTTAATACCAGCAAATCCAAAGTTTTGGAGGTTCCATGAAGCACCGCAACGTAGTATTGCCCGCCTTGGGAATCCTGTTCTGCGCCCTCGCCGGTTTCGCGCAAACCACTTCCGCGTTGGAGGGAGACGTCAAGGGCGAAGACGGCTCGCCGCTGAAAGGCGCGAAGATCAAAATCGACCGCCAGGACATCAAAGGTCATTACGAAGTAAAGACGGATAAGAAGGGACACTATTTCTACGGCGGGCTGCCGCTGGGCACGTACAAGATCACGCTCGAGATCGACGGCAAAGACGTCGATTTTGTCGACAAGGTGCGCACCCGGCTGGGCGATCCCGTGGCCAACAACTTCGACATGCACGCCGCGGCGGACAAGCGCAAAGCCCTGAACCAGGCCGCCGATACCGGCAACCTCAGCAAAGACCAGGCGCGCGGCATGAGCGCCGAAGAAAAGGCGGCCTTCGACAAGGCCACCAAGGAACGCGCCGAACTGAAAGCCAAGGGTAAGGCGCTCAACGACGCCTTCAACGCGGGCAAGGAAGCCATGAATGCCAAACAGTACGACGTGGCATCCACCCAGTTCGCCAAAGCCGCCGAAATGGCCCCCGACCAGTTTGCCGTGTGGGCCAATCTGGGCGATTCCGAAGTCGCCTTGGCCAAAACCAAGACCGGAACCGAGCACGACGAGGCCATCAACAAGGGGATGGAAGCTTATCAGAAGGCGATGACCTTGAAGCCCGACGATGCGGGTACGCACAACAATTACGGCCTCGCCCTGGCCCAAGCCAAGAAGTTCGATGAGGCGCAGGCGGAACTCGCCAAAGCCGCTCAGCTCGATCCCCCCAGCGCCGGCAAATACTACTTCAACCTGGGCGCTCTACTGGTGAATAACGGCCAGTCGGAACCCGCTGGAGAAGCGTTCAAGAAGGCCATCGATGCGGACCCGAACTACGCCGACGCGCAGTATCAATATGGCATCTATCTGATCGGCAAAGCCAAACTGGGGACCGACGGCAAGTACGATCCCGTGCCGGGAACCCGCGAAGCCTTCGAAAAGTACTTGCAGCTCAAGCCCGACGGGAAGGATGCGGATTCCGCCAAAGGCATGCTCGCCAGCCTGTCCGGTTCGGTGGACACTTCATACGTGAATCCCGCCGCCAACAAGAAGAAGACCACCAAAAAGAACTAAGGTGACGCCGGGTGCGATAATGGTTAAGGGGCGCCGGAAAGAGCGCCCCCTCGTATCATGCGCCTCTTGTTCCGCTTCGTCGTCCTGCCACTGTTGGTGCTGTGGCTGGTGCGCAGTATCCTCAGATCCATCTTCGGCGGTGTGAACTCACAGGTGGCGGCCCAGCGTGGCAAGCCCGCGCCCCCGGTTTCCCCAGGCGGCGAGTTGAAAAAGGATCCGGTTTGCGGGACCTATGTCTCTGCGGATACGTCGGTAACCAAGCGGATCGACGGCCAAACGGTGCATTTCTGTTCGCCCGCCTGCCGCGATAAATACCGCGCCGCCTCATGATGTGGTGGGGCGGCCTCGTAGGCCGCCTCTTCTCCAACCTACCGGTCGCCGAAGCTGTAACCCACCCAAACCATGCCCATCGGCACCACGTTGCTGCTGAACTGGTTGTTGATGCCCCCCAGCCCTGGCGCGTAGTGTATGTCGAACTGCGGGCGGATGAAGATATGTTCCGTGACGAACAGCGACAAGCCCACACCGGCATGAATATCGAAATGGTTGGTACTCCCCACCGGCTCGATGGCGCTGGAGCAAACCACGGTTCCCACGCAACCGGTCTCGTTAATGCCGAAACCCGTGTGCGCTCCGCCAATCCCGCCTTCCAGTTGCAGAACCACGCGCTTGGTGCTGACCGGCCGGAATATGCCGTTGACGTCGTAGAACGCCTGCCGGTATAGCAAAGGGCCATAATTGCTGCGCGCGGGCTGCACGTCGGCCGCGGCTCCGATACCGAAGCGCTTCCAGAGCATTACGTCGCCGCCGATGCCCAGGAAGAAGCCGCCAAGGGCGGGATTGCTTTGGCAGAACCCATCGCTGTTCGCTCCCGGCGTGCATGAGCCGAGCGCATTGACGGAATCGAGGCCCTCAAGACCGCCTCCATTGGCGGCGTCATGCGCGGTCCCGAAGCCCAGCATAAAGTCGACGGAACTCTGCGCGCTGGCGAAAGGTACGCAGAGTAACAAAAGGGAGAGAATGGGAAGGTAACGGCAGATTCGTTTCACGTCGGAAGTCTCCTCTAGAATTTTGCAGTTGCAACAATGCACAAACGGCGCACAGGCCCTTAAGATTATTATCGCGCATTGACGGCCGCCATGGGCCGCAATAACCTACGACGCTGTTGGAAGGAAAGACGTTTCAGGCAAAGTAGGCGATTCCTGTCTTTGCCTATTGGTCCAAATCGGTGAAAATTTCGGCGAGCGGCAGGTGGACCGGAGATCCGGCCGCCGGCAGGACTCCGCCTTCCGGCTCCAGAAATCCGTTCGGGGTGCAGACCCAGGCTTTGCGTGAGACGGGTTCGAGGATCCACACATTGGCGACGCCGAAATTCAGGTAGTCGTCCAAGCGCTCGCGCATGCCGCGTAGGCTGTCGTCTTTCGAGAGAACCTCAATGCAGACGAGCGGCGGTGTGGTGAAGACCTGCTCGATGGGTTGGTCCCGATCGATTACGCACATCGTATTCTCCCACGTTTCGCTCACGCACCTCCCCGTCCACGTAGTCGCAGTCGGGCCGGTAGGAGGTAGACAGATATTCTTCGATGGAAACGACGGCAACGGTCGACATCCCTACTATCACAGCTCCAGCTTATAATCGCCTTTGACACCCAAAACCGCCTTCGTCTTTCCCGGACAAGGATCCCAATTCGCCGGCATGGGCAAAGATCTTGCCGCGCAGTTCTCCGTGGCGCGCGCCGTCTTTGAAGAAGCCGACGACGCGCTGGGATTCCCGCTTTCGGCCCTATGCTTCGCGGGGCCGGAGGACGCACTCAAGCTGACCGAGAACACGCAACCCGCGCTGCTTACCGTCTCCACCGCCGCCTTCCGGGTGCTGGCCGAGCGCGGCTTCGCGCCGGACTACGTGGCCGGCCACAGCTTGGGAGAATACTCCGGGCTGGTGGCGGCGGGCAGCCTGCAATTCGCGGATGCCGTGCGCCTGGTCCGCCGGCGCGGCCGCTTTATGCAGGAAGCCGTGCCGCCGGGCGTGGGCGCCATGGCCGCGTTGCTGCGCCTCGCCGAGGGCGCGCTGGAAGGCGTCCTGCAACAGGCCGCGCAGGGCGAAGTGGTGAGCGCCGCGAATCTGAACGCGCCGGACCAGGTGGTGATCGCCGGGCATGCCGGCGCAGTGAATCGCGCCGTCGAGCTAGCCAAGGCCGCCGGCGCCCGGCGTGCCATTCTGCTGCAGGTTAGCGCCCCGTTCCATTGCGCGCTGATGCAGCCTGCCCAAAAGCGCCTGGCTGCCGATTTGGCCGCCACGAACTTTTCGGATCTCGGTTGCCCGCTGGTGAACAACTGGCAGGCGCGGGAAGTCCACACGGGCACGGAGGCGCGCCAGGGTCTATACGAGCAGGTGCCCAACCCGGTGCGCTGGGCCGACTCGATCCGCTATCTCGCGGCGCAGGGTGTCGCGCGTTTTGTCGAAGTGGGCGCGGGCGGCGTACTCACCGGTCTGCTGCGTTCCATCGATCCGGGCCTGCTCGGTTTGCGCTGTGGCGAGCCCGCCGATTTGGAGAAACTATCCATATAACCTGCACGTCCGTGCTATCATCGTGCGCCTTTGTTTACATTTGTCGCTGTTCACCTTACTCGCATCGCCGGCCCTCCAATCCCAGGACCGCCCGCCGGATGTCTCCGCCAACCTGCCCATCAAGCGCGTCGTTCTATACAAGAATGGGGTCGGTTACTTCGAACACCTGGGCCGCGTGCGCGATAACCAGGAAGTCACGGTCTCGTTCACATCCGGACAGCTCAACGACGTGCTGAAGTCGCTGACCGTTCTGGACCTCAACGGCGGCCGCATCACCGGCGTGGCCTACGGATCGGCTGCTCCCGTCGAGCGGCAACTGGGCGACCTGCGCATTCCCACCGACGACAAGACTTCCCTCGCGGAATTCCTCGGCGCCCTGCGCGGGGCGCGCCTGGAAGTGCGCAACGGGTCCAATACGATCACCGGCAGGCTGCTCAGCGTCGAGCGGAAAACGCGCATCTCCGGCGGAACCACGCTGGAGATCGACTACCTTTCGCTGATGACCGACGCGGGCGAGTTGCACACTACGGAGATTTCGCCCGCTTTCTCCGTGCGGCTGCTGGACCGCGGCCTCACGGGCAAGGTCGAGCGCCTTCTCGATCTGGTCGCCTCGGCGCGGGAGCCCGACATCCGCAAGATGACGATCTCCACGGCGGGCTCCGGTGCGCGCGATCTGTTCGTCAGTTACATTAGCGAAGCGCCGGTCTGGAAGACGACTTACCGTATTGTCCTCGACTCGAAGACCGGCGCGAAACCCTGGCTACAGGGATGGGCCATCGTGGATAACACGGTGGGGCAGGATTGGGAGAATGTGAGCCTGTCTCTGGTAGCCGGTGCGCCGCAGTCGTTTATTCAGAATCTCTCGCAGCCTTATTTTACGCAGCGGCCCGTGATCCCGCTGCCGGAGAGTATGTCGACCGCGCCGCAAACGTACGAGTCGACGCTGATTCCGGGCGGCGCGCGCCTCACCGGTTCGGTCACGGACCCGGCCGGAGCCGCGATCGTTGGCGCGCTCGTTAAGGCCTTCGGCGCGAACTCCGCGCTGGTGGGCGAAACCAGCACCAATGCCGCGGGAACCTACGAACTGCGTGCGTTACCGGAAGGCGCGGTGCGCCTGGAAGTTGCATCGCAGGGCTTCCAGCCGGCGGTCGTCAATGGCATCGTAACCTCCGCGGCCACGTCCGGGCGCCAGGACGTGCGCCTGGAGATTGGATCTGTCACGCAGGCAACGGAGGTGTCCGCGGCGGCGCAACAAGCTCAAACGACCAGCTCCGCAATGTCGAGCGTCGCCGGCGGCAGATCGTTGGGCAGTGGCGCGGCGCTGGGCGGCCGGCGGGGCGGCGTGGGCGGGGGCAGCGGCGCCGGCTACGGACCTGGCGCTGGGGGCGGTGTCGGTGGCGGTGTTCACAACCCACGCGCCAACTTGGAGGCCGCCGCGCGCGCGCAAGAACTGGGCGACCTCTTCGAATACAAACTGAAAGAACCCATCAGCATCCAAAAGAACCGATCCGCCCTGGTGCCGGTGCTCCAATCCGCCATCGGCGCGGAAAAGGTTTCCGTATGGAACGAGCAGGCCGGTCTGCGGCGCCCGCAACGCGCGCTGTGGCTCACAAATTCCAGCGGACTGACGCTCGATGGCGGCAGCTTCAGCGTGCTGGAAGAAGAGACGTTCGCCGGCGAAGGCATCTTCGACCCGATTCGCCCCGACGAGAAGAGACTTGTATCGTACGCCACGGATCTGGCTTTGAACGTCAGTTCCACCGAGGGCAGCAATCAACAGCGGGTGACTCGCGTGCGCGTGCATCGCGGCGTGATGACTCACGAAAGCGAAGTCCGGGAGACGAAGACTTACACCTTCCGAAACGAGGATAATTCGCCGCGCATCGTCATCGTGGAACATCCGGTGCGCTCCGGTTACCAACTGCGCAGCGCGGCGCAACCGATCGAAACCACTGCCGCGTGGATGCGCTTTCGTCTGGAAGTCGGCGCCAAGCAAACCGCCGCGCTGGTGGTGGAAGAAGCGCGGCCAGTGTCGGCCGGTTATACGGTTTCCGATATCAACAGTAAGCTGATCGCCACGTTCGTGCAACAGCGGTCCATCGACAAGAGCGTGGAAGAGGCGTTGCGCAAGGTGCTGGCGCAGAAAGACGCTATCGGCGCTCTCGACGAGCAGAAGGCTGCGCGCGACGCCGAGATGGAGAAAATCTACGACGATCAGCAGCGCCTGCGCGAAAACATGAAAGCGCTCAAGGGCAGTCCCGAGGAGAAGGCGCTGGTCGAGCGCTACGTGCAGCAACTCAACACGCAGGAAACGCGCCTGGAAACCTTGCGCCAGGAAATCGCGCAGCTCGAAACCAAGAAGGACGCCGCCCAGGCCGAGCTCGACCGCATGATCGAAGACTTGTCCTTCGACGTGAAGTTGTAGGCCAGTACCGGTGCACTACGATCAGTCGGAATACGACCTTCGCTGCGAATGGGGTCTGGCGGGCGGGCGGGCCCTGGCGCCGATCAGCGACGTCGTGATCGTCGTCGACGTGCTGGCATTCTCCACCGCCGTGGATATCGCCGTCGCGCGGGGTGCGTCCGTATTGCCGTACCGCTGGCGCGACGAGTCGGCTGCCGCATTCGCGCAGTCGAAAGGTGCGCTGCTGGCCGGGCCGCGGTCCGCCGCCGGCTATTCCCTATCGCCTCCGTCGTTGCAATCGATCCCGGCGGGCTCCGCCCTGGTGCTGCCGTCGCCGAACGGCAGCACCCTCTGCATGACGACGGGCGCCGTCGCCACTTACACGGCTTGCCTGCGGAACTGTCGCGCCGTAGCGGCGCAGGCCCAAGCCCACGGTTCGCGCATCGCCGTAATTCCCGCCGGAGAGCAGTGGGGCGACGGCTCGCTTCGTCCCGCGATCGAAGATTTGATCGGCGCGGGAGCGGTGCTGGCGGCCCTGCCGGGACGGCCGTCGCCCGAGGCGGAGACGGCCATCGCCACATTCGAGCGCTTCCGGCACAATCTGCACGGCGCGGTGCTGCGGAGCACGTCCGGAAAGGAGCTGGTGCAGCGGGGATTTCCGCGCGACGTCGAAATAGCCGCCGAATACGCGGTGAGCAAGACGGTTCCCCTAATGCAAGTGGATCGCTTTGTGAACGCAGCGCCGTAGGGCGAGGCGCCGGACCGTCCGTTATGGAATACTGGCAGTTCGGTTGCACCCGTGGGGCGGCCAATTTTGGCCGCAGCCGCCTTTCAGGCGGCTCCCGCTTTCATGGCGCGCCCCGTCGTGGTCGCAAAGGCCGGCTGAAAGCCGGCTGCGGGCAGGATTGCCCGCCCCACAAACGCGATACTCACGATGTACTAGGGTCTGAGCGCCGCCTGCAGCATGGCGCGCGCGTTCCGCCGCAGCCCGGATAGCCCGAATGGAAGTCCGGCCGCTCGCGGTCGGCATCCAGCGCGCGCGGATGCTCCGGATAAATCAGCCGCGGATACTTCTGCCGCACCAGCTCCTGCATCACCGCGAACATGTGCACCTCGCCTTCGTCGAGAAACACCTCCGTGTACTTCTCGTACGGCTGGCGCACGCGCACGTTCCGGAAATGCACGTGATTGATGCAGTCCCGCGATCCGAAATAGCGGCAGACTTCCACTGGGTCCTGGCCCATCTCGCGCGTGATCCCGCAATCGAAGGTGATCCCATTCGACGGGCTGGGTGCGATTCGCGTACGTCATGGCCGCAACGATCGCGCGATCGCGCAGCCCGATCGGCGTAGAAATATCCATCCCGCGCAGCAGTTCGCGGGCTTCGTCGGAGGTGGGCACCGGCGTTGAACCCTTGCTCACTGAATAGCAAGGCCCTCCGTGGGCAGCGCCGGCAGATCCTTCACGCGGTCGCAATCGAAGGTCAGGCCCGCGCCGGCGCGCCCGATTTCTTCGTAGTAGCCCTCCACCAGGCGGTATGCATAGAATTTGTATTCGATCACCGGAAGGCCCACCCGGCCCGCGGCGCGAATGATTGCCGGACCTTTTCGATCTCTTCGTCCCGACCCGGTCTTCCGTAAATGGCGTTCGGAAAGCTCACGATCGTCATATTGCCCAGCTCATGACCACGTGATCCACGCCAAGCTGCTTCACGCCGCGCATGCGGCCTTCGTCCACGCCTGCCTCCGGAGGCCGTCCCGAGATGTCCAGGCAGATCTTGGGTGTGCCGGCTGGCACGCCCGCCGGCGCGCCGGCTGCCTGCGTTAACGATGCGAGCGCTCCGGCGCTCGCAGCCTGCAGGATCGTTCTTCGCGTCAGATCGAGTTTTGTCATAATGCCGCCGAAAGCGGGTCCTGGAGGACCCGCGCAGACCTGGAGGTCCGCCCCACTACAATATATCTATGCGCATTCCCCTAGCACTCTGGCTTTTTGGCGCGCTGGGTCTTGCCGCCAACCTGCCGGCCCCGCGCGAGCGTTCCTTCAGCTTCGAATACGCGGTCACCGTGAAGGAAGTACCGGCCGGCGCACACACGGTCGATATCTGGCTGCCGGCGCCGCACGACGACGCCTTCCAACGCATCGCCAACCTGCGCATCGATGGTCCCAAGCAATACGACCAATGGCAGACCGCCACCGGCACGGAAGACAACCACATCCTGCATATCCGCATGGTCGATCCGAAGGAGCCGGCCATCGCGGTGACCATGCGCTTCGATGCCGTGCGCAAGGAGCATATCCAACCGCTCGCGGCGGATTCGCCGGCGGACGGCACGCCCGCCCCGACGGACTTCGCGCGCTACCTGCAACCCGACCGCCTGGTACCGCTCGACGACACCATCCGCCGTTGGGCGCGCGAGGTGGTGGACGCGGCCGGCGCCAAGACCGACCTGGAAATGGCGCGCGCCATCTACAACCACGTGGTGGCCACCGTGAAATACGACAAGACCGGCAAGGGATGGGGCAATGGCGACATTTATTACGCGTGCGACGCGCGCCGCGGCAATTGCACCGACTTCCACGCCATCTTCATCGGCTACGCGCGCGCCGTGGGAATCCCGGCCCGCTTCGCCATCGGCTTTCCGCTGCCCGCCGACCGCGGCGCGGGCAAAATCGCCGGCTATCACTGCTGGGCGGAATTCTACGCGAAGGGCATCGGCTGGGTACCCGTGGACGCGTCGGAAGCCGCTAAGAATCCCGCGAGGCGCGAGTACTTCTTCGGCGCGCACGACGAGAACCGCGTGGAACTGAGCAAGGGCCGCGATATTAACCTGGTTCCCCGGCAGCTCGGCGATCCGTTGAACTATTTCGTATATCCGTACGTCGAACTGGATGGCGGCAAATATACCAGCGTGGAAACCAGCTACTCGTACAAAGATCGGCCGCAATGAGGGGCGCAACTATGAAACTCTTATTACGTTTCGCAGCCGCGGCGGGCCTGGCGTTGGCCCTCACGCCGTTTGCCGCGCCGCAGGCTCCGCAGCTCCCGCAGGGCTCGCCGGGCCACCCGCAGCGTCAGAGGACCCCCACGCAAGACGATGCGCCACTCCCTGACGGCAAATCCCAACAAGATGAAATACTGAAGGCCGATCACGAAAAGGACTTGAAGGATGCCGCGCAGCTCATCGAGCTGGCCGAACAATTGAAGCAGGATCTGGAGAAGAACGACCGCCACGTGCTTTCGATCTCCACCGTCAAGAAGACTGAAGAAATTGAGAAACTGGCCAAACATATCCACTCCCGCCTGGTGCGCTGACGTGACGCTCGTGGCGGCGCTGCTCGCGTGGCCTGCCGCTGCGCAGGCGCCGAAGTCCCCACTCCTGGTCCTGCTGGGCGGCGATGCCAAAGTCTGGCAGGCCGCTTGTGAGGAGCGCGGCTGGCAGTTTATGGAGGCGCAAACCGACACCGCCGGCAAGAGCGCCGACCAGCGCGTGAAGGCCCTGGCCGGCGAGGTGGAGGAAGCCGAAAAACGATTGCCCGTGGATCCCGATCGCGTCTACCTTGCGGCGCAGGGCGGGTCCGTCTCCACGCTATTCTACGTGGCGGCGCGAATGCCGGATCTTTGGGCCGCCGCCGTGGGCGCCGGCGGAAGTCCGCGCACCGCTATCGATAGCAATCGCATCTTCGCCGCCAATACCACCCATCTTCCGGTTCTCTGGCTGTCTGCGAATAAGGACGAAGAGCCGCTGGGCAAGAAGTTGCGGTCGGCCGGTTTCAACCTGGAATCGCGCGAACTGGCCATGGCCAAGCCCGCGGAGATCTTCGAATGGCTCGCCGCGCACCGGCGCGACGCGTTCCCCACCACGGCCGATTGCGAAACGGGCAACCCGCTGTTCCCCCGCTGCTACTGGATGGAAGTGACCAGGTTCGATCCCGCCGAACGCAACGACGTGCTGGATTCCACGCGCGTGCAGCCGCTGGGATCGGGCGCGCAGTTGGCTATCGGCCCGTTCGGATACAATCCCGGCGAACCGGGGCCGGGCGTTGTAGTCGCGTCGCTGCCCGAGAAATATGAGGGCCCGCTCAAGGTCAACGACCGCATCGTGGAATTGGGCGGCAAGGAACTGACAAACGCCGCGGAGTACGCGCAAATCCTGTATCGGACGTTCGATGAGAAGCCGGTGGTGGCGATGGTCGAGCGCGGCAAGCAGCGCCTCCGTCTGGAGACCAAGATCGTGTTGGCGGCGCACGCAGAGCCGGTCACCGCCCGCGTGCGCGCGCAATACCTGCCGGAGTTGCAGGAGGTCGAAGTAGTCAGCCGCGCCATTGCGCAGATGAAGCTGACACTGCCGGAAGCGTGGCTGCCCGTCAGGATCAACTGGAACGGCACCGAACTGATAAAGGCCACGGAGGCCGGCTGCTGGCTGTTGGATGAACGGAAAGAACTGCTCACCGCCAAGCGTTGCCAATAGGTTTGACTTACAATAGCTGCCATGGATTCCGCACGCTACGGCACAACCATTGTGCTCGTCAACCTGCTGGTGAATATCGTGCACGGCGCGGCCCACCTGAAATTGCATATCGATTTGAGCGCGGCGGAGACGCTGTTCGTGGCGATCGCGATCGTCGCCGGACCGCTGTTGGCCATGGCGTTGCTGTGGACACGCTGGCAGCGCCTCGGATTCGGCTTGCTGGCTCTGACCATGGCTGGATCGCTGGTCTTCGGCCTGTACCATCACTTCATGGCCATGGGTCCCGACCACGTTGGGGCGCAAGTGCCCGGGTTCTGGGGAACCACGTTCGTGATCACCGCGTGTCTATTGTTTCTCGTTGAGAGCGTGGGCGCGTTTGCAGGCGTGTGGTTCCTGAAGTGGGGCAGGACTCCAGTCCTGCGCGGGTCCTCCAGGACCCGCTCTTAAGGCAAACAAATCAGTACTGGACCCACACAGACCGACGTGGACGCCGGTCCGCACGGTCGAAAACCCACGGCGTTTCCACATTCTGTCCGCCGCCGTGGGGCGCCGCCCCACGCGGGTTTTCATCACGATTCGTGGGCCCCAGGCCCATCCTGACAGGACTGGAGTCCTGCCCCACAATCAACGCCACATCATCGTTTGAGCGCACCGAAGGTCGTATACTGACAGTCGTTCACCCAGATGTCGAAGGCATCCAGTGAGACGCTCTGCGTCACTTCGGGCGACGCCGTGATCTCCAGCGTATGGAACGCGCACGGGATGCCTTGCAGCGTCCAAACGGTCTGTTGGTAGAGGGGGGGAGCGGAGGTGTTCAGGTTGACGGTGGTCTGGAAGATCCCATCCAGTGTGACGGACGCATTGCCCTGGTATGGACCGGTCAGTGTGACCCAATCCACCCCCGTCCCGACGAACTGGAAGACGGCGGTGTCCTGGTTCTCCGAAGTGGATGCGTATTGGTTAGTGCTGGCCATGGCCGAGGGTGTGATCATTTGCCATTGGCCCTGGTAAGTAATGGTCGGCGGCTCCTGCAGGTTACTGGTGATATTTCGGGACTCCTCGACACGCGCCGGGGTCACCAGATAGGTCCACGTAGCGCCCGCATCGTTCGACTCGAACAGACCGTGATATCCGGCCGCGAACAGCGTACCGTCGGTCGCAAAACCGGGCGAAACGCCGAGAGCCGAGACCATAGCGTCAGGGAACGAAGTCACTTGCGACAAGGTATTTCCGCCATTGGTGGATTCCATGAGACCGTACTGGATGGTGCCGATGAAGAGAGTCTGATCGTTCGCGTAGTTCGGGGAGAATTGGATAATCAGACCCCTGGTGGTGCGGGTGTTGGAAAGCAGAGTCCATGTGGAACCGCTATTGGTGGACCTGTAGATGCCGCCGTGCAGGGCCGCGGCAAACACGGTTTGGTCCACGGCGTAATTCGGGGATACGGCCACCGTCGCCATTCCGTTGGGATTATCGGGAAGTGTGAGAACCGTCCAGGTAACGGCGCTGTCGGTGGTTTTGTAGAGCGACCCCGTCTGGGCTCCCGCGAACGCGGTGTGGTCGGTGGCGAACGCGGGCGAGAAAGCGATGCAAGGAACGCCGTTCCCATTCAGGCTGGAAATAGTCCAAGTCTCGCCCTGATCGAGGGAGATCCACAGGCCGGCGCCGGCGTTGTCGGGCTCATCGTGGACGGTGTTATGGCCAGGCGCCGCGGTCGTGCCAATATAGACGGTCTTATCGTTGGCGAAGTTGGGGGAAACGGCTAAGCCTCTGGGATAAGCGGTCTGGCCGGGTCCGGTCATCATCTGCCAGGTGGCGCCGTTATCGGAGGTCCTCTGTAAGCCATTGTGGTTGCCGCTGAACGCCATCCCATCGTTGGTGTAGTTGGGCGAAATTGCCGATCCGTCGGTATAGGGCGCTTGCATTCCGTTATTCTGCAGCGTCCAGGTGGCGCCGGCGTCGGTGGTCCACAGGTTGCCGCTTCCGTACGTACTCACGAATATAGTCTGGTCCACGGGGAAGTTCGGCGACATATTGATGTAACGCACGAAGCGGGTCGGGCAAGTATCGATGTATTGCCAGGACGCCCCATTGTTAGTGGATGTCCAAAGTCCCTCGAACATGCCCAGGAACTGGAGCCCACCGGGGTAAGCGGCGAGTGTCTGATAGTGGACGGTAGTCAGAGTCGATAACTGGCGCGATACCCTAACCGGCGTTCCCCACGACGCCCCTTTATTCGTCGATTGGAAAACTCCATTAACCGCGGTGGTGACCCAAAGCGTGGAGTCCTGCGTATAAGTTGGAGACAGCGTCAAAGAGGTCGCGTTGGTATCGGTGAGGCCCGAATTGAATTTCGCCCAGGAAACTCCGCCGTTTGTGGAAGCCAGGAAGCCCCCGCCCATGGTTACCGCAAAGGCCGTCTGATCGGTACTGAAAGAAGGCGAAAACGCCAACGACGTGACCCTGGGAAGCGTGAGTCCGGAAGTGACTGAAGTCCACTTCCCTCCGCCGTTCGACGATCTGAATATCCCGTTCTCGCCGGTCCCCACCAATAGGGTATGATCGGCGGCGAAGTTCGGAGAGACTGCAATGAAGCTGATCCCCGCCGTCAATGGCGTGGGCGCTGTAATCTGGATCAGGGTCTTCCCGCGGTTCGTGGACCTGAGAATCTCATTGCCCTTGGTCAACACGTACAGTGTGTTGTCTTTGGCGAAGTTGGGCGATAACGTCATATTCACCAGGGAATCCGAAGACAATGTGGTCCACGAGTTCGCCCCATCGGTGGACATGAACAGGCCGGTTTGGCCCGCCGCGAACACTGTTTGATCTTGACTGTAGCCAGGCGAGAAGATCAACGCGTAAAGAGGGTTGTTGTTGAGCAGACCGGGGGAGACCGTCCAGTTGACCCCGCCATCGGTGGACTTGAAGACCACCATTACGCCCAGCTTGAGCGTCAACCCCGCGGTCGCCGCCAGCACCGTATGATCCTGCGCGAAGTTCGGCGATATGGCGACCACCTGCATGGGATCGTGGGGGTCGTGAGCCATGAGCGAGCCGGCCGCGACGACCAAACAGGCGGCGACAGCGGCGAAAAACCGAATTTTCAAAACCACAGACACACTCCTTGGGGGCGCGTTCCGAGTGAGGTGGCCCAGGCACCGGGATGGGCTTCGTTGTATTATAGGGCCGCCCACCAGTAAGGTCAAGCCGATTAGAGCTGTAGTAGTCCTAGGCTAAACAGGCTAGACGCGCTGCCAGGTCCACCACAATTGCGCTATCTACGCCAGAATACCCTTCACCACATTTCCTGCAATCCCCGTCAGCCGCGCATCCAGGCCCTGGAACTTAACGGTCAGACGCTTGTGGTCGATGCCCAGCAGGTGCAGCATGGTGGCGTGGAAATCGGGCACGGCCACGGCTTTCTCGACCGCCGCATAACCCAATTCATCCGTGGCGCCGTGGCTGATGCCGCCCTGGATGCCGCCGCCCGCCAGCAGGAAGCTGAATCCCTTGATATGGTGATCGCGGCCATCGCCCTGCGACATCGGTGTACGTCCGAATTCGCCGCCCCACACCACCAGCGTGTCGTCCAGCATGCCGCGCTGTTTCAGATCCTGGATCAACGCGGCGGTAGGCCGGTCGGTCTCCTGCGCCTTGATCACCACGTTGGCTTTCACGCCCGAGTGGTGATCCCAATCGCGATGGTAGAGCTGAATGAAGCGCACGCCGCGCTCGGCCAAACGGCGCGCCAGCAGGCAGTTGGAGGCGAACGATCCGTCGCCCGGTTTAGCGCCGTACATCTCCAGCACGCTGGCCGGTTCCTTGCTCATGTCGATCAGGTCGGGCACGCTCGATTGCATGCGGAATGCCATTTCGTACTGCGCGATGCGAGTGAGAATCTCGGGGTCCCCAGTGGCTTTGTATTCCAGGCGATTCAGCGCATTCACAGCCTGGATCGATTCGTTCTGCGCGGCGTCGCTCACGCCCGGCGGATTCCGTACATGCAGCACGGGGTCGCCGAAGGAGTTGAGCTTCACTCCCTGAAAACGGCTGGGCAGGATGCCGCTCGACCATTGGCGCGCGGCGATGGGTTGCATCTGGCCGCCCTTGCCGGAAGACATCAGCACCACAAACCCGGGCAGGTTGTCCGTTTCGGCGCCCAATCCGTAAAACACCCACGATCCCATGCTGGGCCGCCCGGTAATGATGGAGCCGGTGTTCATCAGGGTGTGGGCGGGATCGTGATTGATCTGCTCGGTCCACATGGAGCGTACGATGCAGATATCGTCGGCCACGCTGCCGATGTGTGGAAACAGCGAGCAGATCTCCTGGCCGGATTTGCCGAACTTCTGAAAAGGATGCTGCGGGCCGAAGCAGGTCAGGCGCTGGCCCTGGAGCTGCGCGATCTGTTGCCCGGCGGTGAAGGAGTCCGGCATGGGCTTGCCGGTCATCTCGGCGAGCTTGGGTTTGTAGTCGAAGGTTTCCAGGTGCGACGGGCCGCCGGCCTGGTAGAGGAAGATGACGCGCTTGGCCTTGGCCGGATGATGCAGCGGGTTGACCACGCCGGTGGAAGCCAGCACGCGGCGGTCCAGCAGCGAGTTCAGCGCCAGCAGTCCGACGCCCGAAAGGCCGTTGCGCAGGAACGTGCGGCGGCAGGTTTCACACTCGTGGGGCAGGCTCGAAGCCGGGGTGCCCTCTGGGCCGGGACTCGCAGTCCCGCTCTCACTTCTAATTCCTGGTGATGGTTTCATGTAAGTTCAGAATTGCCCTTGCCACCAGGGTCATGGCGGCTGTCTCAGGTTTGGCGTCGCCGGCCTGCGGCGCCTCGCCCACGCTCAACAGTTCCACGGCCGATTCAGGCGACGCGCGGAAACGGTCCAGACTCTTGCGATACAGATCCTTCAGGATCTGCCGTTCCTCCGCGCCGGGCGCACGGTTGAGTGCGCGCGCGAAAGCCCAATCCAATTGCCGGTCGAACGCCGCGCCGCCTTGCCGCACGATGTTCCCGGCGAACACCCGCGCGCTCTCCACGAAGATGGGATCGTTCATCAGGTCCAGGGCTTGCAGCGGTGTGTTGGAGCTGACGCGGTTCACCGTGCATTCCTCGCGTGTGGGTGCATCGAACGTCAGCAGCGTGGGATGCAGAAAAGTGCGCTGCCATTCGGTATACAGCGCGCGGCGGTAAAGGTCCGCGCCGCGGCTGGCCGAGTATTCCCGCTTGGGAAAGTTCATCGCCGCCAAATAGCCTTCGGGCTCGTAAGGGCGTACGCTGGGCCCGCCGAACCGCTCCGTCAGCAGACCGGCAACCGACAGCGCGATATCGTGTACGATTTCCGCA
>Ga0181526_10001448_pt1 | contig 22440 bp, 11 predicted proteins | sample PEATcosm2014_Bin_35_FD_119750 | JGI IMG/M metagenome (GOLD analysis project Ga0181526, IMG submission 119750) | Peatland microbial communities from MTU Mesocosm Facility, Houghton, MI, USA - PEATcosm2014_Bin06_30_metaG | ecosystem: Environmental > Terrestrial > Soil > Wetlands > Peat | place...
ACTGGCGCCTTGATGCGTGAGGCAAAGTTGACGGTATCGAAGTAGAGAGCAGCATTCATCGCATCGGGGTTTTCAGAGGGCCAATAGGGATAGCCGGCTTTGCGGCCGTGCAAATCGCCATTCGTATCAGCGCCGGCCGGCACACAAACCAGCACATCAGTCACCTCGTCCGACCGCAGTCCTGCAAGCGCAATGCTCTGCTGACCACCCATGCTGCCGCCGGTGAGCACCACCGTCTTGCCGTTCCAGTCGGGCCGCGTTGCCAGATAATCGAGCACGCGCGAATCGCGCAGGTACATATCAAGAAAGTAGGATTTTTCACGATCGGTGTTTCCGATCGCGTTGTAGTTCGTCGGGATGTTGCCTGATGGATCTGAAGGCAGCTTGTCGTGCGAGTCGACATTCAGGACCAGCCAGCCATCGGCGGCACGCTCAGCGTCGGCGTGCGCATTGAGCGCGTAAACGCCGGCATATTGGAGCATGATCAGCGCTGGGTACTTGCCGTCAGCAGCGGGCCGCGCCACGTATCCGTGAGCCTTCGAACCGAGCGCATCGAGTGCGAACATGCTCATCTCCACGCCCGGCACGTTAGTCTGAACCGGGGTGAGAACAGCGTCGATGGGAACCTTGGCCTGCAGAGCCAGCTTGCCGTCCCAGAATGCATCGAAGTCGGCCGGGCGCGGAGTCGAAAGCGGAATCTCCATCGGCGCCACGGCAGCGCCAACTGCATAGAGACCATTGTTGTGGCCAGTGTTGCCCCCAATCCAGTGAGGCGACGGGGGCGATCCGCCCTGGTTCACTGCCCCGGCGCCGGATTGCGCCGCGGCCGTGGAAGCAGCGTCTGGGGCCGGACTGCTTTGGTTTGGCGTTGCGGAACCGGATTGACCCGCGCTTGTGGCCGGTGCAGTCGGCGCAGTGGATGCGGTTGTAAGAGCTGCATACGGCTCAATCGCAACATAGATCATCTCGGGTTGGTCGCCGACGATCTCGATCTTGTCCTTACCCGAGGAGAGATCGAGCTTGCCTTCCTTGAGTACAACGGCGTTGTTTCTTCGAATCGTCCACTTGTAAGCGAAGGTAGGCGCTTCGGGGCCCGGTGTAACCGTCCAGCCAACCGTTTCACCGATCTTGTAGATGCCGTTCGCGTGATAGGGCATGAAGCTCAGTTGCTGCGGAATCGGAGCCCGCTGGGCAATTGCCGACGAGCAAACGAACAGGACACAGCAGAGGGTTAAAGCTCGGACGCGCTTCATTGGAATCACGGGTTGATGTTACAGGACGAAGTGAAAACTCTATCTCAATGGCCCGGGGCCGAAATGGGACCCTGGAATTCTGATTTCTGCTTGGCCGCGTCAGCCAACCTATTGCCTCAGGTCCACCAGCGTTGCTCCTTGGCCGCCTTCGTTTTGCGGAGCTTCTTCGATTCCGGCCACATGAGGGTGCGACTTCAAGAATTCGCGGACGCCGCGGCGAAGAATGCCAGCGCCATGGCCGTGGATGACGCGCACGCGCGGCAGCCCGGCGAGAAAGGCGTGGTCGAGATATTTTTCGAGCTCGTCGGTCGCTTCATCGACTGTTCGGCCGATGAGGTTGATCTCAGAGCGCAAAGCGTCGGTGTTCGCGCTCGTCACTGTTACGTGCACGCCCTTCTGGCGGCGCGCAGCGCCCAATGGGTCTGCCTTCTTCCCTTGCCCCGAATCTCCTCCAAAAGCTGGAGGTGCGGAGCACTCATCGCGGCGAACGCGCATTTTGATGGGTCCTAGCGCGACTTCGAAAAGGTCCTTCTCGATCTCTCGCTGCACGACCGCGACTTTGCCCATCGATTTCAGGAAAACCCGGTCGCCGGGCGCGACGTGGCGCAGCAGATGCGGCTGCGCATTTGCATCGCCCTGGTCCGCGCCGGTGCGGTGCGCGACGACCGCCTGATTGAAGCTTTCCTGAAACTCGCGGCGCAGGCGCGTAATGCGCCGCTCGGCTTCTTTGGATAGTTTTTGTTGCGCCGCACGATCTTCGACCACGCGCACGTTTTCCCGCATCTGGAATTCGAAGTCCTTGAGCAGTGAGGCCAGCTTTGCCTCAAGTTCGCGCACGCGGTTGCGCACCTCGACATCGCCCTCACGCTCGAGCCTCTTCCGTTCCACGTTGAGCGCGTATTGTTGCTCGCGAGCCGCTTTGCGCTCCACCTCGAGCTCCGCAAGGTCGCTGTGCAGTTTGTCCAGGAAGCGCGCGATGTCGGCCTGCTGCGAGCCAAGCCGCTCCCGTGCCGCAGCAATAATTGAGGTGTTCAAACCCAGCCGTTCCGCTGTTTGAATTCCAGCTGACGCACCCGGCACTCCAAGATGAAACTGATAATTAGGAACCAGCGTTCGTTCATCCACGCCGGCTGCGGCATTGCGCACACCGGGTGTGTTGGCTGCGTAGACCTTGAGCGACGTGTGATGCGTGGAGATCAGCGACCAGGCACCGGCCTTGAGAAAATGGTGCGCCACGGCCACGGCCAGAGCCGCGCCCTCTTCGGGATCGGTTGATGAACCCAATTCATCGAGCAGCACGAGTGCGCGCGAGTCGGCGAGTCGCGAGAGCCGGTCAAGATTGGTAATGTGCGCAGAAAAAGTAGAAAGCGCTGCCTCGATCGACTGAGCGTCGCCAATGTCGGCAAGGAACGCAGTGAACGCCGGAAAGCTGGCGCGGGTGGCCGGAACCGGAATTCCCGCTTGCGCCATCATCGCCAGAAGCGCCGTCGTTTTCAGCGCCACCGTTTTGCCGCCAGTATTAGGGCCGCTGATAATCAGCTGGCGCTCATCCGCCGTCAGCTCCAGATTCAGAGGAACCGTCTCACCGCCATGCGCCCGCAGGCGCTTTTCGAGCAGCGGATGGCGGCCTTGTTCGATCGACAACAACTCCGGTCCAAAACCAGGAGAAACGCAATCGAACTCGCGCGCAAAGCGCGCACGCGCCAACAGGCTGTCGACCAGGGCCAGCACCCGCGCGCCCTCAACCAAACTGTGCGCGTAACCGGCCACCTGGCGCGTGAGCGCCACAAAAATGCGGTGAATCTCCTCCTGTTCTTCCTCAATGAGCCGCACAAGCTCGTTGTTCTGCTCGATGGTTTCGAGCGGCTCCACATAGACCGTCTGCCCCGAAGAGCTCGCGCCGTGAATGACGCCGGTCACGCGCCGCTTAAGTTCCGCTCGTACCGGAATCACGAAACGATCGCCGCGAATCGTAATCACGTCGTCCTGCGTCGCGTTTTCCGCGGATAATTTCCGAAGCGTTGCGCGCAGGCTTTCCTCAATCACTCGCTGCTGCCGCTCCTGCTCGCGACGGATGCGGCCCAACTCCAGCGAAGCGTCGTCTGCCAGCGAGCCGTCGGGTTGAATTTTGCGTTCGATCGATTCAGCGAGCGGTCGCAGGCTCGTGGTGAGGGATGCCGACAACTCCGACAGCCCCGGCAATTTGCCGGCAAGGCGGGCCGGCGGCTCTTTGAGGAGTGCCTGCCACGATGCGACGTCGTTGGCAAGCCGAGCGATGCTCTGCAATTCAGCCGCTTCGATTGCCGCGCCGGCAATTTGCGCCTTGGCGGCCAACTGCGTCGGATCGAATAGGCCGCCCAGGGGGATGGAGACCTGCTCTTCGAGAACGAGCCGCACTTCCGCTGCTAGCAGGTGCTGGCGCGCGATCCATCCCTCGTCTGTTGAGGGATGCAAAGCAAGAATCGCCTCGCGACCGACCGGCGACGCCGCGAACCCGGCCACGAGCGCCAACAGCGGCTGCCACTCGAGCGCGGCCAGATCGGCGTGCTCTACCGGCGACGGAATGGGATCGAGCAGCGGCATCTTCAGGAATTATGGTAGCGTGCGTCGATGGCGAGACGACTAACCGTTCGAAGTCGACTTTGGCGTCGCAGCTGGCGCGGAAGGGGTGGTGGTAGCGCTGCTCTTGTCTGCGGCGGGGGCCTTCGTCTCGGATTTTGTGTCCGATTTTGTCCGTTTTTTTGAATCCGACTTCGCGTCCGCCTTGCTTTCAGCCTTCGAATCGGAATCTCTGCTGGACGAGCTCCCCTTTGCCGCGTAGTCGTTCACGTACCAACCGGCACCTTTGAAGCTCAGCCCAGGCGCGGTGAGAATCCGCTCCAAAACTCCGCCGCATTGGGGACAGACTTTCTCCTGTTCGGAGTTGAAGTGCTGGATTTTTTCAAATCGATGGCCGCACTGCGTGCAGCGATACGGATACAACGGCAAGATGCTTTAACCCCTCGGCAGGAAATGCTCCACTATCACCATTGTATCGGTAGAGCGGCAAATCCTATGCCAACTTGCCGCCCTTGACGAATGCCGGAGGTAACGGTTCAACCAGCTCTCAATGCACCTGAATGGGCACCGACGCGCTCACATTCTCCCAGGCCAGCGTCAGAGTACCCTTGCCGCCACCGTTGTCAGTAATCGTATAGACCAGGTCTTCGACCATCGAAGGCGGCGCTGCCATCGTCATCTTTGTCCTGCCAAGATCCTGACTGGCGTCATGGGCAAGTCCCCACTCGCCGGTCTTCTTGTTCACAATCAGGACCCAATTCGCCGGATCTGAAATGTTGACGAACAGCGTGTAAGTCCCCGCGGGTACGTTCAGGTCGCCGATGGTCAGGTCGGCATCGGTTTTCAGCGTGGTAGCGGCGTTCGCACCCCCTCGCCAAATGGGATACTGCGACCCACCGCTCGTAGCGATCAGACCGTCCTTGGTATAGATCTTGCCCTCGCGGCCTCTTACGCGCGGCGAACTGTAGGCGATCGAAATTGTCTTGCCGCCGATCGTCCCGGTCGCTGTCGCGGGCGGGCTCAATGGCGGCGTCTTTTGTTGGGCGATCAGAACTGTTGCAGCGAGCAAGAGGCCCGTACAAACCAAAGTGTGCTTCATGGTAGTGTTTCTCCTCCGGGCAGAGCCTTGTTTTTTGAGGGACGGCTCCGACGCCCTTTCTTGACGCGATTGATTGTCGCACCGCACGGGTATGTTGCGAAAGCCGCCTGTGTGAAAACCCTGTTATGATGCGCCAAAGGAAGAGGAATGGCGGACGGATTAAGCCACAATTCGGCGGGGGCGCGCTTTCGCGCCGCAATGGCGGCAGAGAAGCCGTTGCAGGTTGCAGGCACAATCAACGCTTACACAGCGAAGCTCGCCGAGGCCACGGGATTCGGCGCTATTTATCTTTCTGGCGGCGGCGTGGCCGCCAACTCGCTTGGCGTCCCAGACCTGGGAATCAGCACCATGGAAGACGTGCTAACCGACGTCCGGCGCATTACCGGCGCATGTGCCCTGCCGCTTCTGGTCGACATTGACACCGGCTGGGGCGGGGCGTTCAACATCGCGCGCACCATTCGAGAAATGACTAAGGCAGGCGCGGCCGCAGTACACATCGAAGATCAGGTGAGCGCCAAGCGCTGCGGACACCGCCCGGGTAAGGAGTTGGTGCCGTCCGAAGAGATGGTCGACCGCATCAAGGCTTCAGTGGATGCGCGCACCGATCCGCACTTTGTCATCATGGCCCGGACCGATGCGCTCGCGGGCGAAGGTCTGAATCGCGCCATCGAGCGCGCGCAAGCCTATGTGGCTGCCGGCGCCGACATGATCTTTGCCGAGGCGGTGACGGAAGCCTCGATGTATACCGCATTTCGCAAGGCCGTCGGCGTGCCGGTTCTGGCGAACATCACAGAATTTGGAAAGACGCCGCTCTTCACGCGCGAGGAGTTGGCAGCGGCGGGCGTTGACATCATCCTTTATTGCTGCGCCGCGTATCGCGCAATGAATGCCGCCGCGCTGAAGGTCTACGAGGCGATTCGCGCGGAGGGAACGCAGAAGAGCGTGCTGCCGATAATGCAAACCCGCGACGAGCTGTATCGTTATCTCGACTACCACGCTTACGAGCGGAAGCTGGATGAACTTTTCGCCAAGGGCGCAAAGTCAGAGTAGACATTTCCCGCATGGATTCGTTACGTTAATGCTCTCCGGGGGTCGAACCATGAGCGTTCAAGAGGCGAGCCACGCGCCCGCCTTCAAACCCAAGAAATCTGTCGCGCTTTCCGGCACCGCCGCCGGTGAAACCGCCATCTGCACCGTCGGCCACACCGGCAATGACCTACACTATCGCGGATACGACATTGCCGACCTGGCCGAGCACTGCGAATTTGCCGAGGTGGCGTATCTTCTCATTCACGGCAAGCTGCCCAATGCCTCGGAACTAGCCGCTTACAAGGTGCGGTTGCTCGGCCAGCGCAGTTTGCCGGTTGATGTGAAGCTGGCGCTCGAACTCGTGCCCGCACACACGCATCCCATGGACGTTCTTCGTACCGGCGTTTCCGTCCTGGGTTGTGTACGGCCTGAAGCCGAGGACCACAACATTGCTGGCGCTCGCGACATCGCCGATGGGCTGCTGGCCTCGCTTCCGTCGATGCTTCTCTACTGGCACCACTTTGCGCGGAACGGCAAACGCATTGCTGTCGACGCCGACAGCGAACCACTCGCGGCGCATTTTCTCCATTTGTTGCACGGCTCGCCGCCCTGTAAGGAGTGGGTCCACGCCATGCAGGTCTCGCTCATCTTGTACGCGGAGCATGAGTTCAACGCGTCTACGTTCACCGCGCGTGTCATCGCGGGAACAGGCTCCGATATCTACTCGTGCATTGTCGGCGCCATCGGCGCGCTCAAGGGACCGAAGCACGGCGGCGCCAACGAAGTCGCGCTTGAAATTCAGCAGCGCTACGCGACGGCCGACGAAGCCGAGACAGACATACGCCGCCGCATCGATCAGCGCGAGGTCATTATTGGATTCGGCCATCCCGTGTACACGGTCAGCGATCCGCGCAGTCACTTCATCAAGGAGCAGGCGCGGGCTCTGGCAGTGGACGCCGATGGCCAGCGCCTTTTCTCCGTCGCCGAGCGGATTGAGAACACCATGCACGACGCCAAGCGCATGTTTCCCAATCTCGATTGGTATTCAGCGGTGGCCTATCATCTGATGGGCATTCCGGTCGGCTTGTTTACGCCACTGTTTGTGATGGCTCGAACCGCAGGCTGGTGCGCGCACGTTATCGAGCAGCGGCAGGATGGCAAGATCATTCGACCATCGGCGATCTATACTGGGCCGGAGAATCTGAAGTTTGTGCCGATTGGGGCACGGGAATAAGAACGAAGGAGTCCGCGTGTCGTCGCACACGAGCAATAAACGCCCAGCGCCAGACAAAGTCCTCACCGACATCGCCGACTACGCGTTGAATTTCAAGATCGACAGCGATCTGGCGTATACGACCGCGCGCTTTTGCTTGATGGACACGCTGGGCTGCGGCCTTGAGGCGCTCGAATATCCGGCATGTACCAAGCTGCTCGGCCCGATCGTCCTGGGCACGACCGTCCCGAACGGCGCACGCGTTCCGGGCACCAGCTTTCAGCTCGACCCGGTGCAAGCTGCCTTCAATATCGGAGCGATGATTCGTTGGCTCGACTTCAATGACACTTGGCTTGCAGCGGAGTGGGGCCATCCGAGCGACAATCTCGGCGGAATCCTGGCCACGGGGGACTGGCTCTCGCGCGAGGCGATTGCTTCGGGGGGGCCGCCGCTCACGATGCGCGCCGTGTTGACGGCGATGATCAAGGCGCACGAAATTCAGGGCTGCATCGCGCTCGAAAACTCGTTCAACAAAGTTGGGCTTGATCATGTGGTGCTGGTGAAAGTGGCGTCAACCGCCGTCGTAAGCCAACTGCTTGGACTCAGCCGCGAGCAAACCGTTAACGCACTCTCACTCGCTTGGATCGATGGGCAGAGCCTGCGCACCTATCGTCACACACCGAACACTGGTTCGCGTAAGAGCTGGGCCGCGGGCGATGCGACCAGCCGCGCTGTGCGATTGGCATTGATGGCCCGTTCCGGCGAGATGGGCTATCCGTCGGCGCTCACCGCGAAGACGTGGGGCTTTTACGATGTTTCGTTTCGAGGCCAGGAGTTCAAGTTCCAGCGGCCCTATGGTTCCTATGTGATGGAAAACGTGCTCTTCAAAATCAGCTATCCTGCGGAGTTCCATGCGCAGACCGCCGTGGAAGCCGCGATGAAGCTGCATCCCAAGCTCAATCAGTCCGAACTCTCGTCCAAGACCATAAAAACAGTAAAGATTCGTACGCACGAGGCCTGCCTGCGCATCATCGACAAAAAAGGTCCGCTCTCGAATCCCGCCGATCGCGACCATTGCGTGCAGTATATGGTTGCGATTCCGGTGCTATTCGGCCGACTGACGGCTGCCGACTACGAGGACAAGGTTGCGGCTGACCCAAGAATCGACGCGCTACGCGCCAAAATCGAGTGCGTTGAAGAACCGCAGTTCACTGCCGACTATCACGATCCAAACAAGCGCTCCATCGCCAACAGCCTTCGCGTTGAGTTAGAAGATGGCACGGTTCTTGAGGAAACCGTCGAGTATCCGATCGGCCATCACCGCCGCCGCCAAGAAGGAATCCCGCTGCTGATCGAGAAGTTCAAGACCAATCTGCGCCGCCGCTTCAGCGAGCCGCAACAACAGAAGATTCTGGACATCTCGCTCGACCGTGAACGGCTGGAAAAAATGGCCGTGAATGAGTACGTCGACTTATACGTCACGCAAGATTGATGGATAGAATCGGGCGCCACCGGTTGTGGCTGGCCGAAGGGTGGGCCGCACGGCAGCCTGCTATCTATTTGCATCGCAAATTGCTTTCGCCCATTTCTCGGAGGTCGCTTGCATCAGCTTTACCGTACTTTCGTCCTTGAACACCTGATAGGTGTAAGCAATGAGCACTCGCTTCTGCACCCTTAACACGCTTATGACCGCGACCACTCGGGTCGTGACCCCGTTCGCCAAGACCGGCATGATCATGCCGAATCCGGAGGCATCTGGACTGGAGAAAAATAGGCCGAGGGGCACGGGCTTGTCGAGAGTCACCGTGGTTTTGTTCAAAGCTTTCGACCGCTGATTGAGCTCCTCCTGCGAATCGCTCAAATCAAGATTTCCCGCTAACTGTTTGCCCGTGCCGTCAACAATGGTCTTAAATGTGTCTGCATCAACGTCAATAAATTCGGCTCGGCGAGGAATTTCGACAAGCGCGTAATTCGTCAGCGGGGGATAAGTGCCGGTGCGAATCACAGTCATATCACCCGGCAACACGAAGGCCGCCAGAAGTCGATTGGCGTCAGGCGCAAGAGGCTCCAAGACCACTCGATAATCGGGACCGGCTTCGACCAGATCGCCGCCAGGAGGCGGAATGGCGATCGACAATCCGCCGGCGCGGTAAGTTGGCGGCGGAGCTCCTTCTTTGTCTTGCGGGTGTAACGATGCTAGAAGAATGAGAGAGACGGCTGCGGTGAGGCAAACCCGACGCAAGGGAACCAACAGGACGAACTTCATGGCGATCACTCCCGTGGGAACCCCAGAGTTTATCAAGGCCTTGCGACAGAAGCAAAACGCGGACCCTCGGGTCCGCGTTCAGTGTTGATCAGGCTTTAACCCGCTTCTACGCTTTCGCCAGCACCGGTTTTCCCAGCCGCTCGGCCATGATCTCGTGGGCGTGTCCGAAGAACTCGTCCTTTGAGACTTTGCCCGCGTCGACGTCGGCAAGGATCGACTTCTGCGCCTGGTACTCGCGGTTGACGACGCCGGCTTTCGATTGCAGCATCCGCCAGGCCTTGCGCCTCTCCACGCAGAACATGACCAATTGGCGACTCAGCGCGTAGTGGACGGTCTTGCCGTCCTGGTCGAAAGTAATATACACGCCGAAGTCGGGAATGAAGCTGCGGTGCTCCGGCAACAGGTAGTAGCGGTAGACCACGTCCTGCTGCGTTACGCGAACGAGCATGTTGTCGAGGGGTACCATCTTTGCAGCCTGCTCAGGCTTGATCTTCTTCAGGTGGTTGCGGAAGCGCGCCTCGGTGACGCACCAGTGAGCGACGGTATAGCGATACGGCTCGTTCGTCACCTTGGACTTGGTCTCGTACCAGTCGAGATCGATCGACGGATTGCCCTTGATGTCGAGCGCCTCCTGATAGGTTTCGCCCAGGCGCGGGTTGAACACGAACTCCGGAGCGCCGCGCGAGTCGCGCACGCGCTGCGCCTGGAAGAGGGCCATGTCGTCGGCCACGCCGTGCTCCGGCTGGCATGTGGTGAAGCACTGCAGGAACATGGTGCCGCGATACTCGAGACCGTCCAGAATCGCGCGGTAAAGCTTGGGCGCGTTGGCCATCGAGACCTGCGCAACGAACGGCGAGCCGTGGCCGGCGAGGAAGGTCTCTGCCACCGTCTTCTTTTCCGTGTTCTTGCCCTGCGTGGCGGATCCAAAGACGTTCATGTCATTGCCGCCGAGCATTGGCGTTGAATCGGAGTTCTGGCCGCCGGTGTTCGAGTAGACCTGCGTGTCGAGCATCAGCACTTTGACGTTGGGCCGATTCTGCAACATCACCTTTGAGGTGTTCTGGTAGCCGATGTCGCCGATGCCGCCGTCGCCGCCGACCACCCAGACCTTGGGCAGCTCGACGATCTCCTGGTCGGTCATCAGCGCGTCGGTGAAGTGAGTGAGGTGGTAATACTGTTCGGCGTCGATGACGTCTGAACTGCCTTGATCGGAGGAGGCGCCATCGGCTGAGGCGCCAGCGTCCCGCATCAGCAGGATGTCGGCCAGCCGCTCAGGGATGACGGAGCGGCGAGCGTGATCGACGATGAAGCTCTCGCCCATGAGCCAGCCAACCGTGACGCCATCCTGGAAGAGCGAGTTCATCCACGGATAGGGGTGCGGGTTGTTGGGCGCGGTCGATCCGTAAACGGTGTTGCAGCCTGTGTGCGCGGCCATGGCCATCACGCTCATGCCGTTGGCGAGGCGGCCGTCGACCGGTTGCAGATTTTTGTGATTGAAGGCCTCGGTGAGCAAGACGGCGGCGATGGCCTCGACCAACTGGGCGTCGGTGAGCAGGCCATTGGCGGCCTCATAGGCGGCGATGCGCGCGTGGGTGTCCTCTTCGTCTTCGCCGCCCAGGCCGAGAACGAGATGCGCGATGGCCTGACGGAGCAGGGCGTATTCAGCAGGGCTGGTGGACTGGAGCTTGGCAAGGCGAGCCTCGCCGATCTTTTCTAACTCGCCGGCCTTGGCCAGAAGGCGGTCGCTCTTGGCGTGGAAGACGGGGCGCATGTACGCCTCGGTGACCGCCGCGATGGAGCGCAGGACCGACTTTTCGCCACAGCCGGCGCAGGCTCCGTCGCCCGAAACCAGCGCGTCGTAGGTGGAGCGGACCATGAGCATGTTGCGCAAGGTCGCGGTCTTCGAGTCCGCCGGATTGGCGGAGTTGAAGAGGCCGAGATATTTCTGCGAGGTGTCGGGCAGCAGATCGAGGAAGTGAGTGCCGGTCATGTGCTCGGTGTTGACGTCTTCAGTCTCGGCAACCATCTTGAGTGCGTTGTGATCGCCGCAGGCGGTGACGCAGGCGGCGCAGCCCTTGCAAAGATCGCTCACAAATATGGAGAAGATGCCGCCCGTGCCGGGAGCCTTGCGTTCGGGCGAGGAGAAGATCGCGTTGACCTTCTGGTAGGCCATCGGCACCTTGGCAATGATCTCGAAGAACTGCTGCTTGGCCGTGGCGGAAAAACCGTCGACTGTGTCGGTGACTTCGCGAAGGATGGTGGGCAGTGGCGTGCCTGCCTTGCCTTCGGCGACCATGCGCTGACGGGCCTGGCGCTCGATTTCAGGCAGCGCGCTCATCAGCTTTGTGCGGTCGGCGGGGTCGGCTACATAGTAGGAGATCGCCGTGCGCAGCAGCGTCGCGAGATCCTGCGCCGTGTTGGGCAGAGCCGTGTCGGGGCAGACCGAGATGCACTCCATGCACTGGGTGCAGTTCTCGGGAATGAAAAGCGGAGTCTCGCGGCGGGCCACGTACTTTGACGCTGTGTCGCCAGTGGCGGCGGCGATCATGCCCATGGCGGAGAGCGGCGTGGCCGGCTGGTTGTAGCCGAAGTGCGAGCGGAATTCGGCGTCGAAGGTAGCAACGCGAGCGATGGGCGCGCGCTCAGCCTGGCCGGCGGGCAACGCGTGCGAACGGCAGCCCGTGCCGCAGCTTTCGCCCGCGGGAACCGCCTCAAGAATCGGCATCAGCGCATGGCCACGCAGGCTGGAGTGGTCGGCCGCCGTGAGGACGCCGATCTCGATCTCTTTGACCTGTTCGAAGCCCTGCATCATGACTTCCATGTTGGAGGCGACGACAGCATCGCCAAGCTTGCCGAACTTCTTCACGTATTGCTTGTGTACGACCTCGCGATACTGCTCTGGCGTGATGCCGAACTCCTTGAGCAGCGTGCTGACGGCAAAGAATGCGCCGAGAAAGGCATTGCCCTGCATGCGCAGTTGAAGATCGCCGCGATCGGTGGCCTTCTTGGCGATGGCAAAGCCAGGCAGCGTGAAGACACGGATGTTTTTGTCGATGATCTGCTTGCGCGCCCAGAGCGGCAACTGCTCCCAGGCCTTTTCGCCTTCCTGATCCGATTCCCAAACAAGCGAACCGCCCTCGGCCATGCCATCGAGCGGATTGGTATGGGTAAAGGCCTTGGGGTCGCAGCAGAGAACGACAGTCACGTGGCGCAGATCGCAGTTGACCCTGATGCGGTCCTTTGCGGCGACCATGAAGTAGCTGGTCGGCGCGCCCTTCTTCTCCGATCCGTACTTGGGATTGGCGCTGACGTGAATGAACTCCTTGGGGTTGCCGAGATCGTCTTTGATGCCGTCGCGGGCAAAGAGCAGATCGTTAAGGTCGCCGAGAATTGCGCCGAGGTTTTTGCCGGTGGTGATCGCTCCCCAGCCGCCGATGGAGTGGAAACGAACGGCAACCGCGCCTTCGGGCAGCAGCGACGGAGTCTCTTCACCAAGGACCGCGTAAGGGTGGTCGATGCCGACAACGAAGAAACTCACGCCGTCAGCAGCCGTCTTGCCGTCTTTGCGGGCGCGGTTGGCGGTGGCGAATTCGAATGCGCCAATGACGTGCTCGGGGCGGAAGTCGCGCGAGCCGAGGCCGTAGCTGCCGCCATAGATCTTCGGCACTTCAGCGAGCGAAGTCGAAGGCAGACCCTCGACTCCCTGGACTGCTTTTGAGAATGCGGTGCGAAGATCGCGACCAAGAGGGTTGTCGCCCGAGAGAGCTTCGTCAGTGCGTTCGAGGATGATGACGTTTTTCTTGCCCTTGAGCGCGGCGACGATGGCGGCCTCGGGGAAGGGACGAATCACATTGACGTGGATGGAGCCAACGCTTGCGCCGCGCGTCTGGCGCAGATAGTCGACGGCAGCCTCGATGTTTTCAGCGGCTGAGCCGAGAGAGACGAAGACGGTCTCGGCATCGTCGGTCTTGTACTTGCTGATCAGGCCGTAGTTGCGGCCGGTCAGTTCGGCGAAGTCCTTGTAGGCGGCCTCAAGAAAATCGAGAATCGGCTCGGCGAAGTTATTGCGCCGCGCCACGACGCCGTTCATGTAGTGTTCCTGATTCTGCACCGGCCCGAGGAGGATTGGATTAGTGAGGTCCATCATCTTGGGCACGCGGCGGCGTGTGGGGCCAAAGAGCGTGCGCTGCGCCGGAGTAGGGCAATCGATGATGTCGTCGGGAGCGCCAAGGTATTCGCGGATCAGCTCGGATTCATGCTTATAAAAAGTGCGTTCGAGATGCGAAGTAAGAAAGCCGTCCATGATATTCATGCCGGGGGTGAGGCTCAACTCGGTCACGCGGCGCAGGATCAGCGCCTGATCGGCAGCCTGTTGCGCGTCCTTGCCAAAGAGCATGATCCAGCCGGTGTCGAGCGCGCCGTAGATGTCGTCGTGGCCGCAGTGCACGTTGAGGGCGTGCTTGGTGAGAGCGCGCGCTCCCACCTCGAGCACCATCGTCGAGCCCTTGCCTGGCGCGTGATAATACTGCTCAACGCCATAGACCACGCCCTGGCCCGAGGTGAAGTTGACCACGCGCTTGCCGCAGACCGAGTGAGCGATCGCTCCGCCCTGGGCCGCGTGTTCGCCTTCGGTCTCGATGGCGATGGTGTTCTGCCCGAAGACATTCAGATGGCCCTCGGCATAGGCCTGCTGGAAGAGCTCGCCGCCCTCGGTGGATGGCGTAATCGGATAGAAGACGCCGGCGTCGGCGATGCGAGTCTCGGTGTGGTATGAGACGAGCTGATTTCCATTGGCGGTGACCCTGATTCCGGGGAAGCGAGCAGCAGCAGTCATGAATTCCTCTCTTGGCGTCAGTAATTGCATCGGCGTCGTCGACCTGGGTGTCAGCGTCGATTTCGAGGGAAGGCAACTCTCTCGAATCCGCGTCGTGAACCGTTTTTGATCCATCGAGCCGCAACAGCGCGCGGCTCAGATTGAATGCACTTGCAAGTGTATCGGCCGGGGTGAAGACGAGGAAACCCAAGGGGAGGGCTTTCCTCAAGAAACGGCCTCTCTACTAGTAGTATGCGCCCTCGATAGGGGGACACTATCCCATGTTGTGAGATAGATCACATTCGCTCCAAATGGGCTCTCTTCTATTCCCAGTGCAAAGCACCCTGAAATGCGGACACATGGACACACTTCCATGCTTCTTCTCTTTTTGATGCGTCATTGTTTTGAGCGATTCCATCTCTGGACCGGTGTGCGGAAATCGGTTTCATCAGGTTGCAACCGATTGCAGAGAATCTCGTCTGGCCGATGCCGGTTATGGTCCTCCTTGCGATTTCAGAGGTATCAGAAAGCGTTTACTTGGCTTACCATGGCGGGGAGGATTCCTTGCGATGAGTACCGCCATGAACTCGTATCTCGTTCGTTTGGTTTGCGTTGTTGCCGTCATCGGGGCTGCGTTTCCGGCTGGCCGCGCCGCCGCGCAGAGCACCGCCGAAGCCGCGAAGATCGCCGCAGTGCTGCCCGGCGACGCACAAGCTGTGATTGATCGCCTCTCCAGCCTCCATGAGCTGCCCGACGGAACCTGGAAGATGCAGACAGGCGATCTGGCCCACGGCGAAGCAATCAATCTCGACGAGAGCACTTGGCAGCCCATCTCCAAAGGCCCGGCGCCCAAGGATGGTGTCTGGTTCCGGCAGACGTATGAAGTTCCTGCCACGCTGAGTGGCTACGACCTGACCGGCGCGCGCATCTGGTTACAGTTCCACGCCAGCGCCAACGGGCCAATGCCCGAGATTCTCTACTTCGATGGCCGCCGCGTGGCCATGGGCGACGATCTGGAACCGGTGGTGCTCTTCGACCATGCCAAGCCGGGTGACTCGATGACGGTCGCCATCAAGCTGCTGCACACCGTCGACGACAAGCGCATCGATGGAGCGACGCTGAAGATCGACTTCCCCGAGAGCCGGCCAAATCCAGAAGATCTGCGCAAGGAGTTTCTCTCTGCTGCGTTGCTGGTCCCCGCACTGGCGCCCAATGATCAATCGCAGCTTGCCAAGCTCTCCGATGCGATTCTCGCGGTGGACCTGACCGCGCTCGGTCAGCACGACCAGGCGAAGTTCGACGCAAGCCTGAAGGCAGCTCACGCAAAGCTCGATGCGCTGACTCCGCTCCTGCGTCAGGTGACCTTTCATCTCACAGGCAACTCGCACATCGATGCCGCATGGCTCTGGCCGTGGACCGAAACCGTCGATGTGGTCAAGCGCACCTTCGGCACTGCGCTGCAACTGATGTACGAGTATCCCGCGTACACTTACACGCAATCCGCCGCGGCCTACAACGAGTGGATCGCCGACAAGTATCCCGAGATGAATGCCGAGATTGCCAAGCGAATCGAAGAAGGACGCTGGGAGATTGTCGGCGGCATGTGGGTTGAGCCGGACCTGAATCTGCCCGACGGAGAATCGCTGGTGCGCCAATTGCTTGTCGGCAAGCGCTGGTTCATGCAGGCCTACAACGTGGATGTGAGGGTCGGCTGGAACCCCGATTCTTTTGGATACACCTGGCAGCTGCCGCAGATCTACAAAAAGAGCGGCGTCGATTACTTTGTGACGCAGAAGATGGCCTGGAACGACACCAATCAGTTGCCGTTCAAGTTCTTCTGGTGGGAGTCGCCCGACGGGTCGAAGGTGCTGACCTACTTCCCGCATGACTACGCCAACCAGGACCTGAATCCAGTACGGCTGGCGCGCGACTTCACCATCGCGCAGAAGCAGGCCGCGGGGCTGCCCGGCATCATGGACCTCTACGGCGTGGGCGACCACGGCGGCGGACCGACACGCGCGATTCTGGATGAAGGCATGCACTGGTCATCGCCCGGCCATGTGACGCCGAAGATCGAATTCGGCACGGCGCAGAGTTACTTCACGGCTCTCGAAAGGAAGATAGCCTCCGACAGCCCGATCTGGGATTACGCCTCGATTGCCAAGGGCTACACGCCTCCTCCGTCGATTCCCGGCAAGGTGAGCATCCCGACCTGGAAGAGCGAACTTTACTTCGAATATCACCGCGGAGTGATGACCACGCAGGCCAACCACAAGCGCAATATGCGCGAGTCCGAGGAGGAGATGCTCAACGCCGAGAAGTGGGCCTCGCTGGCCTGGCTCGACGGCAAGAGCTATCCCGCCGCGGAGCTGACCGAAGATTGGAAGAAGGTGCTCTTCAACCAGTTCCACGATCTGGCTGCCGGCTCGGGCATCGGCGCAATCTACAAGGACGCGCAAAAAGACTACGACTTTGTGCGCCTCTCGACCGATGAGATCGCGCGCACATCGCTTGCAACGGTTGTTGAGGGCATCGACACGCAGGGCGAGGGCACTCCGGTTGTGATCTTCAATCCGCTCGGGTGGACGCGCACAGGCAAGGTGCGGATCAAAGCGCAGGTCCCTTATCAAGAGGGCTATCACTTCCGGATCGTGCCGCCGCGTGCCTCAGGTCCCGTCAGTTATCCGAGCCGCGTGACATGGGACAAGCAGACAGGCGTGGCGGAGATGGACGCGGATGTCGAGGTTCAGGGTCTGGGCTATGCGGTCTATCACCTGGTGCTCGAGGCCGACAACACCGGCCGCAGCAGAGACTCGATCGCCCTGATCCCGCAAAGCTTCGAGAGTGAATCATTCATTCGAATTCGCAACAGCAAGCTGCAACTCACGGTCGATAAGGCCACCGGCTGCATCACCAGCCTCCAGATGCATTGGACTCAGGATCAAAAACAAAAATGGTCGACCGTGGAAGAGGGCGTGCAGCCGTTCAGTCCTACCGTCACCGTCGAGACCGTTGCTCACGATGGCTGCGCAAACGAGCTTCAGGCATTTAGAGACACTCCCAAGGACTACGACGCGTGGAATATCGATCCGGGAACGCTCGATCAACCACCCACCCTGCTCACACATGCCGACCGCGTTGAACTCGTCGGTGGGGATACGCGCTCTCCGGGCGTTCGCGTGACGCGCACATGGCAGCACTCGAAGTTCGTGCAGACCATCAGCTTGAGAACCGGCGCCGACCAGGTCGACGTCGACAACGAGATCGACTGGCACGAGACGCACGTGCTGCTCAAGGCGGCGTTTCCGTTGGCGATTTCGAACGACCATGCCACCTACGAAATTCCCTTTGGCACCATCGATCGGCCCACGACGCGCAACAACAGTTGGGAGAAGGCGCAGTTCGAGGTCGCGGCGATGCGCTGGGCAGATCTCTCCGGCGCTGGTGAAGGCGGCAGAATACACGGGCTTAGCGTGATCAATGAGTCCAAGTACGGCTACGATGCCACTGAAAGTCTGCTGCGGCTGACGCTGCTGCGCTCGCCGGTCTGGCCCGATCCCGAGGCCGACCGCGGCCATCACCACTTTCACTATGCGCTCTATCCGCACCTCGGGACATGGAAGGAGGCGCAGACCGTCCGCCACGGCTGGGAGTACAACTATCCGCTCACGGCGGTTACAACCACCGCGCATCCCGGCTTGACGCCCGTCGTGTACTCCTTCGCCTCGGTCGCGCCGGAGAACCTCGTTCTGACTGCGGTGAAGAAGGCCGAAGACGCCAATGCCCTGATCCTGCGCGCTTATGAATGGGCGGGAAAGACCACGCCCGCCAGGTTCCACGTGCCGCCGGGAGCGCTCTCGGCGACGATAACCAATCTCATGGAATCGACCGAGACACCGGAAAGCGGTCCGCTGGAAGTGACCGGCGATGTGGTCAAGGTAACGATTCGCCCCTATGAGATTCTCACCATACGTGTGGATTATCCCAGCGGAGCCTTGAGCAAATAGGGAACGCCCAAATCGAACACCGGCTGCCGAAGCCCTCGTTGCGGTCCCGAACTCTGACGGTTTAAATGGGTCAACCATACAGTAACTTCCGGTTGGGCGACAAACCAAGCACAACTCCATTCTTTGACTCTGGGATTGCCAGATTCACGAGAGAGAGAAGCAGGCTGGCCGCCAACGCTATGCGGCGGATGAGCATGAATGCAGTTGTTGCGCCTTATTCCTTGTTACTGACGAGAGAGAACATGGCCCCCTGAGGATCCTGCCCGTTGATGATCCAGCTCCCTCCAGGCACTTGCACCGGACCGTTAACGATCTTCCCGCCGCCGGATTCAACGCGTCGGATGGCTGCTTTGATCGAGTCGACGTTGAAATAGAAGGTCCAGCATGAAACGGGCATTTGCGGCGCTTTCGTCATCATCCCGCCGTCGCCCATTTCCTTGTGGCCGCCTTCATCGAATATGCGATAGACACCCATCGGCCCCATGTCCATATCGCTGACCTTTGTCCAGCCAAATAGCTTGCTATAGAAGTCGAATCCGCAATCGAGGTCGGTAGTGTAGAGCTCGTGCCAGCCGATGGTGCCGGGAGCCGGAGGTGCGGGGCGTTCCGGCGAAGGCATGGCCGGGTTGGGCGTGAAGACCACGATAGCCGCCCCCTGCGGGTCAGACATAACGGCGAAACGGAGCATTCCGGGAACATCGGTAGCAGGTTTCCATAGCTTGCCGCCGGCTTCCACAACCTTCTCGATGTGAGCGTCGACATCATCGACCGAGATGTAGCCAACCCAGGCGGTGTGTCCGGGGATGTTCAACATGCCGGCGATTCCAACGTTTCCGAGGTTGAAGATGGTGTACGGTGGGCCGTCAGCACCTGGCATCTGCTGGGTCGTCCAGCCCACTACGTCCGAGTAAAACTTGCCGGCGGCTTCCGTATCGCTGGTCATAAGTTCGTACCAGCCGAACTTTCCTTTGGGCGTAAACATGGCGAGAGCTCTCCTTTTTGGGCGGATGGACCAGGGTATCGGCGTCTGGTCGACTCGTAGTTGATATCAACTCGCTCGGAGGCGTGTCAATCCAGTGGCATGTTAATTCTTGCGCAGCGGATGCTAAGGGCGGGTTCCCGGGGCAGTCCCGATAGGAACCTAACGTTGGCCGGGAGTTAACCGCGGCCCGGAGGGGTTCGTTCGATCATAGATCTCAGAATCGAGACCTGGGCCACCCTGAGTTCATGGGGAGAACTGAGAGGCAGGCCATCCGCCGAGCAAAGGCAAATTAGGGTTCGGGTTGGCAGCAAAAAGGAAAACGAAGATTCCGATTTAATGAGAACGCTTTTCGCTCAATTTAACGCCAATCGCGGAGGAGACTTCGCCCATCTGAAGAGGGCGATCTTTGCTCAACCTGCTTTGAGGTCTGTTGGAACCCGGTTAAATCTCGTTGCGGAACGCACTGAAATTCACACTGTTTCAACCGCACCGTAACATTCGGGTGGAATGATTCCCTCTCGGCACCAAACCCCTTTTTGATGCCGCAACCGATCTTGGAGGAGAAACAAAACAATGCCAGCAATCACCACCCGCCTTCTGGGCGGCGCGCGGCTGTGTCTCGTGTCGGCCGCGATGCTCCAATTGACCTTTGGCCAGTCAGTTCTGGCCTACGCACAGTCCTCGATCAGCGACGACGATCATCGCGCGATCACGCCAATCAAGCACGTTATCGTCATCGTTGGCGAGAACCGCTCGTTCGACCACTTATTCGCGACATACAAGCCCGCGAAAGATTCGGAGACCGTTGACAACCTCCTGTCTAAACACATCGTCAAGGAAGATGGCACTCCGGGCCGGGATTACTCGCGAGCTAATCAAAACTCTGCGGACGCAACCAACAGCGCTACCTACCAAATTGCGCCCAAGCACAAGACTCTCTATTCGCCTTTACCGGCACCCTTGACCGGCGGCCCCAGCGATGTGTGCAAAAACAACGGCATCTGCACCTTGTCCGACGCAATCTCATCGGAAGATGGCCTCGCCGAGGAGTACTATCCGTTCCTGCTGACGGGTGGCTCCGAACTGCCTTCTAAGACCCCGGATGCACGAATCTCCGGCGTCTCCTCAACGGCTCCCTACTCCACACTTCCCCCGGGACCGTTCCAACTGACCAACTCGCGGAATGCCGACACGTTCCCCTACGACTCCTACGCCGCGAGCCCAGTGCACCGGTTCTACCAGATGTTCCAGCAATTGGATTGCGACGCCTCTTACATCTCCCCCGAGCATCCCGATGGCTGCTTAAAGGACCTCTTTGCATGGGCGGAAGTGACCGAGGGCGCCGGCCAGAACGGTAGCACTCAACCGTCGAACTTCAGCACTGAATACGCTCCGGGCGCCGTGACCACCGGTGAAGGCTCAACTTCCCTGGGTTTTTACAACATGTCGCAAGGGGATGCGCCTTACACCAAGTACCTCGCCGACAACTTCGCCCTCAGCGACAACTACCACCAGCCGGCCAAGGGCGGCACCGGCCTGGATAGCATCATGTTGTTCTTCGGCGATGCCCTATGGTTCAACGACCCGAGCAGCACCACACCGCAGGTTCCGCCGCACAATGTCAAAGTTTGGGCGGATCAACCGGCCGATGCCGGCGTGGTCGACGAGATCGAAAATCCCAACCCACAGCCAGGCACCAACAACTATTGGACCGAGGACGGCTACGGCGGCGGCGGCTACGGCTCACCCGTCTATGGCGGCGGCAGCTATACCAACTGCTCCGACCCTTCTCAGCCCGGTGTGCAGCCCATCCTCCACTACCTTTCCTCACTGCCGCGCCCCATTAAACCAAATTGTGACACCGGCCACTACTACCTTCTCAACAACTACAACCCTGGATACTTCGGAAACGGCGCGGATGCCTACACGGATCATTACGTCTACAACACGCCGTTTACAATTCCCCCGACCAGCCAGCGCAGCATCGGTGACGTTCTGCTCGAGAACAACGTCTCCTGGAAGTCTTACAACGACCAATGGAATCAGTATGCGGGCCTGAACGGCTACCCTGGAGATCCTTACCAGCTCAACTATGGCACCGTCGGCGCGAACAGCGATCAATACTGCAACATCTGCAACGGATTCCATTACCAGACGCAAATCATGACCAACGAAAAGGTCCGCACCGAACACATCGTGGACACCACGGATCTGTACAGCGACATCGCCAACGGCACGCTTCCCGCAGTTTCGTTTGTTAAGCCCAGCGGCTGGGTCGACGGGCATCCGGCGTCGTCGAAGTGGGACCTTTTTGAAGGTTTCGTGAAGAAGATTGTCGACGCGGTGCACTCCAACCAGGAACTCTGGGACAGCACGGCAATTTTTATCACTGTGGATGAGGGCGGGGGCTACTACGACCACGGCTATGTGCAGGCTCTGGACTTCTTCGGCGACGGAACCCGCATTCCGTTGATCGCGGTTTCCGAGTGGGCGCGCCCCGGCCACATTTCGCACGAGTACACGGATCACGTGTCGATCCTCAAATTCATTGAGCGCAACTGGAATCTGCCGACCGTCAGTGGTCGCAGCCGCGACAACCTGCCCAACCCGATTGCCGAAGAGAATCCCTACGTTCCGCAAAACTCGCCGGCGCTCGGTGACCTGTTCGACATGTTTGATTTCGACAGGCACTGACACGTCCCGATGCTGCTATTCGGGAGAATCCAAAGGAGTGCAAGCGGGAGATCGCTCAAGAAAAGCGTCTTCAACATGAAGACCCGCGCATTCAACAGGAACAGATCCACCGATGGTGGGCCGAGTGCGAGCACTCAGCCCACCAGAAGCTTCTCGAGTTCCTCCATAACCCGGTTAAATACGACTACTTTGGAAGCACCGTTGCTGGCAGGAGTGAGCGGGCTTCAGTAGAACACTCTTTATTCAGCCCGCGCCATATTTCGATCAGCCCGTGATCGTCAAAGTGCTCCCGGAATCTATGTTGATCCTTATAAGGTTGCCTTTTCGACAGTTTTCCGTCCTCGATGAAATCCGAGTGGATGACTAGTTCTGACATTGGGCAAAAAACGAATTCTGTCCGGAATGTTTAAATGCTTAGTCAAGGAGGAGCACGAGGCGTTTCATAAGCTGAACTCAGCGGCAACGCTGATTCAGAGAACAACCACTGAGGCTCTTCGAGACTTATGTACTACATCGGACTTGACG
>Ga0181526_10001449_pt1 | contig 22432 bp, 16 predicted proteins | sample PEATcosm2014_Bin_35_FD_119750 | JGI IMG/M metagenome (GOLD analysis project Ga0181526, IMG submission 119750) | Peatland microbial communities from MTU Mesocosm Facility, Houghton, MI, USA - PEATcosm2014_Bin06_30_metaG | ecosystem: Environmental > Terrestrial > Soil > Wetlands > Peat | place...
ACTCCCATCTGCTCGCATATGTTGAGCCGCGCGAGGGGCCCGACGCGGTACATCCCGCCCGGAAGCCCGAGCGCCTTGTAATACGGCGACTTCAGGTAAGACGATCCGTTCACGGACTCGCCGATGTAGTCGAGATAGCGCGAGGGCTCGACCTGGTCGGCGACCACGCGGCCCAGGCTGTCGCTGAACCGCAGCCTGCCGCCGTGGTGCTCCCAGGTGCCGTCCGGCGCGACCAGCCCCATGAATAGGGAGGGGAAGTTTCCGAAGACGAGTATCTCCTGCTTGTGCGCCTCCATGGCCCTCTTGAAGAGGGCGAGCGCCCCCATTGCCGTGCCGTAGGCCTCGGGCAGCCAGCCGCGGATCCGGGCGCGCCCCTCATCGGTCAGCCCGCTGCGGACGCCGCCGGGCACCGACCATGCCGGGTGGATCTTCCTTCCCCCGACCGCCTCGATGATCTCCTGGCCGAACTGGCGCAGCCTGATCCCTGCGCGCGCGAGCTGGGGGTCGGCGGCGATCAGGCCGAAGACGTTCCGCCTCGGCTGCGGGGTGTCCCAGCCGAGGATGAAGTCCGGGGCGCTCAGGTGGAAGAAGCTCAGCGCGTGGCTCTGCACGATCTGCCCCAGGTTCATGAGGCGGCGCAGCTTGTCGGCGGCCGCGGGGATCTCCACGGCCATGATGGCGTCCCCGGCCTTCGACGAGGCCAGGAGGTGGCTCACCGGGCAGATGCCGCAGATGCGGGCCGTGATTCCCGGCATCTCGCTGAAGGGCCGGCCCTCGCAGAACTTCTCGAAGCCGCGGAACTCCACGACGTGGAACTCGGCGTCGGTGACCTCGCCCGCATCGTCCAGGTGGATGCTTATCTTGGCGTGGCCCTCGATCCGGGTGACCGGGTCTATGATGATTCGCTTGGCCATGGTTTCTCCTTGGATTCAGCCGAACTTAAGCTGTTCGCCCTCCAGCTGGGGCGGGAGGCCCGCCAGGACGCGCACGAGGATTTCCCTGATCCTTGGCGCGGAGGGCGGGCAGCCGGGCAGGTAGGCGTCCACCGCCACGACCTCGTGGACCGGCCGGACCCGCTCGAGGATGGCCGGGACGATTCCCTCCTCCCCCGGCAGCCGCGCATTGTCCTGGGCGTTGTCAATGTAGGCGCATTGAAGGACGTTCTCGGCGTTGCCCGCGCCGAGCTGGTTGCGGATCGCGGGCACGTTCCCGGTCACCGCGCAGTCGCCGAACGAGACGAGCACCTTGGAGCGCCGGCGCACCTTGAGGATCTGCTCGAGGTTGTCCTGGTTGCACACCGCACCCTCGACCAGGCAGACGTCGACCCCCTCGGGGAATTCCTTCACGTCGACTATCGGGCTGTAGACGATGTCCACCTTCTCGGCCAGATCGATCAGGAACTCGTCCATGTCCAGGAAGGACATGTGGCAGCCGGCGCAGCCGCCGAGCCAGACTGTTGCTATCTTTAGACGATCCATTGCTTCTTCTCCCGGGCGTTGACGATGAATTCGAGCTTGGAGCGGTCGTGGGACATCTCGGCCACGGTGGAGCCGCGGTTGAAGAGGGCGCCGGTGGGGCACGCCTGGACGCACTTGCCGCAGGACGTGCAGGTGTCGGATTCCCCCCAGGGCTGGTTGAGGTCGTCGATGATGCGGGCCTTGGCGCCGCGCCCGGCGATGTTCTTTGTGCCGGCGCCCTCGACGTCGATGCACACGCGCACGCAGCGCGTGCACAGGATGCACCGGTTGTGGTCCAGGCCGAAGAGCGGGTGGCTGGCGTCGACGCCCCACTTTGGGAAGGAGTATTCGTAGCGCACATGGTCCAGGCCGTGCTGCCAGGCGAGGGCCTGCAGCTCGCAGTTGTTGTTGGAAACGCACACGGAGCAGACGTGGTTGCGCTCCGCGAAGAGGAGCTCGAGCGTCATCCGGCGATAGCCCCTGAGGCGCTCGGTGTCGGTGCTGACATCCATGCCCTCCGCGACGCGGGTCGTGCACGCCGGGAGCAGCTTCGGCACGCCGGCCACCTCGACCAGGCACATCCTGCACGCCCCCACGTCGTTCAACCCGTTCAGGTGGCAGAGGGTCGGTATCGCGATTCCGGCCTCGGAGGCGGCGTCCAGTATGGAGGCGCCGTCCTTGGCGCTGACCTGCTTGCCGTCGATGGTGAGGGTCTTGGCCGCCATGGGGATCACGAAGCCTCCGTGTTCTTGCCCGGGGATGGGCTCGCCCCGGCTCCCGCGGGCTCGTCGGAGCCCGGGCGCAGCAATTCGAGGTACTCGTTGCGGAAGAACCGAAGGGTGCTCAGGACCGGGTTGGGCGCGTTCTGGCCGAGGCCGCAGAGGCTGGTGCGCGCCACCATCTCGCAAAGCTGCTCCAGCTTCGCCAGGTCGGCCGTCGTTCCCTCGCGCTTGACGATCCTGTCGAGCAGGCGGTGCATCTGAACGGTGCCTGCGCGGCAGGGGATGCACTTGCCGCACGACTCGTCCATGCAGAATTCCATGAAATACCGCGCCACCTCGGGCATGCGGGTCGCCTCGTCCATCACGATCATGCCCCCGGAGCCCATGATCGACCCGAGCCGGGTGAGCGACTCGTAGTCCACGGGGTTGTCGAGCTCGTGCGCGGGTATGCATCCGCCGGAGGGCCCGCCCGTCTGCACGGCCTTGATCCTGGCGCCGCCCGGCGCGCCCCCGCCCATCTCCTCGACAATCTGGCGCAGGGGGGTGCCCATCGGCACCTCGATCAGGCCCGTGTTCACGATCTTGCCTGCGAGGGCGAAGACCTTGGTGCCCTTGCTCTTGCCGGTGCCGATGGAGGCGAACCACTCGGCCCCCCGGCGTATGATCGGGGCAACGTTCGCGAAGGTCTCGACATTGTTGATCAAGGTCGGGCACTCCCACAGCCCGCTCTCGGCGGGGTAGGGCGGGCGGGGCCGCGGTGTCCCGCGCCTTCCCTCGATCGAGGCGATGAGCGCGGTCTCCTCGCCGCATACGTACGCCCCCGCTCCGATGCGGATGTCCACCGTGAAATTGAACGGCGACTCGAAGATGCCGCTGCCCAGGAGCCCAATCTGCTTCGCCTGCTTGATGGCCACCTGGAGCCTCTTGATCGCCAGGGGGTACTCGGCGCGGATGTAGATGAATCCCTGGTTCGCGCCGACGGCGTAGCCCGCGATGGCCATCCCCTCGAGCATGCTGTGGGGGTCGCTCTCAAGCACGCTCCGGTCCATGAAGGCCCCGGGGTCGCCCTCGTCCGCGTTGCAGACGACGTACTTCTGGGCTCCGGGGGTCTTGGCCACCGTGGCCCACTTCAGCCCGGTCGGGTAGCCGGCGCCGCCGCGCCCGCGCAGCCCGCTCTTCACGATGATCTCGACCACCTCCTGGGGGGTCATCTCGCGCAGCACCGCGTGCAGGCTCCGGTAGCCCTCCGCCTCGATGTACGACTCGATCCGCTCGGGGTCTATCTGCCCGCTGTTGGCAAGGACTATGGAGAGCTGCTTGCGGAAGAAGGGGTGGTCGGGATCGCCCCGCTTGATGCCCTCAGGCTCGTCGCCCTGCACGCCCGCGACAAGGCCCGCGGCGTCCGCCGGGGCGACCTTCTCGTACAACCGGCCGCCGGGCTCGACGCTGACGAGCGGCCCCTCGCAGCAGAGCCGCATGCATCCCACGCCGCGCACCTCGACCTCGTCGCCGAGGCCCGCGTCGCGCACCGCCTTCTCCAGGCCCGCCTTGACGTCCTCCGAATGGGACGACATGCAGCCGGCCGCCATGCAGCAGCGGATGACGGTCTTCTTCCGGGAGGAGCGCTCCTTCTCCGCGATCGCGTTTAGGTCGTCAATTACCATGGGGAAGCCAGTCCTTTACCCTTGCCAGCGCCGACTCTGGGGTCTGGTGGGGCGTGACTGATCCGTCGTAGACGACGGCCGGAGCGAGCCCGCAGGCCCCGATGCAGCGCGCCGTCAGGAGCGAAAGCTGCCTGTCCTCGGTCGTCTCGCCGGCCTTGATCTTCGACGCCGCCTCGATCGCGGCGAGGACCTTGTCCGAGCCGCGGACGTAGCACGCGGTGCCGAGGCAGACGACGCAGGTGTGCGCGCCCTGCGGCTTGAGTGTGAAGAAATGGTAGAAGGTCGCGACGCCGTAGACGCGGCTCGGCGGGAGCTTGAGCTGGTACGCCACGAACAGCAGGAGGTCGTCCTCAAGGTAGCCGAAGAGCTCCTGGGCCTTGTGCAGGACCTCGATCAGGGCGTCCTGGCGGCCCTGGAATTTCCTGATGTGCGCCTCGAGGATCTTGAAGCGCTTGTCCCCGCTGGCGTGCTTCATCACGCGGGCCGCGGCGCTCTTCCTGTCGGGCTTGATGGTGTCGGCTCTCACGTTGGCAAAGGATAGGCAAAGTGGGCGTTCTCTTCTGCGCACTTATTGGCATAGGCTGAGCGTCTATTGATGGGCCGCGGTCACCCGGGCGGGGCATATTTTTCATAACCATCATCGAATAAACGGGTTCGGAAACAGATATGGCCGGCCGGAACAGGACCCGTGGCGCGGGGTATGAAATGCCTTAATGGGCAAGCGGGGCAGGGGCCCGGGCATCGAACGGGGGTCGCCTCCGAGGCTCCCGGCAATTTTTGCGCGCTTTACGCCAACCCTCGCGCAGCCAAGGTGGGGGTCCCGGGGCTACGATTGGCCCAATGAAACCGCGATCTGCCCACGTGCCCGCCCGCCAATGAAGAAGATTAGGCGCATCGGCATTCTGACGGCGGGCGGCGACAGTCCCGGCTTGAACGCGGCCATCCGCGCCGTCGGGAAGACCGCCATAGGCAAGTACGGCTGGGAGATCATCGGGTTTCGGGACGGCTACCTGGGCCTTGCCCAGGACAGGTTTGTGCGCCTAACCAAGCACGACCTGAGCGGCATCCTGACCGTCGGGGGCACGGTGCTCGGGACGAGCAGGGACAAGGTCCACCGGATGATGGTCGACGGGCGCGAGCGCGACATGACCGCGCAGATCGCGAAGAACTACAGGAAGCACCGGCTGGACGCCCTCGTCTGCATCGGGGGCGGCGGCACCCACAAGAACGCGATGCGCCTGGCGGGAAACGGCCTTCGGATTGTGACGCTGCCAAAGACAATCGACAATGACGTCGCCCTGACCGACGCGACGATCGGCTTCGACACGGCGCTCGGCATCGCCACGGAGGCGATCGACCGCCTGCACAGCACGGCGCACAGCCACCACCGGATAATCATCACCGAGATCATGGGCCACAAGGCGGGCTGGCTGACGCTCGGTGCGGGCCTCGCCGGGGGCGCCGACGTCATCCTCGTGCCCGAGATCCCCTACGACCTCGAGAAGATCGCGGCCGCCGTGCGCAGGCGCTCGGGGATGGGCACAAATTTCAGCATCATCGCGGTGGCCGAGGGCGCGAGGTCCCGGGAGGACTTTGACGCGCTGCGGGCCGCCGGGCGGCGCAGGGAGCGGGCGCGGGCCCCCGAGGAGAGGGAATACGCGAAGCTGCGCCTCGGCGAGCTCGAGGCGGAGCACACCGGCAACACGATGCGCCTGGCGCGTCAGCTGGAGGGCCTCACGGGGCTCGAGGCCCGTGTGACGATACTCGGCTACGTGCAGCGCGGAGGCACGCCGTCGCTCGGCGACCGGCTGCTCGCGACGAGGCTCGGCACCGCATGCGTCGAGCTCATCGCAAGGGGCGCGTCCGGAATCATGGTCGCGTCGTCGGGCCAGGGCGTGCGCCCCGTTCCCATCGAGGCGGTGGCGGGCAAGCAGAAGCTCGTCCCTCTGAGCCACCCCTGGTTCTCCGCCGCCCGATCGGTGGGAACGTGCCTGGGGGACTGAGGCCCTCCCGGGCGCCCTACGGGAAGAGCCATCGCTTCTCCCAGGCGCCGTCCGCCAGGGTGTATACCATCCGCTGGTGGTGCCTGAACGGGCGCTCGGTCCAGAACTCGATTGAGCTCGGGACGACGCGGTAGCCGGACCAGTGCGGCGGGCGGGGCACCGCCGAGAGCCCGAATCGCGCGGCCTCCACGGCCACCTTTGCCTGGAGCATGAACTGGCCCGGCATCGGCTGCGACTGGGCGGAGGCCCAGGCCCCGATCTGGCTCAGGCGCGGGCGCGTGGCGAAGTAGGCGTCGGCCTCCTCCGGGCTCGATGGCAGGACGCCGCCGTGGACCCGGACCTGCCGCGCGAGCGCCGCCCAGTGGAAGCACAGCTCCGCCCGCGGATTCGAGTTGATGTCCGACGCCTTCGGGCTCCTCAGGTTCGTATAAAACAGGAACCCCCTGGCGTCGAAGCCCTTGAGGAGCACCATCCTGACGGACGGCTTGCCCCCGCGGTCGGCCGTCGCGAGCGCCATGGCGGAGGCGTCGATGACACCGGGGTGGCCCCTGGCTTCATCAAACCACTTTGCGAAAAGGGCGATTGGATCGTCGGGCATCTGTCTGGGCCCCCGCGCGGGCGGTTGGGCTCCGGGCCAGTATCCCATGCGGGCCGGCTCCCCGCTGCGCTTGGCTTGCCGGAATACGCGCAATTCTTGCGCAAGTGCCACGGGCTCCATTTGTCATGGACAATCCCCGGGCCCGTGCGCTTGCATGGGCGCCTCATGCAAGAGCCGGAAAGAAAGCTGGTGACCCCCGCAAGCCTCGCCGTGGACGCGGTCCTCGTGATCGCGTTCTTCATCTACATGTACGGGGTCACCTCGGCCCACGTGCCCTCGAGGGACCACCGGATGATACTCATCTGGGGACTGGCGTGCTCGTCGTGCCTCACGGCCGTGTTCTGGCTCGCCCTGCAGATGTTCCGGGTCGTGGCCAAGGCCGCCCGCGAGGCCCCCAAGGGCTAGCCGGACCCCTCACGCGGGGCGCCGCCTGAACGAAGCGACGAAGAAACCGTCGCCGTCGTGGTCCTGGGGCGCGAGCCTGAGCCCGGGGAGCACGGGCCCGAACCCGCTTTCGCCGCGCACGAACTCCTCGACAACCGACTCGTTCTCGCTGCGGCAGAGGGAGCAGGTCGCGTAGACCAGCAGGCCGCCCTGCCTGACACGCGCCGCGTTGGCGCGCAAGAGCGCCAGCTGGACGCCCGCCGCCTCCCTGACGGCATCCGCCCGGGTCACCCACTTCAGGTGGGGCGAGCGCCTCCACGTGCCCGAGCCGGAGCAAGGCGCATCGACAAGGACGCCGTCATACCCCCCGGCGGGATCGGCGCGGCCCCCGACCACGACGCGCGAGTAGAGCCCGGCGCGCGCCGCGCGCGCCGACAGCTCGATGAGGGGAGCCCTCCTTGTGTCCCTCGCGGTCACCCTTCCCTCGGGCCCGAGAAGGGCCGCCAGCTGCAGGGTCTTGCCGCCGGCGCCGGCGCACGAATCGAGCCAGTGGCCGCCCGGCGCGACGCCGACCGCCTCCAGGATGAGCTGCGAGCCGACGTCCTGGACCTCGACGCGCCCGAGCCGATAGGCGTCTGTCTTCGCGACATCGGCGTCCTGGGGCAGGGCGACGGCGCCCGCCAGCAGCGGGCTGCGGCGCCAGGCCCAGCCGAGCCTGTCGAATTCCCGGAACACGGGGGCGGGGTCCGCCGTCTGAAGGCGGATCCAGAGCGGCGCCCGGGACAGCAGGACGTCAAGCAGCGGCGGGGAAAACGCCTCGGGGCACTCCTCACGAAGCCAGCCCGGCAGGAGATCCGCGGCTTCGGCCCCGAGGATCCGGGCCCTCTCGCGGGCCCCGGGCGGGCAGGGCGGCAGGGCGCCCGTCACGGCCTCGCGGAAGGGGCGCGCGGCCGGCGAGTCGGCGGCGAGCCAGGCTACCCGCGCCACCGCGTCCCCCGGGGCCGAATCCAGCAGGGGCTCGATCCACGGCAGGTAGCGCAGGACCGTGTACACGAGCTCCCTGTAGAGGCGCCGGTCCCTCGAGCCGAGGCGCCGGTCGCCCCGCAGGAGCGAGTCGATCCTGGAGGGCAGCCCGGCGTCCGTTCTCCAGTGGGGGCGCAGGCGGCCGAGTATGCCGAGGAGCGTGCGCTGCTGGCTGCCGGCGAGGCTCACGGGGCGGCGGTGCGGTCACTCCCGGAGCGGGTCAGAACCGCACCATGTTCAGGGTGACGTCGATTCCGAAGTGGCCGTTCCCCTTGTTCGGGCCGTTGGAGATGACCACGGCGTACTGGACCTCCCAGATGTTCGATACCCTCTGGTAGTAGCCGTAGAACTGGTCGACGAAGATGTGGGCCCGCTCGTCGAAGTCCGCGCGGGCGAACGCCTCGTACACCTCGTTCAGGCGGTACCGGATCTCGCCGTGGTAGACATCGGTCCCGACGATCGGATAGGCGCCGAGCCCGGGGATCGTGAACGTCCCGTACTGGTCGCTGAGGAAGCCGAGGCCCGCCTTGGCCGACCATACGTCGCCCTCGCGCACGATCACGCTCGCGTCGACCGCCTGCTGGGTGAGGCTCTTGGGATCGACGGAGTCCTCGAGGCGCAGCTCAAGCCACCGGGCCGGCGTCAGCGCCAGCTCCGCGTGGAGGTCGGAGAAGTCCTTGACCCCCGGCGTGCGCCGGAACTTGAAGTCCTCGTCCACGTTGAGTGTGACCAGGTCCGTCGAGCCGTAGGACTTGTCGCGCGTCTGAAGCGTGTTGTTGACCCCCACCCGGATCACGTTCTCGGCCTGCAGCTGGTCGAGTGCGCGGATGTCGCCGAGCTCGAGGACGGGAAGGTAGTTCGTGAAGGTGCTCCGGTCGATGGGAGGGATCCAGGCCTCGTCCTTGTCGGCGTTGGGGATGTAGCGGTAGCTGAGCGTCGGGGTCAGGAGGTGGCGCAGGCCGTCGATGTGCCAGAGGGGGTTCTCGTAATCAAAGGTCGCGCTTGTCTTCAGGTCGGCGTCGAAGCCGACCTCGCCCAGGGCCCGGCCGACCCCGCCCGGCTCCGCGGCCCCCGCCGTGTCCCAGTACTCGGTGAACCGGCCGCCGATGACGGGGTCGAAGTCCACGATGCCCTTGTATGTCAGGGGGCGCGTCAGCCCGAGGAATGTGTCGAACCGGTCGGTCTCAAGGAAGCTGCCGCCGTCGGGCGGCACCTCCTCCAGGCGGGCGACCCCCGAGTTGAGGCGCACGTAGAAGCCCCCTCCGATGGCGGTCGGCAGGAGGTCGAAGCGGATCTCGGGAAGCCTCTGCTGCACGGGATAGAACGAGTCGGGCTGGAACCGCGTGAAGACCGAGCCGATGTAGTCCGAGCCCGAGTAGTCCGCCTCCAGGAAGTTGTCCGGCTCCTGGACGGGCACGAACTCCTTCGAATGGAAGTCGCGCAGCACCTCGGAGTCGCTGGAGTAGTTGAGGCTGCCCGTGATCGAGAGGTCCTGGTTGATCTGCTGGTTGTGCTGCCACTCGATGAAGGCGCGGCTGGGCGGCACCGGGTTGTTCTCGATGTCGGTCATCCGGTTGCCCAGGTCATAGATGTAGCCGGACTTCATGTACCCCTGCATCGTGTCGTCTCCGCTAGATATGTTGTAGTTCGCGATCGGGCCGAGCATGATGCCGCGGAAAGTGTAGACGCCGATGTCGGGGCCGACGCTCAGGCCGTCGGCAACCGGTACGTGCAGGCCCGCGTCGATGTAGGGCCCGAGGGTGTGCCGGTAGCCCCCCTCGACCGTCACCGCCCAGAGGCTCGATCCCCGCGCAAGGTCCTCGGCGATGTGGTAGATGGGAACCGGACGGTAGCTGCCGATCCCCACGTCGGCGCCGCTCACCCTCAGGTAGTGCCCGGGCGAGTAGGTTATGGTCTTCGCCTTGATGGTCGGCTGCCATGAGCCGGGCTCCCGGAAGATGACGGTGGCGTTGTGGACCACGACCTGGGTGCGGTTGCCCTCGGCCGTCGGGCCCTCGATGTAGTACGGATACCGGCCGGCGCGCAGGTTCCTGGCCGCGAAGTTCCCCGTCCTCCGGTCGTAGGTCAGGCTGTCGGCGAGAAGCCGGTCGCCGGTCCTGTCTAGGACGACCTTGCCGCTCGCGGTCGCGATCTGGGTCTTCTGGTTGTAGCGGATCTCGTCCGCCGTCAGCAGGACGCCCGTGTCGGCAAGGCTCGCATTTCCGCGCGCGACAAGCTCTCCCGTCACGTAGTCCTCGGTCGTCGAGTCGGCCGAGATGTCGGACTGCGTCGCGCCGAGCACGGGGGGGGCGAGCGCGGCGGCCAACGTGAACGAAAGGGCGAGGCGGCGGATCACTCGGCGGAAGCAAAAGCGGCGCGGCCCGCGCTAGCAAGCCTCGCTGCCCGGCAAAAAATCTTTGCCTAAATGCTTATCTGGCCCACTTTTGGCTTTTTAGGGGGTTCACCGGGCCCCATCGTGTCCGGCCGCCATGCCCAGCAAACGCCCAGTCCGAATGTCCAAAGCCGTGCGCGACATGGCGCCGCTGCGCTCCGAGGTCCGCGAGCTCGGGGCGGCGCTCGGCCGCGTCATAACGCGGATCGAGGGCGCGGAGACCTTCGACCGGGTGGAGTCCCTGCGCAAGCTGGCGAAGGCGCGCCGGGCGAACGACGCGGACGCGGAGCGGCTCCTCGCCAGCGCCGTCGCCGAGCTGGACCCGCAGGCCGCCTTCAACCAGGCGATGGCGTTCACGCTCTACTTCGAGCTCGTGAACCTGGCCGAGGAGAACTTCCGGATCATGCTGCTGCGCCGCCGGCGGGTCGCGAGCGCGCTCGGGACCGACGAGGGGCGCCCGATACGCGAGTCCATCGAGGCCGCGGTCACGGAGCTCAAGGCGGCGGGCGTCGGTCCGGAGGAGATGCAGCGCCTGGTGGACCGGCTGGGGATCGAGCTCGTGTTCACCGCCCACCCGACCGAGACCAAGCGCAGGACCCTGCTCGCCAAGCTGCAGAGGCTCGCGGGGATCCTGCGGACCCGCTCTCAGCCCGAGTCCACTCCCGATTCCGCGGCCCTCGACGAGAACACGGTCGAGCGCGAGATCGCGTCGCTCTGGCTCACCGACCGCAGCCGCACCGTGAAGCCCGAGGTGACCGACGAGGCGCGCACGGGGCTCTGGTATTTTGAGACGACGCTCTTCGACACGCTGCCCCGGCTCCAGGCGGACATGGAGCGCGCCCTCGGGCGGCACTACCCCGGGGTGCGGCCGCCCCGGCGCTGGCTGACGTTCGGCTCGTGGATCGGCGGCGACCGCGACGGCAACCCCGAGGTCACGGCGTCGACAACGGCCGAGGTGCTCGTCCTGCACCGCCGCCAGGCCATTGAGAAGCTGCGCCATATGTCCTACGACCTGGCGCACACGCTCACGGTGAGCGACAGGCGGGACACGGTCGTGCCCGCGCTCAAGCGCGCGCTGCGCGAGGACCTGCACCTCTCCAAGCACCTCGCGGTCCTGGATGCGCGCTTTCCCCACGAGCCCTACCGCGTCCTCCTCGGCATCCTGCACGAGCGCCTGGGCCAGGCCCGGGACGAGCTCCGCGACGGGCGCACGCTCATGGGAGGGGCATTCATCGGCTCGTGCCTCTCGCGCTCGACCGTCGCCGACACGTTTGACTCCATCCGGGCGGGCCTGCTGGCGGGCAGGGGCCAGATGCTCGTCGGGGGCGACCTGGCCACCGCGGCGACGCAGTTCGAGGTCTTCGGTCTCCACACGGCCTGCCTCGACCTGAGGCAGCACTCCGCGATGCACGAGGCCGCCGTTGCGGAGATCCTGGGCCGCCCCGACTACCCGGCGCTCGTCGAGGACGAGAAGCGCCAGGTTCTCGTGGATGCGCTGTCGACGGCCGCGCGCCTCGATTCCGGAGCGCTCGCCGCCCTCAGCGGCCCCACGCGAAACGTCGTCGATCCGCTCGTCCTGGCGAGGGAGGTCCGCTCGGCGATCGGGGCGGAGGCGCTTGGCATCTACATCATAAGCATGACCAACGGGCTCTCGGACATCCTCGAGGTCGAGCTCCTGCAGGCGTTTGCCGGCTCGGCGCTTCCGATCGCCCCCCTGTTTGAGACGCTGGACGACCTGGAGCGCGCGCCCGCCGTCCTCGCCGACCTCTTTGCGCTCGCCGGGCACAGGCCCGCCCACCAGCACGTGATGCTCGGGTACTCGGACAGCAACAAGGACTGCGGCTACATCACGGCGAACTGGGCCCTCTTCAAGGCCCAGGAGACGATCTCGCAGGTTTGCCGCGGGGCCGGCGTCTCCCTGACGCTCTTCCACGGGCGCGGCGGCAGCATCGCGCGCGGGGGCGGCCCGGCCGCGAAGGCGATCCTCGCCCAGCCCGCCGGGCTCCGCGACGGCGGGATTCGCGTGACCGAGCAGGGCGAGGTGCTGTCCACCCGCTACCACGACCCCGACCTCGCCCACAGGATACTCGAGCAGATGGCCTACGGGGTCATGCTCGGGATCCGCGCGGCCGGGGAGGAGGCGTCGACGCCCCAGGAGTGGCGGGAGGCCATGGACGAGATGAGCGGGGCCGGCTTCGAGGCCTACAGGGCCCTGGTCCACGACGACCCGGAGTTCCTGGTCTTCTGGAGGCAGGCGACCCCGATCGACGAGATCAGCAACCTGAAGCTCGGCTCGCGGCCCACCTACAGGAGGGCGACCCAGAGCGTCTCGGACCTGCGCGCCATCCCGTGGGTCTTCTCCTGGATGCAGAGCCGCTTCAACTTCCCGGGCTGGTTCGGGCTCGGCAGCGCGCTCCAGCCGATGCTGCGCCGCGGGCCGAAGGGCCGGGAAAGGCTCCGGGCGATGCACGCCGGCTGGCCGTTCTTCCAGACGCTTGTCGAGAACGCCCAGCTGACCATGCGCAAGGCCGACATGGGGATAGCCTCGCTCTATGCGGGCCTGGTCGAGGACCCGAGGATCCGCCGCCGGATACTCGGCATACTGAGCGCCGAGTTTGAACGGACGGAGAAGGCCATCCTCGCCGTCACGGGGCAGCGGAAGCTCCTGGCGCGCGAGCCGGTGCTGCTCCGGTCGGTCGAGCTGCGCAACCCATACATCGATCCCCTCAATTACATCCAGGTCGAGATGATGCGCCGCCTGCGCGACCCCGGGAAGCTCGACGAGCGCGAGGCCGATGCCGTCCGGGCGGTGATCGAGCTCACGATCAACGGCATCAGCGGGGGCCTGAAGAACACGGGCTGAAGAGTCCTCCCTTTGGTGTGGCGCGTGGCGGGCGCGCCCCCCAGCATGGCGGTTCGGCGGAAACCCGACTAAGTGATCCTTTCCAAGACTGAATTCGAGGCCATCCTGCACGCCCGCCACGGCTCGCCCCACGCCGTGCTTGGAATGCACCCCTGCACCTACAGGCGCAGGCGCGGCGTCGTGGTCCGGGCGTTCCTCCGGGACGCCGCGGCGTGCGCGGCGTCCCTGGGCCCGGACGATACCGGCAGGGTGGTGCCCATGGGGCGGATCGCGGACGAGGGCCTCTTCGAGGCCTTCGTCCCCGGCCAGGCCGACGTGTGCGCCTACGAGCTCGTCGCCACCTCCGCGGACGGGAGGGTGCGCCGCTTCCGCGACCCCTACTGCTTCCTTCCCACGCTCGGCGCCCAGGACCTCTACCTCTTCAACGAGGGCAACGAGCACAGGATCTACGAGAAGCTCGGCTCGCACGTCCGGGACCTCGGCGGGGTGGCCGGCGTGGCCTTCGCGGTCTGGGCGCCCGCCGCGGCGAGGGTCTCGGTCATCGGGGACTTCAACGGATGGGACGGCAGGTACCACCCGATGCGCAGCCTCGGGGCCTCCGGGGTATGGGAGATCTTCATCCCGGGCCTGGCGGAGGGGATGCTCTACAAGTTCGAGATACGCGACAAGCGCGGGGGCATCCGCGTGAAGACCGATCCCTACGGCACCCGCTTCGAGGGGCCGCCGGGCAATGCGGCGATCGTCTGCACGGTGGGCGCCCGAGCCTGGGGGGACGGCGCGTGGACCGAGCGCCGCCGCTCGCAGGCGGGCGCCCTGGACCGGCCGGTCTCCGTCTATGAGGTTCACCTGGGCTCATGGCGGCGCAACCCGGAGGAGGGCAACCGGCCGCTCACGTACCGCGAGATCGCCCCCCAGCTCGCCGACTACGCGAACGAGATGGGCTTCACCCACGTCGAGATCATGCCGATCGCGGAGCACCCGTTCGAGGGCTCGTGGGGGTACCAGGTGACTGGGTTCTTCGCCCCGACCCACCGGTACGGCTCCCCAGACGACTTCGCGTGGTTCGTGGACCACCTCCACCAGCGAGGAATCGGGGTCATCCTCGACTGGGTTCCGGCGCACTTCCCAAGGGACGGGTTCGCCCTCGCGGAGTTCGACGGCACCCATCTCTACGAGCACGCCGACCCGCGCCAGGGCGCCCACATGGACTGGGGCACGCTCATCTTCAACTACGGCCGCAACGAGGTCCGCTGCTTCCTTGTCGCCAACGCCCTGTCCTGGATCGACCGCTACCACGTGGACGGCCTCCGCGTCGACGCGGTCGCCTCGATGCTCTACCTGGACTACTCAAGGGATGAGGGCGAATGGGTCCCGAACCGGTACGGCGGCCGGGAGAACATCGAGGCCATCGGCTTCCTGCGCTGCGTGAACGACCTCGTGCACCGCTATTTCCCGGGCGCGCTCATGGTCGCCGAGGAGAGCACGTCGTTCGCGGGGGTCACCCGGGCGACGTCCGAGGGCGGCCTGGGGTTCGACTACAAGTGGAACCTGGGCTGGATGCACGACACCCTGAGGTACTTCTCCAAGGAGCCGATCCACCGGCGCTGGCACCAGAACGACCTCACGTTCGGCATGCTCTACCAGTACGCGGAGCGCTTCGTGACGGTCTTCTCCCATGACGAGGTCGTGCACGGGAAGGCCTCCATGCTCTTCAAGATGGGCGCCTGGCACATACCGGAGAAGGCCGCGAACCTGCGCGCCCTCTACGCGCACATGTGGGCCTATCCCGGCAAGAAGCTGCTGTTCATGGGCAGTGAGTTCGCGCAGTCCCAGGAATGGAACCACGCCGCCAGCCTGGACTGGCACCTGTGCCAGTACATGGACCACGAGGGCGTCCGGCGCCTCGTGGGGGACCTGAACCGCCTTTACCGCGCCGAGCCCGCCCTCGGCTCCAACGACTTCAACCCTCGCGCCTTCCGCTGGGTGAGCTGCGCCGACGCCGACGCCAACCTCATAGCCTACCTGCGGGCCGACGCCGCGGAGGAGACGCTTTTCCTTGTCGTCGGGCACTTTGGCGGTGCGACGCGCACCCGCAGGGTGGGGGTGCCCCGCAGGGGCCGCTGGCGCGAGGTTATCAACTCGAACAGCGAGTTCTACGGGGGCTCGGGCCTCGGAAACGACGGAGGCAGGACCGCCGTGGACGAGCCCTGCGACGGCTACTCGCAGTCGATCGAGACCACCCTTCCGCCCCTGACGACGCTTGTCTTCAAATGGGCGGGCGGCGGCTAGGGCGGGTGCCGGAAAAAAAGGGTAAATACGCCGGGGTGTTTTTAACTCGCGGCTTGGCGGGTCAGCCCGCACATTGTTTCCTCAAAACGAATATACTCGGCACCCACTCATGGCGCGCAAGATATGCTTCATCAACTACAAGGGCGGCGTCGGCAAGACGTCCCTCATTGTTAATACCGCCGCGGCGCTCGCGAAGTCGGGCAAGAGGGTGCTGCTCTTCGACCTGGACACGCAGTCGAACGCGAGCATCTGGCTGCTCAAGCTCGACCGCTGGAACAAGATCAATTCCTCGGGCGAGGGCTCGATCTACTCGATTTTCGACCCGGGCAAGACCCATGTGAAGGACATCATCATCAAGGACGTGGTCGAGGGAAAGTCGGGCGAGAAGCTGCTCCCCGGGCTCGACCTGGTGCCGACGACGTTCAACCTTACCGACCTTGAGGCCGAGTATGTCGGCGACCCGAAGAGGCCGGCCTACGTCGTCTTCTGCGAGCAGGTCGCCGCCGTGGAGTCCAACTACGACTTCGTCCTCTTTGATTGCCCGCCGAACATCCTCCGGGCCTCCCAGTGCGGTGTCTTCACGTCCAACGAGCTGTACGTCCCGTCGAATCCCGACGCCCTCAGCCTGATCGGCTTCACGCTCCTGATCGACAAGCTCCAGAAGTTCCATGCGCTCTCGGGGAGCTTCCGCAAGGCCTCCATGGGGCCGCCCGCCCAGGCCCAGGGGATCATCTTCAACTCGATCCGGACGGGGGTGGACATCGAGGTTCCGAAGATGAGAATGCAGCTGCGCCTGAACCAATTCCGGGCGGCCAAGCGCGCGGCCCCAAATGCCAAGATCTTCACGACCCAGATCCGCGACGCAATGGTCGTGCGCCGCTCGGTCGCGCTCGGCCTGCCCGTCATCCTCGTGGGGGCCGACACCTCGGACTCCGAGGATTCCGTGACGAATGACTACCGGAAGCTTGCGACCGAACTCATCCAGCACGAACCAACCGCCTAGCAGGAGAAAAAATGCCCGAACCGAAATACACTGAAAAGGACTGGAACGAGGTGCGCGCGGCCTTTGCGACCTCGATCATGGTGGACACCCAGATTTCGAGCCTGGCGCAGAATCTCGATGGCGAGCCCTGGCCCATCAAGACAAAGGACGAGACGCCGGCCATCTACATCGACATGAGCTATGACGAGGCCCTCGAGCTCCTTGCGCTCAAGGGGCAGACCGCGGACAAGCTCGACCATCTCATCACGATCCTGAAGGAGACGCTGGCGTTCGACAGTCCGTTTGGCGACATGGTCGAGCAGACCGAGGCGGCCTCGGCGCGCGACAATCCGCTCCTGAAGAACATGGCCCGGGCCGGGATTGCCGAGAGCTTCCCCATCTCGCTGACGGCGCTCGGCAGCGACACGGTCGAATTCTGCAAGCTGGAGGGCCTGAAGACCCTGGGCGAGTTCGCCGTCTTCGCCCAGGGGATGTCGCAGAACGTTATCATCGGGGGGGACTTCAGGAAGCTCCTGAACGCCTTGTCGAACACGGACGAGGGCACGCTGAGCGAGCTTCTCCCGTTCCGCAAGGGCTCGAAGGGCCTCCATCTTGTGGAGGCGCTCGGCCAGGCGACAAAGACCGCGAACCCGACGGCCCGAGCGAAGGAGGCGATGGCCTGGTTCACGGAGGACTACAACCAGCTCAGGAAGGACTGCACCGACGGGACGGGGGTGGCGAGGCAGCTCGGCGTCCTCAACAATGTCGAGCTTGAGAAGAAGGTGTCCGACCTTGTCGACCTTCTGATCAAGCCGGGCTCCTACCACACTGCCGCGCCCACCAAGCCCAAGGGCGGATTTTTCAAGCGGATCTTCAAGAAATAAGGGCCCGCATAGCCCCAATAGAATGGCCGAGCCATCCAACATTCGGTTCCCGGTGAAGAGGACTGAATCCCTTGGAAACCTGTCGCTTCGAAAGATAAAGCCGGTGACCGCCTCCCCGTTCTCGGTGACGGAGGCCATGGCGTCATCCAGGGCGTCCATAAGGGCGATCGTGTCGGCGACCCGGCCCCCGGCCGGCGGCCGGGCGGTCGACGACTCGCGGGTGGCCGAGCTGGAGAAGTCGCTCAGGCAGCTGGAGCTCAAGCTCGTCGAGCGCGAGAGGATCGTCCAGGACAAGGAGGCGCGGCTCAAGGAATACGAGCGCGAGATGGCCGAGGCCGAGGCCCTCCTGGCGGCGCGGGAGCAGCTTGTCGCCGCCTCCCGGAAATCGACCCACGTGCACGTCTCGCCCGAGGAGCGCACCGCCCTCGAGGGCCTCCGCGCGGAGCTTGAGAGGCAGGAGGCCGCCCTGAAGGACGCGCAGGCGGCTCTGCACGAGCGCGAGCGCTTCATGGAGGAGAGCGAGACGCGCCTTTTTGAGAAGGTCCAGGGCCAGCAGGAGCGCGAGATCGAGCTCGACCAGCGCGAGGAGGAGCTGAAGGCGCGGATCCGCAAGAACCGTGAAGACGAGGCCGCGGAGGACCCCAAGGCCGCCGCGGCCCTCAAGGCCGAGGACGCCGAGGCGGCCGATTCGGACGAAATGCGGGCATGATCCTTGACGATGCCGGGCCGGACCCCCAATTTTCATGCAACTTCCGCCGGAAACCGGCGTCCAACCCCCTCTCCCACAATAGCAGCATGAGACTTTTCCGATTCGCCCTGTGCGGCCTCTGCATTTCTGCCGCCGGGCTCCGGGCCCAGGAGAGCAACAGCGGGGGCGACGAGAAGGAGGCGCCGCCCGAGGAAATCCCGGATTTCAGCCAGCTTGACGAGTATCTCTATGTGCCGAAGTCGACGCTAAGCATTGGTGACAGGCTGGTTCTGAAGGGGCCGAAGACCACTTTCAGCGGCCAGGGCTCAGTTCCCGCGACCACCTACCCGGGCACGGACCCCACGATCCCTAACATCCAGCGCACGTATTCGGACGGCTACATCGACCCCGATGGGCGCACGATCGTGGTCACGGACGGGATCGGGGCGGGCACCGCGATTCCCGGGGCCAGCGACGGGAGGACAAACACCTGGGGCTACGACAACGAGAGCCAGATCCTTCCCAACGGCGACATCGCCTTCCACAGCTATTCGGCCGAGGTCACCGACACGGGCTCGCACTCGCAGACCGGCGATTCCTCGGCGGGGATCGAGCTCGTCATGGACAGGGACATGGGGCACCTGGGCAAGCGGATGAAGTGGAGCATCACGGCGGGCTTCAGCCTTGCCGACATCCGCTCGAGCGTTGCGACCTCCGTCCCGGGCACGCTGACGTCGGTCACCGATGTCTACGACCTGTTCGGGCAGGTCCCGCCCCCTCCCGTCTTCAACTCTCCGAGCACCACAAGCCAGACATCGGGCTCCGGCAGCTCGGCCGTGAGCGAGGCCCCCGACCAGACCATCCTGATTGGCAACGTGCCGATCCCTGGCGGGAGGTCGACAATCGAGACTCCCGTCTCGGTGATGAACACCTACTACACGAACGGGGCCTACTACACGCTGCGCATCGGGCCGACCCTCACCATGCCCATCACGAAGCGCTTGAATTTCAACTTGAGCGTCGGGCCCACGCTCATCTACGCCGGATCCGAGATGAATGTCCTGGAGGACCTTGCCTTTACGACCAACGAGCCGGACCTCACCGACCTCTACCAGAAGGAGAACAACAAGCTCGTGCCGGGCTACTACGTGGACGTTGACATGCAGTACCAGCTCACGGACACGGCGGGATTCTATCTTGGAGGCGTCTACCAGGGCGCCGGCAGCTACACCCAGTCGGTCTCCACCGGCACGGGAACCGCCTACGACAGCAAGATCGATTTCGGGAGCCAGGAGGCCATCAAGACCGGCCTGACGGTCCGGTTCTGAGGCGGCCCGGGGCGCTGGCCTCAGGCCTCGGCGAGGCCGGACAGCACGGCCTCGACCGCGCGAAGCGATCCGGGGGGATGGAAGCTGTTTATGCGCGTGATGACCTGCTGGATGATCCCGTCCGGGCACGACGCGCCGCCGGTCACCAGGATGCGCCTGGGCCTGTCCCCGGGCCCGTCGCGGGACTCGCTCCAGAGCGGCCGGCGCACAACGGCGCCCCCATGGCCCGCGCGGCCCTTCGCCGGGAAGATGTAATGCTCGGCCTCGCCCCTCGAGAGAATGTTGGCCTCGCTCTGGATGAAGAAGGCCTTCTCGCCCAGCCGCTGCTCGCAGAGCCGGTAGAGCTGGAAGGTGTTCGATGAATTCTTGCCCCCGATGACGAAGGCCGCGTCGAGGGGCTCCGCAAGGGCGCGGGCGAGGGCGTCCTGGTTGACCTGGGTCGCGTAGCAGAGCGTGTCGTTGCGGCCCTGCCCGCCGACGCGGGTGGGCCCCCCGGGGGCGTCGGGCCCGAACTTCTGGGCAAACACGTCCCGCAGGTAGGCGATGATCTCGCGGGTCTCGTTCATCAGGAGCGTGGTCTGGTTGACCACGGCGACGCGCTCAAGGTCGCGCTCCACGTCGAACCCATCGGTGAACTTCCCGGCGAACAGGGAACGGAAGGCGGACCGCGCGGCCGGGTCCTCGTTCAGGATCATCGCCCCGAGCTGGCGCGTCTCCTCCATGTTCCTGACGATGATCGCGGGCGCGTAGCGCCGGGTGTTGGAGAAAGTCGCCTTGGTCTCCTCGTGCTCGTGCTTGCCGTGGATGACCACCGTGTAGCCCTCCCTGCCGTAGGCCCTGGCCGCCTTCCACACCTTCTCGACCAGCATGCAGGTGGCGTCGTACTGGCGCACGGCGATCCCCTTGCGGACAAGGCGCCTCTTGTCGTCGTCGGTCGCCCCGAAGGCGGGTATGATGACGATGTCCTCGGGAGTGAGCGTGTCCCAAAGGTCGGGCCCGTCCGGCCCAGCGGGGTGGGGCACGCCCTTGTCGGTCTGGAGGTAGCGCAGCCCCCGGCGGATAAGGTCGTCGTTCACGAACGGGTTGTGGATCAGCTCGGAGAGCATGAACACGCGCCTTCCCGGGTTTTCCGTCAGCGTCTCGTAGGCGCGCTCGATGGCGTTCTTCACACCGAGGCAGAACCCGAAATGGCTCGGGACGAGGTAATGGACCGCCCCGAAGTCGAGAAGGACGGGCGCCGTCGCCGTGCGCTCGTGGCGGCGGGCGAGCGCCTTGATGGCGGCGCAGAGGCGCGACTGGTAGATGGCCCCCGCCTCGGCGTCCTGGGCGTAGATCGCGGTGTTCCGCTCCTTCTCCGGGCGAAACTTGTAGATGAAGTCGTTTTCGCCGAGGTTGAGGTAGGGGATCTCGATCAGGTGCGGATCGAGCCTCTCGAGGAGGCCGGCGAGCGACGGCGCCAGCGCCGCGGGCTCGGACTCAAGTTCCTCCACCGAGCGGAACCCGATCTCGGGGTCGGCCGGCGCCCCGTCCACCTGCGCAAGGTGGACGCGGTAGTCCCGCCCCCCGGCCTCCGCCGCGAATCGCTCCACCGGGTCGGTGTGGCCCTTGAACGACGATTCAAGGCGACCCACCGCCATCGCCAGGTCCGATCCCGTGAATGCAAGGCCCGCCTTCGAGCCCAGCCGGCGCACGGCGAGACGGTTGTTGCCGTCAAAGGCAAGGATGCAGTCGAGCCGCGCGGCGGCCTCCCCTTTGGGCGTGGACATTGGGTCCAATATCCCCCCGGGTCAGGCTTTCGGCAAGGCGGCGCGAAGGGCCTCGGGGAGCTTGGCGACGTCCCGCCCCCCGCCCATCGCGAAGTCGGCCTTGCCGCCTCCCTTGCCGCCAAGCATCCGGCTCAATTCGTTGACGATCTTGCCGGCGTTGTGGCCGGCGCTGATGGCGGCCGGGGAGCAGAAGGCCACTATGGCGGCCTTCTCGCCGATGACGGCCGCCAGGACGACGACCCCCTCGCCGACCTTGTTGGCCACCTGGGATCCCAGGACCCTCAGGGAGTCGGTGTCCGCGGCGGACGCCGTGGCCCGAACGATTTTCAGGCCCTCCCGGGCCTCGGCCCCGGCCGCGAGGCGGTCCGCCACCGTTCCCGCCTCCCTCTGCCTGAAGGACTCAAGCTCGGCCGCCGCGGCCTTGTGCATGCCGAGCCAGGCATCGAGGCCCGCCTCGACGGCCCCGGGGGACGTGCCCAGCTTCCTCGCTGTGAATTCGACCGTGTCAAAGGCCCGGAGCACCATGCGGTACGCGGCCTCGCCGGCGACGGCCTCGATCCGGCGGGTGCCCGCCGCGATCGCGCCCTCGTGAACGACCTTTATAAGGCCGACCTCGCCCGTGGAGGGCACATGCGTTCCCGCGCAGAGTTCCAGGCTGTAGCCGCCGATGTCGACGACGCGCACCACCTTCCCGTATTTCTCGCCGAAGAAGGCGAGGGTGCCCTCGGGCTTCCTGTCAAAGTCTACCTCGTAGGCCTCGACCCTCGCGTTGTCCAGGACGCGCTGGTTGACCAGCTCCTCAATCTCGCGCAGCTGCGCGTGGGTGACCGCCTCGAAATGCGAGAAGTCGAAGCGCAGCCGGTCCGGGGCATTGAGCGATCCCGCCTGGCGGACATGTGTGCCGAGGACCTTCCTCAGCGCCCAATGAAGGAGATGGGTCGCCGTGTGGTGGCGCTGGACGGCGCGGCGCCGCGGCAGGTCCACGGAAAGCTCGGCGCCCGCCCCCGCCTGGGGAACGGATGCCCCGGAGGCGAGCTTGTGGAGGTGCCGGCCGGACTTGTCCCTGACCGTGTCGACGATCGGCACGCTGGCGCCCCCGATCAGCGCGTGGCCGCTGTCGCCGACCTGGCCTCCCATCTCGGCGTAGAAAGGCGTCCTGTCGAAGACGACATAGGCCGCTGCGTCCGCCCTCACCACGTCCACAACCCTGGCGTGGGTGCCGCTCGCCGGATCAATGGAGTAGCCGGTGAAGACCGTCGGGGTGAGGTCGGCGGAAGCCGAGCCCTCGGTGGCCGCCACGATGACGTCCTTCCTCTGCGCCGCCCGTCCCCGCCCGCGCTGCCGCTCCATCAGGGCCTCGAAGCCCGCCACGTCGACCGGGATGCCGCG
>Ga0181526_10001450_pt1 | contig 22432 bp, 18 predicted proteins | sample PEATcosm2014_Bin_35_FD_119750 | JGI IMG/M metagenome (GOLD analysis project Ga0181526, IMG submission 119750) | Peatland microbial communities from MTU Mesocosm Facility, Houghton, MI, USA - PEATcosm2014_Bin06_30_metaG | ecosystem: Environmental > Terrestrial > Soil > Wetlands > Peat | place...
GTTTACAATCCGCTAACCAATAAGTTTACTGCGCTCGGTCATCCGCACGGCTGGGACTATATCGGAGATTCACCCTCCAGCGTGTTGCCGAACGGGAAGCTGCTTCTCGGGCAAAAGCTCACCGAGTTCGATGCGGCATTGAATCCCAAGACGTTGAAATGGAAAACGCACAAGCACAAGGGCAAATCCGACTTTAACGCCGAGGAAGGTTGGACGCTGCTTGCCAACGGCACGATCTTGACGGCAGATGTGAAGAACGCTACCAATTCTGAGATCTACAATCCGTCAACGGGCACTTGGAAGAGTGCGGGCTCGACGATCGTCGATCTGCACTCGCCGTCGCCGTATGGGTGCCTGATGTACGGGCCGGGACTGTGCTACTATCCTCCCGGAGAGATCGGGCCGTCCATTCTCCGTCCGGACGGAACCGTTTTTTACACTGGATCGTATTCGTCCGGATACGGAGCGGGACACACCGCAATATATAACACCGGCGCAGGCACCTGGGCGAAAGGTCCCGACTTCCCCAACAACGACAATGCCGGCGATAGCTTTGCGGTCCTCGAGCCGAGCGGCAACGTCCTCGTCTTCGGCGATAGCGGCACCGCCTACGAGTGGAACGGTACGAGCCTAACCCAGCTCAACGGCATATCGGAAGAGGGGCCGCCGTTGCTGCTCCCGACGGGTCAGATCATGATATTGGCCCGCAGTTCGGTCGTGCTTTACACACCCACCGGATCGCCCGAAGCGAGTTGGGCACCCACGATTTCGAACTGCCCGTCGAGCATCACCGCCGGCCAAACGTATCAGATTTCGGGCACGCAGTTCAACGGGTTGTCGCAGGCGATGTCGTTCGGTGACGAGTTCCAAAATGCCACGAACTATCCGTTAGTGCGCATCACCATGAGCTCGAGCGGACACGTCTATTACTTGCGCACCCACGGCCACAGCACGATGGGCGTCGCGACCGGCAGCGCGACCGTTTCGACGAACTTCGATGTTCCGAGCGGCATCCCGTCGGGCTCCGGTCAGCTCGTCGTGGTCGCGAACGGAATACCGTCGCAGCCGGTCACGGTAACCGTTTCAGGAAGCAAACGCCGAGGCCGCTGAAGTGCGCCTCCCCGAACGTAGCCGTCGATTTTTGGGCGTCCCGCTATGCGCTTTTCTATTGTTGGCGGGGTGCGGAACGACCCAAAATCAACCGAGCATGGCGACGGCTGCGCCGGCCCTGATCGGTCGCGACCTGATTTATGCGACGGGCGGCTGCGGCGGCGTTTGCGTGATTTCGTATCCGGCCGGTAAACTCGAGCAGAGTATTAGAATTGGCGCCGTGCTGGGCGGCGACTGTTCCGACAGTTCCGGTAACGTCTTCGTCACGGCTTATAACGCGGTTCTTGAGTACGCGCATGGGAGAAAATCCCCAATCGCAACCCTTCGTCTACCTGGCAACTATGCGTCCGGCTGTTCAATCGATCCCGCCACTGGCAACTTGGCGGTCGTATATAGCGGCAGCGGCGCTAACATCGCGATCTTCCCAGGTGCCTCAGGTACTCCGACGGTGTACAGCGCGGCGATTGATTCATCGTACTGCGGTTACGACGCGGATGGCGACCTCTTTGTATCAGGCTACAATGGTCACGAACCGGCACTTTCCGAACTGCCGAAGGGGAGTACAAGTTTCTTTCTCCTCTCCGTTAGCGGCAATCTTGGTACTCCGGGCGAAGTGCAATGGGATGGTTCGTACATCACCTTCGAAGCGATCAATCCGGTAAGAATTTTCCGACTGCGAATCTCCGGCTCATCGGCGACGATCATAGGCACGACGCATCTTCGAGGCGATCTTTTCTTCGAATTCCAATCATGGATATATGGTGGCCACGTCTTTGTCCCTTATGGGCAACAAACTAACAGAATCGGCGTTTGGGCTTACCCCAAGGGAGGAGAAGCCATCACAAAGCTGACGCACCTGCCAATCTCTTCTCGATTCATGGGTGTAACAATCAGCAGGGCAAAGAATTAATTGTTCGCGGCTTAGCCATTTGGATTGGGAGCCGGCGTTACCGGGACCCTAGGATTCTTGGCCGCATGCACGAGTGCAGCGAGGTGCGCGCGAGTGACGGCATCATGGTTGCCGTTCAGGGCGGTTGCGGCGTCGCGTGCGATCCGCAATAGCTCGGTCGCAGCGAGCGCTTGCGCATCGGCCGGCGTGCCTTTAGGAGGCGCCACGACCAAGATTGCCAGCCGTCCCACGTACGCACTCTGCAGATTGCGCGAGACGAGCGGAATCGTTACGGCGTGCAGATCGTCGAAGATCCCGGCATGCAGCCAGTTGAAGAGGTCGGCGATCGTCATCGTCGGCTGCGTCGATTCGGCGGGGTTTTCGTCGATGCGCTGCAGCACCAGCGGTTTGAAGAGATAATCGACCGCGCTGAGTTGCGCGCGGTTGATCCGCTCGACGAGCGGAAAATCGTGGCGGTCAGGCGGATCGTAGGCCCACTTCGGGAGGTTTCCATAGCCTTCCCAACTCGTATAACCGTAGCCCGACCATTCCGAGTATCGCAGCCGGTTCAACACTGAGGCCGGCACCGGCAGCGCGTTCGGACTAAAGAGCGCCGCGTCGAGCACGCTCATCGCACGGCGTTCGGTCGCCAAGCTAACCGGCACGATTGGCAGTTGCGCGTCGGGATCCCCGGCGTGAGCCCAAGAGAGATACTGGCCGCCGAGATAATGGGCGGGCGCAGTCGCACAGTCGTCGTAACGGCGCAATAGCATCGCGACGATGTCGCGTTCTTGCTCGTAGGCGTTTCCGCTCGCGGGCCAGTACTTGTTAACCGACGCAAGCTGGTCGCGATCCATTTTCATCTGGACGTCGCACCACGAGAGCGGATCGTTGGTCAACATGCCCTGCTCCACGCGCGGATCGGCGGCGTGCCCCGTTGAATAATCGACGTCTTCATCGGAGGCATAGCGCGTCCAAGGGTTCGACCATGCCGAAGCCCAGCGCCGCAACGTCGGCACCTCTTGTTGGGGAGTTTGCGCGCCGGGAATGCTTGCGTAGCCGAACTTGATGGCGTAGTAGTCATACGGGCCGAGCGTAGTCTGGAAGAACTCTCCCTGCTGATACGGCTGCGGCCAGAGGTTCAGCGGCGCATACTCCATGGCGCTCGACGTAATGCCGTGCTCGCGCGTGAACGCGGTGCTCTGCAGCTCGGCCGCGCTATAGGCTTCGTGGCCGATGAAGTTATGCTGCATGCCCATGTTATGGCCCATCTCGTGCAGGATCGTGGCGAAGATCGAGTCGTGAAGAAACGCTGCCGGCATAAGGTCGGTCGTCCGGCCGTAGCGCACCGGATCGACCAAGGAGTGCCACACAAAACGCGGCTCGCTGCCGACGGCTGCCGAGACCAGGATGCCGGTCCGGATCTCTTCGCCGGTGAGCGGATTGAACAGCGTCTGCGAGTCCGCGCCGAAGCTCGGCCGGGTTTCGTTCATCCACCGGATCACGCTGTAGCGGACGTCATCGGGATCCCAGTTCGGATCGTTGGGCTGATCGCGCACGACCACTGCATCGAGGATCCCGATCTTTTCGAAAGCCTTATTCCATTCCAGGCACGCGTCGCGGATCGGCCCACGGTAGGCGGGTGGAATCGTGTTGCTCAGGTAGACGACCATCGGGTGCCGCGCGGCTGAAGGCCGGCCGGGATCGGCCGGGTCGAAGTTCCAGCGCACGATATAGGGCAGCTGGCGCCGCGCTGCGTTATCGTTGGAGAAATCGATGTAGATGTCGTCGTAGAGGCCGACGCGATCGTCCATCAAACGCTCGCGGTAATCGTCCTTCGGCATCTGCACGAAGTTGTAGACGACGCGCATTAGGATGCGCCGGGAATCGGGCGCCGTGTCGATCACGTGCGTGGCGTCGGTTGCCCAGGTCTGAGCTACGGTGATCACGTCGTTCTCGGGAAATGCCTTGACGGCATCGAAATACGAGAGCTCCGGATCGAGCTTATAGGCTATATCGGGAGGGATGGCGTCGTTGATGACGTTCCGTAGATCGATGTTGTCGCTCAGGAGCGAGGAGATATCGAAGATCACGCTTCCGGTCGCGGAGTTCTCGGCGACGATTTTGCCAATCCCGACGACCGAGTCGGGAAAGCCGGCTTCGTTGGCGAGCTGTGCCGACGCGCTCGATCCGGCCTGCGCATACCAGTTACGCCATAGCATGACGATGGTATCCCCGCGACGCTCGAAGCGGACGATTTGCGCCGGAAGATAATCGGTGTCGCCCCACCAGACGGGCGCCTGACCGATCCCGTTACCGGGGACAATCGCCTCCAGGAAATCCACGTCGAGTTGACTGGGCGCTACCTCGAGATACGTTCCGCCTTCCTTCTGCCAAATCGTGAACAGGCCCGCGGAGGCGTGCGCCCCCGCGATGAAAGGGGCGTATGGCTGCGCAGCACGAGCGCCTGCCTGCACGAAGAGGAAGAGCGAGGCGGCAACGAGCGCCGCGGTCAGTAGCCTCCGGTTCATTGGCCGAATCTTCACCCGAACCGTTTCTCGCCCTGCGGCATATACGAGATATGAAACGCTTCGTTCACGATGCTTCTGGCGCTGGTCGGCGTTCGGGTGGCCGCCGCCGGCGCTGACGATTGAGGCCGGTCAAACCGTGACCTTTACCAACCGGGACTTCGACGCGCACACGGTCACGGCGACGAACGGCGCCTTCGATTCAAAAGGTCTCAATACCGGCGGCGTTTAGCGCCACCACTTCGACAAACCCGGTACCTACGCGTATTTTTGCGAGCTGCATCCGTTGATAAAAAGCAGCAGCATCGTAAAGCCGGTGTCGCCGCAATCCGTTAGGTCTACCCAGCCAGGTATGGCGCATCGCCGTCGCCGATCGGCGCGCCGGGCGCGATGCCGCACCCGTATGGCATCACACTGAGTCCAGCCGCATCCCAAGGCATTCGTATCGGACCCTCGGATACCGCGACCGCGCGTGGCCTCGGAAAGTAGGTCGTAGGCTTCCGCGCCTCGGATGAGGAATTTGTCTGGCCGATGGCGTCTTCCGACTTCAGCATCAATCGCCAGAATGACGCGGAAGCCTTGCGATATCGGGCGGCCGCCGACCGGCACTATGCCAAAGTGGCGATCGCGCGGCGGATCGAAGCCCTGATCGTCGTTGGCTCCATCGCGCTCGGCTTTTTCTCGGCCGGCAGCCAGTCGCTACAGTTCGTGCCCGCGCTCTGGGCTCTCGCATTTGCGGTCGTTGAGTCCTCGCTCATCTACCATTTCGTGCTCACGAATCGTCATGCGGGAGCGCAGTTGGCCGATTGTTTTGACCGCTACTTGTTTTCCGAGGTCCCCAACCTCCATTTTCCGTTCCCGGATTCCCTCGATGCCGTCGATTCCGGGCGCCAAGTGGGGCTAGGCGATTCGGTGGATCGGCTCTCTAACTGGTACGACCGGCGCCTGGGAGCGTTTCCAAGGGAGATCGCGCATCTCGCGGCACTGCGAATCAACGCCTTCTGGGACGCCTCCCTCCGCGGTTCGTATATCGTCTGCATGTGCGCAATAGCGAGCGTCGTCGCAATTGCCGCGCTTTTCCTTTTTTCGCGCAATGCCATGACGACCGAGCGTCTCGTCATCAACGTGTTCATTCCCTTTTCGCCGGCGATCTTATGGTTTGTGCGCGAGCTCGTCGAGCAGGTCGATGCGCGAGCCAGAAAACGCGACTTAGAGCAGTGCATCGACGTGCTTTGGGATGCTACCAACGGCATCGGAGCAAATCGTTCGATAGCCGCCGAAGTGGATTATCTTCAAACGCTGCTCTTCGCGTACCGGCGAACTGATGGTTCGGTCCCGAGCTGGTTCTATCGGGCCGCTCGAATGCGACTGCACCGCGACATCACGTTGTTGATGGCGCGTCTCGTACAGCAACGCAGGCTCCATACATGATGCGCCGATCTCTTACGGTCGCCGCCATCCTCGCATGCGCTGCCGGAATGATTGCCGGGCCGGCTCGCTCGCAGACTTCCGATGCCGCATTGATCGGGTGGGCCGCCGGACCGGACGTAGCCGCGGAGCTGGATGCCGAAAAAACGATGATGCGCGTGCCCAGCAGCGACAACGCGATGGATGTCGAACGCCATCTCTCATCGGTTCCGCACCGCGCGGGATCGGCGGCCGATTTTGCCACGGCGATGTACGTGAAGGAACGGCTGGAACGCGACGGGTTCGTGACGCGCGTCCAAGAGTATGAAGTCGAGTTTACCGGCCCGCTCGAGCAGAGCCTAACGCTGCTCTCGCCGCGGCGCGTAGACTTCGATTTATTGGAAGGTACGCCGGGGCACCGTACCAAGTGGGAACTAATGGCGGGGCAGCCTTTTCTCGAAGAGTCGGGCGACGGTACCGTCACCGGTCCGGTCGTCTACGTCAACACGGCGTCGAAGGACGATCTCGCCGAGATCGACGCGCGCCACGTTAGTTTGCAAGGCGCGGTGGTTCTCGTGCGCCTAAGCGCTTCAGGCGGCGGCGGCTTTCGTGCTCTCGATCCAAGCTACGTCGCGTATAACGAGCTACGCAAACGCGGAGCCGCCGCGATTCTCGAGTTCATGGAGCCCGGAACGACCGGATATGGCGGCGGCGCGATGTGGCCCAACGGCAACTTCAAGAACACGAACATGGCCGAGCGCATGAGCGGGATGTCGCCGCGGGGCTTCATGATGTTTCCGCCGGGCGATCCCACCATGGCCGGCAAGGCGCCCGTCGTCGGAGTACCGCACAAGAGCTGGAACGACATTCCGCACGCGACGATCCCGGAGCTGAGCATCACGCAAAGCACCGCGCGGACGCTGCTGGCTGGATTGACCGGTCAAGTCGTGCCGCAGTCGTGGCATCCGATGTTCGAGTTCGTCCAGCATTTTGGCGGCAACGAGATTGTCCGCGTTCACACGAAGTTCGAACGCAAAGTCAAGATGATCTGGCTGGTCTTCGGCGACATGAAAGGCAGTGCGCAGCCCGACTCGGTCGTGATGATCGGCAGCCACCGCGATGCGATGACCTTCGGCGCCATCGATCCAGGAAGTGGGACGACTGTCCTGTTGCAAGACGCCGACGCCTTCCACGCACTCGCAGCGCGAGGCTGGCGGCCGAAGCGCACGATCGAGTTTGCATCGTGGGATGGCCACGAACTCGGCCTCTTCGGCTCGGCGGCCTACATTTACGAGAACGGGCCGCAGTTGCGCACCAGTGTCTTTCAGTACATCAACACCGATCAGCTCACGACCGGCGACCCGTTTGTCGTGAGCGCCTCGCCGGGACTCTTTGCCTTTATGAAGCAGATCTGCGACGTCGTCCCGGCGGTCGATGGCAAAGGCACGTTGGGCACGCGCGATCAGCGCGTCGATCCGTTACTCAACCCGATGGTCGGCGGATCCGACCATCAGAACTTTGCGTACATGCTCGGGATCCCGAGCACGAGTAACGGCTATTATGGTTCGTTCGGCGCCCATCACACTGCCGAAGATAATCTCGACGGTTTGCGCACGTACGATCCTGGTCTCAAGCAGGCCGTCATCACGGCTCAAGTTACCGGCATCCAGGCGATGCGCGCGGCTAATGCCACCGTCGAACCGTTGCGAATCGAAGAGATTCCGGCGCAGTTGCTCAAGGATCTCACGCCGTTGCAAGTCGCCGCACTAACGCGCAGCAACGGCGCGATGACGCTCGGCGAGCTGCGCCCGCCGCTCGATGCCTACCTAGCCGCGGCGCACGCAACCGACGTCGCGATGGCGCGTGCGGAAGCCCAAGGCGACGTTACCGCAATGCAGGCCCTTGCCGCGCGAGAGCAAGCCTCCCTCGACGCCTTTTTTATAAGCGGCGGCCTGTTACAGAACTCTTACTATCACACGATCGATCGCGTCTTCACGAGCTTTCCCGAGATCGCATTCGCAGGTGGCAATCCCGATACGATAAAAAAGGCGCTTGCCCGGGCATTGAATGCAATCGCGCAGGCGACCGCCGCCCTAAACGGCTGACGGAAACGTCACTTCAGCACGATATCGAGCGGGACGAGCCGCCTATGTCGGCAGGTTCGCGACAAAGGTATTGATATCGCGAAGAACTTCGTCCTTATTCGACACGTAGACGAAGTGGTTGGCGTTTGGTATGACGATCACTTGAGCCTCGGGCTGGCCTTTCTTGAACGCCGCGATCTGCTTTGTCGTGAACGCATTATCTGCGGCTATGAATGCCGCCGACAATCCGGGACGGGGCTGGTCACTATGGGGATTGGCGAAGATCGCAAGGATCGGCAGATCTATTGGCGTTGTGAAGTGCCCTGGGTTGTTATCAATCGTAACGTCAATCGGCGACTCTTTCGGAAAACCGGGCGGTGGACTGGGCGGCGGTGGTGTGGGAATGCCCCCGTCATATGCCTCGTCGTATGCCGCCTCTAGGTAGATGAGCGCGGCGGCCTTCTGCGGCGCCTGCGTTCCGACGTAGCTGAGTTCTTCGCCGGCGAGTGAGTGACCGACGAGAATCGGCTTAGCAATCTGCAGCTTGTCGAGGATCGCGAGGACGTCTTTGCCGAGCTGCTCGGCGCTGTAGCTCTGCGCGGTTGCAGGTGGTTTACTTGAATTTCCGTAGCCGCGACGCGTGATCGAGTACACGTGATATTTCGTCACGAGGTCGGGAATGATCGGCCGCCAACCGCGGGCCGTGACTCCTTGACCGGCGAGTAACACCATGGGCCGGCCACTGCCGCCCCAGTCAAGGACTTCGTCTTTGACGCCGTCTGCTACGTCAATGTAGAGGTCGCGCGTTGGCTGCAGCATGTGCAGCATCACCGGCGGCGTTCGGTGATACACCATCGGTACGTTGAGCACGCCGGGCAAACCCCACGTACCACTAAGCGATTGCCCGTCGCTGGAAAGCGTTGCCTGATAGGTGCGGTGGTAGTTGAGCCAAGGATCGCTATTCATATCGAACGCCATCATGATCCTCGATCCGTCGATTCTAACGTTGCGCGTTGCTATGGGAACTTCGCTCTCCTGGGTGCTGTAAATCTTCACATCGTAGCCGCTGCCCGCCTTGGTGATGCGCATGACCCGAGGTAGCTTGCCGATACCGGGCACGATTATCGTTCCTTGCCACGTGCCGCTGATACCGCGCGACGGCGCAGACGCGGCGAGAAGCACGAGAGCGAGTAGCGTGGTGACGTAACGCATTTTCAGCCATTAGGCGGGGACGCGGCGAACGCCCCCTTCGTTTATGGGGGCTCCGTAGTAGCTGACGTGCAGTACTTTCTCTGTGGGATAGCCCCACCGGTTGCCGAACTTACTCAGCTACCGATCCGTTCGGGCTCAAGGAGGCATGGTCGAGGTGAGGGTTTCGGGTTTTCGCTTGCACGCGCCCACAGGCTGCGCGGCTGCGGCACTGCTGGTCGCGTGCGGCGCCGTCCGACAGCCCTTCGACCTGGCCCAGGGTGACAAAGCGGGCACTCTTTCAGCGACCTATCAACAGCTCCAGCGCTTTCACCCCCGATGGAAAGGAGTGCACCCCGCAGCGGGCTTGCTTGAAGTGAATGGCACGCTGTATGGGACGACCACGGTCGGTGGTCGATCGCGCAGCGGGACCATCTACAGCATGAGTACTAGCGGCGTGGAGAAGGTGCTCTACCGGTTTCAAGGCGGATCCGACGGAAGCGATCCGCAATCGGGATTGCTCAACGTGAACGGCACGCTCTACGGCACGACGGCGTCCGGTGGCTCGTCGAACGCTGGAACCGTTTACAGCGTAAGCACTTCCGGTGTAGAAGATGTGTTGTACTCTTTCGAGAGCGGGTCCGACGGAGCAAATCCGGCCGCCGGCTTAATCGATGTGAAAGGTACGCTGTACGGCACGACTGTCCGCGGCGGCGGTTCGGGGTGCCATAGCAGCCTTGGTATCGGCTGCGGAACCGTTTTCAGCGTAACCACAAGGGGCAAAGAGACCGTTCTGCACAGCTTCGCCCGTGGATCGGACGGCGCGTACCCGTTCGTGGGGTTGGTTGACGTCAAGGGCGTGCTCTATGGCACCACGGCCGAAGGCGGCAATGCTTGTGGGTACAGCGGCACCGGCTGTGGCACCGTTTACAGCATTACCCCGGCAGGCGTGGAAAAAGTGCTCTACGCATTTCAAGACGGGTCAGACGGGAACAATCCGCAGTCGGGCTTGATTGATGTAAACGGTATGCTCTACGGAACAACGAGCGGCGGCGGTCAGGCCGGCTCAAACTGCGAATACGGTAACCTGTGCGGAACTGTTTATCGAATTAACGCCAGGGGTGCTGAAAAGGTACTGTACCGTTTCGCGGGCGGTTCCGATGGGGCAACGCCCGAAGCCGGTCTGACCGATGTGAACGGCGTGATGTACGGCACAACTATGACTGGCGGTGGCGGGACCGGCTCGTGCTTCGCGCCCAATGGCAACTGCGGAACGGTTTACAGCATAACTATCGCCGGTGTTGAAACGGTGCTCTACCGCTTCACCGGCGGTAAAGATGGTTACCACCCCCTTGCGCCATTGACGAACGTGAACGGCACGCTGTACGGAACGACTTTTTATGGGGGAGATCACGACGTTTGCTGCACCAGTTATGGCTATGGAACGGTCTTCACGCTGTCTCCTTGATCTAGGCCGAACGCGATGCCAGGCGACCACTGTGGTAGGCGGTCAAACGGGATCCTTACTTCAGTACGATATCGAGCCTGATGTCGACGATGTTGCCGATCGTCGGATCCAGCCGGGTCCGGACCATCCCAAACGCATGACGGTCGACTTGTCCCTTTGCGCGATACTCGGGATGCGCGGGATCGCCAATCACCATAACGTCGAGCCGCTGCGGCTGCGTGTCGCCGTGAATGGCGAGATCGCCGTCCATCTCGAACGAGGCCGGCCCCGTTGGAACGATTCGCGTGCTCGTGAACGTCCATCGCGGGAACTTTGCGGAGTCGAAGAAGTCGGGCGACTCGAGCGAGCGATCGCGATCCGGCTCGCCGGTTGTGATGTGTGTTGCGTCGAGCACCGCGGTAGCACTCTGGGGAATCACGGCACCGGGTTCTAGCGACACGCCGCCGCTAAGGATCGAAACCGTTCCGGTAACGCGCTCGACCCAAATGTGCGCCACGCTAAACTGCGCGTTCGATTTGGCCGCATCGATCGCGCGCGGAGCGGGGGTCGCGGAAAGCAGCGCGCAAGCGAGGACGAGGCGAGCGAGCCTCGCGCCGTACTCAGTACGCAATGCTGAACTGCGCATTTAACGTATTGTTCGTTTGAGGCTGGCGCGAAATGACGTCCTCGATCGTGAGGCGCGTGTTCTCGGTCGGCCCGTAACCGCCCAGTAGCACGCCGTCGCGTTGGAAGCCGCCGTTCGAATCGCCCGTTCCCTCGTAGCGGGCCTCAACAAAAAGCTGCCGGTTGAAGGCGTAGCGCAGCTGTTCGAAACCTCCGCTCGACGTGCAGTTACCGACACGCGGGGTGACGCAGTCGGAGTCCGATCCTTCGATGAGGACGGCTTCGCTGGAAAAGCGCGTCCATTGGCCGTACGTAAAACCAAAGCCCGTGCGCTCGAAACGATCGAACGGCCCGAGCGTGGTGGGTCGCAGTCCGTCGTAGCGAAAAGCGCTCAGGGTGAACGGTCCCATCGCATCCTGCAGATAGGTTTCGGTATCGGTGCCGGTCGGTGCGAGGTCGCTCTCCCTGTCGTACCCAGGTCCGGCAAAAAGCTGCAAGTTTAGGCCCCGCAGCGGATCCCCGATGCCCAGCCGCGCGCCTAACTTCGGATCGAACAAGTCGAACGGATTGATCCCAACCGTTTGCACGTAGGGCGTGTAGTTTTGGTACGTGTCGCGAAAGGTTTCGGGATCGACCGGCAACGGAAGCGTAAACTGGCCGCCCTGCAGATAGATCGGAATGCGCGCCTCCCATGGATTGACGCGGTCGCTGATCCACGCGTCGCGCAAGAGTCCGGGCTCGCCGCCGTCGACCACGTACTGCTCGACGAAGAAGTTCGCGCGCGATCCGATGGTTGCCGTCGTGAACGCCTCGACCTCATCGACGATCGCTTTTGGCAGTCCGGCGCCGTCGGGCCCGTCGCCCTGATACTCGCTCGAGTCGACGAGATTCGTCTTGATCGAAAGTGGAAATGCCGGCCCCGACGAGACACCCGGAAAGCGTTCGCCGTAGGCTAAGAACGCCGCGCCGAACTGATTGAGGTGCGGAATTACCGAGTGGCACTTTTCGCACGTCACACCGTACTGATGCGCAAAAAGCGGGATGGCGCGGGCCACAGCCGGGGCGCCCACAAGAAGCACGGCCCAGAGGGCTGCCGGCCATTTAAGCATGCCTCACAAGGTACTTAGGCAAGCCTAACATTCCTGCTCGCGCGAGCTTCGTAGGCGGGGCATTGCTGTAATACTCACATGCCACTATACTTGGTATCAAATGAGCAGCACATTCGAAGCGATGGTCGGCCTGATGGGCGGCCGGGAACTCTTTGAGGGGCCGATAAGACGAGATGCCGATCTGGAGCATGTAGTTGCCACAGGCCTGCCTGCTGAAGTTGTTCGCCACCTCGCCGAAAGCACTGGAATGTCACTCGGGGAGTTGCAAGAGATCACGCTGATCGACAGATCGACATTTAGCCGACGCATTAGGCAGCAGGCGCTTTTGAAGGTGGACGAATCGGACCGAATTTCGCGCGTGGCTCGCGTGGCCGCGCTGGCTATGGAAGCCCTAGGACACGATGAAGGCCTGCGGTGGCTCCGCGACCCAAATGTGGCTCTTGGTAAACGGATCCCATTGGCAATGTTGGGAACCGACGCTGGGGTCCGGCAGGTGGAACAAATCATCGGTCGCATTGAGCACGGCGTTTTTAGCTAAGCTTGCGAGTCTATCGCGCGTTCGAGCAAAAGCACGAAGCAACGGCGTTTTCCGGCGAAGGCGCTCGACTTTACGGTGGCCGGTGGAACTCGGTCGGAACGGCGGTAATCTACACATCAACGACATTCTCGTTGGCCCTGCTCGAGATCATGGTGAACGCTTCGACGCCGCGCATTCCACCAGACATGGTCTATGTGCCGATAGATATCCCAGACGAAATTCGTCTCGACGTGCTCGATATCGCGAGATTGCCACAGCGCTGGTTCGATTCTCCGGCGCCTCCAGAGTGTCAACTAGCGGGCGATTCGTGGGTGAACCGCGGGGAAACCCTTGGACTCGTTGTACCTAGCGCCGTCGCTCGCATAGAAACTAACGTCCTGCTCAATCCCGCGCATCCCGACTTTGTGCGTATTGTCGTCGGCAATATTGATGCCATGGCGATCGACGATAGATTAGTTCGCTAGAATTCTCTATGGCTCGAGTTCTTGCAGCGTGTTCGTTTCGGTGTCGGTATAGAACAGCACTGTATCGCTATCGCTCGTGCCGGTCGCAAGGAGCCCGAACACGTGAGCAGTCGCGCTCGTGTCGATCGTTTTGGTGTCGAGTACCTTGCCCGTCGGCGTCAGCTCCACAAGCTTGTTTCCGCCTTGGGTATTCGCAACGATGAGGTTTCCGTTCGGCAGAAGAGCAGAAGCCACGGGTGCATCGAGCGGAGAGCCGCTATAGACCAGGGTCGCGCACGTCTTTTTTGGGTAAGCGCATTTGAACTTCTTCCCACCGGGTTGCACGACGATCTCGTCCTTCGCAAGTAGGTTGCTGGCGTTCGAAATGGCGACGACCGTATTATCGACCCCATCTACGATATACAGCGTGTCGTTGCAAAGGCTACCGGTTCTCGTGCTATTGTACTGTATTCCGGACGGCCCCAAGACGCTCCAGCCGGAGCCCTTATTAACCCCGAAGCCGGTTATCACTTGGGTCACTTGCACGTTGCCGGAACTAACGGGGAGAAACGCCAACTTAAAAATTGAGCCGGTCTTGGAATCCGCAATGTAGATGTCCTCAGGCGCGTAAGCCTCACCGCAGAATGCGTCGGCGTCGGCGAATGGAACCTGGATGGGAGAACCGTGAGTCTTCTCGAGCTTGCCGCTCTGATTGAACCGCGAAACGAGACCGCTGACCAGCCCCGCGCCGTAGAGTTGGTTTGTCGCAGTAACTGCGTCGCCGTCGCAGCCCTCGATCTTAGTGCTTTGCGTAAAGGTCACTGGCTTGGAATGCGGGTCTGGATCGAGTACTTCGATCGTGGTGCCTTTCCCAGCAGTGCCCGCAGAGTCATCGAAGTTGCAAACGACCAGCTGGCCTTTCTTGAGCCCGAAGGTCGATCGGGCCACGGAAATTGCGCGCGGGCCCGTGTCACTATTTTTCGGATCGACTGTCGAGCCGATTTCGACGTCCTTCGTGAGTTTTTTCAGAATCGAGGTCGTATCGTTTGGAACAATGGCACTCGCGCCTGGCGCGGAGACTTGCGCTCCTCCGGTTGGAACTGCGGTGTTGCCTCCGCACGCCGAAGTTGCAAAAAGTGCTCCCGCGATCAGCATAAGCACGCGATTGTTGAAAGTTGGCATTCTAAACCTCGCTCCTAACGCAGTGGTGACGAAGCGGGCTTCGAAGTGCCTCTTCCGTCGCCTGCAAGAGCGAGCGACCGCTATCCCTCTTTGACCCGGCCGCCGGAAACGTAGAAGCTGGCCGCCCCGTTGCAAAGTCTCACAGCGTAACCTAGGCACGATTACGACAGCCGAACAGGCTTGCGCCAATGTTTAAACTCGCGATCACCACCTCCGTCGCGCTCTTCATAATTATGAATGGACCTTTCGCTCGCGCGGTGCTCTCTGCATCGACGAGCCCACGACGTTAGCGCAGGCATCTACCAACACCACACGAAAGGCAAAAGCCAAAAAGGGAGTAACGTAATGAATTCGACTGGTTTACTGAAATACGCCGGTACTATGCTTGCACTCGCGATTTGCTCGGCGTGCAGCGGCTCGGCGGTTGCGCCGTCAAGCGCTGCGCTCAATGCCGGATACACCGATGGGACGGCAGCGGTGAGCCGGAATTTGAGCGCGCTGCCCCGTTACCCGACGATTGTTCCTGATCGGCGTGTGAAATCGAAGTACTTTGAGTACATCATCAACTACTACGGTAGCTACGCCACCATCTTCGACTATCCAAAGAGCGTTGCGCAGATCGGTAAGATCAACAACGTCGGTGGCCAAGGGTGCACCAACGTCCTCTACGGATATGGGAAGCAGACCTTCTGGATCGTCGCGGGCGCTGATCAGATCGTGGAGTACAAGGTCCCCCACAAGCTGCTCAAGACGCTCTCTGTCTCCGTCGGTATGCCATCCAGTTGCGCCATGGATACCAGCGGCGACCTTGCCGTTGGGATCTTGTCAGGTTCGGGTGGCGGCGACATCGTGATCTTCAAGAACGCGAGCGGCTCGGGCACCGTCGTTACCTCGACGTTGGCCAGAGAGTACTTCGACGGCTACGACAACAACGGGAATCTCTTCTTCGACGGCTTTACCGGCGGCTCTAACTTCGAGCTCCTCGAGCTCCCCAAGGGCAGCAGTAAAGTCGAAACGATCACAACGAGCAACACCGTGCAGTTCCCTGGTTCCGTGCAATGGGACGGCACGTACCTGACGGTCACCGATCAGATAGCGGACGCGATGTATCAATACACTGTCAGAGGAACGAAGGCGACATTGAAGGGCACCGTGGCCCTCACGGGCGCCGGCGACTGCGCGCAGACCTGGATCGCTACGGGCGTTGTCTTTTGCGGGGACGCGGGTAACGGAAACGGCGAGGTTTTCAAGTACCCGGCCGGCGGTTCGCCGATTGCGGTCTTCACGGGCAATTTCGACTTCCCGCTCGGCACGGTGGCAGCGGAGAAATAATGAATTCGACTGGTTTAGTGAAATACGCCGGTGCTCTGATGGCGCTCGCGATCTGCTCGGCGTGCGGTTAGGACGACGGCAGCGCACCCTAATCTGAGCGCGCTGCGCCGTTACGCGCCGATTTGTTCCTGACAGGCGTGCGAAGTCGAAGTACTTTGAGTACCTCATTAACTACTTCGGTACCTATAGCCGCTGATGTGCTTCACCGCGGGAGTGGGTGCGGGCTAGGACTTGCGGTCGCGGCCTCACAATGTCATCGATGTCAAGGGCGCGGGGCAGGCGGGGCGGAGTTAGGATTTTGGGCGCCGCATCCAATCAACAGTGCCAATCCCGCCCCGCGTGCAATCGCGGCGAATATTTATTTTCGAAAAGTGGTTGATGCTATTGCGAAACGCGTCGCTTGCTCGATGCATCGGGCCACCTCAGGTGCCACCTGAGGCAGTCGTGCATCCGTGGAACCCACTGGGCGGCCTACCACACGATAGTCGAAGTCTATAGATGAGCGTACTTGGCAGCACACAGTCTAACATCAATGTCCACGACCGGCGTCTTTTCATGGCATGGAACCCGTGAAAGGTTTGCCGAGGCGTACCAGCTTTGCATCGGCACACCACATGGATTGTTTTTTCTGCCAACCATTCGCGGGTGGGTGTTTTCCGAATTTGCGATCTGTCTCGGTGCCCTTTATACCCTAAGTGTGCTAGCTCGCTACCATCCTAACCTTTGGCTACGCACCGTAGAGGATGATACAGACGAGCACTTTGTCATACGCTCCTTCATGCTCATAGCAAGAACGAAAGTTCCTCAGATCGCCCTAAACCACCTTACTAAACCGCCCTGGCATTTCCAGACTGGGCCGTGAGAGGGACGACTGTGCGGAATAATTTCGCCGGCGTTTGGATCACGGTGCTCGAAGCTTCTTCCCAGTATTTCCACGATGTGCCGTACGCTTGGGGTCTCCACTAGCGGGTACTATGCGTGGCTCCTTCGTGCGCCGTCCGCGCGCAAACAAAGCGACATTGTGCTGGGCGATCGCGTCGAGGCCATCCACCGGCGCTCGCGCAACACCTACGGGCGCCCCGAATCAAGGCCGAACTCAAAGAAGACAGAATATCGACCAGCAATGGTTGATGCGATGGAACTGAGCACCCGAGGCCGAACACGCCTAGCCGCCGATCCGTTAGCGGGCAGAGGAGCGAGACATATGAGGATTTCAGATTTTCGTCTCGGCGCTTTAGGCGTTTGCGTGGCAATTTCAATACTCGCAGGATGTGGCGGATCGCAGCCGCCGATCGGGGGGGGCGGGCGCGGCGGCACCGATCCCTTCTTCGCTGTGAATCCGGCCGCAAGTCAGTTTCAGGACGCAGCCAACGCTCTACCGGCCCACATCGAGCCGCGCGGATCTTCGGCGGTTATCAGCGATGTGCAAGTGTCCGGATCCCCGCACAATTATACGCTGAAGGTAAGGGGTTTCGGCTTCGGGTTATGGCCGAAGAATCTACCGAAGCTACCGTACAAGGGAGACACTCACTATTTCAGAATCGGCGACGGCACGATTGAGTCCGGGTTTTTGACCAACGCCTACCCGCTCGACTACGCTTTGTGGACCCGCGGCCGGATCTACGTCAACGACTACACCGTGGCTAGTCCGAGCGACTGCATCGAGGTCGTCGCATGGAATCCTACCACGCATGCCGGCGGGGCCTGGGCGGGCAACATCCAGCCGATCGCGCAAGGAACACCGCAAATCGGCTCAGTCCAGTTCGCAGGCTGGGGGAAAAACTTTCACATGGTCGTCTTGGGCTCAGGTTTCGGCAAGGCTCCGGTCCCCATGCCCTACAGAGGTAATACAGCGTTTTTTAATTTCGTGGACTTTCGCTATCACCCGTTCGCGTTTAACAATGCGTCCAGCCTGTGGGGCGCAGGCGGTGGATCGGACCCCGTGACCCTCGTCTATCACTCTTGGACGAATACGAGGATCGAGATCGACGGATTCGCTGGCGCGTACGGTTCCGGCCACGGCCGAACCCGTACAGTTGTCGAGCAGAACGATCCCGTGATCATAAGCGTTTGGAACACAACGAACGATTTGCCCACCGCGTGGGGTGGAAACATACATTAGCGCGGTAGAGCGACACGTTTGTGCTGGAACTCGACATATGGCTGACCTTCACAATCGTTGACAAAGCCAGCAAGAAAGCACATCCGCCGATCGCGAGGGTCCGGATCGCATTGGCTGCGCCTCAGTCCTGAGCTTCGATCGCCGCCGTGCTGCACCACGCGGCACTGCCAGCTGGGGAGCCTCGTTTTGAAGGGCTTTAGCTTTTATCGCCTAGCGCGCGGGCGCATCAAGCCCGCGCGCCTACAATAAACGCGAAACGCGCCTCTACGCGTCAGTGCGTCGGGTTTGCCGGCATTATGACTCGGCTAATCCGCGGCGCCTTGAGGTTCAGCTTGGGAAGCCGCGCCTCGTTGGCACCGTACGGATGGGCGACGACACGATAGTCGAAGTCGATCGACGAGCGGCCGTGTTCCGTTTCGCGTACGATGAAGCCGCCGTCGTATTTTGCGGCTACGTAGAGTCCGCGCGTATCCCCGTCGGGCGTGAGGAAGACTTGGTAGCCCTGGCGCAAGTCGAGCGTGCGCGCGAACGCTGCATCGAAGCGTACGGCGCCTTCACCATTCATCAGGCGAGACGTTCCCGTATCCTCGATCGTCGCGCGTGTCGACTGCGTGCCGAACGTGCCGAGCCGGTCGCCGTCGCGAGTGCGCTGATTCGTGATTTCCTCCTCGCCTGTATAGACGTTACCGGAAAAGTACCCATTCCCGTATCCGTCGACCTCAAAAAACCCGGCGCCTGTTAGGGCGAGGAAAGAGTCGCCATAGTAATCAAGGTTGTTCGCAACTAACGACGGGAGAGTATCGGAGTTGTTTTGAAAGAAGCCTCCGTAGCCTGCTGTAGCAGAGCCAGAGATTCCCGTTCCCCCACCAACGCCCGCGATGCCGGGCCCGCTGCCTGTATTGGTTCCCTCAAAGCATGCCGTGCTTTTGTTGCATGAAATTTTGCTCTTGTCGGGGCTGGCATGCTCGGCGCGTACCACCGCGAAACTCGAGAAGGCGATGGCTAACCCAAGCGCGATCTCCTTTTCGGCCTCCGCATGGTGCAGGGGCCTTGCACGACATTATAGCGCGTTTGCACGCGGAGGCGACGGCTGGAGCCCGCTCTTAGGGTCTTGCGGCTGCTCCACCACGAGCGGAAGTACTCAGGGCACATTCGAGCGCCGCTTCGGCCAGCTTCAGCGGCTTGAACGTGTCGATCATCACTGCAATTTCGTAGGCGGAGTCTTGCCGAGGCTCGCTTGCCTGGCCAGGGGGCCTGGTTTTGAACGGGCCTCCGATCCAGGCCGCTCAGTTGCTCGTTTTAAAAGGCCCTCCGATCAAGGCGCTACGCGCGCCCTGGGAATTCGTAGGGCAGCACCGAGTTGCTGTTGTTTGGAATCGCTTCAATCTTGGCGTCCACATGCGCTCGAAATGCCTGATGAAAATACCTTTTTCGAGCGGACCAAACTGCTTGAATACCGGGGTAGCCGAGCAAGTCGCCAGCCATGTTTTCCGTGGATTCACTGTGCTCGTCCGACAATCGGCCGTCGACATGGACGAGAAAGATGCTCTCCCAGTTCTTAAAGAAAACGTGTGTCACAAGCAAGAATCGCGTTCTATCAAGTGGCTGAAACGAAAAAAAATCGTGAACCCCTTGCGACCATATTCGAGCAAGATCGGCATTGCTGGCGACCTCCAGTTGTACTTCCCGGAATTTTTGATATGCTTCCTCACCGGCACGATGACGGCTCTCCCGGGTCGAGTTGCGCACCTCTAATGCGACGAACAGCAACGAGGCGATCACGGCGAGCGCCGCGATTATTTGGCTTAGGTAAAAGAAGTGCTCAAGCGACATGACTGGCTGCAGGCATGCTGTTGGCCGGGCAGCTACTCCTCTCGGGCGCTGGCAGTGGGGATCGGCTTGGGCCTCGATCGCGGCGCCCGGCCCGGGGGGCTCGTTTTGAAAGCCCTTAGCACGATCGGCTGAGCGGTCCGGACCCATGCCGCGCCGATCGGGCCGAAGCCGTCGACCGATCGCGCAAGGGTCAAAGTGCGAGTGCGGCCGATCGCGGCGCCTACTCCGCCGACGGCCGTCCCGGGAACAAACTCAAGGCCAACGCCACCAGAATCGTAAAGACTCACGAAGGACAGCTCATAGCGGTTACGGTAAGCATCGCGCCAAGCCCTTAAGCCGCAAGCACGACCGGTCAACAAGGTCGTCGCGACGACGCGTGCCGCGTGAATACTACCTGCCGTAGGTGAACCGACCGTTCATCATCGTCATGGAGATTTTTGTTTTATAGATGTCGGGCGTCGCGACCTCAAAGATGTTCTGCTCCAACACGACGAGATCGGCGCAGTTGCCGGACCGATCGTAGGACACAGGCCGCGCCGCCAAGAGCCAGGCAGCCGAGCGCTCCGTAAGCTACGGTTAAAGTTCGAGAACGATCTTGCCGCGTTTGTGTGAAACGGTTCCGGCGAGCATTTCGTGCGCGACGCGTGCCTGCGCCAACGGTAGCACTGAACCGACGTTGACGCTGATGTTTCCGGCGTCAATGAGCTTCGAAATGCGTTCGAGACCTTCCCTAGTAACGGAGACGATAAAGAATCCTACGCGGACCCCGTATCTGGTTGCGAGATCGGCATCCGGCTGAGAAACGCTCGAGATTAGTCGGCCGCCGCGCTTAAGGTCATCGAACGAAGCTCGCTGTACATCGCCGCCGACGGTGTCGATGACGACGTCTACCTTCTCGTTATCAGCGGCGGTAAGCACCCGGGCACCGGCACTTCGTGCGAGCTGGACGGCATATCCGCCGACGTTCCCAGACGCGCCCTGAATCAGCACGGTTTCGCCGGACTTGAGATCGGCATGCGTGAACAGCATATCCCATGCCATGACTGCGACGACGGGAACCGACGCCGCTTCAACGGCGCTGATCGACGTCGGCGCGGCTGCGATCATGCCCGCCTCTGCTCGTGCGAACTCCGCATAGCCGTTGACGAAGGATGCATTGGTACAACCAAACACGGTATCCCCGACTGCAAAGGCGGTTACATTCGAACCTACACGGTCGACGACGCCGGCAATGTCCGAGCCCGGCGTCAGCGGAAGCGTTTGTGCAACGCCACTTTTTCCCGTGCGTACGAGCGCATCCCACGGGCCAATGTAGTGCTCCCCGCTTATGGAACACCTAGTTCGGCTTGCGCGGGTTAGCTCTTAGCGGCCTGATGATACATTCTCTCGAACTCGGCCGGAGACCGCTTTCCGAGCGAGCTGTGTGACCGGTACTCGTTGTAGTCGTGAATGAACGCGCCGATCGAAGCCTGAGCATCCTCGATGTCGACGTAAGCGCGAACCCAGATTTCCTCGCGTTTGAGCGTTCCGATGAAACGTTCGCACACAGGATTGTCGGTTGGTGTGCCGGGCCGGCTCCAGCTCTGGGTAAGCCCTTGCTCAAGCAATGCGTCTTGATAGGCCGCACTTCCGTACTGACTTCCCCGATCGGAATGGTGAACGAGCGTCGCTTTGGGTCGGCGGGACACAAGCGCCATCCGCAATGCATCGAGCGTTAACTCGGTGGTGATCCTTGTTCCGAGGGCCCAGCCGATGCATCTTCGACTAAATGCGTCAATCATAACGGCTAGATAGATCCAATGCGAGCGCAGACGCACGAAGGTAATATCGGTCAGCCACAGCTGATCGGGAGCCGTCGGGCTGAACTGCGAAAGATTGGCCAGCTCGCCAGCGGCATGTCCGCCACGCCATCGTGGACGCCGCAATGGCTTGGTCTGCAAGTCGTGCAAACGCATGAGCCGCAGCGTCCGTTTAACATTAATCACTAAGCGCCTTCGGCGAAGGCGATTCGTTACTTGGCGATAGCCGTATCGCGGGTGCTTGATCAAGATGTCCTTGATGGCTGCAACCAAACGCAGATCGCCTTTGCGCGGTGCCGGCTGCGCCGCGCGGTAGAATGCCGATCGTGGAATGTTGAACGCGCGTGAAAAGATCGTGATCGTCAAGCGCACCATACCGTATGACGTTGGAACCACCGTGCCGGCGAGTTCCGACGCCAGCGCAAGGCAGGCTACGCGCCTCGCTCGCGGGCTAAGTCCTTGATGCGCTGCAAGGCTTTTTTTAAAACGAGATTTTCGGCGGCCATCTGGCCGAGTTGGCGTTCCAGCTCACCGACTTTGGCGTTATCCGTGTAGGCTTTACCGCGACCGGCGAACGCATCTTTCTGATAGGCTTTGAAATCGCGCACCCACTTGCGCACGACCTCGGGGTGCAAATCGTTGGCTTTGGCAACCTGAGTGGCAACGGCGCCTTTCAAGATCGATTCGACGACCTGCATCTTGAACTCGCGGCTGAAGCGACGGTAGGACCTCGGCATGACTCCCTCCAAGCGGGTAGGCAAGCCATTCTTTCTGTGTCAGGCGTGGGGAGCACTACA
>Ga0181526_10001454_pt1 | contig 22395 bp, 19 predicted proteins | sample PEATcosm2014_Bin_35_FD_119750 | JGI IMG/M metagenome (GOLD analysis project Ga0181526, IMG submission 119750) | Peatland microbial communities from MTU Mesocosm Facility, Houghton, MI, USA - PEATcosm2014_Bin06_30_metaG | ecosystem: Environmental > Terrestrial > Soil > Wetlands > Peat | place...
ACGGGAATCAACTTCGGTGCGGGCATGACAGGCGGCCTGGCCTGGGTCTACGACGAAGATGGAGGTTTTCTTGGCGCGAATCGCTACCACAAGTCATTTCTGCAGCCGGAGCGCTTTGCCGATCTTGACCACACGGCGCGTCAATCGATCCACGAGTTGGTGGAACTGCACGCGAGTAAGACCGCGAGCACGCGGGCTCAGTGGCTGCTGGCTAACTGGGAGCGTGAATCCCAGCGGTTTGTGCGAATGAGTCCGTCTCCCCAGGGGTGACGGCGACCGGTCCGGTCATGGCATGGAGCGGCTCGGAGAGGTCGGCCTTCTTGCGGCGTTTCCTGTCGTACATCGCCTGATCCGCGCGCGCCACCAATTCACGCAGTGAATCGAAGCGGTTGTCTGCCGATGTCGCGTAGCCAATGCTGAGGCTCAACGGAAACTTTCCGTAGGCGTCGGAGAAACGGGCGGCCGCCAGGTCCTGCAGACGCAGTGCCGAGGCTGCCACGGCCGCCTGATTGAATTGACCGGCGACAACGAATTCGTCGCCACCCAGGCGCGCAATGACGTCGGCATCGCGAAAGGTCGCGGTGAGCAGCTTGGCGGTTTCGGCTAGGGTGGCGGAGCCGGCATTGTGTCCCAACTCGTCGTTCACGCGCTTCAAATTATCCATGTCGACGAACAGGACGGAAAAGGGGACTTCGGCCCTCTGTGCCAGGCGCAGCGATTGTCCAGCGAGCAGGTTGAACCCGCGGACGTTATAGAGTCCGGTGAGCTCGTCACGGAGAGTCAGGTCGTGAATCTTCATCTCCATCTGGTTGATGTTTCGTACGAGGAGGATTAGCAGGGCAAACGCGACCACCGAAGCGACGGAGGCGAAGATTCCAAGCGCGTACAACGATGGAATAACGTGGGTGGTCAGGATGCGAGCCCGCCCTGCCTCCCGCATGAAAGGAAGCAAGAGCAGAAAAGGCGTGAGCCAGCGGGCAATCCTGCCGCCGATGCCTGAGCCAAGGAAGATCCGGAAGATTCCTACCTCGGCGCGTCGCGACAGAACAATGATCGTGAGGAGCACGAGGCAGGCCAGAGTCACCGGCGGGGGAATGCCTTCGAGCGACGAGTCGGGCAGATGAAGGCTTCCGAATGCGAATTCGGAGACGAGAATCAAGACCAGGAGATGCAGGCAGCTGACCGCGATGTCGGCGACGCGAGCGGCAGGGCCTTCAGCCGATCGGATCAGGAGGAGAACAACGGAGATCAGAATCAGCGCAATTCCTGTGAAGAGATGCACGCCGTCGCTACGCATGACAAACTGCGCAGGGGGTGCGTGCTCGAAGAACGAGCCGAATGCTGCCAGCGCAGAGAGAATTCCGAAGGCGCGGCTCAAACGCTCCCAACGAGTCAAGCGGTCCGCATCGGAGAGGAACAGGCTCAAGGCCGAGAACAGGGCAGCCAGAGCAAACGAGGCATGCATCTCGGTCAGGCTTGCGGGGAGAGCGCTGCCAATCGCAGGAAAGGGCCGGGCGCAGAGCGCCAGCACCGCAAGCTGAACGACGAGCGCAAGGCAGACCTGGCGCACGAAGAACAGCCGATGGATGAGATCCGGACTGGGCTGGTTGGGGCTAACCGAGTTGTTACTCTTGTGCATTGGTTCGAGCGACTGTTGCTGGACCGCGGCGAAGCCAATCCTCCAGTCGTGTTAGTCCATTTATAGCAACGGATTGGCGACGGAAGGAATGGCACTTTCGTCCCATGGGTACGCGGAAGTAAGGAGCCGTTCCAGAACTCGGAAATCGGGCATTTTTGTGTCTGCATGGTTACTTTTGCAGTACTCGGCTCGATTCGGCAGGGGGCGCTGTTACACTCTCCGTGGACTTGGAAAGTGCGACGCGCCTAATCCGCCAATCCGACAACATGACCTCAGCTCCGCAGCTCTCCACCATCAATGATCTGTTTGTTCGGGTTGCCTCGGCGTCGAATCCGCGGGCAATCTTGTGGCAGGACGAATTTGGTCACTGGCAACCGATCTCTTCCGATCAGATTTATCAGCGAGTGCGTCAGCTCGCGAAGACCCTTTTGACATGGGGAGCGAACAAGGGTGATCGGATCGGTCTGATCAGCGAGAACCGCTGGGAGTGGGCGATCGCCGATTTCGCGACTCTGGCAATCGGGGCGGTCAATGTTCCCATCTATCCCACGCTCACGGGCGAGCAGATTGCCGAACTGATGCGGGACGCCAACTGCCGGATTGCGATTGTCTCGACACGCCAACAGTTCGACAAGCTGAACGCAGTGCGAGCGCAGACGCCGCTGGAGCGGATTCTGATGATGGAATCCGCCACACCGCCGGATGGAGTGGTTGCACTGAGCGAGGTTCTGGCGGGCGCGGACGAACGAGGGGCCGAGCGTGATCCCGTATTTGACGGACTGGTTCGTTCCGCGGAGCCGAAGGATCTGGCGACGCTCATCTACACCTCGGGAACGACAGGTGAGCCGAAGGGCGTGATGTTAACGCATGGGAACATCGCTGCCAATCAGAACATCACCGCGTATGAGTTCGACTTCAACGAGACGGACGCATGCATTTCGTTTCTGCCGCTTTCGCATATTACGGCGCGTGCCCTTGACTATGTGATGTATGGCCGGGGGGCGCAGGTAGCCTACTGCGCGGCGTTCGACAAATTGCCGCAGGCGATGAAGGAGGTACGTCCAACGGTTTTCGTCGGAGTTCCGCGCGTCTACGAGAAGATTCGCCAGGCTGTTGAGCAGAAGTCTTCCGCATCGCCGGTCAAGAAGAGAATGCTCGCGTGGGCTTTGAAAACAGGTGAGAGGAGCCGAGCGCTTGTTTATGCGGGCAGGCAACCTGCTTCTCTTCGTTGGAAGCTCGCGGCGAGGCTGGTCTACAGCAAGGTACAGGAAGCCTTTGGCGGAAGAGTAAGGTACTTTGTTTCGGGCGGAGCGCCGTTGGGGATCGATACAGCCAGTTGGTTCGCCGATGCCGGGATCGCGGTCTATGAGGGATACGGGCTCACGGAGACGTCGCCGGTTATTGCGCTCAATTCGCCGGTGAATCAGCACATGGGCTCGGTGGGTAAGCCGCTGCCCAATGTCGAACTGAAGTTTGCCGAAGACGGCGAATTACTGGTGCGGGGGGCGTCGGTCTTCGTCGGGTATTGGCAGAAACCCAGTGCCACTGCGGAGTGCTTCGATCAGGACGGCTGGTTCCGGACCGGGGACATTGCGCATCTCGACGACAATGGCTTTCTCTATATCACCGACCGCAAGAAGGAACTCTTAAAAACTTCAGGCGGCAAGCTGGTTGCGCCGCAGCCTATCGAGAACAAGCTCAAGAACAGTGTCCTGGTGGGGCAGGTGGCGTTGGTAGGCGACAAGCACAAGTTCATTTCGGCGATTATCTCGCCGAACTTCGCGGCGCTTGAAGAGCAGGCGCAGCGGCATGGAATCACCGCCGGTAACCGAGCCGAGTTGGTGGCCGACAGTCGTGTGGTGGCTTTCTACAGCGAAATCGTGCGTACGGTGAACGGCGGGCTGGCGAACTTCGAGACCATCAAGCGATTCCGCGTGGTTCCGGACGTGTGGACGCAGGAGTCGGGCGAGCTGACGCCGTCGATGAAGCTAAAACGGCGCGTGATTACCGGGAAGTATGCGGCGGTGGTCGCCGAACTCTACGCCGACGAAGCAACCGCCCGCGCCGACTAGGGGCGGCGGTAACGATGAGCTCGCGGTGCGACCAGACGCGCCTGGCCCAGATTCTCTGTAGAGCTCGGAAGAAGGGCGCTCCCCATGCGCCTACGGCGAGGATGCTGCCGAAGAGGATGACCGCGTCGATGCTCAAGCGGCCGGTGCGGTTCCAATAGGCGTCAGGTTCGAGGTCCAGCCAAAGAGCAAACTCGTCGAGGGTGAGCGCTGCACCTACGCCGTAGCCGATCGACATGAGACGGCTCAGAAAGATCGATGTAGGCGAGTGCGAGCGTCCGAGATCGAGAAGCCATCCGTAGCCGACGAGGAGCAGGATCAGGATGCCCCAGACCAAGTGATGGATGTGCCGTCCGCGGACCATCACCCATTCGAAGGGGCCGTGCTGGTGGATCACGAGGCTGACCAGCAGCCGCGCGCCGACAAATGTAATGAGGAACGAGACCGAGGCCAGAAACATGCGACGCCGGGGCCGGTCGGGAATGGTGGATCGGATGAGGAAGCCGAACCGCGTGAGCTCGAGAAGCACCAGCAGGACAACGACAACAAGGCTTGCGAAAACCAGTAAGAGCAGCGCTCCGGTCCCGGGCATGTCTTATTGAATCACCTGCGGACCAGATTCCCAACACCAACCTGCACCGGTGCAATCCTTTGCCGGCGTGAGCGCGGTCACGATTCGGCTTTACAACCACGGAGTACACTGGTTAAGGTCGCAGGTCCGGCGACGCCGCCGGCTGCGAAGACTCAACAAATCCCGGCCGGCCAAAGGCCGAGCCATTTCGATCAGGGAGACATGCATGCGCGTTGCATTATTGACTGGAGGCGGTGATTGTCCTGGCTTGAACGCGGTGATCTTTGCCGCGGTTTGTAAGGGGATACAGACCTACGGCGATGAGTTCATCGGATTTCTGAATGGCTGGCGTGGTGTGTTGGACAATCAATGGATTCCGCTGACCCTGGAGAGGATCGACGGCATCCAGTTGAAGGGCGGCACCATTCTTCATTCATCGCGGACGAATGTGAAGAAGATCCCGGGCGGCATCGACAAGGTGCGCGAAGTTCTGAAGCTCAACAAGATCGATGCGCTGATTGCGCTGGGCGGCGACGACACGCAATCGGTCACGCTCTTCCTGAGTGAGAACGGCGTGCCCAGCATCGGTGTTCCCAAGACGATCGACAACGATATCAATGGAACGGACCAGACCTTCGGCTTTGATACTGCAGTCTCGATTGCGACTGAGGCTGTCGACCGCATTCACACGACTGCGGATTCGCATAATCGAGTGGTAGTTGTAGAGGTGATGGGACGCGATGCAGGCTGGATTGCGTACGCCTCTGGAATTGCCGGTGGGGCGCATGTGGTGCTGGTCCCCGAGCTAGAGATCGATATCGATCACGTGTGCAAGTTGCTCAAGTACAACTACGATCATGGCAAACACTATGGTGTTGTCGTGGTTGCCGAAGGCTGCCATCTGCCCGAAGTTGGCCAGGTGACTGGCTCGACCGAAGTCGACTCGTTCGGACACGCGCGGCTCTCGGGCATTGGCGAAGCGCTGGCAGATCTGATCGAAAAGAAGACCGGTTTCGAGACGCGGTCGGTGAACCTGGGGCATACACAGCGTGGTGGCGTACCGACGGCGTTCGATCGCTTACTCGGCCAGCGTTACGGCCTTCATGCCATCGATATGGTTCATCAGGGCAAGTGGGGCCGGATCGCGGTGTTGCACGGTACAGAGATTACCGACATCACCATCAAGGAAGCCATTGCCACCAATCGCCGTCTTGACGAGCGGTGCTTCAGCGTGATTCGGGACCTGGAAGCGAAGGTCTAAACGACGACGAGCGCAGACGCGCTCGGAAAGGAAGGCTGCTCGCTCGGGCAGCCTTTCTTTGTTTGCACACATGGAATACCGTCTCTACAAGCCGGACGACTTCGATTCTCTGTATGCGATCGAGGAGAAGTGCTTTCTGCCGCCGCTCCGGTTCGGACGGCGCTACATGCATTGGCTCGTCAACGCGCAGAATTCTGCGACGTGGATTGCAGAGGTTTCAGGCGCAATGAACAGTTTCGGCATTGTCGAGTGGACGCCATCGATCCACGGACTGAGCGCGTACATTCAAACCATCGAGGTTCTGGCCGCGCACCGGGGGCACGGTATCGGCAGGGAACTGCTGAGGCGGATCGAAGGGTCTGCGCGCGCCGCGGGTGCCACCACACTGTGGCTGCACGTGGATACGACCAATACGACAGCAATTCATCTCTACGAATCGAACGAGTTTGTGGAGGTCGGACAAGAAAAGAACTACTATGCCTCCGGCCGCGACGCGCTGATTTATCGGAAAAATGTGCAGGACTAATGTAACTGGCGCCGCGTCGGAATGCGTTGCGGCTTGCGTACAATGAAGGAAACTCATGTCCTTTAGTAAGCAGAATCTCCCCAAGTCAGTCCAGGCTTTGCGGAGTTATACGGGGCAGACGTTTCTGCACGATCTGTTGGCCGGCGTAACTGTGGGCCTGGTGGCGTTGCCGCTGGCTATGGCGTTTGGTATTGCCTCGGGTGTAACGCCGCAGGCTGGCCTCTATACGGCTGTGGTGGCGGGCTTTCTTATCTCGGCGCTAGGCGGCTCGCGCACGCAGATCGGCGGTCCGACAGGTGCATTCGTTGTGATTGTGGCCGGCATCGTCGCGCGCTTTGGTCTAAGCGGGCTTGCCATGGTCACACTCATGGCCGGCGTGATCCTGCTGGTGATGGGTTTGACCGGCCTGGGCTCCGCGGTACGATTTATTCCGCGGCCAGTGGTGATCGGATTCACCAACGGAATCGCAATTCTGATCGCATCGACGCAGATCAAGGACTTTTTCGGATTGCGCGTCGGTGCCGTTCCCAGCGAGTTTTTGCCGCGCATGCGGCTTCTTATCGCGCATCTGGGCGCTCTCAATCTTCCTGCACTCTTGCTCGGACTGGGAACGCTGGCGATTCTGCTTATACTGCCGCGTTTCACAAGCCGGGTCCCGTCGTCGATTGTGGCGGTGGTCGTCTGTACGGCCGTGAGTGCGTTTATGCATCTGCCTGTGGAGACCATCGGTACGCGATTCGGCGGGATTCCGCAGGGGCTGCCGCCGTTTGCGATTCCTGATTTTCACGCCGAACATATCCTGCCTTTGATCCCGTCGGCATTCACCGTAGCCTTGCTGGCCGCGCTGGAGAGCATGCTGTCTGCCGTGGTCGCCGACGGCATGACCGGCGATCGGCACAATCCTAATGTCGAACTGGTTGCGCAGGGCCTGGCCAACATCGCGTCGCCGGTCTTCGGTGGGATTCCGGCTACGGGAGCGATTGCGCGCACGGCAACGAACATCCGCTCCGGCGCGCGTTCGCCGGTCTCGGGAATGATTCACGCGCTGACGCTGTTAGTCATTCTGCTTGTGGCAGCGCCGCTGGCGAGCTACATTCCGCTGACCACGCTGGCTGCGGTTCTATTCGTGGTCGCGTATCGCATGGGCGAGTGGCATGAGATCGGCGGCATTCTGCAGCTTGGTTTCACCTCGGTCTCGGTCTGGCTGGTGACGTTCGCACTCACGGTCTTCGCCGATCTGACGGTCGCGGTCGGAGTGGGGATGGCCCTGGCCGCGCTGGTCTATATCTGGAAGGTCGCCGAGACCACGACCGTGTCTCCGGTGACGGACGATTATATTCGCGATGGGTTACCGCATACCCTGCAAGGGCGCATTGTGCCTCCCTACGTTACGCTGCTGCGCATCCACGGTCCGTTTCTGTTTGGAACCACTGAAAAGCTTGTGGACGCGACGGCGAATCTCGAAGCCTTTGCGCCTGTGGTCATCCTGCGCCTGCGCAACATGACGGCAATTGACGCGACGGGTATTCACGCCATTGAGACATTCGCGAAACGGCTGCACGAGTCAGGACGAAGCCTTCTGCTCTGCGGTGCGATGGAGCAGCCGTCGAAGCTGCTCCTGCAGCCTCGCTTTATCGAGCGCGTGAACCAGGCAAACATCATGCCTAATATCCAGGCCGCTCTGGATCGTGCGAAGGAAGTGTACGAGGCGCATTCTCAGCAGATGGCAAGCTAGTAGCGCCAGCTGGTCAGGTCTGTTCCCGGCGGTGCGGTCTTCTGGATGCGATCGAGAATCTTTGGCAAATACTGCGTGTTGTAATGCAGGCGCGAGTAGGCGTTGGGCAGCGTCGGATCGCCGTTCCAACAGTGTTCCGCGCGCGGGCCGTAGGTCACCTCGCCGCCGTAGGGCGGGTTCCTGGTCGAATCGAGAAAGTCCTGCATACGATAGACGGCATCATTCAGGAAGTAGGTGTCGTCGGCGCCAACATAGATGTGAATCTTGCCCTCGAGTTCGGGACCCAGCTTTGCCCAGTCTCGCTCCAAAATTGCCTCGAGATCGTAGTGCTGGCGCCAATATTCGGCGACGGAGTGATCGATCTTCCCGGTGACCTTGTCGAAGATTGCCTTGGGATAGCCATCGTCGCCGACGGGCCCATACACTGCCTGCCAGATATCGAACTGCTCGCCGCTGCGTCCATGATCCCCCAGAGCGAGCTCGTAGCGATTGATCTCTTCAGTCGTGATGAAGGTGTGCCCGAGGTAGTCGCGCATGGCTGGCTGAGCGACGCGCTTGTGAGCCCCTTCGAGGAAAAACGCATTGTCGTCGTCGTAGAGGTCTATATTCGTGAAGGCGTGGAAGTCGATGGGGTCAGGACAGGCCGCAAACGCGCCGTTGTAATGGTCGGGATAGAGGACCTGAACCGCCAGGGCCTCCCAACCGCCGGTAGAGCCGCCGTAGACAAACCGCGCCCAGCCCTGGCCGATACCGCGAAACTGCTTTTCGATCGCAGGAATCAACTCATTTTCGATGGCATCTCCGTAGGGGCCGACGTTGACCGAGTTCACCGCGTAGGAATCATCGTAGTAGGGGTTGGCGTGCTGAATCTTAACGATCAATACGCGGGGGAATCCCGGCGCAATCCACTGCTGATAGAACTTGTAGGCCTCTTCCTGCTGAATGCGGTTGTAGCCGGGCAGATGAAATCGTTCGCTGTAGTCGGGCTTGAGGTTCGGATCGGGAGGCGTCGTGCGGAAGTCGTCGAAGTCGCTCACGAAGTGGTCGTGGAAGAGGATGAGCGGGAAGTGCGCCCGCGGATGCTCGTCGAAACCCTCGGGAACAAGAACGATTGCACTGAGAAACATGGGGCGTCCCCAAAACTTGGTGAGCACCTGACTCTGTACACGAATATGGCGGACGTATTTGGTGTCAGCAGGTGGCGGGATGGACGGGATAACTTCAGTGAGAGTGATGGTGTAGTTTGTTGTCGAAGCGTCGACGTGGATTTTGACCGGCTTCGAGTAGAGATTGCCCGGTGAGATGTTCCAGTGCTGCCCCTCGCCCTGATCCATGTGGAGCTTGATTGTCTTCCCATCCGACCGGTGGAATGTCTCGTACTTGTTCAAGAGGGCTTGAACGTAATAGTCGCCGGCCGGAAGCTCTTTGAGACTGGGGACCGGGTAGCCCCACGCACTGGCGTCGACGATCTGCGGATGGTTGGGCTGCCAGCCGTCCACGGTGACACCGAAGACGATCTGCGAGCGTGGCGAGTCGTCGATTTGATTGCGCGGCTCATCGCTGGGGTCCGTCGAGAGCAAAAGCATCAGGCGTCCGTCAATCGGCTGCGCGCTGAGCGAGGCCGGGAAGCTGACGGTGAAGGACTGGGCGAGAAGAGACGGAGCAAACAGGAGAAGTGCCAAGCCGCAGCGATTCATGCTCGCTACTATACAAGGGCGTCCGGACGCTAGATGAGCGCGCTTGCTATTGAGCGCCGGATGCGCTCCTGATGAAGGTCGCGACACGATCGTGCAGCTGCTTCACGCATTCGTCGCGCACGTAGACCATGTGTCCCGACTCGTACCATGCGTATTCGATGTTTTTTGCCAGCGACGGCGGAATGGGCAAATGTTTCTCTTCGTATTCGGCGGCGAAGAACGGAGTGGCCATGTCGTAATAGCCGCCATTCAGCAGGACCTTGAGGCGCGGATTCATTTTCATTGCATCGGCCAGGTCGCTGGAAACATTGACACCGATCAGGTTGCCGTCGTGCTTGAAGCTCCATTTGTTGCCTTCCCACACAGAGACTTCGGGCAGGTAGGTTTGCCCTTCGCCATACTTCAGATCGCGCCGCATATAGTCGTTCAGCAGGGAGACATAGGCGGATGAGATGGCGGCACTCTGCGGATCGTATTCCGCGGCCTCGCTGAGCGGATTGAGCGAAGGGCCGGTAAAGCGCGTGTCGTACCGGCCGATCGTGATGTCGCTTTCATCCTGAAAACTCTTTTCGAATTCGCCTCCTGTCACTCGCAGATTGGCCTTGACCAGATAGGCGACCGGAAGGCCTGTGTAGTCATGCATCTTTTCGGCGACTGCCTGCTTTTCGGAGTCAGTGAGATCGGTGCCTTGCGCCAAAGCATGAGCGAAGGCACCGAGGGCGAAGTCTTCTACTTCTTTCAAGAAGGGCTCGAGTGCGGCAGGTTGCTGGGGCAGTTTTTTTGTGATACCAGGCCGTGGCGGCAAAGGTGGGTAACGCGAGTTCGTACGGCAGATCAATGCCGGGGTTCGTGTTGGCAAAGTCGATGAACGAACTGAAGTTGAAGATCTGCGAGAGAAGGATGACTCCATTCAGGTCGATGGAGGCCCGATCTTCGAGCATTTTTGCCAGAACAGCCGAACGCGTGGTGCCATAGCTCTCGCCGAAGATGAATTTGGGCGAGTTCCAGCGGCTGTACTTGGTGATGAACCGTGCGATGAAACGCGTGAACGCGCCGCCGTCTTCGTCCACGCCCCAGAAGGCCTTTTCTGCATCTTTGCCGATCAGCCGCCCGAATCCAGTGCCGGGCGCGTCGATGAAGACCAGATCGCTGACGTCGAGGAGAGAATTGCTGTTGTCGACGAGCTTGTAGGGGGCAGCGGGCAGGTGCTGATCGCCGCTAGTGACTACATGCTTGGGCCCGAGGGAACCCATATGCAGCCATACAGTGGAGCTGCCCGGCCCGCCGTTGTAGAAGAACGTGATGGGCCGGTCTTCGGCCTTCGCGTCTTTCTTGAAGTACGCCACATAGAACATTCGCGCCACCGGCGTGGCATCCTTGGGGTCCTTGGGTTCGGAGATCGCCAGCTCGCTGCCCGGCTCGGGTTTGCCGTCCATGCCGAGCTGCGCATCCTGTGAGTCGGTCGCGCCCACCGTGATCGTTCCCGCTACAGCGGTGTAGACGATGTGCTGGCCATTCGCATCGGCTGCGCCCTGGGTTGTGGAATCTGTAGACGCGGCTCTCTCCGGGGCTTTATCGGCAGTCGAGGGCTTGGTGGAGGGGTTGTCCTCCGCAGCGCGGGCCAGGGGCGAAGTTAAGAGCGAGACAGCCAAGGCACAAGCAAGGCAGGGCGCGAGATGCATCAGTGGAATCTCCGGGTGCGGGGATGGTGTAGACAGCCAGTATAGACGTGCGATTGAGCGACGAGAGAGAAAGACGACGAGGCGTGCGGCTTTCGCGGCCTCTACTTTTGTGGTTTGTCGAAGGGCTGCTTATCGGTAATGCGTGGACGATTTTCGGCCTGCAGTTGCTTGCTGACCTGCTCGACTTCGCGAAAGACGCGGAGCAGGTTCCCGCCGAGAATCTTGCGGCAGTCATCGGCGGAGTAACCCCGCTCCATCAAGGCCGCTGTAATCTTGGGCAAGTCGGCCGGCGAATCGAGGCCTTCGGGCAACTGTCCGCTGACGCCGTCGAAGTCCGACCCGAGGCCGACGTGATCGACGCCTGCGACCTTGGCGATGTGGTCGATGTGATCGATGAGCATCGAGAGCGGCGGGCGGGGGATGCGATCGGCAAACTGCCGCTCCAGCTCGTCGATCTCGGCCTCTGGGGCTTCTTTGCCTTCGGCCTTGTACTTGTCCTTGAGATCCTGGCCGGCCTTTTTCATTTCGGGCTCGATCTTCTTCTGCTCGTCGCGGTAGGCCTGTGAGATGAACCCTGAATAGAAGTTGACTTGAACAACGCCGCCCTTGGAGTCGGGGCCGCCGGACCGCGCAACTGCGCGCAGCATGTCGTCGGTCATGTTGCGCGGCGCATCGCACAGGGCTCGGGCTGACGAGTGGGACGCGATCACCGGTGCCCGTGTGATCACGAGGGTGCGATAGAAGGTACGGTCGGAGACGTGGGAGATATCGACCATCATGCCCAGCCGGTTCATCTCGTAGACGACGTCTTTGCCGAACTCGGACAGGCCTTCTTTGGTATGCGGCACGGTTGGATCGTCGATGTCAGTCGAGCTGTCGGCCCACCCGATGGAATTCATCCAGGCAAGGGTCATGTAGCGGACGCCGAGCGCATAGTAGTCGCGGAGGAGTGCCAGAGAATCCTCAATGGAGTGGCCGCCCTCGATGCCCATCAACGCTGCGACCTTGTGCTCGCGGTGAGCTTCCTCAATGCCTGCGGGCGAGGCCACAAACATCATCTTGTCGGAATGTTTGGCGACTTGCTGTTTGACCGAGTCGATCAGGATCAGCGTGCGGCGGGCAAACTGGCCCTTGTTGGGAACGGGATCGACCCAGATAGAAAAAAACTCGGCGCCCAGATTGCCTTTGTGCGCCGACTCGAGGTTGAAGTTGCCGCCTCCGAGCGGATCGCTGAGATCGAAGTTCTCATCGACAAAGCGCTGCGGGGTGTCGGCATGGGTATCAATCACAATGGCGGATTGCTGAACTTGTTCGGGCGTGATTTTGGCAGTCATCTTTGGAGAAGGCTTGGGTGCATTTTGAGCAGGTGAGAGGGAAGGGGTCGCGGTAAGGAAGAGAGCCAGCAGGGCGGGCAAAGGGCGGCGAATCAGCATAGGCTTAGCGATGAGTGTATACCGGCGAATGCGAGGCCAGGGGCCGAGGGCGGATGGTGGCCCGCTGGGTGCTTTGAATTGTGCAGTGTTGGATTCTGGGGCTCCCACCCTTGAATCGGAAGCGAAGCAAGGATGGGCCACACAGATGCGCGAGGACGGCATTGCACCGTGCGCGGGAATAAGGGTCGGGAGGTGACGCCGGGATTTAGTGGCGATTGGCTTCCATGGCTGCTTGCTTGATTTCTTCGTTTGCGCGTGCCAGGAGGTCTTTGGCTTTGGCGGCGTGACCGCCCATGTCGAATTCGTTGGCCTGTTGAGCGGCATCGACCCGGCCGATAGCCTGATCGATCAGGCGCTGTGCGGCCGCGAGGTTGGGGTGGCGGTGCGGATTAACGTTCTGGGCGACCGTGACGCCTCCGGCGATCAGGCTAAGAGCAAGGAGACTTCCGAGGACCAATTTACGAGCATTTTTCATTGGGGAACATCCTCCGCTGGACAAGGTATCAGAAGGATGTGAACGTTTGGCCAGTGGAAAACGCGATTTGACGGATGTTTTGGTCGACGAGCCTTGGTTACAGGTTTACCGGGGTGCCGCCCCAAGTCAAGGGGTCTACGTCCGCGATGGTTTCGGTGAAGTCCCAGCGATGGCCGAAGAAGTCCTGGGCGTTGTACTGGCGCTCACCGTACATATGATCGGTGGGTTCGGTGAGAATGAGGGCGCCGTTTTGCCGCGCGCGCTCACAATGTGCGCGGGCGTCTTCGATGCGCACCTGCGTGACATGCGAGTTTTCCGGGATCACACTGCCCTCGCCGATGGTGAAGCAACCAGCACCGGCGCGCATTTGGATGCGGTGGTTGGCGATGCGGAGGCGGGCCGTGAATCCGAAGGCTTTGGAGAGCCACTCTGCTGCGACGCTGGGATCGGGATAGTAAAGAACCGGGATAACTGGGCAGGGTGGGACTGAACGATTGGCGCGCATGGCGCAACTTTAACATTGCCGGAAAGGATGTTGTTGACGCCACCGACGCAGGTCGCGTTACAATCGCCAGCACTCCGGGGAAACTTCAAGGGTCTGGAGGTCATCAATGAGATTCTCGGCGAAAACTTCAGTGGCTTTTGCCGCGCTGTTGGCGGTTTATCTGTCTGCCGTATCCGGGCGTGCCGCGACCGCACCAGCCGATCCATGTTCGCTGCTGACGCCTGCGCAGGTGGGCAGCGCGATGGGCGGAACCTACGTTGCGCCGCAGGAGAAAGTGGCGCCGCGTCCCTATAGGAACACGGTGGAGGGTACGGACTGCACCTATCGTCGCGGCAACGGAAGCGGCGATCTGCTTTTCCGCGTCTATTTCGATCCGTCGGCGGGCGATGCAACGACGCTGTTTGCGAAGCTGAAGATGTTTTTCGGCGCGGGCACTCCTGCCTCGGGCATTGGCGAGGAGGCGTACTTCGATGAGAAGGGCGCGTTGCATGCCAGGAAAAGCAATGTCCGGTTCTACCTCGAAGCGGAGGCGGGCAAAGAGGCAGCGCTGACGACGCTGGGCGGGATTGTGGCGGGACAACTCTAGGAGAGACACTCGATCGGCGATTTGCTCGGGCCGCCCATAACTGAAGAGCGCTCTTTGGGACCAACGGCCCGGAAGCGGCTCAGCGTTTGTCGAGCAGAGCGACGATTTTGTAGGTCTCGGATTCGGTTTTCCTGCCATCCGGGCCCACAAGCCATTTCAGCTTCGCCCGCTGACCGTTGAAGTCGGCTTCAACACGCTCGACCAGGGGCATGGCGCAGCTGCGGCGATTCACGTAGTTGCCCTTGAAGGAATACTTGTTCAGGCAGTTCACGACCGCGACTTTGCCGTCGGGCAGCAGGAGTGAGACGGTTGTACCTGTGACGTTGAAGACGGGCTGGCCTTGCGTCGCACTCGGCGAGGGGCGAGCGCAGGCCTCATTGGTTGTATCCGCGGCGCAGTCCACCGTGCCTTGCGGCGTAGAGCCGTCGGGCCGCGGGATCACAGCGGCATAGCTGTTATCGCTGTTCTGCCGGTAGAGCACGGTCGCGTCGAGTTTTTGCGCCGAGACCGTGCTTACCCTGGACACCATATAAACCGCTACTACAGCGATACTCAAGCGCTTTAAGTTGCCCATCTAATGATGCCTCTATATAGGTGTTGGTCAGAGTCTACGGGGCCCGGCGCTCAATGCGGAGCAGAGAATTCGCCGGGTGCATCCGGAGGTAATAGGGTGCCTTGCTCGTGGCAAGGGTGCTCGTGAACGCCTCCACGCAGAAGGGCGGCAGTCGTGGAACCCCTCGCTGCAAATGTTTTTACCGCAAGAGTTTGCGCGAGGCGCATGCTTGGGTCTCCCTTAACCAGATGCCCCAGGAGGCAAGTTCCCATGAGGTACCGTTTCAACGCAACAACCGCGCTGTGCCTCTTTGCCGCAGGTCTCGCATTCACCCCAGCCCAAGCAATTCTCGCCCAACATGACGCCGGCCAAACGCAAGGTCCAAGCAAATATCTCTTTCTCGAGAACGATGAGCTGAAACCCAACACGTCCTTCGCCTATGCCAAGTCGCAGGCAGAAGAGGTGCAGGCGATGCGCGAATCCAAAGCCCCGGAACACTTCGTCGGCATGTGGGGCATTACGGGAGCGAACCATGTGCTCTACCTGCACGGCTTCGACTCCTTCGCCGATTTGCAGAAGGGGCACGAGACAACCTTCGCGATGCCGAAGATGATGGACGCGATGAAGGCAGCGGAAGGCGCCCAGGCGCCGCTGGTCGCGAACGAGCACGGCAGCATCTACTCCTTCGAGAAGGAGCTGAGCCTCAACACGGAGCTCGACCTTTCGAAGATGCGCTTCATGCGGATTCTGCTCTTCCACGGTCCGCTCCGGGCACGATCAGGATTTTCGGCGTCTGGCTAAACTCTTCGTCAAGGCCTATCAGTCGGCTCTTCCCGAAGCGCGCTGGGCGATGTTCCAGAAGATGTACGGGGTCGGCAGCGACAACACCTATATCCTTGTGACGCCGATGGAAGCTCTCGGGTACGTGGACGGCATTATCAACAGCGACAAGAAATTCAGCGAGGGCGTGGGCGAAGATCAGCTTGCAACCCTCACGAAGGGTGTGGACGCGGCCGTTGAATCGTCCGAGTCGGACCTCTTTGCCTTCGATCCGGGACTCAGCTACGTGCCCGATTCGTGGCTCACATCTTCGCCGGACTTTTGGGGCAAGAAATAGACGGCCTCTCCCCTGCGTCCACAAAACGAGGCCCGTCCGAAGGGATGGGCCTTGTTACGTGCGTGGAGGAGTTTGCTGACGTTGCTCTAGCTTTGATTGAGCTGACTGACTAATTCGTCCGGCTTTTCCTCGGGAAACCCATCGGGTTCGGCCATCTCGTGAGCCGAAGAATTCAACCAGGAACTAAAATCAGTCTAGCGATGTCTGAATTCACCCATCTCCACCTGCACACGGAATACTCTCTGCTCGACGGCGCCTGCGACGTGAAGAAGCTGTGCGAGCGCGTGGCGAAGCTGGGCCAGAAGTCCGTTGCGATGACGGATCACGGCAACATCTATGGTGCGGTCCACTTTTTCAATGCGGCCAAGGAGTATGGGGTCAAGCCGATCCTGGGCTGCGAGCTCTACGTGTGCAAGGCCGAAGACCATCGTGCCGAGACGCCGAACGACCAGTACAACCACCTGCTCGTGCTGGCGGAGAACGAAGAGGGCTATCGCAATCTGATCCGGCTGACCAGCGAGGCGAGCCTGCACGGGTTCTATCGCAAACCGCGCGTGAGCAAGAAGTATCTCGCGGAGAACTCGAAGGGGCTGATCGGCTTCTCCGGTTGCCTGAGCGGCGAGCTGTGCGAGGAGCTGATGGCGGGGCACTATGGGAAGGCGAAGGCAGCCGCGCAGCAGTACCAGGACATTTTCGGGCGAGGGAACTTCTATCTGGAGATTCAGGATCAGGGACTGGAGCAGGAGCGCAAGATCCAGTCGGACCTGTTTCGGCTGGAGAAGGAACTCGACATTCCGTTGGTGCTGACCAACGACTCGCACTATTTGTGCGGTGAAGACTCACATGCCCACGACGTGATGCTGTGCGTGCAGACGGGTGCGAAGATTCACGATGTCGACCGGTTCCGCTTCGACTCGGATCAGTTTTTTGTTAAGTCGGCCGATGAGATGGCGCGGCTGTTTCCCGATTCGCCGGGCGTGATGCAGCGAACGATGGAGATTGCCGAGCGCTGCGCGCTGAAGCTTAAGGCTGTCGACAATCCTTTCCCGGAGTTCACCGTTCCGGCGGGGCACACGATCGACAGTTACTTCGAGCAGGTGTGTCGAGAGGGGTACAAGAAGCGTCTCGAGAATGCAATTCGTCACCTTGAGATAGGCGGGCTGCTGCGCACGCCGCTTCATGAATACGAAGCGCGGCTTGAACGCGAAATCGGCATTATTAAGCAGATGAAGTACTCCGGCTATTTCCTGATCGTGTGGGACTTCATCAAGTACGCGCGCGATCATGGAATTCCTGTGGGGCCGGGGCGTGGGTCAGCTGCGGGCTCGCTGGTGGCCTACGTTATGGAGATCACGAACATCGATCCACTGCAGAATGTGCTGCTGTTCGAGCGCTTCCTGAATCCAGAACGCGTATCGATGCCCGATATCGATGTGGACTTCTGTATGAACAGGCGCGGCGAGGTGATCGACTACGTTACGCGCAAGTATGGACGCGATCAGGTAGCGCAGATCATCACATTTAATACGATGGCGGCGAAGGCTTCGATCAAAGATTGCGGTCGCGCAATGGACATGCCGTATGGAGATGTCGACCGGATTGCGAAGCTGATTCCTGCGACCATTGGCATCACGATCGAAAAGGCTCTGGAAGAAGCACCCGATCTGCGCAAAGCGTACGACAACGACAAGCAGGTGCGCGAGCTGATCGATACGGCGAAGAAGCTCGAAGGGCTGGTGCGCGGGCAGGGCGTGCATGCGGCCGGTGTGGTGATCGCGCCGCGTCCTCTCACCGAGTTGGTGCCAGTTGCACGCACCAAGAACGACGAAATCGTGACTGCCTATGACATGAAGGCAGTTGAAAAGATGGGCCTTCTGAAGATGGACTTCCTCGGGCTCACCACGCTGACGGTGATCGACGACTGTCTGAAGCTGATCGAGCAGAATCGCGGCGTGAAGCTGGACATTGAGACGATTCCGCTGAACGATGCGGAAACGTACAAGAAGGTCTTCTACTCGGCGCTCACATCGGGCATCTTCCAGTTTGAGTCGGGCGGCATGCGCGACGTGCTACGGCGCTATAAGCCCGACTCTGTCGAGGATCTGACGGCGCTGAATGCGCTGTATCGGCCAGGACCGATCCAGGGTGGCATGATCGATGACTTTATTGAGCGCAAGCTGGGGCGCAGAAAAGTCGAGTACATGCTCCCCGAACTCGAGGGCATCCTGAAGGAGACGCTCGGAGTGATCGTCTATCAGGAACAGGTGATGCAGATTGCTAACGTGGTGGCGAGCTACTCCCTGGGCGAAGCCGACCTGCTGCGCCGCGCGATGGGCAAGAAAGACCCCAAGGAGATGGCCAAGCAGCGTGACCGTTTCATGAGCGGCGCGAAGGAGCTTGGCTTCAACAAAGACACGGCAGGCGAACTTTTCGATCAGATGGAGAAGTTTGCCGGCTACGGATTCAACAAGTCGCACTCTGCGGCGTATGCACTACTCGCGTATCAGACGGCGTATCTGAAGACGCACTATCCGGTGGAGTTTATGGCGGGTCTGCTGACATCGGGGACGTCGAAGCCGGAGAACGTCGTCAAGTATATCCAGGAATGCAGGGAGATGAACATCAGCGTGGAGCCGCCGGACGTGCAGGTGTCGGGCGCTCAGTTCACCCCGCATGGAGATGCGATTCGGTTCGGGCTTGCTGCGGTGAAGAACGTCGGCGGTAATGCCATTGAGTCGATCAAGAAGGCGCGCGAGGAGCTGGGCGGGCAGTTTCGCAGCTTCTGGGAGTTCTGCGAGAAGGTCGATCTGCGCGTGATGAACAAGCGCGTGATCGAGTCCCTCATTAAGGCAGGGGCGTTGGATGCCCTGGGCAAGCGCGGCCAGCTGTATGCGGCTGTAGACAAAGCGATGGAGCGCGCACAGAAGGCACAGCGCGACGAGGCACATGGGCAGACGGGGCTCTTCGGATTGTTCAACGAGGCTCCCGCGCACGGCCACGGCGGAGACGAGTTGCCGCAAGCACCCGACTGGGAAGAGAGCGAGCGGCTTGCGAATGAAAAAGAGGTGCTCGGCTTCTTCGTGTCCGGCCACCCGCTGGATAAACATGCGGAGAAGCTGCGTAACCTGCCGGGGGTGATTCCGATTGCCGAGGCGCTGGAACGCAAGCCACCCGAGAAGCGGTGGGGCAAGGAGGTCGACCCAGCGGACGAGATTCAGGTTGCGGGCATGATACATGGGCTGCGGGTGCAGAAGACGCGGCGGGAAGGGAAGCTCTATGCGCAGGCGACGCTCGAAGATGCCACCGGAAAGATCGACCTGATTGCGTTTCCGCGGGACTATGAACGGCTTGGGGAGCAGCTCAAGATTGAAGCGCCTGTGCTGCTTCGTGGGACACTTTCGGGCGACGAGGATGCCGCACCGAAGTTGTCGATCGGTTCGATTCAGCCGCTCGAAGAAGTGCAGGTCAAGCTGCCGAAGATGATCCGCGTGCGGGTGAATCTGGATCGTGCAACGGAAGAGATGATGGCGTCGCTGAAGTCTGCGGCTGATGCGGCGCCCGGGCCCGGTAAGGTGATGCTGCATCTGCAGAAGAAGGGCGAGTACGAAGTGATCCTCGAGCCGGAACAGATGAGCGTTGCCGCGGATCGCGGCTGGGTGGAGCGGGTAGAGGAGCTTGTCGGCAAGGGAACTGTACAGGTAATGTAGGCCGGGCCTGGCGTTCTCTTCGGCTGATCGCTTCGTACCATCCGGTTATCCCAACCCTCGCGTTGCGGAATAATAGAAGAAATGCAGAGGGCGCTGGGTCGTGTCGCGGTCGGAATCGATTTTGGAACCACCAATAGCTCGGTCGCGCTAGTGACTGGAGACGCGGGTGTGCAGCTCGCGTCGTTTACGTTTCGTGGTGCGCCGACAGAATCGTATCGTTCCGTTCTCTATTTCGAGCAGCTCAAGTCTGCCAGCGGCCTTAAGCGCACGCACGGGCTCACCGGGCCTGCCGCGATTGAGCGCTACCTTGAGACAGACGAAAAGGGACGGCTGATTCAGTCGCTCAAATCGCATCTCTCCAGTAGGTCGCTGACGGGCACTGAGATCTTCGGCCGTCGTCACAAGCTGGAGGAAGTGATCTCGCGCCTGCTGACCGATCTGCGGAAGGCAGCCGAGCATCAGTTTGGGCAGCCGATTCGCCACGCTACGGTAGGACGGCCGGTGCGTTTTGTCGGGTCGGAGTCGACTGAAGACGACGAGTTCGCTGTGGAGCGGTTGCGGCATGCATTCTCGCTTGGGGGCATCGAGCACGTCGAGTTCGAGATGGAACCGGTCGGGGCCGCCTATTCGTATGAGGCGACGCTGGATCACGATGAGTTGATCCTGATTGGGGACTTTGGCGGCGGAACGAGCGATTTTTCTCTTTTGCGGGTGGGGCCGGGAGTGCGCAGGCGCGGGCGAACGATGGACGATCTGGTTGGGAATAGCGGCGTGGGTTTGGCCGGGGATGCATTCGATGCGCGCATCGTGCGCAAGCTGATTTCGCCGGCGCTGGGGTCGAACTCCGAGGCGCGCTCACTGAACAAGCTGCTGCCCGCGGTGCCCGCGTGGATCTTTGCGAATTTGGAACGATGGCACTATCTTTCGTTTCTTCGCACGAACAATGTGCGGGAAATCCTGAAGAGCGCCCGGGTTCGGGCCCTGGAGCCGGAGAAGATTGAAGCCCTCATTGCGATCGTCGATGGCGATCTCGGCTATCAATTGCATCAGGCGGTGCAACACGTAAAGTTCGAGCTTTCTCGCAGTGAAGCGGCGGAGTTCAGTTTCCTTGAAGCCGGGATGGATCTGAGGATTCCGGTTAGGCGGACGGAATTTGAAACCTGGATCAGTGATGAACTGGAGAGCATTGAACGATGCGTGGAGTCATTGATGAAGAAGTCGGGTGTCGATCCACGCGACGTGGACCGCGTGTTCCTGACAGGAGGAACTTCGTTTGTGCCGGCGGTACGGAGAATCTTCGAGACGCGATTCGGAGGCGAGCGCATGCGTGGCGGAAATGAGTTTACGTCGGTTGCGCGAGGATTAGCGCTGCGGGCCGTCGAGACGCGTGAGCAGCTAGCCTAACTGGGTGTCTCGTCGTGGACGACGATGACATGGAGAAATCTTGGTCCGTGGACGCCTTTGATGCGTGTCATCTCAATGTCGGCAGTAGCGCTGGGACCGGATATATACGTGGCGAGCCGCGGCGGCAGTTCACAGCGTTTGAAATACTCGGGGAGTGTCTCGACGATCTGGCTCGTGAAGAGGATGCAGAGGTGCCAGTCAGGCAGGAGCGAAACCACGCGGCGGCCCTCGGTGGACGAGTGATGCAACACGATTGTCCCGGAGTCCGCGACAGCGGCAAAGCACGCGGTTACCACTCCATCAGAGGCCTCGATGGCTGCGTAGGACAGGTCTTTGTCCACCTTCCACGAAAACCCATGGATCATCCACTCGGCAGAGAGACCGGAGGGCGCAACGAATGTACACTTCCCGCTTTTGCGCAAGCAATCGGTGATGCAGGCGATCAAATCGCCGGGCGCACATTCAACCACTTTGGCGTCGTACTCGCGAAGGCGCTCGACCATGAGCGCAATGCAGGCGTTCCGATCAAGGCGGCCACGATGGGTATACTCACGCGGAAGCTCGGGGTACGACGACGGAGCTCCGCCGGTTGTCGCACGGCGGATGCGATCGAGAATCTGTTGGCGCGCTTCGCTCATCGCTTTACCGTTGGGCGCGATCTCCACCATTGTCTGAAGCTCTGATTGGGAATACCGCGCAGGTCGCGGGTCATCGTCCATCGCGAGCCAAGACTCGGCAGGGAGTGAATCCAGCCATCTTTTCTTGTGAAGGGAAGAAGACCAACGCGGCCGAGACGCTGCGCCCAGCGAAATCGCCACGGGCTGGCCAAAACGACGTTCGCGACGCGCATGGCGAGGTACATGGGATCGAAGATGCGGAACATCTGTTTGCGTTCCCGATCGGTCACCTGTGCGCGAAGGTCGATCAGTATTTCGGGGATGTTGATTTTGACCGGGCAAACTTCGTAGCAGGCTCCGCAGAGAGACGATGCGTACGGCAAGGATTGTGCGTGCTCCAGTTGCATCAGCTGTGGCGTGAGAATTGCGCCGATGGGTCCACCATAAACGGAGCCGTAGGCGTGTCCACCGGTCTGGCGGTACACGGGGCAGGTGTTCTGGCAAGCAGCGCAACGGATGCAACGCAGGGTCTGGCGTTCCGTGTGGTGCGCGAGGATCGACGACCGCCCGTTGTCGAGAAGCACAACGTGGAAGTTCTGCGGGCCGTCTCCGGGTGTGACTCCGGTCCAGAGCGAAGAGTACGGGTTCATTCGCTCGCCGGTTGCGGAACGCGCCAGGAGTTGGAGCATCACTTCGAGGTCGCGGAATTTCGGGATGACCTTCTCAATTCCGGCGAGGGCGATCAGCGTGCGCGGCAGGGTGAGGCACATACGGCCATTGCCTTCGGACTCGACAATGGTGACGGCTCCGGTCTCCGC
>Ga0181526_10001456_pt1 | contig 22367 bp, 22 predicted proteins | sample PEATcosm2014_Bin_35_FD_119750 | JGI IMG/M metagenome (GOLD analysis project Ga0181526, IMG submission 119750) | Peatland microbial communities from MTU Mesocosm Facility, Houghton, MI, USA - PEATcosm2014_Bin06_30_metaG | ecosystem: Environmental > Terrestrial > Soil > Wetlands > Peat | place...
CGAGCCTAAACTCGATGCGCTGTCCGAGGAGCCACCGCCGCAGGCGGCGAGACTCGCCATCAATGCGCCGCACACGGCGCTCCGAACCAGATTCGTATGCATACCCTCTCCTCGCGTGTGCATAAGTGAAGTGTCAAATTCCGCGTGCCGGTGCGTCGTTACGCTCGCGGCAGTTGGGGCACTAAGCGCTCGAGTGGGAACTGCGTTGACGCGATGTTTGGTGGCCGGCGCGAAAAGCCTACGTTTGTCGGCATTCCACGACAGTGCCGCAAGCGGGGCAACGGCCGTACGCTGTCAGCGGCTGAAGCGGCGATCGGTTGACGAGATGACGCCACCTGCCGCAGGGCGCGCCAAGGATTCGTCGCGTCGCGCGCGCCTGAGCGCCGCTTGTGACGGCCGTCACAGCGCGAATCAGGCTGCAATTCCAGCCGCCAGAACGACTTAGCCGGATTCGGGCCTGCGTGGCATGCACATTGCTCAAACTGCTGCACTGAATTGCCGGCAATGAGAGCGAGTCTTGAAAGGTCCCGACCGAACCCGATCGAAACAGCGCGCACGCGTCCGCGTGACTGCGTGGTTGAGCATCGTCGGCGCATGCCAGCTGGCCTGTGCCGCCGACAATGCGCCTTTCGCGGCAGCCACCGCGCCGGTGCTGCCGGGCCCGGTCGGCGGAACGCTGCGGGTCGCGCTGTCGATGATTCTGGTGCTCGGCGCGCTGCTGGCGACCGCGTGGATTGCGCGTCGTATGCGCGGCGCGAGCGGGTCGCCGAGCGGCGGTCTCGAAGTGCTGTCGCAAGTCTCGCTGGGCGCGCGTGAGCGCGCGGTACTGATTCGAGTTGGCGAGCGCCAGTTGTTGGTCGGAGTCGCTCCGGGCAGCGTTCGGACGTTGCACGTGCTGCGAGCGGGCTCGAACACTCCTGCCTGCGCTGCTGCGAGCGACGGCGCATTGCCGAGCGCGGGGCCCAGCCCTCCGAGCTTCAAAGCGCTGCTGCTGAAGAGTCTGGGCAAATGAATACCGATGTGCCGAGCCAGCATCGACTGCCGCGTTTCGCCCCGGCGATGATCGCCGTGCTGCTGGTCGCCGCGCCGATGGCGGCAAACGCTGCGGCGACGGGGGCGGCGCCCGGCATTCCCGCCCTGACCGTGCAGAGCGGCGGCGGCGGGCAGACCTATACGCTGACCATCGAGTTGCTGGCGCTGATGACGGCGGTGACGCTGCTGCCCGCGGCGCTGCTGATGATGACGGCATTCACGCGCATCGTGATCGTGCTGTCGATCCTGCGACAGGCGATCGGCGCGGGACAGAGCCCGCCGAATCAGGTGCTGGTGGGCCTGGCCCTGTTTCTGACGTTGTTCGTGATGTCGCCGGTCATCGAGAAGATCCGTACCGACGCCGTGGTGCCCTACATGGCGGGCAGCATGGACACGACCACCGCGCTCGAGCGCGGCATTGAGCCGCTCAAGACCTTCATGCTCGAGCAGACCCGCGAAAGCGACATCGCCACCTTCGCGCGCATCGCGGGCGGCAAGGGCTTCGCGAGCCCGCAGGATGTGCCACTGACGCTGCTCGTACCCGCCTTCGTCACCAGCGAGCTGAAGACCGCCTTTCAGATCGGCTTCCTGCTGTTCATCCCCTTCGTGATCATCGATCTTGTGGTCGCCAGCGTGCTGATGTCGATGGGCATGATGATGCTCTCGCCGGTGCTGATATCGCTGCCCTTCAAGATCATGCTGTTCGTACTGGTGGACGGCTGGACGCTGGTCATGGGCTCGCTGGCGTCGAGCTTCTACCGCTAGGTGAGGTCATCATGAGTCCCGAGACGGTCATGACCATCGGCCAGCGCGCGCTCGAGATGACGCTGATGCTCGCCGCGCCGATGCTGCTCGTCGGGCTCGCGATCGGCATCCTCATCGGCATCTTCCAGGCCGCGACGCAGATCAACGAGATGACGCTGTCGTTTATCCCGAAGCTGCTTGGCATCGCCACCACACTGGTGCTCATCGGTCCGTGGATGCTCAAGCAGTTCATCGGCTATACGCGCATGCTGATCGAAAGCATACCCGGCCTGATCGGCTAGTGTCCGCCGTGCCGGTCCTGAGCTATGCGCAGATCGAGAGCTGGATCGGCAGTGCCTTCTGGCCGTTCCTGCGCATCGGCGCCTGTCTGATGGTGGCGCCCGTCTTCGGGGCCAGCTACGTGCCGCCGCGCGTACGCATCGTGCTGGCGGGCGCGCTGACCCTGGTCGCGCTGCCGCTGCTGCCGCCCGTGGAAGGCCTGACGGTGCTGTCCGCGGACGGCATCATCACGACCGTCGAGCAGATCATCATCGGTGTCGCGCTCGGATTTGCGCTGCAGCTGATGTTCGACGCGCTGACGCTCGGCGGACAGATCATCGCCAACGGCATGGGACTCGGATTCGCCTTCAACATCGATCCGCTGCGCGGCGTGACCACGCCGGCGCTCGGACAGTTCTATTCGCTGCTGGGCGTGCTGGTCTTCCTCTCGCTCGACGGCCACATCGCGCTCATCGACACGCTGATCACGAGCTTTCGGGGCCTGCCGATCGGTCCACGCGGTTTCGGTCCCGCGGCGCTGCAGTCTCTGGCGGACTGGGGGGATCAATTGTTTCTGGGTGCATTGCGCGTGGCATTACCGGGAATGACGGCCCTGCTGGTGATCAATCTCGCCTTCGGCGTCATGGCGCGCGCTGCGCCGGCATTGAACCTGTTCGCCGTCGGTTTTCCGATCACTCTCATATTCGGCTTCGTGATCGTGCTGCTGGGATTGCCCGCGATCCAGATGGTGGTGACCGAGCTGGTGTCCGCAGCGTTCGCGTTCATGCGCGCGCTCACCGGCGGTAGCTAGAGCCCGGGGCACACCGCGCATGGCCGACCTGGATGATCGCGAACGGACAGAGGCTCCGACACAAAAGCGGCTGGATGATGCGCGCGCCAAGGGACAGGTGCCGCGATCGCGCGACCTCAACGCCGCCGCCGTGGTGCTCACGGGCGGCATGGGGATGCTGAGCATGGGCTCCGTGATGGGCGGACACATGATGGAGATCATGCGCCAGGGACTGTCTTTCAGTGGCGCGGAGGCATTCGACAGCGGCCGGATGCTCATGCGCTTCGGGCAAGCGGCGCTGGCAGCCGGCATGACTGCCGCGCCGCTGCTCGGATTGCTGCTGACGGCGGCGCTGCTCGCGCCGCTGGCATTGGGCGGCTGGACGTTCAGCGCCGAGGCGCTGGTGCCGAATTTCGAGCGGCTGAATCCAATTGCCGGCTTCGCGCGGATCTGGTCGATACGCGGCCTGATCGAGCTCGGCAAGGGTCTGGCGCGCGTCATTCTGGTTGCAGCGGTCGCGGTCGGCGTCATGCGCAGGCAGTTCCATGAGTACTCCTCGCTGAGTGTCGAGCCCACGATCGTGGCAGTCGGTCACGCCATGACCCTCGGCGGCGCGGCGCTGATCGCCCTCGGCGGAGCACTCGCGCTGATCGCCATCATCGACGTGCCGCTTGCGCTCTGGCAGTTCAACAAGTCCATGCGCATGAGCCGGCAGGAGATCCGCGAGGAGAACAAGGAAAGCGACGGCAGCCCGGAAATGAAGTCGCGCGTCAAGCGTGTACAGCAGGCGATGGCCCGCAAGCGCATGATGCAGGAAGTGCCGAAGGCGGACGTCGTGATCACCAACCCGACGCATTACGCCGTGGCACTGCGCTACGACGACAAGCGCATGCGCGCCCCGGTGGTCGTGGCCAAGGGCCAGGATCTCATCGCTGCGCGCATCCGCGAGATTGCGCTCGAGCATAAGGTGGCGATCGTCGAGGCGCCGCCGCTGGCGCGTGCGCTGCACGCGCTGTGCGATCTCGGCGATCCGATTCCGACGCGCCTCTATGCCGCAGTCGCCAAGGTCCTGACGTACGTCTATCAGCTGCGCACCGTGCGCCGCTACGGCGGCCAGCAACCCGAGCCACCGAACATCGACGTACCCGAGAAATGATGCGCCATGAGCTCAGTTCTGTGACGCAGTTCGCGCGTCGGTGCGTCGGTAATTTGTCGCCCCGCGGCGGCACGGGAATTGCTCCTCAAGGCCCACATGGCTGAACTCACCATCAACCAGGCTCCATCCGGTGGGGGTATGCCCCTGCGGTTATTGCTGCAGCGGGGCCTCGGCGCTCCCTTGCTGCTGCTCGCCGTGCTGGCGATGGTCGTGCTGCCGCTGCCGCCGCTCGCGCTCGACGTGCTGTTCACCTTCAACATTGCGTTGTCGGTGCTGGTCGTCATGGCCGTGGTGAATGTGTCGCGGCCGCTGGATTTCGGCATCTTCCCGACCGTGCTGCTGCTGGCCACCCTGTTGCGCCTGGCGCTCAACGTCGCCTCCACGCGCGTGGTGCTGCTGCACGGCCACGAGGGGACCGCCGCGGCCGGACATGTCATCGAAGCCTTTGGCCAGTTCGTGGTCGGCGGCAACTATGCCGTGGGCATCGTGGTGTTCGCGATCCTGACGATCATCAATTTCGTGGTCGTCACGAAGGGTGCGGGCCGCATATCCGAGGTCAGCGCGCGTTTCACCTTGGACGCCATGCCCGGCAAGCAGATGGCCATCGACGCCGATCTCAACGCCGGACTGATCAATCAGGATGAGGCGCGCCTGCGACGCTCCGAGGTGCGCGCCGAGGCGGATTTCTACGGCTCGATGGATGGTGCCAGCAAGTTCGTGCGTGGCGACGCCACGGCCGGCATCCTGATCCTGATCATCAACATGGCCGGCGGCCTCGCGATCGGTACGCTCAGCCACGGCATGGGTTTCACCGATGCGGCGCGCGTCTACACGCTGCTGACGATCGGCGACGGCCTGGTGGCGCAGATTCCCGCGCTGCTGCTGTCCACCGGCGTTGCCATCATCGTCACGCGCATGTCCAAGGCCCAGGACCTCGGCAAGGAGTTGACGCGGCAGCTGCTGCGCCAGCCGCGCAGCCTCGCGGTCGCGGGCAGCGTGCTCGGCGTCATGGGTCTGATCCCCGGCATGCCCAATGCGGCCTTCCTGCTGTTTGCCGCAGCCTGCTGGGGCGGCGCCTGGCTGCTGCGACGCCGTGCCCGGCAGCAGGCCGCTACGGCGGCGACACCCACCGCGAGCGCGCTGCCGCCCGCCGTCCCGGCCGATCAGCGCGAGCTGACCTGGGACGATGTGAAGCCGGTCGATCTGATCGGCGTCGAGGTCGGCTTCCGGCTCGTGTCGCTGGTCGACAAGTCCCAGGGCGGAGAGCTGCTGGCGCGCATCCGCGGCGTGCGTCGCAAGCTGTCGCAGGATCTCGGGTTCCTGGTGCAGTCGGTGCACATCCGCGACAACCTCGAGCTCTCACCCAACGCCTATCGCATCAGCCTTGCGGGCGTGACGCTGGCCGACGGCGTCGTGTACCCGGACCGCGAGCTCGCCATCAATCCGGGACGCGTGTTCGGCAAGCCGCCGGGAATCGAAACGCGCGATCCCGCATTCGGCATGGAAGCGATCTGGATCGAGCCCGGCGCGCGTGAGCAGGCACAGACGTTCGGCTACACCGTGGTCGATGCCAGCACCGTCATTGCCACGCACTTAAGCAGCGTCATCCAGACACACGCACACGAGCTGCTCGGGCACGAAGAAGTCCAGCAGCTGCTGAACGGCCTTGCCAAGACCGCACCGCGCCTGGTCGAGGATCTGGTCCCCAAGGCGCTCTCGCTCGGCGTGGTGGTACGCGTGCTGCAGGGCTTGCTGGCCGAGCGTGTGCCGATCAGGAACCTGCGCGCCATCGTCGAGACGCTGGCCGAGCACGCGCCGCGGACGCAGGACCCCGTGCTGCTGCAGGCGCAGGTGCGCATTGCGCTCGGACGCCAGATCGTCCAGGACATCGTCGGCAGCGGTGCGGAACTGCCCGTCATCACGCTCGAGCCCGATCTCGAGCAGCTGCTGCAATCGTCGCTGCAGGGACAGGCCGCGGGCAACGCCGCACTCGAGCCCGGTCTGGCCGAGCGGCTGCAGTCGAAGCTCGCCGAATCGGCGCACCGGCAGGAAGCCTCCAACGAGGCAGCGGTGCTGATGGTGGCGCCACAGCTTCGAACCACGCTTGCACGCTTCACACGCGCCACGGTGCCGAATCTGCACGTGCTCGCATGGAACGAGATTCCCGACAACCGGCGCGTCCGACTGGTCGCGGCGGTGGGTCGCTGAGAGGACGACTGAGATGAGAAGGTCATGAAGATCAAACGCTACGTTGCGGCCGACATGCGCGCTGCGCTGCGCGCCATCCGCGAGGAGCAGGGCTCGGATGCGGTCATCCTGAGCACCCGCAAGACCGCCGAGGGTGTCGAAGTGTGCTCGGCAATCGACATCGAGCTGGCCGCAGGCCAGGGGACGCTGGCCGAAACCGCAGCACTCAAGCAATTGGAACGCGCCGCACTGCAGGAACTCGAGCGCGGCGCAGCGGAAGCTGCGGCACGCGCAGCGCGCACGCCCGAATCCGAGGCCGCGCCCGCCGCGCTGCTGGACTCCCTTCTGTCCGCGCCGGCGCCGGCGCTGGCCGCCGGCGGCAGCAGCCTTGCGATCGCCGCCGATCGCAGCGTGGTCGAGGAGCTGCGCAGCCTGCGTAACCTGCTGGAGCAGCAGCTCGCGGCGCTGGCCTGGAACGACTTCACGCGCCGTGAGCCGCTCAAGGCCCGCTCGCTCGCCGACCTGGCGACGCTCGGGATCGAGCGCACGCTGGCGTTGCAGATCGTCGGCGATCTGCCCGAGGCTCTCAATGTCGAGCAGACGCAGCGCACCCCCTACGCGGTGCTCGCCCGGCGCATCAAGACCGCATCGCCGCCCGTCGAGCGCGTGGGCGCGGTCGCCGTGATCGGGCCACCGGGCTCGGGCAAGACCACCACGCTCGCCAAGCTCGCCGCGCGCTACGTGCTCGAGCACGATCCCGCGAACCTGGTACTGATCTCGGCGGACGAAGAGCGCCTGGGCGCGCATGAGCAGCTGCGCAGCCTCGGCCGCGTGCTCGGCGCGCGAGTCGAAACGGTGGCCGCACTCGATACGCTCGCGGCACGGATCGAGGCACTCCCGGGCCGCATGGTACTGATCGACACGGCGGGCGTTGCCGGACGCGACAGCGAGGCGGCGGCACGATTTGTGGCGCTGCGCAGGCGCTGCACGACGCTGCAGCTCATGCTGGTGCTGCCCGCGAGCGCGCAGAGCGGGGTGGTCGATGAGGCGATGACGCATTTCGGCCCCTCGGTATCGCATTGCTGCGCGCTCACGCGACTCGACGAAGCGGTCAGCCTCGGCGGTGTGCTGTCCGCGCTGGTGCACTCGCAGCTGCCGATCGCCTACGTGTGCGACGGACCGGCGATCCCCGACAATCTGCGTCCCGCGCGCGCGCATCAGCTCGTCGCGCGTGCGATCGAGCTTTCACGCCAGGCGCAGGTCTGTGCCGACGATGAGCTGCTCGCCCGCCGCTACGGAGCCAGCGTCAATGCCGCGGGCTGAGCTGCGCGCCGTCGAAACGCCCCTGCCGGTGCAGGTCATTGCCGTCACAGGCGGCAAGGGCGGTACCGGCAAGACATCCATCGCGGTGAATCTCGCGACCGCCCTGGCGCAGATGGGCCGCAGAACCATGCTGCTCGACGGCGATCTGGGACTTGCCAACTGCGACGTGCTGCTCGGCCTGACGCCGCGCTACACGCTCGAGCACGTGCTCCGGGGCGAACGCGGGCTCGAGGAGGTGATTCTCGAGACCCATTCCGGCGTGCGCGTCGTACCGTCCGCCTCCGGTGTCGCGCGCATGGCCTCGATGAGTGTCGCCGAGCAGACCGGCATCGTGCAGGCATTCAGTGCGCTGCCCGGACCGCTGCACGCGCTCATTGTCGATACCGCAGCCGGCATCGGCGATTCCGTCCTGCAGTTCTGTCAGGCGGCCGGGCAGGTGCTGGTGGTGCTGTGCGACGAGCCGACCTCCTTTACCGATACCTACGCACTCATCAAGGTATTGAGTCGCGACCGCGGCGTGCGCCATTTCCACGTCGTCACGAATCTCACGCGCCAGCCTGACGAAGGTCAGATCGCCTTCCGTCGCCTGCAGCGTGTCACCGATCGCTACCTCGAGGTGGTGCTCGATCATGTCGGCGACATCCCCGAGGATCCATCGCTGCAAAAATCGGTGCAGGTACAGCGCCCCGTGATGGAGGCCTTCCCGACGAGCCCGGCCGCCAAGGCGCTCAAGGCGCTCGCGCGCACGGCCAATCAATGGCCGCTGCCGGCAGGCCCGAGCGGCCGGATCGAATTCTTCATGGAACGCATGCTGGCCCGGCCTGCATGCAAGCTCATGGTGCTCACGTGAACAACGGCGTGCGTGCCTACTCGAGCGCGCAGCCGCCGCCGGACCTGGACGCGCTGGTGCGCAAGCATGCGGATCTGGTCAAGCGCATCGCCTACCACCTCGCCGGACGACTGCCGCCGCAAGTGGATGTCGAGGACCTGATGCAGGCCGGCATGATGGGACTGCTCGAAGCGGCGCAGAACTACGCCACGGGCCGCGGCGCGAGCTTCGAGACCTACGCGGGAATCCGCATTCGCGGCGCGATGCTCGATGCGCTGCGCAAGCTCGATTGGGCGCCGCGCTCGGTGCATCGCAAGTCGCGCGCCGCCGCGCTCGCGCTGCGCGAGGTCGAGGGTCAGCGCGGGGGTGAGGCCACCGAGGCCGACGTCGCCGCGCACATGGGCGTGAGCCTGCAGGAATATCAACACATCGTTCAGGACGCACTCGGCTGCCAGCTGCTGCGACTCAACGATGCCGAGGACGGCGAGGATTCGACGCTCGACCGGCTGCCCGACAACGCATTGGACCCCCAGGGCGTCGCGCTCGTGGACTCGCTGCGCCAGGCGATCATGGACGCGGTCAATGAGCTGCCCGAGCGCGAACGGCTCGTGCTTTCTCTCTATTACGAACAGGAGCTCAACCTCAAGGAAATCGGCGCGGTCCTCAAGGTCACCGAATCGCGCGTCTGCCAGCTGCACGGCCAGGCGCTGCTGCGTCTGAAATCACGCCTCGGCGAGTGGCAGAGCTGAGGCGGGCGCCGTGGACTTCCTGAGCCTGTTGGGACTGATGCTCGCCGCGGTGGCGATCATCCTCGGCGCGATCCTCAAGGGCGCGGGCGTCCATGCCCTGGTGTCCGCCGCGGCCTTCATGATCGTGGTCGTCGGCACCGTGGCGGCAATCTGCATCCAAACGCCCATGCAGGTCATGCGGCGCGCGTTCAACCTGTTGCCGTGGGTGTTCCGTCCGCCGCTGAACGAGCCGGGGCTGGTGGCGCTCAAAATCGTCGAGTGGAGCAACATCTCGCGCCGCCAGGGACTACTCGGGCTCGAGCGTCTGATCGAAGGAGAACCCGATGCCTTTCTTCGCAAGGGCCTGCAGCTGGTGGTCGACGGCAGCGAGCCCGACACGATTCGCAGCACGCTTGAAGTCGACATGTACGCCCGTGAGGCCGCGGATACGCGCGCGGCCAAAGTCTTCGAAGGCATGGGCGTCTACTCTCCCACGCTCGGGATCATCGGCGCGGTCCTCGGACTGATGGCGGTGATGCAGAATCTCAACGATCCCTCGAAGCTCGGGCACGGCATCGCCGCGGCCTTCACCGCCACGGTGTACGGCATCGGGCTGGCGAACCTGTTCTTTCTGCCGGTCGCCAACAAGCTCAAGGTTGCGGTTCAGACGCGCGCGCAACTGAATGCGATGCAGATCGAGGGGCTGATCGCCATCGCCGAGGGCGAGAACCCGCGCATCATCGAAGGCCGGCTGCACGGCTTCCTGCAGTAGCGCCATGTCGCGACGCAAGCGCCACGAGGAGCACGAAAATCACGAGGCCTGGGCCATTCCCTACGGCGATCTGGTGACGCTGCTGCTGGCATTCTTCGTGGTCATGTACGCAATGTCCACGGTCAATGAGGGCAAGTATCGCGTGCTGTCGGATTCGCTGTCCGAAGCCTTCAACGGCGCGCCGCATTCCCCGCACGCGGTCTCGGACGGTGGCGGTTCGGGAGCGCGGGTCGAGCTGCCGCGCAATCAGGTGCAGCGTCTGTTCGCCTCGGGCATGCCGCCGATCGTGCGCGCCGCGGCGGCCGCACAGCCGCCTCTGCCGAAGCCGGCAGCCGCGCCGCCGGCGGAGAAGGTGCCCGGCGCCACTGCCACGGCCGGTGCAGACGGCGCAGCCGCGGGCGCTGCGCTCGGCAGCGGCGCCGAGCTCGCCAAGGTCGCCGACGAAGTCACCAACGCGATGGGGACGCTCGTTGCAGCCGGTGAAGTACACGTGCGGCGCTTGCAGAACTCGGTCGTGGTCGATATCAGCAGCGACATTCTGTTTCCGAGCGGCATCGCGCACCTCTCGCCCAATGCCGCACCGGCGCTGCAGCAGCTCGCGACTGCGCTGAAGCCGTTCACGAATGCCGTTCGCGTCGAGGGTTACACCGATGACCGGCCGATCAATACGCGGGAATTCCCCTCCAACTGGGAGCTCTCGGCCGCGCGCGCGGCGAGCGTGGTGCACCTTTTCATGGACCGCGGCGTGGCGCCCGATCGGCTCGCCGTGATGGGGTTCGGCCAGTATCGACCCGCCGCAACCAACGGTACGGCGGCGGGACGCAACATCAATCGCCGCGTCGCGGTGGTCATTCTCGACAATTCACACGTGCCGGAGGGCACGCCGTGAGCCCCGCATGGCGGCCTCGGGCTGGCACGAATTCTGCTTCCCTACACCACACAGCCGATGCGCGGCATCGGCTGCCGGAAATCCGGCGCAGGAGTGCCGCATGAACCTGAATCTGAGCATGAACCTGATTGGCTGGGTACACGAGATCTCGCAGTCGGCGCTGGCCGCCGCAGTGGCGATACTGGGGGTCGTGATCCTGCTGGAGCTGCGATCGATTGCGCGTCTGCGCCGTCTCATCGACGGTCATCTGACGCGCGTATTCGAGCAACTGGATCTGCTGCGTTTCGACAGTCAGCAGCTGGTTGCGGCAAGCGAGCGCGCAGCAGTGCCGCAAGCATCGCAAGCCGCTTCGACGGCGGCGCCGTCGGCCACGACCGCAGTGACTACGCCGGCCAGCCCGGCCGCGGCTGGCTACCCAGCTCCGGCACTGGGTGCCGGTGAGGCGCGCCTATTGGCCGCGTTGGCCGCGGCACGGGCGCGGCTCGGACGCGAGCAGGGCAGCAGCAGCCACTGATTCAATCATCCATCAGGAAGCTGCGCAGCTGCTCGCTGCGGCTCGGATGCCGCAGCTTGCGCAACGCCTTGGCCTCGATCTGACGGATGCGCTCGCGCGTGACATCGAACTGCTTGCCCACTTCTTCGAGCGTGTGGTCGGTGTTCATGTCGATGCCAAAGCGCATGCGCAGCACCTTCGCCTCGCGCGGCGTCAGTTGTGCCAGCACGGAATGCGTGGTCTCGCGCAGCGATTCCATGGTCGCCTGATCGATCGGTGAGGCCACCGACTGATCCTCGATGAAATCTCCGAGGTGCGAATCCTCGTCGTCGCCGATCGGCGTCTCCATCGAGATCGGCTCCTTGGCGATCTTGAGCACCTTGCGCACCTTGTCTTCCGGCATCTCCATGCGCACGGCCAGCTCTTCCGGCGTCGGCTCGCGTCCCATCTCCTGCAGCATCTGCCGCGAAATGCGGTTGAGCTTGTTGATGGTCTCGATCATGTGCACCGGGATGCGGATCGTGCGCGCCTGATCGGCGATCGAGCGCGTGATCGCCTGGCGAATCCACCAGGTGGCGTAGGTCGAGAACTTGTAGCCGCGGCGGTATTCGAACTTGTCGACCGCCTTCATGAGGCCGATGTTGCCTTCCTGGATCAGATCCAGGAACTGCAGGCCGCGATTGGTGTACTTCTTGGCAATCGAGATCACCAGGCGCAGGTTCGCCTCGACCATCTCCTTCTTGGCCCGCCGCGCCTTGGCCTCCCCGATCGAGACTTCGCGGTTGATCTCCTTGATGTCGTTGACCGTCAGGTGGTACTGCTCCTCGAGCAGCATCAGCTTCTTCTGCCGGCGCTCGACCTCGTCCTTGAGCTTCGCCAGCGGCGCGGAGTACTTCTTGCCCGCCTTGACGTGCTTGAGGATCCAGCGCGAGCTGGTCTCATTCTTCGGGAAGGTCGCGATGAAGTCCTTGCGCGGCATGCCGGCATCGCGCACGGCGATGATCATGATCTCCTTCTCGATCTGACGGATCTCGCTGATGTGCGCGCGCAGCTGATCGGTCAGCGCATCGAACATGCGCGGCGAGAGCTTGAGCTCCATGAACTCGCCGGCGAGTTTCTTGCGCAGCTTCTGCGTCTTCGGATCCTCGGCGCCCTGCTTGGCGATCGCGGCCAGCGACTGCTGCAGCAGCTTGGCGATCGAGCCCATGCGGCGCGCGACCTCCTCCGGATCGGGGCCGGTGTCCACGGCCTCCTCTTCCGACTCATCGCCTTCCTCGGCGTCCTCTTCCTTGTCCTCGGCATCGGCCTCGAGGTCGATCTTGGTCGGATTCTGCGGCTGCGCGATCACATCGGGCGCGTTCGGATCGATGAAGCCGACGACGAGATCGATGAGGCGCGCCTGGCCGGCCTTCACGAGCTCGTAGGTGCGCAGCAGGTGCTCGAAGGTCGCCGGGTACTTGCCGAGCGCCGTGCGCACGGCATCCAGGCCTTCCTCGATGCGCTTGGCGATGCGGATCTCACCCTCGCGCGTGAGCAGCTCGACCGTACCCATCTCGCGCATGTACATGCGCACCGGGTCGGTGGTGCGTCCCAGCTCGGCGTCGAGCGCGGCCAGCGCCGCGGCGGCCTCCTCGATTGCCTCGTCGTCGGCCGGCGAGGACGGCTCGCTGGCGAGCAGCGACTCGCTGTCCGGTGCCTTCTCGTACACCGGAATGCCCATGTCATTGATGGTGTTGACGATGCCTTCGATCTGCTCGGGATCGACGATCTCGGCCGGAAGGTGATCGTTCACCTGTGCATAGGTCAGGTAGCCCTGTTCCTTGCCACGCGCAATCAGCAGCTTCAACTGCGACTGCCGATCCTCGGGCAGCCCATGACCGCGCCGCAGCTCGGCGCTGAGGCCTGCGACCGGTGCCGCACCCTTGTGCGTGCCTGCGCCCGCATGAGCCTTGTCGTTGGGCTTGCCGGCCGCAACTGCCGCAGGAACTGCGGCCTTGGCAGCCGCGCCGACCTTCCGGTGCGGCTCCTTGTGAGGCTCGGACTTGTGGTGCGGCTCGGCGGCCTTCGGCGCAGCCGCCGCTGCGCGCGGCGCCGGCGGGGCGCCACTCTTGCGATGAGGCGCGACGGCGGCACGCGCGAGCGGCTTGGTACGAGGTGCAGGAGCTGGCTTGTGTTTTCGTGTCATGACGTCTTTGGAGGTGTTGCGGGGCTCAACTTCAGACGACAAACCCATCCATCCTCATCGCTTGCGACGAAAGGTCGGGTGGGTGCTCGCTCATGGGAAAGTTGACAATTCTACCCAAATTTCGTTGCGCAAATGCCAATTTTCAAGGTCCGTCAAGACATAACGGCGGCGAGGGTGAGTACTTGAGTGGTACGAGGCGTACCATCAGGCCGGGTCCTTGCGAGTCAGGCCGGTCGTAAGTGTCTGAAGTTCCTGCTTTTCCGCCTCATTCAGGCCCGTATCGCGCGCCTTGACGATCAGCGCCTCCAGCCGCACACCGCGCAGCTGTGCATCGATGAGCCGGTCGATCGCCTGGGTGAGCTCCCGTGCCGCCGCGGTGCCGTCAGCCACCAGCGGGGTGCTGGCCGCGAGCTCGCACAGCCGCCGGTACTCGGGTCGCTCGCGCCAGCGCTCGAGCGTCTGCGCCATGCTCTGCGCCGGCCGCGCGAGCTGCTCCTCGAGCAGCTCGTGCAGGACCGCGACGCCCGGTTGCGTCAGTCCCGCGAGCGCCTGACGCTGCTCGGGTTTCACCGCCGAGGCGGCCGACGGCGAATGCAGCAGCAGGGCGATGGCCTGCGTGAGCAGGCTGCCGCGCCCGCCGCGGTCGGTCGCGGTCCCGGCCGACCCGCCCGCTCTGGATGCTGCCGAGCGCGACTCGCCCAACCGCGGCAGGTCCGCGCCGGCCGCGCCACCGCCCGGTGCGACCAGCCATTGCTGCAGCCGGTCGCTGGAGATTCCCACCGCCTCTGAGATGCGCTCGATCAGCAGCTCACGGTATACCCCTGGCGCGATCTTCTCGAGCAGCGGCCGCGCGAGTGCTACAAAACGCGCCTTGCCGTCGGCGTGTGACAGGTCGGCCTCTGACTCGAGTTGCGCGATCAGGTATTCCGACAGCGGCAGCGCATCGCGCAGCCGCGCTTCAAAGGCCGCGCCGCCCTCGCGGCCGACGAGGGAATCGGGATCCTCGCCTTCGGGCAGGAACAGAAAGCGCACCTCGCGCCCCTCGCGCACCTGCGGCAGCACATTCTGCAGCGCGCGCCAGGCCGCCGCGCGCCCGGCGCGATCGCCATCGAAGCAGAACACGAGCTCGCTGACCAGTCGGAACGCCCGGCGCAGATGCTCCGGCGTGGTGGCCGTGCCCAGCGTCGCGACCGCGTAGGTCACGCCCGCCTGATGCAGACGCACCGTGTCCATGTAGCCCTCCACCACCAGCAGCCGTTTGGAGCTCTGGCGTGCGCGCCGCCATTCGAACAGGCCGTAGAGCTCCTTTCCCTTGTGGAACAGCGCAGTCTCCGGCGAGTTCAGATATTTGGGCTCCCCCTGGTCGAGAATGCGGCCGCCGAAGGCAATCACGCGGCCGCGCGAATCGCGGATCGGGAACATGAGCCGGTCGCGAAAGCGGTCATAGAAGCCCTCACCGCCGCTGCTGCGCTCGATGATCAGGCCCGTGGTGGCGAGCTGCCGACGCTGCTCGGCATCGCCGCCGAACTGTCGCATGAGCTCATCCCACGCATCGGGCGCATAGCCGATCTGGAATTGCTCGATCGTGGCCGCAGTGAGGCCACGGGTCTCGGCATATGCGCGCGCGCGCGCACTGGACTTGAGGCATGCGGCATAGAATTCGGCGACTCGTCCGAGCAGCCCGTAGAGCGGTGCCAGATCGTCAACGGGCGCGCGCGCAGGCGCGGCCCCGCCCTCGTGCGGCACGGTCAGACCTAAGCGTCCGGCCAGATCCTCTACCGCCTCGGGGAAGGGCAGCTGGTCGTACTGCATCAGGAACCCGAGTGCCGTGCCGTGGGCGCCGCAGCCGAAGCAGTGATAAAACTGCTTGTCGGGGCTCACCCAGAAGGATGCGGTCTTCTCGTTGTGGAACGGGCAGCAGGCCTTGTATTCGCGCCCGGCCTTCTTGAGTGCGACGCGGCTGCCGATGACTTCGACGATGTCCGCGCGCGCGATCAGCTCATCGATGAAGCTCTGCGGGATGCGTCCGGGCATCGCTCGCCCTTCCTGTCACGCCGACGTCAGACGCGCCTTGATGCGAGCGCCAACCGCACCCATGTCGGCGCGGCCCTGGGCCTTGCTCTTGATGAGTCCCATGACCTTCCCCATGTCCTTGATGCTGGTGGCGCCGGTCTCGGCGATCGCCGCCTGGATCATGGCGTCGAGTTCGGCCTCGCCGAGCTGGGCTGGCAGGTAGGCGCTGATGACGGCCAGTTCCGCGGTTTCCTTGGCCACCAGATCCGCACGCCCACCGGCCTCGAACTGCGTGATCGATTCGCGGCGCTGCTTGAGCATCTTCTCGAGCACCGAAAGCACCTGGGTGTCGTCGAGTACGATTCGCTCATCAACCTCGCGCTGCTTGATGGCCGCGAGGATCAGCCGCACGGTTGCCAGCCGCTCTTTTTCGCCACCGCGCATCGCGGTCTTCATGTCTTCCTGGATGCGCTCTTTGAGACTCATGGCTGGTTGCGACTCGCGGATGGGCAGTCAGGCCGGTGTCGCCGCAGCGCCGAGCGGCGCTCATCGGCAGCTCAGCGCGCGGGGCGCACGAAATCGCGTGATACGCGCTTCATGTGCCGCTTCACCGCGGCGGCCTTCTTTCTTTTACGTTCCTGGGTCGGCTTTTCGTAGAATTCGCGCCGGCGCAGCTCGGCGAGCACGCCCGCCTTCTCGCACGCTCGCTTGAAGCGCCGCAGGGCGGCATCAAAATACTCGTTCTCGCGTACACGCACACTCGGCATCGAAAACCCAACCTCTTGATTATGAAGTGCTTTTGCCCACAGGGCGCACGACTTCGGGCCGCGATTCTAATGAGACTCGGCGGAAAACGCAAAATGCTCGCGCTGGATTCGCCGCCGAGGGGACTCGCGGCGCGCGCGCGGGGCTAGGCTTACGATGCGCGTGCTCGCCATAGAAACCTCGTGCGATGAAAGCGCCGTCGCGGTGCTCGATGAGCATCGCGGCCTGCTGTCCCATGAGCTCTGGAGCCAGATCGATCTGCACCGCGCCTTTGGCGGCGTGGTGCCGGAGCTCGCCTCGCGCGATCACCTGAAGAGGCTGCTGCCGCTGCTGCGCACGGCGCTTGGCGATGCCGGCACGCGGCCCGCCGAGATCGACGGCGTGGCCTATACGGCAGGTCCCGGACTAGTCGGCGCACTGCTGACGGGCGCTGCGCTGGCACGTGCGCTGAGCTTCGGCTGGGCCGTGCCCTCGATTGGCGTGCACCATCTCGAAGGCCATCTGCTGGCGCCCATGCTCGAGTCGCCCGCGCCGAGCTTTCCGCACGTCGCGCTGTTGGTATCGGGCGGCCACACGATGCTGATCGAGGTGCGTGGCATCGGCGAGTACCGGATTCTCGGACAGACGCGCGACGATGCCGCGGGTGAGGCCTTCGACAAGACCGCGAAGCTGCTCGGCCTGCCGTATCCCGGTGGCCCGGAGCTGGCGCAGCTGGCCGGCCGCGGCCGCGCCGGAGTGTACGTATTCCCGCGACCGATGATCGACCGGCCGGGTTTCGAATTCAGCTTCTCGGGATTGAAAACCGCCGTCATGCAGGCGGTGCGCGCCGCACCGCTCGACGATCAGGGTCGCGCGGACGTGGCGCATGCGGTCCAGGACGCGATCGTGAGCACGCTCTGCGCCCGGGCGTTGCAGGCGCTCGCATATACCGGCCATCGCGTGCTCGTGGTTGCAGGCGGCGTCGGCGCGAACCGCGAATTGCGCACGCGCCTGACGCGCGAGGCCGGCGCGGCGGGAGCCCGCGTTTTCTATCCGCGACTCGAGTTCTGCACCGACAATGCGGCCATGATCGCGGTTGCGGGGCTGCATCGACTGCGCGCCGGTGAGCGCTCGGGTCGCGCCATCGGCGTGCGTGCGCGCTGGCCGCTGTCGGAGCTCGCGCCGCCGGGGTGCGCGACGGTGGGCCTTGCCGCCGAAGTGCCCTAGACTGCCGCGCATGAAGGAACCTGACCGCATCTTTCTGCGCGGGCTGAGCGCGCAATGCATCATCGGCTTCATCGACTGGGAGCGGCGCACGCCGCAGACATTGCTGGTGGATCTGGAGATTCCCTGCGACTGCGCACGCGCCGCGCGCAGCGATCGGGTCGAAGACACCGTCGACTACAAGCGCGTCGCCAAGCGCGTGCTGGGCTGGCTGCCGACGACCCAGTTCCAGCTCGTGGAGAGCCTGGCGCAGAACCTGGCGATGCTGCTGTTGTCGGAATTCCCGATCGAGTGGATCCGCGTCAGCATCAATAAGCCCGGTGCGATCCGCGACTCGCGCGACGTGGGCGTCTCGATCGAGCGCCATCGCGCCGACTTGCCTGGCGAGGCGCCCGGCGGCACGCCGCCCGCGACCGCGCGCGGCGCATGAGCGCGATCTACGTCGCGCTCGGCAGCAACATCGATCCGGCGGCGCGATTGCTCAGCGCCGCGCGGCTGCTCAAGGCGCATTTCGCCGATGCGCGCTTTTCGGCCTGCTATCGCAATGCAGCCGTCGGGTTCATTGGCGAGGATTTCGTCAATGCCGTCGCGGGATTCTCCACGGACCTTCCGGTTCCCGAGCTGCTGCGCGTGCTGCACGCCATCGAGGCGCAGTGCGGTCGGGGTCGCGAGGATCCGAAATGGGGCCCGCGAGCCATGGACCTCGACCTGCTGCTCTATGGCGATGTGATCGGCGAGGGACCGGGCTACACGCTGCCGCGCCGCGACCTGCTGCGCCGGGCCTATATGCTCGGTCCGCTGGCGCAGCTCGCGCCGCAGGTGCGACACCCGCAATCGGGCCAATCGATCGGCGCGCTGTGGCATGCCTTTGCGCAGGCCGAGCATCCCATGACCGCGACCGCGCTGGATCTCAATGCCGCCTGAGCGATGCCGTCGGCGTCGGAGCGACGCCGAAGCTCCCCGGTGGCTGCGCTACCAGCCGATGCTGCGCCCGCCGTCGACGGCGAGGATCTGGCCGGTCACGAACGGTGACTCGATGGCAAAGAACAGCACCGCACGCGCGATGTCCTCCGGCGATCCGGGACGGTGCAGCGGCGTCTGCTCGAGAATGCGCTCCTTGCGCTGCGGGTCCAGTCCAGCCTCGGGCCACAGCACGGCGCCGGGTGCCACGGCGTTGACGCGCACCTCGGGCGCGAGCTCCCGCGCGAGCGCGCGCGTGAGCATGATCAGTCCGGCCTTGGCCGCACTGTAGACCGAGTGATCGCGCAGTGGTCGCAGTCCGTGAATGTCGACGATGTTGATGATTGCACCGCGAGCGGCCCGCAGCGGCGCCGCCGCGGCCTGCGCCAGGAACAAGGGCGCCTGCAGATTGGTTCCGACCAGATCCTGCCACTGTGCCACCGTGATGCTGCCGAACGCCGTGGGATAGAAGGTGGAAGCGTTGTTGATGAGCAGATCCAGGCCACCGAATCGCTCGCAGGTCTGTGCCACGAGCCGCGCCGGGGTTGCGGCATCCCGGAGATCGGCGCTCAGCACTGCGGCGCTGCCGGCGCGCGCGCCGTTGAGCTCGGCGGCCATCTCTTCGGCCTGCTCGAGGGAGCGGTGGCAGTGGATGACGCAGTTGGCGCCCTCGGCGTGCAGCGCGCGCACGAGCTGCGCGCCGACGCGCCGCGCTGCGCCGGTCACGAGCGCGGTCTTTCCCGACAGCCGGAGGGTAGGACTCATGGACGCAGCTTAAGGTGTCCGGTGAAGCTTCCTCAACGCTGCCGCCGCTGACGGCCGAACAGGCCCAGCATGCCGCGGCGGTCGTGAGCCTCGTGCGCGCCGCCATCGAGGCCAATGGCGGCTGGCTCGCCTTCGACGATTATCTGCGGCTGGTGCTGTACGCGCCGGGCCTGGGCTACTACTCGGCCGGCAGCGTCAAATTCGGGCCGGCGGGGGATTTCGTGACCGCCCCGGAAGTCTCTGAATTGTTTGCGCGCTGCCTGGCGGCCCAATGCGCTGCCGCGCTCGAGGCCATCGGTGGGGAGGTGCTCGAGTTCGGCGCCGGCACGGGCCGTCTGGCCGCGGGGCTGCTGCTGCGGCTTGCAGAACTCGACCTGCTGCCGGAGCGCTACCGCATCCTCGAGACGAGTGCGGAGCTGCGTGCACGGCAGGCCGAGACGCTCGGCGCACTGCCCTCGGTGCTGCGCTCGCGCGTGCAGTGGCTCGATGTGCCGCCCGAGACTGCGGTCACGGGCGTTCTCATCGCCAACGAAGTCCTCGATGCGCTGCCGTTCCGCCGCTTCGTCGTCGATGGCGGAGTGGCATTCGAGCGCGGTGTCGGCCTGTCGGATGCCGGCGAACTGATCGATGCGGATCGGAAGGCCGGGGAGTCGCTGCGTGCAGAACTGGCGCGGCTCGCGCCGCAGGGCTGGCCGACGCATTATCTCTCCGAGCTCTGCCCCATGGTCGGCCCCTGGATCGACACGATCGGGGGCGCGCTTGCGCGCGGCGTGCTGCTGTTCATCGATTACGGTCTGCCGCGGCACGAGTACTACCACCCGCAGCGCGATCACGGCACGCTGCGCTGTCACTTCCGTCATCGCGCACACGACGATCCTCTGATCTACCCGGGTCTACAGGACATCACCGCCTGGGTCGATTTTACGCGCGTGGCCGAGGCCGGCGTCGATGCGCGGTTCGAGGTCGCAGGCTTCTGCACCCAGGCTGCCTTCCTGCTCGCGAGTGGCATCGAGGCCGAGGTCGCCGCGGCGCCGGATCCGATCGCGCGTGCGCGTCTGGCCTCGCAGGCCCGCACGTTGCTGCTGCCCGGCGAGATGGGCGAGCGCTTCAAGGTCATGGCACTCACACGCGACTTCGATGAGCCGTTGCGCGGCTTCGCGCTGCAGGATCTGCGGCGCACACTCTAAAGGTTGGCCATCGAGTCCGGCACGTCCTCGATATCCGGTGCACTCAAATCGGTCCGGCGCAATCGGTAGTCCTTGAGCCAGGCAGCCAGATCCGCCGCCGACATCGGTTTCGCAATCAAATGCCCCTGCGCGAGCGTACAGCCAAACTTGCGCAGCAATCGCCAATCCTCCAGGGTCTCTACACCCTCGGCTACGGTCGCAATGCCGAGCTTGTTCCCCAGCTCCAGTGCCGAGCGCAGGATCACCTGCAGGTTGTTGCGCTCGTGCGCGTTGTGCACGAAGGAGCGGTCAATCTTCAGCTCGGTGAACGGAATGCGCGCCAGTTGCTGCATCGAGGAGAAGCCGGTGCCGTAATCATCGATTGACAGTCCGAAGCCTCTAAGCCGCAGACGCGCCAGGACGCCCAACGCGACACCGTGGCTGCTCACCACGGAGCCTTCGGTGATTTCGAAGGTCACACCCGCCGCCTGCAAGCCGAAACTTTCCTGCGCGGCAATCAGCTCGTCCGCGAGCTCGGCCCGATCGAGCAACTGCGGCGACAGATTGATCGCCATCGACAGGTGCAGACCATGCGCCATCCAGGAGGCTGCCTGCAGCATCGCATCACCGACGATGCGCATCGTGAGTGGATGAATGAGATCGCTTTGCTCGGCCAGCCGTATGAAATCGGCTGCTGGCACGGCGCCCAGTGTCGGGTGCGTCCAGCGCGCCAGCGCCTCCACGCCCCGCACGATTCCAGTACGCACGTCGACCTTGGGTTGATAGTGGACGTGGATTTGTCCGCCGTCGATGCCCGCGGCAAGATCCTCGGGAGTGAACGCCAGGAGCTTGCGCGCGCTCTCGGGCAGCGCGGCGCGCGCGACATGGCTCAGGGCGTGCCGCAAGCCTTCCGCGGACAGCGGCTTCTTCAACGCCGCGATGACGCGCAAGCCGAGCACGCTGCCCATTTCACTCACCAGATCGATGAGCGCGTGTTCGCGCGAGGACGCGACCAGGATGGGGATGTCGATACCCTGTCGCTGCAACCGCTCCAACAACTGCGATCCATCCATGGTCGGCATCTCAAGATCGACAATCAGCAGGTCGGGCGGCGAGCTCAATCCCGCCAAGAGCGACAGCGCTTCCCGGCCATTGGTGGCCGTATGTACGATGCGCATGCCTATGCTCTGGCACAGTTCCGCGGCGTGATTGCGTTGCACCGTACTGTCATCAACGATGAGCACGGAACGTATTGTGCCGATTGGGTTTCGAGTGCTCATGGGCATCTGTCCACAGCGCATTTCGCATGTGGATAACGGCTGCCGCAAGCGCTACTTGAATGCGTCGCATGCCGCATTGCACGTGCGCCGGATCATCGGCCAGATGTGCTGCAACTGATCAAACATAAATGAGCTGCGCGGCTGTTTCAAAGAACAAAAGAGGTGATCCACCATCAAACAAAGATGAGGTGAGTCACCAATAAAAATAACCAAATGAGGTGATTCACCACATCGCGCGCTCGCGTGCGCAGTGCTTGCAACATCTCAAGTTTCAATTGCGAGGGTCGATAGAGTTCACAGCCAATTCGCAAGACCCGACGCACTATATCTCCGTGTCAATCAAACCCAACGACGCAACCAACGGCGATGAGAGCGCGGAACATCAGGCGCTGCGGGGTCAGGTGTGCCTCGATGCGCTGCCCATCTGGGCGCAGCAGATCGAAACTGCGCGCCATCAGACCGAAGAGGCGATCGTTGCACTCAGCGATCGCTTCGGCGGCATCGTCACGCGCCTCGAATCCCTGCTCGGCACATCCAGGCAGGAGTCCGACTCACAGATTGTTGCGGGTGATGCGGTGACTGGCGCCAAGCTTCTGGCGGAGGTCATGGATGCGCTGCGCAGCATCCAGAAGAGTCGCGATGCTCTGACGGAGGAAATCCATGGTCTGGTTGCCTTCACCGAAGAATTGCATGGCATGTCGGTCGACGTGGAGCAGATCGCGCTTCAGGCCGATATGCTGGCCATCAACGCGGCGATCGAATCGGCGCACGCGGGCGATTTCGGCCGCGGTTTCGCGGTGGTCGCCGA
>Ga0181526_10001457_pt1 | contig 22365 bp, 16 predicted proteins | sample PEATcosm2014_Bin_35_FD_119750 | JGI IMG/M metagenome (GOLD analysis project Ga0181526, IMG submission 119750) | Peatland microbial communities from MTU Mesocosm Facility, Houghton, MI, USA - PEATcosm2014_Bin06_30_metaG | ecosystem: Environmental > Terrestrial > Soil > Wetlands > Peat | place...
GCGACGCTCCAGTGGTTTCAGTGCCGCGGTCAATGTGGTTCGATCCATCGCCAGAAGAGACGCGACCGGGCCCATAGGCGGCGGCTCCGGACGATTCAGAGACATCAAGAGGGAGAATTGCCCGTTTGTAAGCCCGAAAGGCCGCAAGGCTTCGTCGAAACGACGAGCCAGAGATCGGGCCGTTCGCTGCACGTGCAGGCAAAGACAACAGTCCCGGACCAGGAGCGTCGTTTCGTACGGAACCGTTTTTGGACTTGACACGAAACGATATTAGTTGATATCAACATATTCGTCAATTGAGCTTCCCCGATGGGAATTGTGTCCGGTCGCGGTGCAGATGGCCAACTGAATTTGTGACCAATGGCATTGACACTTGGAAACCATTCGGTTACGTTTATGGAAACCAGACGGTTACACTTCGAGCGATAAAGGCTCGTGGCAAATCGTGTTTTTCCCCGGCAAGAAGCAAGTAATTCGAACACCCCAGGCGGAGGTCCGAAATGTCCTTCTTTCACGATTTGAAAATTGCCGTGCGTTCGCTGGCGCGTGTCCCATCCCTATGGCTCACCGTAGCCTTGACTCTAGCCCTCGGTATTGGAGCGAATGCGGCAATCTTCAGCGTGGTGCGCGCGGTGCTTCTGCGGCCGCTCGCCAATCGAGATGAGGATCGGCTGCTTTACGTGCGGCAGAGCGCACCGGGGCTAAAGGCGACGAACACGACGTTCTCCGTGCCGGAAATCGCGGATATTGGCGCAGGGCTAAAGTCGATCCAGGAGCTGGGGACGTTCTCGGAAATTGACTTCACGATTGTGGGACTGGGGACGCCGCGGTCGGTGCCGGCGGGGGTGGTGGACGGGCACTACTTTGAGGTGATGGGGCTGAAGCCGGAGCTGGGACGGTTGCTGGGGCCGGGAGACGATGGGAAGAACGCTGCGGGCGCGATTGTTCTGACGCATCACTTCTGGCGGACGGAACTGCACTCCGATCCGAACGTGCTCGGGAAGACGGTGCGCTTGGAGAGCTACAGCGGGGCGCGCTCGGCGACGGTGGTTGGCGTGCTGGAACCGTCAGTGCCGTACCCGGTGGCGACGGAGATTATTGCCAACGTGGTGACAAGCCCGCATCACCTGTCGGCCACGATGGTGACGGGGCGCGAGCATCGCATGACGGAGGTATTTGCACGGCTGGCTCCGGGGGCGACGGTGGAGCAGGCGCGGGCGGAGCTGAACACGGTATATGGAGCGATGACGGCGGCGCATCCCGAGGTGTACAAGCCGGGCGACCACTACCAGATTCAAGTGACGCGGATGCACGAACAGATTAACGCGCGGGCCAACACGGTTCTGTGGGTGCTGTTTGCGGCGTCGGGACTGCTCTTTGTGATTGCGAGCTCGAACGTGGCGAACCTGGTGCTGGCGCGGACAGTGCGGCGCGAGTCGGAGCTCCAGGTGCGAAGTGCGCTGGGGGCGAGTACGGCGGTGCTGCGGCGGGCATTGCTGGCGGAGAGCCTGGTGTTGTGCGTGAGCGGGGCGTTGGCGGCGATTCTGCTGGCGGTGCCGATGGTGGAGGTGCTGGGGCGATATGCGGCCCGGTTCAGCGTGCGAGCGAATGACTTGAAGCTGGACTTCAGCATGGTGTGGTTCGGGATTGGGTTGGCGCTGGTGGCGGCGGTGTTTCTGGCTTATATTCCGCGGCTGCCTTCGGCGAATGCGCCGCAGGGCGGACTGGCGGGCCGGGGCGCACGGGTTGCGGGCGGAAGCAGCCGGCGGCTTCGCTACTTCGCTGTGGTCCAAATTATGGCTTCGTTTCTGCTGCTGGCTGGCGCCTGCGTGCTGATGAAGACGTTGTTTGTCTTGGAGCAAACGCGGCCGCAGTTCGACTCGGCCAATGTGCTGGCGGTGAATCTGCCGCTCATGTCATATGGGAAGACGCCGCAGCAGGTGCAGGATTTTTATCGCGACGCGGTACGGCGCATCGGTGCGCTGCCGGGAGTGGAACATGTGTCTTCAGGTTTCAGTGTTCCGTGGCGCGATGAGCAGGGGCTGAGCATCGGTTTTTCGTTTGCGGCGACGGGCGCGCGGAGGGCGGATGGGCAGGATTATCGCGCCAAGTTCCGGAGCGTGTCGCCGAATTTTTTTGCGACGTTTGGGGTGCCAATTCTGGAGGGGCGCGACTTCAACGATGGGGACAAGGACGGTTCGGAGCGGGTGGTGATTATCAGCCAAAGCCTCGCGCAGATGCTTTACCCAGGACAGGACGCGGTGAACCGCACGATGCGGTGGACGGATGGGGTGATGAAGTTTATCGGCATCAGCTATGAGCCGCGGAGGATTATTGCGGTCGTGCCGGATTTCGATGACGAGAACATCATCCCGCAGCCGGCGATGACCATCTATCAGCCCGTGGACCAGGAATGGTCCAGCGGCCGGCTGTTTGTTCGCGCGCGTCAGGACGCCTATGCGCTGGTTCCGGCGATCACCAAGACCATTCATGAAATGTCGGCGGACCAACCGGTGGAGAAGGCCAGCACGCTGGGCGATGTGCGGGCGGAGGTGCTGACGCCGGACAAGCTGAATGCGGTGGTGTTTGGGGGTTTCGCCGCCGTTGCGCTTCTGATTTCGGTAGTAGGTGTTGCGGGCGTTCTTGCCTTCTCCGTAAGCGGGCGCACGCGGGAGTTCGGCATCAAGATGGCGCTGGGCGCGCAGCCTCGCAACATTCTTACTAATGTTCTTGTCGAGGGCGTCGTCATGGCCGGCATTGGCGTGGGGGCAGGCGTTCTGGTGGGGTTCGTTCTCGCGCGCATCGTGAGCAAGTACGTTACGGAAATCAATCAGCCGGGGGCTCTAGCGTTTATTGCATCGGCCGGCGTTATTCTCGGGGCAGCAGTGATCGCTTCGGCCGTGCCTGCAGCGCGCGCTGCCAGGGTGAATGCGGTGGAAGCGCTGCGGTCGGAATAATTCGCTGCGGACAATCGCGAAGTTCTGCTTGGACGAAGGACTCAGAGGCACGAAGACGTTTCTGTTGTTATCTACTGCGGTGTTGTAGACGCGCGCGTTGCGGCGGCCTTTCCTCGCTCCGGGAGCGTCCACGAAAAAAGGACCCCACCGCTGCTTGTGACGATATATTGGCGACCGTCCAATTCGTAACTGATGGGAGAACTCTGCATGGGCGGGCCAGTGCCCGCATGCCACAAGGTTTTCCCACTGCTTGTTTCAAGCGCGAGCACGTTGCCGTACCCGTCGCCGGTGAAAGTAAGTCCCGAATCGGTTGTCATGACGCCGGCGCCTGAGCCGTCGGCTCCGACCTCATGACTCCATCGAATCTTACCCGTTTGATAATCGATTGCCTCAATGACTCCCTTGCCCCACAGACCATAATCCGCCCCAGCCCATCCGTAGGCGCCGTCGGCCGGCTTCGCGAAGTAGATGCTGTAGCTCGGATGCGCGTCGACAATAAACAGGCCGGTCTTGGGATCGAAGCTGGGTGCGCGATAATTCGTGAGGCCGCCTTCATCAGGTGCGACAAGCCGGCCATCCGGCGCAGGTTCCTTGGCCGGATCCGGAATCGGGTGGCCTTGCTTATCCACGCCGAGCGACCAGTTCACCGGGCCATACGGGATCGTCAGTAGGCTTTTGCCGTTCGTGCGATCGAGGACAAAGAAATAGCCGTTGCGGGAAGTCTGCACCAGCATCTTCCGCTGTTGACCCTGAAACTTCCCGTCGACGAGCACAGGCGTTTCGACGGCATCCCAATCGTGTGTGTCGTGCGGCGAGACTGAAAAGCCCCAGGCAAGTTTTCCGTCGTCCGGATTGAGGGCAACAATACTGCAGGTGTACAGGTTTTCGCCGGGCCGTGGATTTCCGTTCAACACAGGAGTAGGGTTGCCGGTTCCCCAATACAGGAGATTCAGATCGGGGTCGTAAGTTCCCGTCATCCAAGTCATGCCGCCGGTGGCTGCATTGGGAGTTCCGGCTGGCGGAGTTACGTCCCATTGCCATTGTGTCGCACCGGTTTCGGGGTCGAAGGAGCGCAGATAGCCGGGCAGATTGTCGAGGTCGCCGCCCACCCCGGCGATGACGTGATTCTTAACGACGAGCGGCGCCATTGTGCTCCAATAACCCCGGCTCGCATCGGCAATGAGCTTGTCCCAGCGCACCTTTCCGTCTTTCGCGTCGAGCGAAATCAGATGCGCATCGGGTGTCGCGAAGAAGAGCCAGCCTTTGTACATCGCTACGCCGCGATGGCCGATATGCTCGCCCTTGGAAGGCCGATTGTAGTGCCAGATCATATGGCCGGAGCGGGCGTCGACTGCCCAAACGTTGTCCGGCACCGTGAAATAAAGCACTCCATCAACGAGTAGCGGGGAAGACTTGATCTGCGCGGGCTGATTGGTTTGAAACGCCCACGCTAATGTAAGATTGCCGACATTTTGCGGGTTGATCTGCGTCAGGTGGATATGGCGCCTGCCTGAATAATCGCCATGATACGAAGGCCAGGAATCCGGCGATGGATGGACGAGCTGCGTGTCTCCAAGGTCCTGGGCAGAGAGTGGCTGCGCGCAGGCAATGACGAGCGGGAGAGCGGCGATCAGGAATATCTTCGGCAACTTCATAATAGGACCTCAGGAGTACGGGCGACCATTCAGCTCAGCGCAGCGTCTGCAGATAGGCCATCAGATTATGGATGTCGTCGTCGGTGTATTTGCTGAAGAGTTCCGCATGGGCATCGACTGGCGATTGCACCGCATAGTGGACGCGGCTGATTGGCCATGAGTGGTATATGCCATCGCGATCGCGAAGCGCCACGGTGAACTCGTCGAGGTACGCAAGAGTTCCGGAGATTTTCTGGCCTGACGCGGTCGTGACGGTGACCGTGCTTTTGGCGCCGCGGGGATAGAGCATGCGCTCCTCTAATTGCAGCCCCTCATAGCGTGTTGCAACGCCTGCCAGGTCTCCGTTGGGCGAATGGCATTTCCCGCATCCCCCCGGGCCATCAAAGTATTTCCTGCCGGCTTCGACGTTGCCGGTCTGCAGGTCGGCGACGGCGACTCCGCGTCGACCTCCGGGACGCGCAACAGCCGCGGCTTCGCGAGCGCGGATGAAAGCGATGATGCTGCCTACTTCTTCACTGGAGAGATTGAAGGCAGGCATTCTGTTGTCGGGCCGGCCCTCGCGGATGACTTGGGCAATTTTTTCCCCGGTCTTGTCCGACAGAACCAGCTTCGATTCCGTCAGGTCCGGTCCGGTTTCCCCTCCCATTGCGTCGCGCCCGTGGCAGAAGGCGCAGTTCTGCTGGAAGAGCGCTCCACCCGCCTCGGCGACTCCCCAAGGGGCGTTCCCGTGTGCACCGTTTCCCTGGGGAGAAGGTTCAGCGGTTGTCAAGAAGTGCACAAGTGCGGAAAGCTCGCCGTCATTCAGACTGGCGAAGCCCGGCATCCGTCCTTTGCCTGCGTGGACCGTCTGAGTAATCTTGTCGTCCGTCATCCGAGAATTAATTCCGATCAGCGGCGGAAAGCCGGGCAGAATTCCCTGGCGCTGATCGCCATGGCAGATGGCGCAATGCTGAGCATACGATTCTGCTCCGGGGTCTTTGCCGGAATTCGCACTGCCTTGCGGTGCCGCCTCAGTTTGCGGGGCCGCATGTACAGGCTTCTGCGTGAACTGAAAAAGGAGAGATCCCGCCACTATCGCCGTCGAAATGATAAAAGCCTTAAGATTTTTCACCTTATCCAAATTCGCCGCACCTCGAAATAGTGTTTCAAATACCAAGCGAACGGTGACGCCGCAATCGTTATTCCGCGTACTTAATCAATTGCATAAACCCATAGTCCATGTGCAATTGCTGGTGACAATGCCACAAGGTATCTCCGGGATTGTTGGCGATGAAGTCGACTTCGACAGTGTCAAGTGGCATCACATTGACGACATCTTTCATTAAACCGCTCAGATGCTTTTCACCGATGCGGGTTACTTCAAACGTGTGTCGATGCAGGTGAAGTGGATGCTGATCGCCGCTGCCATTGCGAAAGACGAGCCGATATCGCTTGCCGGGGTGCACAATCAGGGGCTCAATTTCGGGCCATGATTTGTTGTTGATGGTCCACGTGTCAAACTTCGAACCATGCTGCTGGCCAATATCGCGAAAAGTCAGGACAAAGCTCTCGTCCGGGGCGGGCGCAGCGTCCGCGTTGGCAAACTGCGTGTAGTCCCACTTTGCCGGTGCGGGATCATTCCAAGCCGGCGTCCCCGATTGACCGGCGTACTCGATCACGATGCCGAGGCCCATCTGACGGGCCCTTGCCAGCGTCGAACCCAGAATCCAGACACCCGGGGAATTCATCTCGACGATCGCGTCGACGCGCTCGGCAACGGCAAGCGAGAGGACCTCCACGCTTAGTGGCTTCGGCACCGGGTTTCCATCCATTGCGATGATCGTGAAGCGATGACCGGGCAGCGCCAGCATCACGTTTTCGGTTGCGCTGGCATTCAACAGCCGCAAGAGCACGCGCTGGCCTTGTTTCACGTGAATCGGCTCGCCCGCTCCGAGCATGCGATCGTTGATGCTGGCGTACTTGTAGCCAACATCCGATCCAGTGGTGAGCGGCGTGTTCGAGGACTGTTCACGCATGGTCTCCACCATTGGGACGAACGACGGTTCCCAATGATGGATTGCCAAATTAAATTCCTGGTCGTAATGCGGAAGATATTGCTTGCCCTCGATCAGGAGAAAACCGAACTGCCCGGTGTAGGTACCAAGCGAAAGATTGTCATACGCCGACGCGTGGGTGTGATACCAGCGCGTGCCTGAAGGTTTAGGAGTGAAGGTGTACCGATGCGTTTGGCCGGCGGGAATCATCGGAGATCCTTCTTCCATGGCGCCGTCGTTCAGCGAGTCAATAGCGAGTCCATGCCAGTGGACGATGTCAGGATCGGCACTTGCATTCGTCACAGCGATGCTCACCGGCACACCCTCGCGCAATCGCAGCAGAGGTCCTGGTACCTGGCCGTTATAGGCGAGCGTTTTGACGTTTACGCCGGGGCCGATCTCCAAAGTGCACGGTTCGATACGAAGGGTGTGGTCCGCCTTGCCGGCAGGACGTGCATTTTCTTGCTTCGTCTGTGCCGGCAAGAGCGCGCCCAGTGATTGGCTTGCCAGCAGCATTCCTGCTGACGAAAGAAACTCTCTACGGTCCATGTGAATTCGCACGTTGCTTTTCAATTCGTTTTTCTCGTGCATCTTTGCGGGAGTGCCAGCAATAGGCGAGCCATCTTCTTTGACGATCGTCCGGTTGTAAACGTCTTCCTCATGAAAGCGGCCAAATTTCTTTGAGTTCATCGCGTTCGTAGAGTTCGCTGTTAACCGGTTCAATGGGCCTGTGCGGAGGATGCCGGACGCGGATGGCTGGCCGTGCTTCCATCGGTCATCCACAAAGCCCAGCGAATCGCTTCAAAATACATTTTACGAACGTCAGGGTCATCCCACGATTCCTCGGTATGGCCGAGCGTCGAGTAGAAGACGCGCCCTTTGCCGTACATCTTGCTCCACGCAACTGCGAAATCATGATCTGTGCGGTGTACACGCGGATTGTTGGTGTAGTCGAGTTTGTTCGGATCGAGACTCAGGAGGACGTTCACCTTGTCGCGCGACCACGCTTTGGGCTGATAGATTTCGTCGTATTTTACGAATGATTTCGGAAAATGGCGCACTGCTGGGAAGTCAGGGTCCTCATTCACGATCGGTGCGTTGAACGTCATCCAGGGATGCTGGTCGAACCAGCCGCCAATCATCTCTCCGTATTCGGGCCAGTTGTAGTTTGTATCCAGCGCCGCATGAATTCCGACGAATCCTTTGCCATCGTCGTGGATAAACGAGAGTATGTCCTTTTTCTGGTCGTCATCGAGGTCCAGTTCTCCCGTGGTGCTGGCAAAGATGATCAGGTCGAAATAATTCAGGTTCTTGGCATTGCGCCGCCCCATATCCTTCTTTGTCAGCAGCTCGGTATCGGTGCGGATCATCGTGTCCCATAGGCCGCTCTCCTTGCCCATGTTGAATACTGCTGCCATGGCATCCGATATCGAGTCGTGCTCAAACCCCTTGGTTTGGCCGATCACCAGGACGTGCTTCAGATGGATCTGCTTTGTGTGTGGTACCGGAGGCAGCGCGTCGCCTTCGGGCGATTGGGCCCGGGCGCGAATACCCTGTATCCCGGCAATCGATGTGAACAAGCCGCACGCGAAGATCAGCAAGCTTCGTCCGAGGCGCAAGGAATCTCCTTTTGTCCGATCTCAATCGGAAGATCAGTCTGTTCTTGCTATTTTTCCCAATACAAAGTGGTGGCACTCTATTCGTTCGTCGGCGCTTCCCGGAGAAGGGATTTTGCGCGCGCCCAAATGACGAATTTTCGCCCGGAACGAGTTTAGCGGGCAGCCCCTCTGGACGCAATGCCGATGTTCCGAAACTTCCTCGCTCAGCGCTTTCATAAGTTGGCACGGCCCCTTCAGGCTGGCGTCTCGGCTTTGCCGTAGTATGGTTGGTGCGCCGCTGCGTATGCACGAAAAGCGTCCTGTTGTCTCACTTCCAGGAGCGTTTCACGTGGTTACTCCGTCCCATCTTCACTTCGATCTAATCGCTCAGCGAGCGGGTAGATCGCGCGCAACACGCTTTCGCGCGTTCAAGTCCCTGGCCCTCCTGCTTCTGCATGCAATCGGCCTTTCACTCGCGCAGCAAGCCATAGGCCAAGCCGACAGCGGGAATGCCCCGGCGCCGCCGCCGTGGGATCAGAATCCCGACGGGATGCACATCTATCTCTGGGCGGGACTCAAGTCCCACTTTCCGGGACAGCACGATTATCCCCAGTTCCTTGCCGACTGGAGCAAGATCTTGACGGAGCATGGCGCCATAGTCGACGGAGCCCTGCACGCGCCCCGCTCTGTCGATCTGGAGCACACCGACGTCGTGATTCTCTACAAGGGAGACGCGGCTTATCTAACCGAAGATGAGAAGGCGGCGCTCGAAGCGTATATAAAGCGCGGAGGCGGGCTGGTCAGCATTCACGACTCGTTATGCGGTCCGGACCCGGCTTACTTTGCCTCGCTGGTGGGCGGCGCCAAGAAGCACGGCGAAGTGAACTACACCCTTGGAGCTCCCATTCCTTATACCGTAGTTGACCAGGCGGACCCAATCATGAAGGGCATGTCGAATATCACTCTCTTCGACGAAGCGTTCTACAACGTGACGTGGGCACACGACCCTGGGATTCATGTCTTGGCCACAGCCGTTATTCCCGGAACGCCGAGCGCCGGCACGCACAAGGGAGAGGTCGTGCCCCAGATCTGGACCTATGAACACCGTCTGCCCGGAGGCGAGCCAGCCAGGGCGTTCGTCTGGATGCAGGGGCATGAGTATGCGAACTTTGCGAATTATCAGATTCAGCAAATGCTGCTTCGCGGCATCGCATGGGCCGGGAAGAAGCCCGTCGATTCGCTCGTCGACTACGTGCCGCCGCATCCTGTGCGCACGCAGGGAACTGGTACAAGTCGATAGCTTAAAGGGCGCGCAACGGCGAGGTACGCAGAATCCAATGGTTATGCAAGGCCGAGATCACTTGGCTGTCCAGCCTCCGTCGATAAGAATGTCGGTGCCCGTGATGAATCCTGCCGCCTCGGAACACAAATAGCAAGCCAGTGCGCCGATCTCCTCGATCCTGCCCCACCTGCCGACTGGCAGGTTTGCAAGGAATTGCGCATTAGCGTCGGGATTGTTCATGACCGCCGCATTCATGTCCGTTCCGAACGGGCCGGGACTGATGCCGTTTACGGTGATGCCGTCGCCGGCGAGTTCCAGCGCCAATGATCGCGTCAAGCCAAGCAGGGCCGCCTTTGCGGAGGAATACGCGGTTCGGCCCGGCAGAGACACGTGACTCATGATCGAAGTCATATTCAGTACGCGGCCGTAGCCGGAACCCTTCATTCCCGGAACAAAGGCCCGGCACATCAAGAATGTCGAGATCAGGCTTGAGTCCAGGACGCTGCGGAACTCCTCCAGCGAAAAGTCAACCAGGTTCTTGCGGATATTTGTGCCTGCGTTGTTGATCAGAATCTGGGCTGCACCGAACCGCTTGGCTACCGCTTCCGCAACGTTGGCGACCTCCTTTTCTTGCGTCACATCGGCGACAAACATCTCGGCGGTTCCGCCCTGTTCTGCAATCGCAGCGCGCACAAGTTCGAGTCGCTTGCCGTCGCGTGCTACCAGCGCTATCTTCGCGCCTTCTGCGGAGAGGGCCTTCGCCATTGCCTCGCCCAGACCGCGGTTCCCGCCCGTAATGACAGCCGTCCGACCTGCCAAATTCGAATTCATGTTTCCATCTCCCATCCCAATTCGAAGACGTGCAGCCCGTGCTTCAGGGCTCAAGAGGACTCGCGCCGATCTCTGCCGAGGAAATGGCTGCGGCCGGTTCGCGTCGCCGCCGCGCCGATTCCGGATCGAGCACTAACCAGCAGGTCGCCGACACAGTGGCTGCACCGGCCATTGTGTCGATAAGAAGGTTCCAGTTGCCGCCTGATTTCTCCAGGATCACGCCGCCAACGACTGGCGCCACGAATCCCGCGAGATTGCCCATCATATTCATTGATGCCGCCACAGTAGCTGTGTAGGGGCCTCCGATCTCCACACAGGAGTCCCACGAAATCGGCATAGTCAGGTCGCTCGCAAAGCTGGCCAGCCCCATCGCTATCATGGCTGGAACCACAGAATGGATGTGTGTCAACGCAACCAACAGGATCGCCGTCGAGAGAAATCCGCAAAAGGCAATCGCGCGCCGCGGCAACCTTGCGGGAGCGAGCCCCGAAGCCAATGCGCCGAAACCACCAAACAACAGCGGCAATACCGCGAGAGCGGCAGCGTGATCCAGCGACTGTCCGCGGCCTTCACGCAGATATGTCGGCAGCCACGTGATGTAAAAGCACCAAACGTAGGAGAGGAAGAAATATTGGACAAACAGCAGCAATACCTGACGAGTCAGCAGCAGGGTCGTCCAGTTCCGTTGGTCGCGCCCTCCCTTTGTTGTGAGCGCACGCGACGCTTCCAGCAATTCTCTCTCGGCTGAATTCACCGCGGGATGTTGCGATGGGTCGTCTTTGAACCAAACAAGAAAGATCAGGCACCATAGAAACCCAAGGGCAGCAAAGCTCACAAACGCCCATCTCCAGCCGAACCACCGGATGCAAAGCAAAGCCAGCGGCGGCGTTGCCGCGCCGCCCCATCGCGTGAAAGACCACATCAAGGACTGCGCTTTGACGCGTTCCCGCTCAGGCAGCCACGCACTCAGCATGCGCGTCAGGTTCGGAAAACATCCTGCCTCGCCGGCTCCAAATAGGAACCGTATCCCCACCATCGAGGCGACGTTCCACGCTGCGCCAGTGAGAGCGGTGCATGCGGACCATGCCAGCACAATCTGCGTTAGCACGCGTTTCACGCCAAGCCGATCGCCAAGGAGCCCCATGGGAATCTCGAAGAGCGCATAGGACAACGCGAAGGCGCCGAAGATAAATCCCATCTGCTGCTTTGAAACATGCAGATCGTGCGAAATAGGTCCGGCCGCTTGAGAGATTGCGACCCTTTGCATGTAAGAGAGTACGGCGAGCCCGATCGCCAACAACACGACGCCGTACCGTGTGCGGGTCGCCCTCATTGCGGGAGGCTCCATGCATACAAGGTGTCACCTGCTCCAAAAACTATGTATTGCTTTCCATCCAGCAAGTAAGTGATCACGCCGCCCGATTCATTGGCGCCGATTTCGTGATGCCACAACACCTGTCCCTTGTCGGCGCTGTAGATAATTGCATTCTTTTGGTCGTCACCGGTGATGAGCAGATTGCTGGCAGTTGTGAGGATGCTTGGTCCGACCGTGGATGGCGCATTGTTCAGGTTCGGGTAAACATGCTTCCACACTGCATTGCCTGTTAGCGGATTAATTGCCTGAAGCACACGCAGCGAGCGGCCTATCCCATCGCCTGTACCTCCATAACCTGAGGGGTGGGCGCTGTCGTCGGTCAGGTAATAGATGGCCTTTCCCTCGACCGAGTTCACATAGAACAAACCGGTTTTTGGATTGTACGCGGGGGCAGGCCAATTCGAAGCATTCACGATATTGATTGAACCGCCAACCGTAGGGTCCTTATCCAGGATTGGAATAGGTTCCCCCTGGGGCGAAAAGCCGGAGGAATAATCCAGCGGCACATATGGCTTGACGACAAGATAGCTGCCAGTCACGCGATCGAGGGTGACAAAGAAACCATTGCGCGCCGCCTGCGCGACCAGCTTGCGGGGCTTCCCATCCACGACTCGATCGAAGAGAATCGGCGCGGTGGTGTTGTCAAAGTCGTGTGTGTCGTGAGGCGAAACCTGGAAATACCATTTCAATTCCCCCGTGTCCGCATCGAGCGCGACGATCGCTTCCGTCCATAGGTTGGCGCCGGGGCGTCCCTGTCCTGCAAATACTGGATTGGTATTTCCGGTCGGCCAATAGAGAAGATTCAGTTCCGGATCGTATGTACCCGGCATCCACGTCATGCCGCCGCCGTGATCCGAAGCCGCTTCGTTCGGCCAGGTCTTCAGCGCGGGATCGCCCTTGCGCGGTGTCGACCACCATGTCCATTGCAGATTGCCGGTGACAGGATCGAAGGAATCGAGGAATCCCGGCATATCCATTGCATCCCCGCCCACGCCGACGATTACATGGTTCTTCACCACCAGAGGCGCCGATGTCGAAAAGTATTGCTTGCGTGCATCGGCATAATTCTTCCTCCACAGTTCCTGCCCGGTATTCGCATTCAACGCAATCAGCCAGTTATCCGGCGTGAGGAAGTAAACCGTCGTCTTCCAGATTGCCACTCCGCGTTGGCCGACGAGATGTCCGCCATGATCGGACCAATCGAAGTGCCACAGTGGGCTTCCAGTCCGTGCATCGAGTGCCCATACGTGATCCGGAATCGTAATATAGAGCACTCCACCCACCAGCAGCGGAGTGCACTTGATGGTGGGAACGGGAGCGCCGCGTTGCGCGCCGACCCCAGTAATTTTGTACGTCCATCGCTGCGTAAGCCGGTTTACGTTCGCGGGCCCGATCTGTGTGAGTGTGCTGTAGCGCTGACCGCTGTAATCGCCATTGAACGTTGGCCAACTCATGGTCGGTGCTTTCCCAATCGTATTCGGATCGAGCGAAACGGGCTGGACACCAAGCGCGCCACCCGCGAGGCTCAAGGCTGTAATGGTCGTACAAACCCCAAGGGACAATTTCATTTCTGAGTTTCCAGATAAGCGGTCACGTTGTGCATATCATCGTTGGTCAGCGTCATGATCATCTGCTGGTGTGCCGCCAACGGATCCTTCATCTCGACCCTCACCCCCGGCTCGCGCTCGATGACATGCGTCTCACCCGCGCGATCAACGAGTGTGATGCGAAAATCGCTCACTTGCGTGACGCGTCCGGCCATCGTACTGCCGTTCCGAGCCTTCACGGTCGCAACCTTTGCTTTTGAAGCGTCTTCAGAATCATTGGGCCGCACCGGCCAGATCCAGCCCCTCTGCAGTTGCTCGGGTGAGCGGAACCGGCTGCCGATGTGGGCGAATGTCTCCGCCGTGTGGCACGAGAGGCAGTGCTCGGTCACGTAGGCCTGCCCCTTCGTCGCGCTTCCCACCAGGATGTTCAATACGTGATAGGTTCCGCGGTTCGCAACCTCTTCCACCTGCAAATGCAAGAACTCGGCAATGTCCGTGAGCTGATCGTCTGACATGGTGGCAAACGCAGGCATGCCCTTCTCGGGCCGGCCCTTTTTCAGGAATACCACCAGATGCTCTCCATGGTCGTCGCCGAGCACCTCGTCCGACGTGATCAGACTGCTCCCCGTTGCGCCGCGCGCCTGCGGTCCGTGGCAGAATGCGCAGTTTTGCTGGAACAGCGGCGTCCCGCGCGCCGCGGCCGCTTTGTCCGGTTCCTGCCCCAAGCCCAGAAAAGTGCGTGTGGCAGCGGCCCGCTGTTCCGGCGTCATGGCCTGATAGTTCGTCGGCGACTGTGCGCCTTCCTGAGCGCCGGTTTGCGTTTCCTGGCTGCCCGCGATCCCCGCAACCACCACCAAGCCTGCGGTGAACAGTGCAGGGAAAACCCGATGGCGCATGTTCCTCTCCTCAATTTGATCGGTTGCTGCACCCGCTTATAGAACAAGCGCTGTGCAAACCTCGCTGCGCGCCGCTAAGTTGATGAAACTATCTTCTATCCTGCGAAGTTCAGGAGGAACGGTTCCGCACCGTTCAGCCACCCGCCGTAGTATACAGAGCTGAGTTTCGGTGCCGTTCTCATCGGCGCCAGGCATCGTTCGACCATCAGTCTGGCATGTCTCTAAGGGAGAATTGCTGGGGGAGTTGCAGAATTCAGCCGCTCCGTCGAAACTTAGCAGGCTATGTTCATCGCGCGTGGTCTTGCATTTTTTGCTTGTGGCGCCATCCTGGCGTCTTTACCTGCCGCTGCCTCTCATTTGGTTACCGGGGACGGCTTTGGATTCGCCGTTGTCTCGCCGGAGTCCGGCACAGTCACAAAGTTCTATGCGCATCCCTACAGTTTCGTTCGACCGGATCCCAATAACTCCCTGAGCGAGGGAGTCGAAACTACCAATTTCATCAAGGTACTTGCCTGGGGCGGCGAAGCCGCGCAAAGCGCGTCAGCAGAGTACGTGGAAGACTCGCACGTCATCCGGGTCCACAACCGTAATGGCGAGGGGCTCGTTTTTATGCCCTTTGGTGTGGGGCGAGCGACTCTAATCATCAGCTGGGATCCCAGGGGCCCGGATGCCCGGAAGGTCGGTTGGCATGCGGATTGGAGCCATCCCGTCAGCTCGGAAAGAGCGGTGCGCCTGTTTGGCAGGGAAATGCAACTCCTGAAATTCAACGGAGTTCAGGAATCGTTGTTGCTCCTTCCTCTCGGCCAGAAATGGGTCGATCCCGCGCGATCGCAGCAGGTTCTATCAGGCAGACCGGGATGGGCACTGATCTCTCTCGAAAGCGATAACGAATTGGAACCGGCAGTTCGAGAATTCAACCACTGGCAACGCGCACTTTCTACCCAGGCTCTGGCGAAGCGGGAGATTGCGGAACTCGAACAATGGCGTGTGAAGCCGGCGGTGCGATTTGCCAGCGAAGAGGAACGGCATCTCTGGCGTCAAAGCGAGGTGATGCTCCGCATTGCGCAAAGCCGTGAGCCCAACCGTCCTGATCGCAAGAGCAACGGACTCATTGTTGCGAGTCTGCCTGACGGCGTGTGGTTCACGCCATGGGCGCGCGACATGGCGTATGCGGCAGTTGCGCTCGCGCGTATGGGCCATCGGGAAGAAGCGCGTGCCGCGCTGCTGGCCTATTTCAACGCTCAGCCTACGGGGAAAATGCGTGCGGAGACGCAGGGCGCCGACTACCAGATCTCCGTCGTCCGCTACTTCGGTGATGGCTCAGAAGAACCTTTTTTCACCATGGAGGGAAGTACCAATATCGAGTTTGACGATTGGGGCCTTGCGCTTTGGGTGCTCGGCGAATACCTGCGGCAATACGACGATCCCGCGTTGCTGCAGACCGCCACCTATCGTGGTCCACTCTACGAAAGCGCCAGAGATTATGTCGTGAAGCCGCTGCTGGCAAACCTGGAGAAATACGACCGGGGGTCAATCGTTGCGGCAGACACTTCGATCTGGGAGGAGCGGCAGAAAGACAAGAAGCATTTTGCCTTTTCTACGGCCGCCGCCATTGTGGGCTTGAAAGATTTTGCGGAAACGGCTCGACGCGCGGGCGACGAACCGACCCGAACAGAAATCCTGAGTCAGGTTGCCCAGCTGGAGAAGGGATTCGGCGCGGCTTTTGTCCTGGGCGGAAAGCTACACGGAACCCTGGAAGAAGGAGTGAAGAACGATATCGACGGAGCCTTACTCGCGGTAATCAACTTCGGGGTGGTCACAGATCCGGCGATCGTGCACGACACTGTGGAAAGGATGGAACTGCTGAAAGTGGATTCAGGCGGCTATCGCCGTGTTCGCAGTACCTATACGGATCCCGCTATCTTTGAGTATTGGTACGAGAGGCAGGAGTTTCTGTTTGTCGATCTCAGCTTGGCTGAAGTGTATCGACGGCTGGGAAGGAATGCAGAAGCTGCCGCTCTGCTCAAACGCATCGTTGACAAAGCAGCCTCGGACCACAACATTATTCCCGAAATGTACGTTGCCGTGCCCTGCGAGCTGTTCCCTGGAGCGGTGGGCGACCCAACGGGAGCCCTGCCGATGGTCGGATACGGCGCGGGGGCCTATGTTTTGGATCTTTTCCAACGCGAAGAGCTGAAGAGCAATCACTAGCTTTACGTTTTCACTTTTGATAGCAGGACCTCACCGAGGCGGCTTCAACCTCCCGATCTGTCAGGATTGCATCGTCGAGCTTTCCTGCCTGGGCCTTCGATCTATAAACTGGAATCACTTTACCGTTGCCCCGGCACTTATAGGTCATCGTCCATCGGCCTTCGAGTTGTTCGAGCATCGAGGCCGGAATTCGAATGAACAGTGAAGAACTTATCCTTATTACCGGCGCGACCGGTTTTCTCGGAACACAGCTGGTTCGCGAACTGTTGGTTCGCCAACCGCGTGCCAGGCTGGCGCTGCTCATTCGCGACAGGCCTGATCAATCTGGTCAGCAGCGCGCCGATTTGATTGTCCCTCCAGACGCGCGCGACCGCGTTGAGGTTCATTCCGGAGATGTTGGCCTGCCCAATTGTGGCCTGGAGCCCGCTGCTTTGGAGCGCCTCTCTGCGGAGACAGGCCGCGTGATTCACTCCGCCGCCACGGTGCGTTTCGATCACTCGCTGGACGAGGCGCGGCGCATCAACGTCGAGGGCACGCGCCGTGTGCTCGATTTCGCCGCGGGCATGCGCCAATTGCGGAGCTTGGCCTACGTGGGCACAGCCTACGTGGCTGGCGAACGCTCCGACCTGGTGCGCGAAAGCGAACTTGCTGTAGGCCAGAGCTATCGCAATACCTACGAACAAACCAAGGCCGAGGCCGAGGCGCTGGTACGCTCGCGCCTGGGTTCACTGCCCGGAGTGATTCTGCGCCCCAGCATCATCGTGGGAGACTCCCGCACCGGCGTCACTTCGAGTTTCAAGATGATGTATTGGCCGCTCAAGATCTATGCGCGCCGGTTGTGGCGCACAGTTCCAGGCTTTCCCGACGCCGTGTTGGATATTGTGCCTGTCGACTTTGTTGCTGCTTCAGTCGCGCGACTTGTCTTTCATGAGGCCGCCCTCGGATGTACGGTCCACCTCTGTGCCGGTCCGCGCGGCAGTGCAACGATTCAGCAGGTTGCCGGAAGGGCAGCGAAGTATTTCGACGGACCTGAGGTACGCTACGTCGATCCCAAGCTCTTCTTCGCAGCAATTCGTCCTCTGCTTTTCATCTCGCTTTGGGGACGCAAACGGCGCGTGCTGCGCGATGGCCGCGCTTACCGTGACTACTTCACGATGCGCATGCAGTTCGATACCACGAACGCCGAGCGGCTTTTGGAGCCGGCTGGGCTGCGACCACCGCCGGTACTGGACTATCTCGATCGCCTGTTCCATTACTGCGTTGCCAGCGATTGGGGTCGCAAACCTGTTTCCGCCCAATGAATATCTTGCGACGTCTTCAACTCGCGTGTGACCGCACCGTCACAGTGGCCAACCTCGTCGACGAGTTGCTGCGACGCAAAGGGGACTGCGAGGTTTCTGTCGGAGACGATGGCCGCTTTCATCTTGCCGAGTTACACGCCGACATCAGTCGGATAGACGCCTTTCTTCGTCGATCAATTTCGCTCGCTCACGGTCAGCCCGTCGCCATCTATTGCACTAACAACCGGCGGTGCTTTCATTGGTTTCTGGCAATCATCCGGGCAGGCGGCATCGCGGTGCCGCTGAACCCCCAGCTCACAGTCTCCGAAGTGCGCCGCATTCTGGCAGAGAGCGGCACAGAGATCCTGGTGACGGACAAAGCAGTTTTCGAACGCAATATTGGCGAGCGCAGCGCTCTGAATGTGCGCACCTGGATTCAAGCCGACGATGAGACACAAACACTGGATGGATTCATTCGGATCTCCGCCGCCGACTCAGACACGGTGACACCGTTCCCGCCGACTGCCATCGATCCGGCCGCGACCGTTGCGGTATTCCACACTTCGGGCACAAGCGGTTTTCCCAAGGGGGCTGCGCTGTCGAGCAACGCTCTGCTCGGAGCGCGTATATCCACAGTGTTGGCCGGGCTGATTCTCGGAACGAGAGATCTTGCGCTGATTGCGCTGCCCTGGTCTCACATCATGGCCGTAAGTATCGCGCTCTATGGTCTGATGGCTGGCATCCGTGGATGCTTCCTCGATCGCTTCGATGTCGAGAGTGCGTTGAACCTTGTGGAGCGCTTCGGTATTACCGCCGTGGTAGGAGTGCCTGCGATGTTTGCCCGGTTGGTCAACAGCGATCCGGAACCTGCCCGGCTTAGGACGGTGCGCACGTGGCTGTCGGCCAGCGATCACTTGCCCGCTGAAGTAAGACAACGTCTGCGCCAATTTGGCGCGCTTTTTAGATTGCCGGGAGGCCGGCGCGTACCACCGGTGCTCCTGAACGGCTACGGCATGGTCGAGTTGGGTGGTCTCGCCATGATGGGCGTCGAGCTGTCGCTTGTCCCCGGCAGTGGCGACGTGTGTTTCCCTGTGCCCCCGTTTCAAATTCGTGTGGCGGACGAAAGTGGGGAGCGCATGCGGCCCGGTGCGACGGGCGAGTGCCAGATCCGCCGGCGCGGTCTTGCTCCGCACTATTGGAAAGACAAAGGCGACAGTCAGGGTTTGCTCACCAGCGACGGTTGGCTGCGCACCGGCGATCTGGCCACGCGCAGCCGTTTTGGCCTGATCCGGCTCGTGGGGCGCATGAAGGATGTGATCAAGTCTGGAGGTTATTCGGTCTATGTCCGCGAGCTTGAAGAGGCCATAGTTGCTCATCCGGCCGTGATGCGTGCGGCCGCCTTTGGCCTGCCCCACCCGGATAAAGGCGAAATTCCTGTTGCCGCTGTCGAGTTGCAAAGCGGTTCGCTCGTGAACGAGAGCGACTTGCTCGATTGGTGCCGGCAGAATCTGGCGCCCTACAAAGCGCCTCGCCGCATCTGGCTTCTCAAGCCGGGTGAACTCCCTGAAAATCAAAACGGAAAGATACTCCGGCGGGCTCTGCAAGAGCGGTTTTCGAAAGAAAAATATGGATGAATGTTCTCCGGAAAAATTGCTTGGATCTTTCCATTCCACGACCCATCCAGGAATGAAGAAAAGCTAAAACGCGGATTCCCTAGAAATGCGTGAGCTGTGCGGGACTGAAATCCTTCGGGCCGAGGTGCGCTGCCGGCGTGCCGCGGTCGATGATGAGCAATGTTGAACCGGCGCGACCACGGATCTTCGCCTCCACCTGGGTCGCCGACCAGACACCTCGCGTTTGGCGCAACCCGAAGTAAGTAAACTCCTTCACGCCGCCTGAGCCTTTGAGTGTCTTCTCCACATATACCGGAAAGCCGCTCGCGTGATCGAGCCAGCTTTTGACCTCGGAGTAATGAGTCCTGTCCAAGGGACCGGGCCTACTCACTAAAAGATCACAGTCCCGCGCGCCAAACTTAGTCTCGCCGAGTGCCATTTGCTCCGCCCAGAAATACTGAGCCTCGAGAAAATCCTCGTAGCTGAATCCGCCGCCAATGGGGCCATCGCTCCATTTGTCGAACGGCAAAACAGCTGGGGACTTATCGCCCGGATGCGCAAGTTGGATTGTGCTTTTGCCGTCCGTTCGCGTCTCCACGAGCAGGTGGACACGCGCCTCGGCCGGAGAAGCGACTTCCAACAGCACGCGGAGCACGCCTGGAAACCAATGCGCACTGATGTTGACGGCATAGCTGGTTCTCGCCCCGTTTCCGTCCACGCGAACAAGGTGTCCAATCAGACGATAGTCGGCTGACTCCAACTGCTGCCTAGCCGCGGCCAGTATTCCCGGTGGAGCTTCGGCTGGTGCGGCCATCGGCAGCAGCATCGTTGCAAGCATTGTCGCGGCCAGAGCAAGTTTCATGCTTCGATCTTTCCGTCCCGCATGCGAATCTGCCGGGCCGCCGCATGCGCGATCTCGTTCTCGTGTGTAACGACGATCAGAGTCATCCCGCGTTTCTGTTGAATCCCGATGAGAATTTCCATGATTCGCGCGGAGTTTACGCTGTCGAGGTTTCCGGTTGGTTCATCGGCCAGCAGAATATCCGGGTCGTTGGCCAAGGCGCGCGCAATTGCAACGCGCTGCCGCTCTCCTGCCGAGAGCTGATTTGGATACTGCTCCATTCGGTTTTCCAAACCCATTTCCCTGAGCAAATCCCGCGCCCGCGTGGCCCGGTTGAATCCGCCGCGATTCAGTCCAATCATCGGGACCTGCACGTTTTCGATGGCCCGAAGTGTCGGCATCAAATGAAATGCCTGAAAGATGAATCCAACGTTTCTGGAGCGATAGGTGTCCAGGTCAATCGTTGAGCCGAGACTGACGTTCCTGAAGAGGACCTCGCCGGTAGTCGGACTGTCCAGCCCCCCCAGCATATGCAGCAAAGTTGACTTACCACTGCCGCTGGGGCCGGTAATGGCCACATACTCGCCGTCGGCAATCGAAAGGTCCACACCCCGCAAGGCCTCGATCCGGCCCTCGTCGTAGCTCTTGAACAGATTTCGCACCTCGAGAGCCGGACTAGTCATGTCGCAGTGCCTCCACGGGAGAGAGTTGCGCGCCACGCCAGGCAGGAATCGCTCCCGCAGTCAGTCCGGCCAGTATCGAAATGCCCAGGGCTTTCGCGACAAGCGGCAAAGGAAAGTACGTCGACACAATGCCGGCAGATTGCGGCAGCGCTGCCAGCAGGTGCAGGGCTCCCCATCCAATCACGACGCCCATCAACCCGCCACCTAAGCCAAGCACAGTCGCCTCAAGCTGGATGAGGACCATAATCTGTCCCCGTTTCCAGCCTAGCGCGCGGAGGATGCCGATTTCCCGAGTGCGCTCGAAGACCGACATGGCCATGGTGTTGGCGATCCCCAGAATGCCGATCAGCAACGCAATTGAAGACGTGCCCCATGCGGAGGCATTTGCCAGCCGAACGAACTGATTGTTCTCGGCGCGCTCGGCTGCCGGAACCGCGCGTAGTCCCGGTAAAGCAGCTTCAATTTGCGCCTGTACACGCTTCAGATAATGGTCAGGCGCTTCTCCGCTCGGCGCAGGGCGCAGCCGCACATGAATTGTCGACACTTTGCCTTGCAGGCTGCTGAGCCGCTGTAACTGATCGAGAGGCATGATCACCGCGCCGGCCTCCAGCGCAGACCCCCCGTGATAAACCGCGACCACCTTGAAAGGAGAACCTTGAATCGGCAGCATGTCACCGGTTTTCTTGCTCAGGCTGTTGGCCAAGAGGTCGCCCAACATCACTTCAGGATGACCATCGCGCAAGGGGCGTCCGGAAAGCAGTTGAAGCGATTCGAGCTCATAGGAGTCGGCCTTCCAGCCGTAGACCAGCGCATTCACCTCTGGCGTCAGATCCATCACGTTGTAGATTACAGGCGTGGCTTGCGCCACCGCAGGAAGCGCCTTTACCTTTGGCGTCGCTGACTCATCCAACGAAGTGCTCAGAAAAGTTCGCTGAATAATCGCAATGTTGGTTCCACTGCTTGTATAGAGACGCAGCCAAGCCTGTTCGAACGCATTTGAAAAGCCGACGAGGCCCATAAACGCGCCGATCGCCATGCCGATTCCACAAAGTGTGAGCGTAGTCCTCAGCCGTCGCCGCCAAAGATTCTTCCGGACAAATCCTATGAACGACAGTTGAGTGGCCATGAAGTCGAAGTGAGTCCTTACATTACTCGGATTTACCCGAAGCAGAATGCCAAGTTTATCCAGCAGGAATGGATGGTGTCCATCTGTGCGGTGAATCGTCCAAGAGGAAAGACCCTGAACGCAATATCATTGCACACAGCCTCCCCGGATTTGGTGTTGGCCTTCTGAGCGGAATTTGGATAAGGTTCCGGAAGGAGTTGCGCTTGAATTCAATGAATTGAAGAGAACAATGGCAAGATTGGGCGCATTTTGTTTTCCGGGAGCAGGTCATCTCTACCCGATGACCGCGCTGGCGCGCTCCTTGCAATTGAGAGGCCATGAGGTCGTGATCTTCGGGATTGCAGACACCGAGGCGCGTGTGCGGGCCGGGGGTATTGAGTTTCATAGGATTGGCATGGAGGACTATCCCCCCGGCACCCTTCAAAAGCTGGACGAGC
>Ga0181526_10001459_pt1 | contig 22295 bp, 17 predicted proteins | sample PEATcosm2014_Bin_35_FD_119750 | JGI IMG/M metagenome (GOLD analysis project Ga0181526, IMG submission 119750) | Peatland microbial communities from MTU Mesocosm Facility, Houghton, MI, USA - PEATcosm2014_Bin06_30_metaG | ecosystem: Environmental > Terrestrial > Soil > Wetlands > Peat | place...
GACGCGGGGGTCAACTTCTTCGACAACGCCGAGGCGTACGCGGACGGACAGGCCGAGATCGTGATGGGCTCGATCCTGAAGAAATCCGGGTGGCGGCGCAGCAGCTACCTCGTCTCGAGCAAGGTTTTCTTCGGGACGGTGGGCGACCGGCCCAACGAGGAGGGGCTCTCGAGGAAGCACATCGTGGAGGCGTGCCACGACGCCATGCGGCGCCTCCAGGTCGACTACCTCGACTTCTATTTCTGCCACCGCCCGGACCCCAGCGTCCCGATCGAGGAGTCTTGCCGGGCCATGCACGACCTGATCGTGCAGGGCAAGGTGCTCTACTGGGGCACGAGCGAATGGAGCGCCTCGCAGATCGAGGCGGCTCACGCGGTCTGCGACCGCCTCGGCCTGCACCACCCGCAGATGGAGCAGCCCCAGTACAACCTCTTCCACCGCTCCCGCGTGGAGAGCGAGTACGCACAGCTCTACAGGACGCCGGGCCTCGGCACGACGATCTGGTCCCCCCTGGCATCGGGCCTGCTGACCGGCAAGTATTCGAAGGGAGTCCCCAAGGGCTCCCGGCTGAACGTCGCAGGCCTCGAGTGGCTGCGCGAGGAGCTGCTGAACAAGCCCGGGATGGAGAGGAGGATGGAGGCCGTGCCCCGGCTCGCCGCCGTGGCCAAGGAGCTCGGGACCAGCCTTCCCCGCCTCGCGATCGCCTGGTGCCTCAAGAACCCGGTGGTGAGCACCGTGATCCTCGGCGCCTCCCGCGTCGAGCAGCTCAAGGAGAACCTGGGCGCCCTCGACCTGCTGGACCGGCTGGCGCCGGCGGTCATGCGCCAGCTGGACGACATCTCGGCGCCCGTCGCGGACTGAGGCCCGGCCCCTCGCCCGGGGGAAGCAGCCACCGCAGGAGGGGCCCGAGCCGCTCGGCCCACGCGGCCTCCCCGTGCCCCCCGTCCTCAGCCTCGAGGTAGCGCAGGTCCCCGCCCTCGCGCCAGCCCCGCGAGACGAGCGCGTCGCGCAGGAGGCGCGTCTTCTCCCAGCCCGGCTCGGCCGTGCCGATGTCGAGCCAGAGGCGCACCGCCGGCTTCCGGCGCAGCGCCCCCACGAAGCGCACCGGGGCGAGGTCGTCCCACCATGTCGACGGCGACAGGACGCCCGCCGCGCAGAACACCCTCGGGTGCAGGAGGGCGGCGTAGAGGGCCGCGACCGCGCCGAGGGACGAGCCCGCGATCGCCGTGTGCCCGCGCCCGGGGAGCGTCGGGTACCTTTCGTCGATGAACGGCTTCACCTCGCGGGCGACGAACCGCGCATAGGCGCGCGCCCTGCCCCGGCTCCGGCGCTGCTCGCCCTCGCCCCAGCGGTACGCGGCGCGCGTGGGCGCATACTCGTCGACGCGGCCGGCCCCCGCGTTGTAGATCCCAACCAGGATCGGCGGCTCGATCTCGCCGCGCGCCACGAGCTCCGCGGCGGTGCGCCCGGCGTCCCAGGACCGGCCGAGGTACGCGGTGCGCGGGTCGAAGAGGTTCTGGCCGTCCTGGAAATAGACGACCGGGTGGCGCCGGCGGCGCCCGTCGCAGCCCGGGGGGAGCCAGACGGCGAGGTCGCGCCGGTTGCCGAGGATCGCCGAGAGGAAGCCCCGGTGCAGGCGAAGGGCGCCGGCGTGCGGAGCGGGTCGAGATGTCGGCATGGAGGCGGGAGCCCGAAAGCAAGGGCGCCCCGGCCGCGCCTGCCAAGCGGTTTCTGGGGGCGCGCCGCCATTGCGCGGCGCCGCGCCCTCTGCTCTAGTCGGCGCCCGGCCCCCATGAAGGAAGCCTACCTGCGCTGGTACACGCCCCACCTGAGCCGCGAGTTCGAGATGCTCGTCTTCGGCCACGCGGGCTATCCGGTGATCGCCTTCCCCACGTCCATGGGCCGCTACTACCAGAACAAGGACTTCGGGCTTATCTCCTCGGCCGGCCCGCTCATCGACTCCGGCCGGGTCCGTATCTACTGCCCCGACGGCATCGACGCGCAAAGCTGGTACAACACCTCGATCCACCCGGCCGACCGCGTGCGCACCCACATCGGCTACGAGAACGTGATCCTCCACGACGTCGTTCCGGCCGCGATGCGGGAGTGCGGCCGCTCCAGGGTGGGCGTGGCCGGCGCCAGCTTCGGGGGCTACCACGCCATGAACTTCGCGCTGCGCCACCCCGACCTGACGGGCTACTGCATCAGCATGAGCGGCTCCTTCGACATCAAGCCATTCCTCGACGGCTACTTCGACGACAACTGCTACTTCAACAGCCCGGTCGCGTTCCTTCCCGGGCTAAGCGACGAGCGCCTGCTCGGCCAGATCCGCTCGATCGGCATCGTGCTCGGGACGGGCGAGTGGGACAACTGCCGGCAGCGCAACCTCGAGATGTCGGCGCTCCTCGCCTCAAAGGCGATACCTCACTTCCTCGACGACCGCAGGTGGTGCGGCCACGACTGGAACTACTGGCGCGACATGTTCCCCCAGTACCTGGGGATGATCCAGGGCTGAGCCCCGGCGGGCCCGGCACGACGCTCCGGCTTGCCCGCGGCCCGCGATACTGTCTATCTTCCCACCCCGCGATGCCGAAAATCGGGATACTCCACGGCCGGGAACGCACCTTCCCGCTCGCCTTCGTCGAGCGCGTGAACTCCATGCGCGAGCCCGGGATAGTCGCCGAGCGCGTCCGCGTCGACAGGGTCGCCCAGGGAGAGCCCACCGAGTACGCCGTCATCGTCGACCGCATCTCGCAGGACGTGCCCTTCTACCGCGCGTACCTCAAGAACGCCGCGCTCAACGGGACCGCGGTCATCAACAATCCCTTCTGGTGGAGCGCCGACGAGAAATTCTTCAACAACTGCCTCGCGACGAAGCTCGGCGTGGCCGTGCCTCGCACGGTGATCCTGCCCTCGAAGGAGCACCCGGCGGACTGCTCGGCGGAGTCGTTCTCGAACCTCGCCTTCCCCCTCGACTGGGAGGGGATCTTCGCCTACGTCGGCTGGCCCGCGTACTTCAAGCCGCACGCGGGCGGCGGCTGGAAGAATGTCTACAAGGTGCGCAACCCCGAGGAGTTCTTCGCGGCCTACGCGCAGACGGGCCAGCTCGTGATGCTCCTTCAGGAGGAGGTGAAGTTCGAGGCCTACTACCGCTGCTACTGCATCGGCCAGGAGGATGTGCTCGTCATGCCCTACGAGCCGCGCAACCCGCACCACTTGCGCTACAGCGTCAGCGGCCCGCCCGCCCCCGCGGCCCTCCTCGAGCGGATCGAGCGCGACGCGCTGGCCCTCAACCGGGCCCTCGGCTACGACTTCAACACCGTCGAGTTCGCGGTGCGCGCCGGGGTGCCTGTCGCGATCGACTTCTGCAACCCCGCGCCCGACGCCGACCGGGGCTCGGTCGGAGACCGCAATTTCGAATGGGTGGTCGCCGCCGCAGCCCGCCTCGCCATCCGCAGGGCCCGGGAACGCCCGGCCGGGGCCGGCGCCCTCAGCTGGGGCTCGTTCGTCCGGTCCGCCGCCGCCGGAAGGCCGCCGCCGTGAGCGCGGCCTCCGCCAGGTCCGCGGGCGGCCCCGCGAGGAGGCAGGACCGCCTGTTCACCCTCGGCATCGAGGAGGAGTTCCAGATCGTCGATCCCGAGACGAGAGAGCTGCGCTCGCACATCGAGCAGATCATGGAGGACGGCCGGATGATCCTGCGCGAGCGCGTCAAGGCCGAGATGCACCAGTCCACCGTCGAGGTGGGCACCGAGATCTGCCGAAGCGTCGCCGACGCCCGCGCCGCCGTCACCGAGCTGCGTTCGGGGCTCTGGAGGCTGGCCCAGAAACGCGGCCTGACGATCGCGGCGTCCGGCACCCACCCGTTCTCGCACTGGATCGACCAGAAGATAACCAAGGGGGAGCGCTACAAGGGCCTGGTCGAGGACATGCAGCAGATCGCGCGCGCCAACCTGATCTTCGGGCTGCACGTGCACGTCGGGATCCCCGACCGCGAAACCGCCATCCAGGTCATGAACATGGCGCGCTACTTCCTGCCGCACCTTTTCGCGCTCTCGACGAACTCCCCTTTCTGGAACGGCCGAAACACCGGGTTCAAGAGCTACCGCGTCAAGGTGTTCGAGCGCTTCCCGCGCACCGGCATCCCCGACACCTTCGAGTCGCTCGCCGAGTACAACGACTACCTCGCGCTCCTCGTGAAGACCGGGTGCATCGACAACGCCAAGAAGATCTGGTGGGACATCCGGCTGCACCCGTTCTTCGACACGCTCGAGTTCCGGGTCTGCGACATCCCCATGCGCGTCGACGAGACGATCGCGCTCGCGGGACTCATGCAGGCCCTCGTCTGCAAGCTTCACAAGCTCCTCAAGCAGAACATGACCTGGCGCCTCTACCGGCGCCGCCTGATCGACGAGAACCGCTGGCGCGCCTCGCGATACGGCATCTCGGGGAAGCTGATCGACTTCGGGAAGCAGGTGGAAGTAGACACCCCCAGGCTAATCCTGGAGCTGCTCGAGTTCGTCGACCGCGAGCTCGACGAGTTCGGGAGCAGGCGCGAGGTGGACCACGTCCGCGAGATCCTTAAGAACGGCACCGGCGCCGACCGGCAGCTCGAAGTCTGGGCGCGCACGCGCGACATCCGCTCCGTGGTCGACTACATCGTGGCCGAGACGACCGCCGGCCTGAAGAAATGAATTGTCGCCGCCCGCCCGCCCCGGCAAGCCTTGCCGCCCCTTCATGCCCGCGACAGACCTTCCGCCCGCCCAGACCTTCGATCCCGCGCTGACGCCGGGGGCGCGCAACGCCATCCGGGTCTGCCTGCGCCTCCAGGCGCACGAGCGCCTGACGCTCATCGCCGACCGGGCGTGCGCGGAGATCGCTGCGGCCCTGAGGAGCGAGATCGAGCGCACCGGAGCCGACTGCTCGGCGTTCGTGCTCGAGGACCACGGCCCCCGCCCGCACCGCGACATGCCGCCCGAGATCCTCGCGGACCTCGCCCGCTCGCAGGTGAGCATCTACGCCGCCGTGACCCAGCCGGGGGAACTGCGCACCCGCATGCAGATGACCGGGGTCGTCAGCCGGCACCGAATCCGCCACGCCCACATGGTAAACATCAGCAAGCAGGTCATGCTCGAGGGCATGCGCGCGGACTTCCTCGAGGTCGACCGCCTGAGCGAGCGGCTCATCGAGCGGGCGCGGCGCGCGCGCCGGGTCACCTGCCGGACGCCGGCTGGCACGGACTTTGCCGCGGAGCTCTCGCCGGGCCTGCGGTGGGTGAAGACCGCGGGCCTGATCACGCCCGAGGTGTGGGGCAACCTCCCCGGCGGCGAGATCTTCACCTCGCCTCTCAGCTCGTCGGGGCGCTACGTGGTAGACGGCGTCGTCGGCGACTACCTCTGCGGGAAATACGGCGACCTCGCCGCCACGCCCCTCACGATCGACGTCCGGGACAACCGCATCGCCGGCCTGGCGTGCGCCAACGCCGGGCTGCTCGCCGACTTCAGGGCCTACACGTCCACAGACGAGAACAGCAACCGCGTCGGCGAGTTCGCCATCGGCACCAACACCGCCTGCCGGCGCGTCATCGGCAACATCCTCCAGGACGAGAAGCTGCCCGGCATCCACATCGCCTTCGGGCATCCCTACGGCGAGTACACGGGGCAGACGTGGACGAGCGCGACCCACATCGACTGCGTCGGGCGCGACTGCGACATCTGGCTCGACGACGAGCAGGTCATGCGCAGGGGAAGCTTCCTGGTCTAGGCCGGCGCCCCGGAACCGCCCGGGCGGAACCTGCCCAATGATCCCCGCCCTGCGCCAAAGCTACAACGGCGCCTTCACCCAAGAGCGCTACGCGGCCCTCCTCGGCGACCTCGCGACCTCGCACCGGTGGGGGCCCGATTTCCGCGTCGCCGAGACGCCGCTGTTCCTCGGCGCCGACCACGCCGCGGAGATCGCGGCCGCCGCCGCCGGCATCGCCGCGCAGCTCGACACGCCCGGCTTCCGCGCGCACGCCGCGGGCGCCGTCCCGGACGGCCTCGCGACCCCCCGCCCGACGCCGTACCCGCACTTCATCTGCATCGACTTCGCCCTCGCCAGCGGGGACGGCGGCCGGGTGGTCCCGCGCCTGATCGAGCTCCAGGGCTTCCCGACCGTCGCGTGCTTCCAGACCCTGCTCGCGCGGGCCTACGCGAGGCATTTCCCCGCCATCCCCAGGGGCTTCACGAGCTACTTCGGAGGCCTCGACGAGGAGGGCTACCTCGCGGCGCTGCGGACCTCGGTCGTCGGCGCGTGCGACCCCGCGGAGACCGTCCTCCTCGAGATAGCGCCCGCCGAGCAGAAGACGCGGATCGACTTCGCGGCCACGGAGGAGCTCCTCGGCGTCCGGCCGGTCTGCGTCACCGAGGTGCGCAAGCGCGGGAGGCGCCTCTACCGCGAGGAGGGCGGCCGCGAGGTCCCCATCCGGAGGATCTACAACCGCGTGATCTTCGACGAGCTCGTGCGCCGGAAGCCGACGATGCAGTTCAGCTTCCAGGACGACCTCGACGTGGAATGGGCCGGCCACCCCGACTGGTACTTCAGGATCAGCAAGCACACGCTGCCCTTTCTCAAGGGCGAGCACGTGCCGCCGTGCCATCTCGTGAGCGAGCTGCGCCAGCTGCCGGCGGACCTCGCCGACTACGTGCTCAAGCCGCTCTACTCCTTCGCCGGCCTCGGCGTCGACATCGCGCCGACGCCGGAGCGGATCGCGGCCATCGAGCGCCCCGCCGAGTGGCTGCTCCAGCGCAAGGTGGCCTATGCGCCTGTGCTGGCGACGCCCGACGGGCCGGCGAAGGCCGAGGTGCGCCTCATCCTGGCCGGCGATGGGCGGGCGATGCCGACGCTCCTCAACAACCTGGTCCGCCTAACGAAGGGCGCCATGCACGGCGTCGACTTCAACAAGGGGCGCGACTGGGTAGGGGCGAGCGTGGCGCTGTTCGAGTCCGGCGCGGCCTGACGACACCGAGCTCGCCGCCAGCCCCGTCCTGCCAGGCGGTCCACACGGCGGCTGCCCGGGGAGACATCGGATGCCCAACCCATACATTGACAATATTTTAGGTAAATTATCCGTACATATACGCACAGCGATCCGACAGGTTTGTAACCGGCGGGAGGGGCTTTAGCGTCTCATTTGCAATCAGGCATTAGGTCCGGCAGCACTCCACCCTTATGAAACGCTCCTCCCTCCTCAGTCTCCTGGCCTCAGCCGCCCTGGCGGGTTCCGCCATCGCCCTCGCGAATCCCGTTCGCGCCGCGGATGACAACGACAAGACCACGACGACGACCCGCACCGGCACCTACACCACGAGCAAGGGCGGCTCGGGCACGACCTCGTCCGTCACGACGCGCTCCAACGGCACCGTGCAGAGGAAGGGCACCTGGACGAACGCGGCCGGCGGGACAGGGACCGTGCAGTCGCAGCGCAACTGGAACAAGGCCACGGGAACGGCGACCATCAGCGGGTCGGAAACCCGGCCAAACGGCAAGACGAGCACGTGGCAGGGGACCGCCGTCCGCAACGGCCCGGGTTCCGTCTCGGCCAGCGGCACGATCACGACAGCCAACGGCAAGCAGGACACGTTCACTTCCACGGACACGAAGGTCGCCCCCGGGACCTGGGACAAGCAGCAGGTGATCACGACGGCCAGCGGCAAGACCATCGACCGCAGCGTCGACACCACGGTTGCCGACGGCAAGGGCACGCGGACGGTCACGACCACCCTGCCCAACGGGCAGGTGGTGACGCGGGACGCCTCCTTCAGCCAGACGACCACTCAGACGCCGAGCAACTGACCGGCTTCGGGACTGCGCCTAGGGGCCCGGCTCGGGGCTCCTCGAGCGAAGGTCCAGGAGCCTTTCGCAGAGCTCCTGCGTCTTGCCGGGGTCCGACCCGAGCCCGGCCTCGTTCATGAGCTGGAACGAGTCGTAGGAGAGGTTGCGCGACTGGACGACAAGCATGGCGGACGGCCCGAGGCGCGCGACGCCGACCTTCGCGGCCGTCAGGAAGGAGACGACGTGCACCATGTCGAAATGGTGCTCCGGGCCGTTCCAGGCCATGAAGAAGAGGTCGCCGCCGGAAAGGGCGAGGACGCCCGTGACATGCCCCATCGCAAGGGCGTCGGTCGACCCGAATCCGCTCGCGTTCGGGAACCAGATTGCCCTCACCACCATTGACGGGGCCGGCGCGTCGGTGGGCAGGCACTCGGCGACCTCGCCTGCGACCTTGGAGTCGCCGGTCAGGTCCGAGGAGGCGCAGCCGGCTCCCATGAGCGCGGTGGCGGCGCCGAGCCGGAGAAGCGTGGCGGAAAGGGCTCCCATGGTGCTGTGCGCCATTAGAGCAGCGCGCGCCGCTGTTGCGAGCGGAACGGCGCCGACCTAGCCGCCGGGACGGACGTCCGCGGTCCCCGAGGGGACCGCGGAGGCTCACGGCTTCCTCTCGAGGGCCTCGATCCTCGCCTTTAGCTCCGCGATCTTGGCCTTTTTCTTGCCGCCCGACTTGCAGGCGGCGACGGTGGCCGCGCCTGCGCCGAATATCAGCAGGACCGGGAGCAGCGGGATTATGACTGGGATGAACGCGATCATGGGTGTCGTCCTTTTGTTGCGGCATGCCGGCTCGCGCCGGCTTCCGAGCAGGGTGACGTTTCTGCTTTGAGAGGGTTACGTTGTGTGATTCGATTTTGGGCCCTCCCGCACGGCCTCCCCGGCGACGGACACCCCTCCAATGGCAAACACCATGCAAGGCACCAGCGGACCAATCGGACAGGCTCCCCCCGCGCCCGCCCGGACCTATCGGGGTCCCTTCACCATGATGACGATCCTGTTCTTCATGTGGGGGTTCATGACCGTCTTCAACGACATCCTTATCCCGAGGTTCAAGGAGGCGTTCACGCTCAACTACTTCGAGGCGATGCTCGTGCAGTTCGCCTTCTTCGGGGCCTACTTCATCGGCTCGCTGGTCTATTTCCTCGTCTCGGCCACGGCGGGCGACCCCATCGCGCGCATTGGCTACAAGAACGGGGTCGTCCTGGGGCTCCTCATCTCCGCGGCCGGCAGCGCCCTGTTCTGGCCGGCGGCGGCGATCGTCTCATACCCGCTCTTCCTCGTCGGCCTGTTCGTCGTCGGGCTCGGCTTCGCAATGCTGCAGATCGCCGCCAACCCCTACGTGACCATCCTCGGGCCGGAGCGGACCGCCTCGAGCCGGCTCAACCTGGCGCAGGCGTTCAACTCGGTGGGGACCACGACCGGCCCGCTGATCGGGGGCTACCTGATATTCCAGTACTTCGCAAAGACCGGCGCGCACGGGGCGGACTCCGTCAAGGTCCCCTACATCGCGTTCTGCGTCGTCTTCCTGCTGCTCGCCGCCCTCTTCTTCTTCACCCACCTTCCCCACGTCGGCGAGGGCAAGATCGAGCCGGGTGCCGGGGCGCTCAGGTACCCCCACGTGATCCTGGGCGTCCTGGCGATCTTCATGTACGTCGGGGGCGAGGTGTCCATCGGCAGCTCCATCATCAACTTCCTCGGGCAGAGGACCGTCGCCGGCCTGAGCCCGGTGGAGGCGAGCAAATATGTCGCGCTCTTCTGGGGCGGCATGCTGATCGGCCGCTTCATGGGCGCGGTCGAGCTGAGCGAGATCCGGGCGGCCCTGAAGCGGGCCCTGCTCGCGGGCATCCCCGCCGCCGCGTTCGCCATCCTCTGGTTCCTGCGCGGCTGGGACATAGCGAGGAACTACCTTCCGTTCATCGTGCTCTGCTGGGTCCTGTTCCAGTTCAGCAGGGGCCTGGCGGGGCGGACGCTACTCATCTTCTCGGCCACGATCACGCTCCTGCTCCTGGCCGCGATGGCGTTCGGCGGCAGGCTCGCGATGTGGTGCGTCGTCGCCGTGGGCCTGTTCACCTCCATCGGCTGGCCGAACATCTTCTCCCTGGCGCTCGACGGCATGGGCGTCTACAAGAGCCAGGTCTCGTCGCTGCTCGTCATGGCGATCCTCGGCGGCGCGATACTGCCGCCGCTGCAGGGCCACATCGCCGACATTGCCGGCCTGCAGGTCTCGTATATCGTCCCCCTCGTGGCCTATGCCTACGTCGCCTTCTACGGCTGGAAGGGGCACCGGGTCGGGGGCCCCCGGCTCCCGGCCCCGGCCTGACGCCCGCCGGCGCGCGCCTCGCCCCTCCCCCGAACGCTCCTTTCCCATGAACCGCCGACAATTCCTCTCCGCCACGGCCGCCACCATGGCCGCGGGCACGCTGGTCCCCCGGGCGCTCTCCGACACGGCGCCCCAGAAGTCCGACGGGATGAACTACGCCCCGGAGGCCAAGCCGAGCCCCGTCGTCGGGCCGGGCGAGTTCAGCTTCGCCGCCGTCCGCCTCGACCACGGCCACATCCAGGGCATGTGCAACGGCCTCCTCGAGGCGGGCGCCACGCTCAGGTGGGTCTACGACCCGGATCCGTCGAGGACCGTCGCCTTCACGGCTAAGTATCCCCAGGCGCGGGTCGCGCGCTCCATGGACGAGGTCCTCGCCGATCCGCAGGTGCGCCTGGTCGCCTGCGCGGCCGTGACGTCGGAGAGGGGCCCCATCGGCTGCCGGGTCATGGAGGCGGGAAAGGACTACTTCAGCGACAAGGCCCCGTTCACGACGATCCAGCAGCTCGACGAGGCGCGGGCCGTCGCCGCGCGCACGGGACGGAAGTACATGGTCTACTACAGCGAGCGGCTCCACAACGAGTCGGCCATGTTCGCGACGGACCTCCTGCGCAGGGGCGCGATCGGCCGGGTGATCCACGTCACGTGCCTGGCGCCGCACCGGCTGAACAAGGCCTCGCGCCCCGGCTGGTTCTTCCAGAGGGAGAAATACGGCGGCATCCTCTGCGACCTCGGCAGCCACCAGTTCGAGCAGTTCCTCGCCTACAGCGGCTCGTCCGACGCCGTCGTCACCCACGCCGCCGTCGGGAACTTCGCGAACCCGGACCACCCGGAGCTGGAGGACTTCGGGGAGGCCTGCGTCCAGGGGGATTCCGGCGCCCTCAGCTACACCCGCGTCGACTGGTTCACGCCCGACGGGCTGACCTCCTGGGGCGACGGCCGCACGTTCATCGTCGGCACCGGCGGCACGATCGAGCTGCGCAAGTACGTCGACGTCGCGCGCGACGCCTCGGGCGACCACGTGTACATCGTCGACTCAAAGGGCGAGCGCCACCTGAGCGTCGCGGGGAAGGTCGGCTACCCCTTCTTCGGCGCGTTCATACTGGACTGCATCAACCGCACGGAGAACGCCATGACCCAGGCGCACGCCTTCAAGGCCGCCGAGGTCTGCCTCAAGGCGCAGGCCGCCGCGAAGCGGGTGACCTAGCCGGCGCCCCGGCCGCGGCCCCCTACTCCGCGACGTACTCGGCCGTCACGGCGCCGCCCGCCTTCTCCTCCTCCTCCAGGTGGTGGGCCGAGGGCTTGAGCAGGAGGCAGAGCGGTATCGCGGCGATCACGATCAGCCCGCCCAGGACGAACCCGTTGTCGAAGCCGAGCACCTGGGCGCGCCTCCCGATGGCCTGGGCGGCGGCGAAGGCGACCTTGTTCCGGGGATTGGCGACGATGCCGGGCTCGTGGCGCACGACCATCCCGGCCACCCGGTATCCGAAGCGCACCACGAAGCGCTGGGACTCGACCGGGAACGCCTCGCCCAGGCGCACCGCGTGCCAGTGGATGGAGTCGGTCACAAAGGTGTTCAGGAGCGCGATGCCGAGCGAGCCGCCCACGTTCTGGAAGACGTTGAGGAAGCTGCTGGCCATCGGCAGCTCGCGCCGCGGCACCGAGTTGAGCGCCGCCGCCATGAGCGGGGCCATCATGAGGGCGAGGCCGGCGCCCCGCCCCACCTGCGGCAGCACGAGCATGGTCCAGTCCGACATCGGATCAAGGAGGCCGAACACGAGCAGCGAGCTGCCCACGAGCACGCATCCCACGGCCGTCAGCAGGGCCGGCGGATAGCGGTCCGCCAGCCGCCCCGCCAGCGGCATGGTGAGGCCCACCGCCACCGCGTTCGGAAGCATCCAGATGCCGGCCTGCACGGGCGTGTATCCCATCAGGTTCTGCAGGAAGATCGGAAGCAGGAAGATGCTGCCGAACAGCCCTATCGCACGGAAGACGGCCAGCAGGATGCTCAGCAGGTAGTTCCTGATGAGGAAGAGGCGCAGGTCGAGGAGCGGCTGCTCAACGGCGAGCTCGACCGCGACGAACATCACCGCTCCGAAGGCGGCGACGGCCTCGCACGCGCGGATGTAGTCGGACTCCCAGCCCTTGACCTGGCCGTTGGAGAGTGCGGTGAGCCCGGCGATGAGCGCCATGGAGAGGAAGATGTAGCCGTAGAGGTCGAACGCCCTGCGGGGGCCGCGGGCGCGCAGCGGGCGCATGACCACCATGCCGGCCAGGAGCGTCAGGGCCCCCACCGGAAGGTTCACGGAGAAGATGGTGCGCCAGCTGAAGGCGTCGGTCAGGTAGCCGCCCAGGGTCGGCCCGATGGCCGGCCCCGCCATGATTCCCATGCCCCAGATTCCCAGCGCCCTCCCCCTCTCGTGCGGCTCGAACAGCTCGGCCACGATCGCCATGCCGATCGGCTGGATGGCGCCGCCGCCGATGGCCTGCAGGATGCGCGCCGCGATCAGCGACTCGTAGCTCCACGCCATGGCGCAGGCGGCGCTCGCCAGCGTGAAGACCAGGAGGCTTCCCAGGTAGAGCGCCTTGTAGTCGATCCGGTTGGTCAGCCAGCCGACGAGCGGCATGACGACGGCCGACGTGAGCATGAAGCCCGTCGCGACCCACTCGATCTGCTCCCGGTCGACTCCGAAGGTCCCCATCATGTGCGGCAGGGCCACGTTGACGATGCTCGAGTCGAGGACCGCCATGAACGTGCCGAGCATGATGATGCCCAGGACGCCCCACCGGTTCGCCCGCAGGTCGCTGTCGCTACTCATGCCCCGCGGCGCCCGCCGCGGCGGTGCCCGAATGGATCCGCACCTCCACGGAGAGGCCCGGCCCGATCGCCAGCTCCGGCGGCGCCGTCACCGCTATGCGCAGGGGCACGCGCTGGGTGACCTTGATGAAAGTGCCCGAGACGCCCTCGGCGGGGATGAGGCTGAACTCCGAGTTGACCGCGCGCAGGATCTCGGTGACCCGGCCGTGCAGGCGCAGCGCCGGGAAGGCGTCGACGGAGATGTCGGCCCTGTCGCCGACCGCGACGTCGTGGAGGTCCTTCTCCTCGATGTTCGCGTCGACGCGCAGGGACGCGGGGTCGAACATGCTGATCACCGGCTGGGCGGCGAGCGGCATGGCGCCCGGGTCGAGCCAGCGGCGCACGACCCAGCCGTCGAAGGGCGCCCTGACGGTGCACCGCTCGAGGTCGCTCCGGGAGTTGTCGGCGGCGGCCTGCGCCTCCTTCACCCTGCTCCGGGCCAGCTCCGCGGCCGCCTTCGCCGCGGCGATGTCCTCCTTGCGGGGCCCCTTCTGCAGCAGGATCAGGTTCTGCGAGGCGTTTTCCCGGCTCTGCGCGGCGGACTCGTAGGCGGTGCGGGCCCGGTCGAGCTCGTCCTGGGAGACGGCGTTCCCCTTGAAGAGCGCCTGCGCCCGGTCGAAATCCAGGCGCGCCATGGCCTCCTCGTCCTCCAGGCGCCTGACGGTCGCCTCGGCCGCCTTGATCTCCTCCGGCCTGCTGCCGTTGAGCGCCCTCTCGTAGATCGCCTCGCTCGAGGCCAGGTTGGCCCTGGCGGAAACGAGAAGCGCCTCCGCCTGGTCGAGCCTCGCCCGGGGGATCACTGGGTCCAGCCGGAAGACGACATCTCCCCTGCGGGCGAATAGCCCCTCGTGGACCGTGACGTCGATCACCCGGCCGTTTATCTCCGGGGCCACGTCCACCATGTGGCCCCCGAAGCGGGCGTCGTCCGTGTAGACGATCCCCCGCATGAAGAAGAACCAGTAGGCGAGCACGCACGCGGCGACGGACGCCGCGGCGTAGATCCCGATCATGATGCGCCTGCGGCGAGGATCCCCGTCGGGCGGGGGCGCCATGTCGGCGGGGTCGGGGGCCCCAGGCCCCTCGGTCCCGGGCTCGGTGCCCAATGTCTCGGTCGTGCTCATGCGAGTGCGGGTTTCCCGGCGGCCGGGGTGGCGCGGGCCCCGGGGCCGGCGCCGTTCATGAAGATGTCCGCCACCCCGGCGAGGCTGCGCTCTGCCTCCGGCCGGTCCTGCAGCTCCCACGACCGGGTGCGCAGGATCCCGAGGAGGTATTCCGCGAGGACCTCTGCGGGCACGTCCTTGCGGACGTCCCCCGACGCCATGCCCTGCGAGAGGATCGCCGCGACGGCCTCGGTCATGGGCCTGCGCCGCTCCCTCCACCGCTGGCGCAGGCCGACCCCGCCGCCCTCCATGTCGCGGTCGCCCTCCGAGAGGATGATGCGGAAGAGCGGGCGCCGCTGCTGGAAGAAGCCGCTGATGGTCTCGCAGGTCCGAAGCAGGGTCTGGCGGAACGCCACTCCCGGCGCCGCGTTCTCGCGCACCGTGAGGCACATCCGGTCGAAGCCCGCCACGGCGGCCTGGAAGATCAGGTCGTCCTTGTCGGTGAAGTAGAGATAAAGGGTCCCTTTTCCCACGTCGGCCTCCCGGGCTATCTCGTCCAGGGTGATCTCGTGGACGCGGCGCATCCTGAAAAGCCGCTCGGCCGCCTGCATGATCCGCTGTTTCTTGTCGGGATCCATATAAAGTGACTGACCAGTCAGTCATATCATTTTCCTTTGTCAACAAAACGATACAACTATCTGTTTATTAGTTGATTAAATTGAACAAGAAGCCCTACCAGGCGGCTGACCCATGGGCGATTGGCATCCCGACCGGTCGGATCGATCCGCATCCCCGGTCCGGGACAAAATCCCGCACCGGCGGCGGACTGCGCCCGGCCGGCGGGCAAATGGATTTGAATGGGGATGCACGGGGCCATCAAATCTGGCAGCCTCGCGCCGCCCCGGCGCCGCTCGCGCCCCCCCGCCCCAAGTGCCCTCCACACGCCCGCCCCACGCCGCCGCCCACGCGGCCTCGCTGCTCTGCGCTGCCATCGCCGTGGCCGCCCCGAGTCCGCGCGACGAACCGGCGGTCCCCGTCGTCCTGGGCAACGAGCTTGTCCGCGTGGAGGCGTGGATTGCGGGCGCGCGGCTGCACGAGAGCTATCTCGCCCGCCGCAATGGCCAGTGGGTCCCCGTGGCCGCGGACGCGGACGGCGGGACGGCCGGGGCGAGCGCCTTGGACGCCGCGGACGGGAGCGTCGTGGCCGGGACCGGGATCAGGCTCGCGCTGGAGAACGGCGCCCTTGTCGAGGAATGGGCGGCCGGCGGCCGCCGCGCGCTCCGAACGGTGAGCCTGTGCCCGGAGGGCCCGTGGCTGAGGGTGACGACGCGGCTGCAGCCGGCGCCGGGGCCCGTCCACGCGTTCGCGGACCGTTTCAGGTTCGCGCGCCAGCCCGACTGGAGTTTCGCCCCCTCGGTCGGGGGGTTCGTCCCGGACGCCCAGTACAAGGCCCCGCTCATCCTTGTCCAGTCGGACCGGACGGCCTTCGGAATCGTCCCCGACCTCGCAGCCCTGGACGCGGGGTCGCTGCGCCGATGCAACCACGCGCTGGACCTCGACGTGCCCGGCGGCCCGTCGCTCGCCGTCGGCTTCGTGCCGGCGCGGTTCAAGTACCACTCCGTCTACGCGGAGGACCCCGGCCGCTCCTGGCAGGCCGACACCCCCGTGGAGAACTCCTACTTCCTGCTGGTGACGGCGACCGCCGATCCCGGCGGGGCCTACCGCGAGGCCGTGCGCTTGCACTGGAGCCGCTTCGGCCGGCCCGCCCAGCGGTCGGCCGCCGCGCAGCAGGTGGGCACGGGCACGGACCCCGGCGCGTACCGCTGGATGCAGAAGACGGGCCCCGTCGACCTGCAGATCGCCGAGGACCGGCGCATCAAGGGGCTCGCCCTGTGGGACGACTGGCGGGGCGAGGTGTGGGAGGCCCAGTCGAGGCACGAGTGGCTCGCGGTGCCGCTCCCCGGGGGCGCGGTCGGCGGCGGCGTGCGGACCCTGCGCTGGGGCCCGGGGCCTTCGGTCTACCTCTCATCCTGGTTCAACACGCTACGGACCTCGTTCGGCATGGCCCTTTACGCGCGGCGCGAGGGCAAGGAGGACCTGCTCGGGATGGCGCGGCGGACGGTGGAGGTGGCCCTGAGGGCGCCGGGACGGGACGGTGCGTTCAAGTGCATAGCGGTTCCGGCCGGCGGCGGCTGGCCGGAGGTGTGGGCCGCGGGCGACGGGAGCGGGGACAGCACCAAGGAGGGCTACCTCGGGTACGACATGAGCTGGACCGCGTACTGGCTGCTGCGCTGGCGCGCGGCCGGCCTGCCTGAAAGCGGGCCCATCCTGGCGCGGTGCCGCGCGCTGGCCGAGTTCCTCGTCGGGCGGCAGTCGGCGGACGGCATGCTGCCGACCCGGTTCGCCGAGGACGGCTCGGTCGTCGCGGACGTGTCGCGAACCGTGAAGGCCGAGACGGGACCGGTCGCCCTGTTCCTCCTCGAGCTCTATTCCCAGGACGCCGATCCCCGCTGGCTCCGGGCGGCAGGGCGGGGCCTCGCGTTCCTCGAGGGGAGCGTGATCCCGGGGCGCCAGTGGTACGACTACGAGACGTTCTGGAGCTGCAGCCCGCGCGGGCCGGAGCTCGACCGGCGGAGCGGGCAGTGGCCGGCGAACGACCTGGCGCTCGGCCAGGCCGTGGCCGCATACCTCTCGATGTTCAGGGCCACGGGCGACCGCGCCTGCCTCGACCGCGGCGAGCGCCTGCTCGACTACCTGCTCCTTTACCAGCAGTGCTGGACAAACCCGCTGCTCAGGGACCTGACGGGCCCCGCGATGCTCCTCGGCGGCTTCACGACCCAGAATTCCGACGCCGAGTGGTCCGACGCCAGGCAGAGCCAGTTCGGGAACGTCCTGTTGGACTATTACCGCGCGACAGGAAGGGCCGAGTATCTCGAGCGCGGGGTGGCCGCGCTCAGGGCGCAGTTCCCGATCTCCCCCTCCGAGAACTGGGCCCACGAGGGCTATGGGACGAAGTCCGGGATCAGCAGCTTCCACTGGGGCACGGGCAGCGGGATGGCGGGGATAGAGATCGACGAGGACTACCTGCGCGACGCGGTGGTGGACGTCGCCGCGGGCCTTTCCGTCGGCGTCAACGGGATCGACGTGACTCAGTGCACCGTCGGGGACGGCGAGGTCCGGCTCTCGTTCACGAGCTCCTTCGCCTGGAGGCGGCCCCCGGTCTTCGCGTTCCACCGGTGCGACCCCAAGCGGCGCTACCGGGTGGTCGCGAACGGGGCCGAGCTCGGATCCTGGCCGGGCGACGCCCTCGAGCGCGGGATCCCGGTTCCCCTTTCCGCGGCGGCGGCGGGCGCCCCGAGGTGAGCGCGGCGCCCCTCAGTCCAGCCTGACCCCCAGGGTGCGCCCGATCCGGACGATCTGCTTGGCGACCTCCGACTCGGCGCTGAAGCCCGAGCCGCCCGCCTTTAATTCGGCCAGCGTCATCCTCCCGTCGCGGACCGCGATGACCAGCTCCTTCGCGGCGAGGTACTCGGCGATCGGGTCCAGGGCGAACTTGTAGCGCGGATCCCCGATGTCGGAGGCGTCCCTGATCATGAGGCCCGAGTTGACGAGCCCCTCGACCTGTTCGCGGGTCACCGACCTCGACTCGTAGGCGGCAAGGGGCCTCCACTGGGGAACCCCGTCCGGGCCGACGCAGGCGAGCGCCGCGCGCCGCGACCGGTTGGCCTCCTCCACGCTGTCGGGGCGCGATTCGAAAAGGCTCGCGAGGTAGGCGTCGACCAGCCCCGCGAGGTCCCTCGGGAGGGACGCCTCGGAGGCGGCCGGCGCCCCGTCCCTGGCGAAGACCTCGTTGGCGCGCTGGATGAGAAGCTTCACGAAGACCATCGGTATCTGCGGCGCCCGGCCCACGCCCCCCGACAGCTCGTTCATGATCCCCTTGAGCGCGTCCCGGATGCTCTCGCGCTGCGCGGAGTCGAACCTTCCAGCCCCCACGATGTCGTCCAGGTACCGGTTGAGCACCGCGTCGATGCTGCCAAGGTCCACCGGCCGGGGCAGCACCTTGACGACCTCCGGGAGCATCATCCGGCGCCGGCTCGTCAGGACGACGAAATGGGTCAGCACCGCCCCCTTCGCGGGGTTCAGCTGGTCGGCCGCGAGGGCGTCCAGGTCGGGCACCTTCTCAGACACCCCGTCGATCAGGGCCAGGACCCTCCGCTGCTTGAGCAGCGCGTCGGACAGCCGGGTGGACATTGCCGGCATGTCGAGGATGCGCTTCAGCTCGTCGGCGACCTCCTTGTCCAGGCCGTCCTTCAGCGTGCGCACGTAGACGGGAATGGCCTGAGGCAGGCGCAGGCGGCTCTGCGCCTCCGGGGCCGCGAACCAGCGGGCCACCTGGAAGGCCAGGGCCGACTTGCCCACCCCGCCCGGGCCCTCGATCGAGAGCCACCACCGGCGCCTGACAAGGTGGCGCTCGAGCTCAGTGAGGCCCCGGACGTACAGGTCGCCGGGCCCCCTGTCGGCGGGCTCGGCAAACGGGCGCACGGGCGTGCCGAAGAGCTCGTCGTCAATCTGGAGCGGCGCGGCGACCCACTTGGGGCGCGATCCGACCTCGGGCAGCTTCTCGAGCTCGGCAAGCGCCTCCGGGGCGCAGGCCGCGACGACGGCGTCGAGGCAGCGCGCCCGCGTGAGGAGGAAGAGGCCGGCCAGCGCGGCGAACCTCTCGGCGGCCTTGGTCGGTATGGGCAGCGCCGCGACGAGCGGGGCGGCCCTCTCGTGCCAGAGGACGAACCACGACGGCCTGAACACGAAGAGCCCCACGACCCCGCCGCAGTAGAGCAACACCAGCAGGGCGACGTTCTGGGGCCCGTAGTCCTTCGCGAACTTGAGGAACTCGGAGGGGGGGGCGGCCCATCCCATGAACCCCGAGAACCTGGCCCATGGGCCGTTTCCGAACTGGAATTCCCCGGTCGCGACGTTCCAGCCGTCGAACACCTCGACCTGGCACGTGTACACGCCGGGGCCGAGCTCGCTCTCCTTCCATCCCGGGACAAGTTCGCCGTAGGTGAAATCCCGGGCCAGCCCCATGGCCAGGTCCCCGGTCGCGTTCGGGCCGGACAGCGCAAGGTGCACGCTCAGCCGGAAGCCCGGGGGGGAGCCCGTGATCTTCAGGACGGGCTGGATCGTCCCGCCGTGCTCCTCCAGCTCGTGGGAAACCACCGCGTCAAAGGGCACGATGTCCGAATCCGTGGTCGACGAGCGCAGGATCGTGCCGTTCCCTCCCACCGCCCAGCCGCGCCGGCCGTCCGGGGACATGGCTATCGACTGCAGCGTGCCCTGGGTGGCGTCGTAGGCGACGAACCACCAGTACCTGCCGCCGTCGACGCTTCGCCACATGGAGCCGTTCTCGCCCACCACCCATGCGTCACGGCCGTCGCCGGAGAGGGCGACCGAGGTCAGCAGGGTCGCCCCGCCGAGGTAGATCCTCTCCCAGGTCTCCCCTCCGTCGACGGTGCGCAGGACGGTGCTGTTGGTCCCCGCAGCCAGGCCCCGCTCTCCGTCGGCCGAGAATGCGACCGAGTAGAGGTATTCCGCCGTGGGGACTCCGGGCACCTTCTTCCACACCTTGCCGCCGTCGGCGCTTCTAAGGACGGTGCCCATGTCGCCCACCGCCCAGCCAAGCCTGCCGCCGTCCGCAAAGGTGACCGACCGCAGGCCCGTCCCGCCGGGGATGCCGCCGACAACCCTCCAGCTCTTGCCGCCGTCCGTGCTGCGCAGGACGCCTCCGTCCAACCCGACCGCCCAGCCGTGCAGGCCGTCGGCCGCGAAGGAGATGCAGGCCAGGCTTTCACCCTTGGGGACGCCCTCGGTCCTCTGCCAGCTCTGGCCGCCGTCGACGCTTCGCAGGATGGCCCCGTTGGCGGCGGCCGCCCAGGCCAGCGACCCGTCGGCCGAAACCGCGACCGAGCTCAGGTCCAGGTCTGCGGGGACGCCGGCGGCCTTCTGCCAGCTCTTGCCGTCGTCGGCGATCCGCAGGACCGTGCCGAAGCTGCCCACGGCCAGCTCGCGCATCGCCTTCGGCGCGAACGCGACCCCACGCAGGATCCACTCGACGGGGGCGCCCGCCACCTTTCGCCAGCTCTGCCCCCCGTCGGTCGAGCGCAGGATGGTCCCGTTGTCCCCCGCCGCCCACCCGTGCAGGCCGTCGGGCAGGAACGAGACGGAATTCAGGTACATCTCGGTGGGGACGCCGCGGACCTCCCACCAGCTCTGGCCCCCGTCGGCGCTCCGAAGGATGGTCCCGTAGTCGCCCACCGCCCATCCGTGCAGACCGTCGGGCGCAAACGCTACCGACTGGAGGTAAGCCTCCGTGGTGATGCCGCCGACCTTGCTCCACGTCGCGCCGCCGTCCGTGCTCCGGTAGATTGCGCCGTAGTCTCCCACCGCCCAGCCGCGCAGACCGTCGGGCGCGAACGCGACCGACTGGAGGGCCTCGTTCCTCTGGACGCCGGCCGACCTTTGCCAGCTCTGCCCCCCGTCGGCGCTCCGAAGGATGGCGCCGTCGTCGCAGGCCGCCCAGGCGTGGCGCCCGTCCTGGGCGAGGGCGAGGTTCTGGATGTTGTCGCCCGCGGGGACGCCGGCGACGCCCTGCCAGCTCACGCCGCCATCGGCACTCCGCAGGATCGTGCCGCTCGCCCCGGCGGCCAGGCCGTGCAGCCCGTCGGCGGCGAACGCCAGCCCGCGCAGGAACACGCCCGTGGGCACGCCGGCGCTCGCCTGCCAGGTCTGACCGCCGTCGACGGTGCGCAGGACGGTGCCGTAGCCGCCCACAGCCCAGCCGCGCAGCCCGTCGGCAGCGAAGGCGACGGCCCCCATCTCGGCGCTCCTAGGCGCGCCCGGAACCCGTTGCCAGCTCTCGCCGCCGTCGACGCTCCGCAGGATGGTGCCGCTCGGGCCCACGGCCCAGCCGTGGGTACCGTCGGCAGCGAACGTGACGCAGTCCAGCTGGTTCAGAAGGTTGATGAAGCCGTAGGGTGGCGCCCGCTCCGCTACGATCGGCCTGACGAGCGAGGAGTGCGGCCTGCAGCCGGTCAGGCCCGGCAAGGCCCAGAGCCCCGCGAGCAGCCATGCCAGGGACGCAGGCGGCCCGTAGCGGCGCGGGCGGGGCGCAGCCGCGGCATTGGCGGTCCGTTTTTCCTCGGGATTATGCGCCAAGGGTTGACTTGTGTTGCATTCTTGCCGTCGGGCGGCCGCCAGGGTGACTGTCGCCCCCGGCGCCCGGCCTTTCAGAGCGGCAGAGGTTGATGCGTCCGCCGGCGGTTGTCCATCCCACGGACGGGCGGGCCCGGCCGGCGCGCCTAGGCCGACCGGAACCCCAGCGCCTCGAGCTCGCTCATGTTGAAGGGCGCGCAATCAAGCACCTCGCGCAGCTTTGCCATCGCCGCCTGCGCCGACGGCGCGTCGAACACCGAGACCCCGTCGTCCCGGTCGTGGATCTGGATGGCCCACGCGCCGGAGACGGCGTCGGCGCCCACCTGCAGCAGGACCCCGTGCAGGTAATTGCCCGGCAATCCCGGGTGCGGCCCCGCGCCGGGCACGAGGAACAGGGCGTGCACGGGATCGTGGGCGAGCGGCTGGCGCTCGGCCCCTGTGTGCCTCGCTCTGTGGAGGACGGGCCGGCCCAGCACCCGGGCCCGGTGCCCCTCCGCCCTCGCGCGGAGCTCGGCGGGCAGGGACCTCACATAACGGTCGAAGACGCCGGCGTTGGACTCCAGGGCCGGCGCGCCCGGGCGGCCGGTGCCGGGGTCCCACAGGTTCTCCGCGTGAAAGCTCGGCCGCGCCGCCAGGGAGCGCGCCGTGACATGGCCGTCCCTGTGGTCCGCGTGCGCGTAGACCTGGTGCGTGGCATAGAGCCTGCCCAACGCGTCCTGGTAGGTGGGGGTGACCGGCACGGCGCCCGTCGGGCTGTGCTCGATCAGCTCCAGGACGGCCTGGTCAAACTGCGCGCTGGGGTCTTGGGTCATCGTGCTCTGGGTCCTGGGCGCCGGGGGCCGGCGCCGGACCAATCTTTGTTGCGCGGAAATCCATTTTGGGCGAGAATAGACGACAGACTGACAATCTCCATGCCGATCCCGAGGCTGCTCATCACCGCCGCCGCCCTCGC
>Ga0181526_10001461_pt1 | contig 22282 bp, 20 predicted proteins | sample PEATcosm2014_Bin_35_FD_119750 | JGI IMG/M metagenome (GOLD analysis project Ga0181526, IMG submission 119750) | Peatland microbial communities from MTU Mesocosm Facility, Houghton, MI, USA - PEATcosm2014_Bin06_30_metaG | ecosystem: Environmental > Terrestrial > Soil > Wetlands > Peat | place...
GCGCGATTGACGGGAATGCCGTCGAACTCGTAGCCCACCTGGTCGATGTCGCCGCCGCGAATGTGGACGGTCTGCCACCAGCTGTTCTCGCCCGTATCGAGCGAGACGCCCGGCACCGATGCGATCGCGCCGTAGGCGTTATTCAAGCTGCCTGGGCCCGACAAGCCTTGTGCGGCTTGTTGTCCCGTGGCGTTGATCGAATAGACATCGCCGGTCGTACCGGACTTCACCAGACTTCCCGTGGCTTGTGACGTAACGCGAGCAATCGTGCGCAGATTCACCATCTTGACGTTAACGGTTTGACTCTGGTCCGCAAAGACTGTAATGCCGCTTTGCGAAAACGCGTTATACGGCGCCTTACTGAACGAAAGCACGTACGTATCGGGCGCCAGGGATAGGAAATGGAAGGTTCCGCCGGCGTCGGTAATCGTCGTGGCGGCTTGCGACGGAGCCCTCGCCGTGACCACCACGCCTGCGATCGGTGCTTGTGAGTCCGCATCGACGACCCGGCCGGAGACTGCACCCGTAGTGCCGGCCATCGCCTGAAACGGCAGAAAGATGGCGACGAAAAGGGTCGCGACAATCGATTTCAAGCAGCGCATCTACGCATCTATCGCAAAAGCAACCGCTTGCCCTTTATGGCGCTTCGACCCAGTCCCTCGTCAGGAAAAGCCAGAACGCTAGCCCCGCATACTCGCCGTACCGTGCGAAGGCGCGCCGGATGGTCGAATCGGCGGCCCGCTTCTTTCCGGTGAGGCGCCGATAGCTTGGGCGCGTCCACGAGTCGAGGACGAGCAGGCGATGGCGCCCGAGCAGCTGCATGACGTGAGCGGCTCCGTATGGGCCAATACCGGGCAGCGTGAGGAGCATTTCCTCGGCCTCCTCGTCGGAGTAACGCGCCGGCTCGGTCAGCGATTCTAGGTCGAGCTTTCCGGCAACGACGTCCTTTGCGATGCTGCGGACGTACGGCCCACGGTAGCCCATGCGCGCGACGTCTCGATACCAAGATTCGGGCGTTGCGGCCAGAAGCTCCGGCTCGGGGAAGGCGCCGCCACCCAGCTCGACGAGCGCCGTCGTCATGCGGACTGTGGCGGACCAGGCGCAGTTGGTCGTGCAGATCGTCTTGATGACGTCTTCGAAGACGGTCGGACTCGCTAGAATGCGTCCGGCGCCGCTGCCCGCCCACCCGAGCATTTCATCGCCGGCGATCTTTGCATAAAAGGGCGCGAGATTGTCGTGAAAGCGAAACATCTTTGCCACCAGCGCTTGCACGCGTTCGACCCCGCCCCGCGCAAGCCGCGACGGCGATTGCACAAGCAGCCTGCCATCGCGTTCTTCGAACGTAAGCTCGACGACGCGCTTTCCAATGCGAAAACGACGCAGGTAACGAAGCGGTGACTCCTGCACCGTCGCCGGCGGCAAGCGCGCGACGCCGTGCGAATGGATAGTGCGGGAGAATGAAATGGGTTCGCCCCCGGCGCCGACCAGGGGAAGATCGCAAACGACCGGCACGCGCAGGACCTACGCTACATAGGATACGTTGACGGCGACGCCCGCGGCTTGGGCGCGCATCAAGACGCCGTACACGGCGTCGAGCTCCTCCTCGATCGAGGCAATTTCGCCGGCGCTCACTTGGAAGCGCGCGGCATGGGTCCAGAGCAGGCTACGGGCTCGTTCGAAAGCGCTGTGAAGCCGCTCCGGCGTCGCTTCCAACACTGGCCAATCCATCTCGCCTTGCGCCGGGACGACGCGCCAGCCGCGGCCGGAGACAAAAGCAACCTCTTCTTCGGGCCCCAGCGCATGCGGAATCGCTAAAAGGACGTCGACCGCCTCTTGATCCGCAAGCGAAAGCGGCAGCCCCAACTCACCCAGCCGAAGGATGTAGCGAAAAAAGGAGATGCTGCCGACCGTATAGGCTCCGGCTGGCGAAGCAACGTTCACGTGAATAAGATCCAGGTCGGAATCGTTGCCCGGGGAACCGCTCATAAGCCGTACTTCGTTCGCGAGGCTCGCGAGTCCGTTAGCTGCTAGGCGGGAATAAGGCCAAGCTCCTTCACGGCATCGCGTTCCTTGCGCAGCTCCTCAAGCGTTTCTTGAAGCTTGCGCTTGCCGAACTCGTCGTGCGAAACGCCTTCAACGATTCGAGAAACGCCATTTTCGGTGCGCGAGGGGAACGAAAAGATCAGTCCCTTGTCAACTCCGTACTCGCCATGTGAGTACCGGCCGACCGAATAGCGTTCGCCGGTCGGCGTGTCGTGGGTCAGGTTATAGACGCCGGTGATGGCAGCGTTGGCCGCCGAGGCAGCCGACGAGGCACCGCGCGCTTTGATAACTTCGGTCCCGCGATTCTGCACGGTCGTTATGAACTCGTTCTCGAGCCACGGCCGATCGAGTAGCTCCGGGGCCGGCTTGCCCCCGATCGTGGCGTGCGCAAAGTCGGGGAACTGCGTTTGCGAGTGATTGCCCCAGACGACCACGTTGGCAATCTCTGTCGTGTCGACGCCGGCCCTTCGCGCCAGCTGCGCCCGCGCGCGGAGCTCGTCGAGGGAGGTCATCGCGAAGAAGTTGTCCGGCGAGATCCGCGGCGCGTTGTTCATCGCGATCAGACAGTTGGTGTTGGCCGGATTGCCGACGACGAAGACGCGCGCGTCCGGCGACGCGTGATCGTTGATTGCGCGGCCTTGCTCGGTGAAGATTTTGCCGTTTATGCGCAGGAGATCGGAACGCTGCATGTCGGCTTTGCGAGGAACGGCGCCGACGAGCAGCGCCCAGTCGACCGCGTTCATCGCTTCGTTGACGTCGGAGCCGTAGCGAACGCTCTTGAGCAACGGAAACGCGCAGTCCTCGAGCTCCATGGCGATGCCGTGCAGCGTGCCGAGCGCCGCTTCCAGTTCCAGGAGCTGCAGCTCCAGCTCCGTCTCGGGGCCGAACATCTGACCCGACGACACTCGGAAGAGCAACGCATAGCCGATCTGTCCCGCCGCACCGGTCACCGCCACCTTAATTCGCTTTTTCACGCTGCCTCCACTGATTTGTTCGCCGGTCCGGGCGGGAATGCTCGCTCGCTGCGGGCGAAGCCACCACTGCCGATGATCGAGCAAGACGCATCCATCTATAACGCCTGCATTCGCTGCGGGCTCTGCCTGCCGTCCTGCCCGACCTATCTCGAAACTATGACAGAAACCTCCGGCCCGCGCGGCCGGATTAGTCTCATCAAAGACGTGGCGCAGTCGCGCCTCGACGTGCGCAGCCCGGGGTTTCTCGAGCAGATGTCCCAGTGCTTGGATTGCCGCGCATGCGAGGCTGTGTGTCCGTCAGGCGTCCGATACGGACAGCTCGTCGAAACCGCCCGCGCCCAAATCCGCCAGACCGACCCGGCAGAGCCGCCGAGCCGCCGTTTCGCACGCGCTTTCCTCTTGCACTCGCTCTTTGCCGATCTGCGGCTCATGCGCGCGGCGGCACGGATCCTTCGCTTCGCGCAGCAAACGCGCCTCACGTCGCTGGCGCGACTCGTCGGGCTCGGAGATGCCGCTAAGCTAGCCCCCCGAATCCAGTCTTCGTTTTTTGCGGCTCGCGGTCAAAGATTCGAAGCCCGCAACGCCAAGGGCATAGCCTTTCTTCATGCCGGTTGCATCATGGCCGTGGCTTTCGGTAGCGTCCACCAGGCGACGGTACGGATGTTGCGCCGGGCCGGCCTCACCACAATTGTGCCGGCCGGGCAAGGTTGTTGTGGTGCGATCGCAACGCATGCCGGCGAGCCGGATTTCGCGCGCGAACTTGCTAAGCGGAACATCGCCGCCTTCGAGCAGAGTGGGGCGGACGTCTACGTGGTGAATGCCGCCGGATGCGGCAGCGCCCTCAAACACTACGACGAACTTCTCGCAGAAGATCCGTCGTGGGCGCAGCGCGCCGGCGAATTCGTAAAGCGCGTGCGCGACGTCAGCGAGGTTCTCGATGCGATGGACCTCGGGCCAGCGCCGCACGCGATCGACGCCACGATCACCTATCAGGAACCGTGCCATCTCGTGCACGCACAGCGCGTTTCGGCGCCTCCCCGCAGGCTGCTGGCACTGATCCCCGGGGCGCGATTTGTCGAAATGGACGAGAGCGCCGTCTGCTGCGGAAGCGCCGGGATCTACAATCTAACGGAGCCGGAAATGGCCGCGCGCTTGCAGCGGCGCAAGGTGGCGGCTATCGTACGCACCGGAGCGACGATCGTGGTCACGGCGAATCCAGGCTGTGCGATGCAGGTGACGGCAGGCCTAAAGGAAGCCGGTTATCCGGCGACGGTCAACCATATCGTCGAGCTGCTCGACGAAGCCTACGAGGGAAGCCCTAAACCTTAGAGTGCGGTAACGCGATCGCGGTCGCGGCGGGCGTCTTCCAACGAGCGATAGACTGAAAACACGACGATTAGGCCGGTAATGTTCATCAAGCGCAAAATAGGCCCATCGTTGACCACCAGTCCCAGGGTCTTGCTGCGTTCGGTCGTCCGGCGATGCGCGCCGATTAGCACGCCCAGGCCCGTCGAGTCGAGAAACTCGAGTTGTGTCAAATCGACGATGAGGTTATGGCTGCCGCGCTCGGTCGCGTCGGTTAGCGCCGCTCGAACGGCCGGCGCGGTCGCGAGATCGAGACTCCCTCGCAGCCGGAAAACCAGCGTCTCTCCGCCATCCTCGGTCTTAAGATCTATGCTCAGTTCATCATGTGTCATCTGCGCGGTCGCTCTTTCGCGCCCCTAGTAAGCTCGGCCTGGCATCGCCGCACCGATATTCATGCGATACTCATACAAAGTGCGCGGCGTCTTCGTCCCAGCGAGTGAGACTCTCCGGGGTCAGGTGGACCCCGCCGATCCAGCGATCGATCCGATGCTCGTCGAGCCAGTCCGCATCGCCGGCCAGAACTCGGCGGCCGAGCGGCGTCAGAACCAAGCTCTCCTCGTTGCCTTCAATAAGGGCTGCCTCGCCTGAACGCAATTCGTCAAGCATCACGCTAAATGCGCGGTTGCCCAGGAAGGAGGCTTCTTCTCGCGCTTGCGTGCGCGTGAAGAGTTCGTCCGAACGTGCAGCACCCTGCGCGACCGCCAAGAGCGTCTGACGCTGCGAACGCGACAGACCGTCACGCGTCGACGGATATTCCTCGCACAAGCGCTGCATCGCGGCGCGCAAGAACGGCAGGCCGATCGCATCTTCTCCTGCCGCGGCGTAAAGCTCATTGGGCGACGGGGAGGTGAAGCGTTCCCAGTTTCGCCGGGCGGATTTAAAAATCGCAGCCGTCGCCGTGCGCCGTCTCGGGAGCAGCGGCAGAATCTCGTCGACGGTCATGCTTGCCAGATAGTGATCGCTTTGAATGGTTGCGACGCGGCCCGGCTCGAGATTCAACTCCGCCAGTGACGTCAGCGCCTGCAGCAATTGCAACTGATCGTACAGGTCGTGTTCGAACCAGAGCACGACCTCCTCAAACTCCGCGGCGCGCCGGACCTGCGCGTCTCGCCGCTCGAAGTCGTGAATCAGTTTGATCGGACTGCCGTAACCGCGCAAAGCGAGATACTGTGCGCGCGTCTCGCTCGTTTTCTCGAGCGAAAAGCCGAACGGGACGGGGCCGTCGTTGAGCGCGTCGCGCCATGCGACGTGCGTGCCTAAGATGCCCGCCTTACCCAGAAGGTAGAGCGCTGCGTCGCCGTTGGTAATGTGCAGCGCGCGCGCCATTAGATGGCAAGACCCAATATGGCTGGCGTCATTACACCCTGATCTATCGGCTTGATTTTGGCAGCTTGTTTACTAGCAGGCGGCCTCGGCGGTGCGCCGCCTACGCTGCGGTAAGGCAGCGGCCTTTGCCTCCACAAGTAAAAGCTGGGGTGGCTGGATTCGAACCAACGCATGGCGGAGTCAAAGTCCGCTGCCTTACCGCTTGGCGACACCCCATCGCGTTTTACTTTCGCAGATGGCACGGCAAACGGCAAGCCCAACTATCGCCTCGGTGGCGTCCTTCGTCCTTCGACTGCGCTCAGGATGGCATCATTGCGCTCAGGATGGCATCATTGCGCTCAGGATGACATCACTGCGCTCAGGATGACAAGCCCGGGTGGTAAATCGCCCTTGAGGCTCTAGCGGCTGGCGATTAGCCGTTTGGCCCCCACGTATCGCGCCGCCCAGTACGAGTCCGAAAGGTGGCTGACCATCACTCCGTGGCTCGAGCTGGCGTGGACGAACTGACCCTTACCCAGGTAGATGCCGACGTGCGAGACGCCGCCATACGTATCGAAGAAGACCAGGTCTCCCGGACGGGGTCCGCCCACAGCGGGCTTGCCCACGTCGTACTGCGCATCCGCGGTACGGGGTAAGCCGACGCCCAGCATCGCGAAGACGTGCTGGACGAAGCCCGAGCAATCAAATCCGGAGGTGCTGGTGCCGCCGAAGACATAGGGCACGCCCAAGAAACGCAGCGCGCTACTGGTCAGCGAACGGGCCATCTTGGAGGTTCGCGCAAGGATGCCGCCGGCAAAGCGCTCGACGCCGCCGCGATGGCGCCCCGGTGTGGTCATGATCAAACGCGAGGTCCACTCCGCGACGTCGGGGCTCACGGCTTGGGCGTTGGCCGAGCTGGAGACTCCGGTGTACTGGATGGTGGACGTATTAGTGTCGGCTTGGGCAATAGCGCCCAATCCCGAAACGAGTAGGGCAAATGCCCCAGCAGCTAACGCGTGACGCAAGAAATCGCTCCTCTTTCACGACACTTGCGGGGTTAGTTGACGGGTTCGGGCGGGAAAGAATCGCCCTAGGGCCGACCGGCCCATTCACCCCTACCGGGATATCCCCCGCTCGGGACACCTGTCCCGACTCAGTGCTTTCATCAGGCACGAGAGCCCCCGACGAGAACTTTTTATTCTCTTCGGGAGACCCTTGACGGAGCCGCTTCGGCGTTCCGCTGCGGCGCCCTCCCGGGCCTATCCGTTTCCGGATTTTCGGGCGTTACGGCGTGGTTAAGCGCTTGACCTCCTGCTCGATTCGCGAAGCAACCCGACCGGCGACGCGCTCGATCAGCGCCCGGTCCTCGCCCTCTGCCATGACGCGGATGAGCGGCTCGGTGCCGGATGGCCGGATCAAGAGCCGGCCCGATGCGCCGAGGTCGGATTCCGCTGCAGCGATTGCATCCCGAACGGACTGTGCGGCTAAGACGCCGTCGCCGTTGCTGCGCACGTTCACGAGAACCTGTGGCGCTACTTGAACCTCGCTGACGAGTTCGCACAGTCGCGTTTTCGCAGCCGCAACGATACCCAAGAGCGTAACGGCCGTTCGTGGACCGTCGCCGGTCGTGTTGTAGCGAAGATCGATCAGATGCCCCGACTGCTCCCCACCTAATGTATAGCCGCCCTCCCGCATTTGCTCGAGCACGAACCGGTCGCCCACCGCAGTTCGGATCAGTGCGATGCCGTGGTTTCGCAGCGCGCGCTCGAACCCGATATTGCTCATCACGGTGGCAACGATCGTGTCGCGGGCCAGTTCGCCGTGGGCGTGCATCGCACACCCGATGGCAAACAGCACGTGGTCGCCGCTAACGGCTGCGCCCATCTCGTCGACGAAGAGCGCGCGGTCCGCGTCGCCGTCAAAAGCAACGCCCACGGCGTGCCCGCTGCCACTCGCGTTGCTGCTGCGCACTGCGGCCTGCAGTTGCCGCAGGTCCGTCGTGCCGCACTCCACGTTGATGCGAGAGCCGTCATTTTCGCAGTTGAGTTCGACGACGTCTGCGCCGAGCTTGCGCAATACGTAGGGTGCAATCGCATAGGCCGCGCCAAAGCCGGCATCGACGATTACGTGCAGCCCGCGCAGGTCCGGCTTACCGGCGTAGAGCTCGTGATAATAGTGTCGCGCTAAGTTCGCAGCGGACCGGACCACGCCCACTGCCGTTCCAACCGGTCGCGGAAGGTCCGGAGAATCGATCGCGGCTTCGATCCGCCGTTCGACGTCGTCGGACAGTTTGAAACCGTCGCCCGCAAAAAACTTGATGCCGTTGTCGGCAACGGGATTGTGCGATGCGCTGATGACCACGCCCGCGGCCGCTCCGGTTTGACGCGCGACGCACGCCACCGCCGGCGTGGGCACGACGCCAATCAAGAGTGCATCGCTGCCGACCGAGGTAATGCCCGCAACAATGGCCGCCTCCAACATGCTGCCGGAGACTCGAGTATCCCGTCCGACGATGAACGGGCGCTCTTTCTCCCCGCCGTTTTGCAACACGGTGGCTGCGGCGCGACCGATGCGAAAGGCCAACTCCGGTGTGAGCTCGCTGTTTGCAACGCCGCGCACGCCGTCGGTTCCGAAGAGCGGACTCACTTGGAGACCGCGGGCACAAACCGCATCTGCACGCGTACGAGATCCGGCGAGACCGAGGCGCTGGTAATCTCGCCGCCCGAAGCATCCACGGCGATCGGCCGGACCATCTCGTCGATCGCCTTCGGCTCGCTGGGCAACTCAACGTCAACGTGCACGCCGGAAATCTGCGCCGAGGTGGCCGCGCGCACCGTCGCAACGCTCGGACGAACGCGCACTGCGTTCACGACGATGCCGTGGGAGAGCGAGCCCATAAAATGCACCACTATTGGAAAGGCGCGGTCCTCGAGCCGCTCGATCGTGAGGGTGACGGAGGCTGGGCTCAGGCTTTGCACGGCGACTTCAGGCGCGACGAGCTGTACTGGAACGTTATAGATTCCCTCGCCTTTATTCGAGAGGTCCAGCACCGCCTTGATCTCCTCGGGCTTAATGCCGGGCTCGCCGCGTTTGGTCGCCACGCTGACGAGAGCCTCGCGGTCGGTATAATGGGCGACGTATCCCGACGGCAAGTTTACCGACACGATCGGAACGGATAGCTGCTGGTCTACCTGGCCGCTGGCAAGAAGCGGATTGGTCGCAAAGCGAAAATAGGCCCAGCCGACGATCGCAAGTGCCACGGCTAGTAGCTTCAGCCCGAAGTTCTTTCGAAGCAAATCCATCGGCGGCTAGAGGTCGGTCCACGAAACGCGCGCTTTGGAACGTTCGCGCGGCGCGCGCAGCCGGGCTCGAAGGTGTGCGATTAAATCGTTTGTGCGGCGCCTTTCGCGGCGAGGCGGTCGCGTGACCGCCAGAAGCATCTTGGTCAGGCGTTGTTCGTCGTCAACCGGCCGCGAGAGCTTTCCGGCTCGCGCAATTCGGATGCTTGCGTTCTCCTCCGAGACGACGAGCACCACCGCATCGGTCTGTTCGCTCAGCCCAAGCGCAGCTCGATGGCGCGTCCCCAAGCGCACGCCGGTCAGCGCGCGTTCGGCAAGCGGGAGCAGGCACCCAGCGGCCTCGATGCGGCCTTCATGCACGACCACCGCACCGTCGTGCAGCGGAGAGGCCGGTGTGAAAATCGTCAGCAGCAGCTCTTCGGAAACCTCCGCGTGTAAGAACGTGCCGGTTTCACAAATCTCTCTCAAGCCGCTCTGCTGCTCGACCACGATCAAGGCGCCACGCCGGTTTTCGCTTAGGAAGAACGCGGCCCGCGCAAGCGCTGCGATCGTCCGGTCTTCCGGACGGCCCGGCCACGGCTCCGTTTCGTCGCCCGTCATTCGAAAGAGACCCCCTCGCCCGATCTGCTCCAACGCACGCCGAAGCTCCGGCTGAAAGACGATCGGGATCGCGACCAATACGCCGACGACGAGAAGGCGCAAGATGGTCCCTAGGAGGTTGAGATGAAAGAGCGTCGCGATGCCGAGTAGTCCGACCAGCACGAGAATGCCGATCAAGATTTGCACCGCTCGCGTCCCGCGAATGAGCAGCAATACGTAGTAGATCAGAATGCTCGTCGCAATGACGTCGACGACATCGGAGATGGTGACGTACTGCGATAGAGTGCTAAGCATCGACCAGCAGTTCTAGAATACGATCCGCTGCAATTTCGGGAGCCTTCAGGCCGGAAGCGGCAATCTTGGCCGATAGCATCGGGGTCAAGGGGGACAGCAGCTCGGCCCTCCGCCCGCTGGAAAAGCGGCGCAGTTCGACGTCGACCACCTTCATCACGATCTCGATGCCGCCGGAATCGGGGTCCCATTCCACGATCGCACCTTGCGGACAGGGGCGGCAAGCAAGAACGCCTCGCGGGCGGCCGGCTCCGCCAAGTGCCTCGTAGAGCTTCGGCAAGGCTTCGGGAACCGTAGGGAAAACTGCCCAGGCAATGACTGCCGTTTCGTACACGACTTCTCCCGGGGCGATTGAAATATCGCGAGGGTCGAAGCCGTCGGGCAGCTCGAGCAGGGCGTACGAACGTCCTGCGGACGGATTGATGCGCCACATTACGCGGCCGCCTCGAACTCGCGCGATGGCTTCGATTGCATCGCGTCGTGAACCGCCCGGGCTCCCCGCACTGCTGATGGTAAGGTAGACCACGTTACATCGAGCGTTCGTCGTCTCCACCGGAAAGAACTCCGCATGGATATCGATCGATGGCGAGACGGCGCCGCGAATCGCGCAACTACGACGCATGACCGGACGACGCTCCATGCCGGTTCCCGGAGACGTCGTGCACGTCCAGATTCTCGAGGACGGACAAACAGTTGTCGAACGTATCGACCCGCGTGTCGGAACGCTCGAGCGACGCAGCGCGACGGGTCGCACCAAGACGATTGCCGCCAACGTGGACTTACTGGTTGCCGTCACTGCGCTCGCCAACCCGGCTCCCCGCCTCGCGACGCTCGACCAGCTCCTCGCATTCGCCGAACTGGAGGAGATCGAGGCCGCCGTCGTCTTTACCAAACCAGACCTTGCCGAGCCGGCGCTGTCGCGCGATCTGCTCGATCTCTACTCCAGGCTGGAGTATCCAAGCATCTCGATCAACCCGAAGAGCGGCGAGATCGATCCCCTCCGGCGCATTTTGCTCGACCGGCGCGCATTGCTCGTCGGGAACTCGGGCGTCGGGAAGAGCACGATCTTTCGCGCGCTGGGCGGCGAGTCGGTCGTCGGCGAGGTCTCGCGCCAAGGGCTCGGCCGCCAGACGACGACCTCGGCCCGGCTCTACCGGACGCAGAACGGCTTCCTGATTGATAGCCCGGGCGTCAACGAGTTTGGCCTGGGACAGGTCGAGCCTGGGCGCTTGGCCCAGAGCTTCAAAGAGATGCGGCCCCTCGTCGCGGCTTGCCGCTTCACGGACTGCACCCACGTTCAGGAGCCCGACTGCGCAGTCAAGGAAGCGGCCGCGGCCGGCCGGATCGCCCAAAGCCGCTACGAGAGTTATTGTAGAATCCTGCTCGCCGCCCTGGACACCCGTCGCGCCAGCCTGCTATGATACACGCCGTTCCATAACCGCCGCTTGCACGAGGAGTTTTCTTGCCGAATATCAAGGCCGCCGAAAAATGGGCGAAGCAATCCGAAAAGCGCGAGACGCGCAATAAGAGCGCAAAGAATCGTCTAAAGACGCTCTTTAAGCGAGCCGTCGACTCGACCGAGAACGCCGCAGCGCTCTTGGCCGAAAGCGCCTACGATAAGGCGGCCGGCAAGGGAATCATCCATCCGAATAAGGCAGCACGCAAGAAGTCGCGTCTTGCAAAGGCAATGAAGCGCGCCGCCGTCGCGCCCGCTAAGACTGCGAAGAAATCCAGCAAAGCCAAAGCCAAGAAGTAGCCATCTTTACGGATCTACATTGATTGCGAGGCGAGTTTTCGTATCGCCTCGAGCTGCGGGAAGAACTCGTTCGCGAATAAATGCCCTCAACGGTTTTGGCGTCGCGGTCTTCAGCGCGATTCGATAACGCCATTCCTCGTTCACTCGCGCGACCGGATATGGTGCCGGCCCGAGCACTTCGGCGAGACCGGCCTCTCGAAGCAGTTCGGCGTACCGCACGGCGGCGCTAATTACGCGCGCAAGATCTCGTCCGATGACGCCGATGTAGATGAGGCGGCGAGCCGGCGGAAACCCGAGCTCGCTGCGCTGCTGCAGTTCGAGCGCGGCAAAGCCATCGTAATCGTGCCGCGCCGCGAACGCAATCGCCGGCTGCTCCGGCGAGTACGTCTGCACGATCGCCTCGCCGCGGCGGCTGCGCCCGCTGCGCCCGCAGACTTGGGCGATCAAGGCAAAGCTGCGTTCGGCGGCGCGGAAGTCCGGTAGATTCAAACCGAGATCGGCTGCAACGACCCCGGCCAGCGTTACGGTCGGGAAATCGAGGCCCTTGGCCACCATCTGGGTTCCGACCAAGACGTCGCCGCTGGTTTCGAAGGCCGAGAGGATGCGCGCATGATCGCCGACCCGCGTGGTTGTATCCGAATCCATTCGGAAGACGCGCGCTTGCCGAAAGAGCCGCGCGACCTCATCGGCGACCCGCTCCGTCCCGATGCCGAGCGCCGCGATGCTTTTGGCGCCGCACGTCGGGCACACCGTCACGATCGGCGTCTGAAAATCACAATAATGGCAGCGCAAGAGTCCTTCCCCGCGATGCACCGAGAGCGCGATGCTACAGCGTGGGCAATGCGGCGACGTTCCGCAGGTGCGACAGATCAGCGAGCCTGCGCTCCCGCGGCGGTTGACGAAAAGAATGCTCTTCTCGTTTCGCTCCAGCCGCTCGCCCAGCGCTTGCACGAGCGCGTCGCTAAAGATCGCGCGGTCGCCGCTCTCGAACTCCAAGCGCAAATCGACGATCTGGACAACCGGCAGCGGCAGCGCGGTGGCGCGTTCGCGCATCTCCAGCAGCGCGATACGGCCTTGCTTCGCCGCAGCAAAGCTTTCCAGCGAAGGCGTGGCGCTTCCGAGCAGCAGCATTCCGACCTCGAGGCGCATTCTGGCCGTGGCGACCGCAACCGCATGGTAGCGAGGTACCACTTCCTGCTTGTACGACGGATCGTGCGATTCATCGACGATAATTAAGCGCACGTCTTGCAAGGGTGCGAAGACCGCGCTGCGCGCTCCGACGACCACATCCACCTCTCCACGCGTGCACGCAACCCACGCATCGAAACGTTCGCGCTCGGAGAGCGCCGAATGCAGCACCGCCACGCGATCGCCGAAGGCAGCTTCGAAACGCGCGGCGGTTTGCGGGGTCAGCGATATCTCGGGCACCAGCACGATCGCCCGGCCGCCGGCGCGCAGCACGTGCTGAATGGCCTCGACATACACGTAGGTCTTGCCGCTTCCCGTTATGCCGTAGAGCAGCGCTGTTTCAAAACATCGCCGAGCTAACGCCTCTTCGATGTATTGCAGCGCGAGTGCTTGATCGGGCGTTGGTAGCAGCACTGGCTCGGGCGACGGGTTCGCGGCCCGCGTGCGCGCCGCTGCGAGGGTGACTTCGCGCACGGCGCCGGCCTTGATTGCCCGCGCGATCACGCCGTTGCTATAGCCGGCTAAGAGTGCTTCGGCGCGCCCGACGCCGGGCTGGGCTTGCACAAAGGCGGCCAACGCCTGCGCCTTCTTCCCCTCGACGTGACCCTCTGCGGGCTCGAGCCCTCGCCGGCGACGCTCGCTGGTGCGCGGTTCTATAACTTGTCGAACGCGGCGCAGGCTGCCGGCGCGTACGAGGGTTCTCACGTGCGCGAGCAACGCCGTTCGATCGGCCGCGCGACGGGCTTCGGGATGTCGCAGCAGCGATTCGAGCGCAAAACTTTCGCCGAACTCTTCCCAAATCAGGCGAAGCAGCCGTTGAGGAACGGAGGGATATCGCGCGGGCGTTGGTTGCGATTGCGTCCGAACGAGCGAGTCGCGCATGCGGGGGATCGCCCCGCCAAGTACCACGGCCCCAAGGGCCTCACCCAGCGTGCACAGATACTGCTCGGCTACGAATCGCGCGAGCCGTAGTCCCGTTTCGTCGAAGGCTCGCGGTACCCCCAAACGCTCGCGAACCTCTTTGACGGCGCCCGGCAAGTCGTTGACCTCGCGCACCGGCGAAACGACGAACCCTAGAACGTCACGCTTACCCAGCGGGATCCGCACGACATCCCCCACTTCCAGCTCCAAGCTGTCCGCGTCGTAGGTAAGCGGCAGATCGAATCGGGACGAGCGAATAGCCGGCAGCGCATCAACGGCGCGCACGGACGTTCTCGGGGGGATGCGCCATGCGTTCGAGCACGGCTCGCACGGTGCGATCCGCGCATTCGACGCCATATTCGACGTCGCCGATCGCTCTGGGCAAGACGAAGCGCAAGCGCCCTCCGCTCTTCTTCTTATCGCTGCGCATCGCCGTGAAAATTGCGGCCGGTGCGAGCGACGTTTGCAACGGGAGCCCAACGAGGGTTAGCAACGTCAGCACGCGCAAATGCTCTTCGCGGCTGAAACGGCCGGTCCGCAGTGCCAGAAGCCCCGCCGCTCGCAGGCCGAGCGCGACGGCTTTTCCATGTGCGACGGAGTATTTCGAGGCGCGCTCGATCGCATGAGCAAACGTGTGCCCCAGGTTCAACGTGGCGCGCGCGCCCACTTCGAGCCGGTCGTCGGCCACGGCCATCGTCTTGACCTTGATCGCGGCCGGAAGCACTTCAAGCCATGGCCACTGGCGCACCGGATGCGGCGCGAGTTCCTCCAAAAGGTCGAAAAGGTCGCCGCCCTCAATGATCGCTGCCTTGACGATCTCCGCGAGTCCTTCTCGAAAGGCCTCAGCGGGAAGCGTCTCCAGCGCGCCAACTTCGCAGAAAACGGCGATGGGATCGCGAAAACACCCGGCGAGGTTCTTCCCTTCGCGCAAATCGACGCCGGTTTTGCCGCCAATCGCGGCGTCGACCATCGCCACGAGCGATGTCGCGACGTGGGCGTAACGAATGCCGCGCATATAGACCGCGCAGGCAAAACCAAACAGGTCGCTCGCAACGCCACCGCCGATGCCCAACACCAGCGAGCCCCGCTCGACGCCGCCGCCGACCATTGAATCGAGCACGCGCTCGACGGTCGATAGGCGCTTGCGCGACTCCCCTAAGGCGAACCGCAAGACCGGCACGTCGCCGGCGGCCTGCGCGATTTCTTCCGCTACTGAGCGCACGTGCCGGTTCGCATCGCACAAGATCGCGCTGGGCCGGCCCCTCATGCGAAGGAATGCCAAAACCTCGTCGCGCACATTTTGCGCGACGAATATGGGATAGCCGAGGTCGTCGTTACGCTCTAGAGCGCGATTTTCTTTTCGTTTAGCCACTGCAAAATGTCGTCGAGGATTGCCCGGTCACTCAATCGCCGCGCTTCGACGATGTAGTCCGAATCCGCGTAATGCGCCAAGCGCTCGTCGTACAGTTCCCGAATTTGCGCAAGCGTCGGCCGCGCGCCCAGGAGCGGGCGCCGCTCGCGGCTTCGCCGGAGGCGTCGAAGAATCTGCTCGGGCGAGGACCGCAGAAAGATGCGATGCGCGCGCTCCTTTAACAACGAGCGGTTCTCCTCGAGCGTCAAGGCCCCGCCTCCGAGCGCCACGACGCCCGCATCGCCGCTGCTCAGCACGTCCCCGATTGCATCTCGCTCGTATCGGCGGAATGCGGCTTCACCTTCGCTCGAAAAGATCGCCGCGATCGCTCCGTGGGCGCGGACGATGAGATCGTCGGTGTCGAAGAAGGCACACCCCAGCTCCCGCGCGAGCTTACGCCCGATCGTGGATTTTCCAGCCCCCATGAATCCGACGAGCGCCAGGTGGCGCTTCACTGCACGTTCGTACCGAGATTTCGGGAAAAAAGATTCGCCGACGCTTGCGCGCTTCGCGCGAGGTTATCGAGCGTTTCTTCCAGCGAATCCCCGCCGTATTTTTCCAACACCGGTCCCGTCAGTGCGAGCCGGACCATCGCTTCGGCCACGATCGCTGCTGCCGGAACGACGCAGACGTCGCTGCGCACGATCGTCGCGGGTGCATCGCTCTTCTCGTGCAGATTGACCGACGGGAGCGCTTTCATCAGCGTCGGGATTGGCTTTACGGAGACGCGCAGCACGATCGGTTCGCCGTTGCTCATGCCGCCTTCGATGCCGCCGGCCCGATTGCTGCGCCGCACGACACTGTCGCCGTCGAGAGCGAACGCGTCGTGAGCCTGGGAACCCAGGGTCGCGCCGGCTTGGATTCCGAGACCGATCTCGACGGCACGCACGGTCTGCATTCCCATGAGCGCACCCGCGAGAATTCCATCGAGCCGCTGCGCCGGTTGCCGATTGCTGCCCACGCCGACCGGCAGGCCGTCGATGCGGATGAGAAGCTGACCACCAAGCGTATCGCCGGCGCTTTTGGCCTCGTCGATGCCTTCGATCATGCGCATCGCCGCCTCGCCGTCGGGGCAGCGAACGTCGCTCGCTTCAACGTCGGCCTGATTCCAGTCGGCTAGATCCGCGGCTTCGACTCCACCGATGCGAACCACACAGCTGCGCGTCACGATGCCGAGAGCTTCGAGAAACTGCGCGCAGATTGCGCCGAGGCAGACTCGCATCGCGGTCTCGCGCGCGCTCGCGCGCTCGAGCACGTTGCGCAGGTCGCGCTGGCGATACTTCAACGCGCCGGCATAGTCGGCGTGCCCCGGCCGCGGATTGGTCAACGGATCGCCCGCGCCGCTGATCGGATCCATCAACGCGCGCACTTTGGGCGTCAGATAGTCGCGGTTGCGCACTACGGCGGCAATTGGCGAGCCAAGCGTCTCGCCACCGCGAACGCCGGCGAGAAACTCGACCTGATCGTGCTCGATCTTCATCCGCGCGCCACGGCCGTATCCGCCCTGCCGCCTCGCTAGCGTTTCGTCGATCACAGCAATGTCAAGGCGCAGATGCGCCGGAATTCCGTCGAGGATCCCCACGAGCGCCGGGCCGTGCGATTCGCCCGCCGTAAGGTAGGTAAACATCAGGCAACCTGCCTTCGGCGAAGGCCTGGGCCGCTACTCCACTTCGCTAGAACCTAGCCGCAACACGAGCTTTTCAAGCGGTCGATGGCCGCGCGGTGTAAGCGCGTCACGTGCCGTCGCGAATAGCCGAGCCGTCGCGCCAGCTCAACCACCGTCACGCCGTCTAAATGAATCGATCGCACGATTTGTCGCTCCAGAGGTGAAAGCGCGGCGAGGATGCGCTCCACGGTCAACCGATCCACGACGTTGTCAATGCCGCAGGGCGGCGTTCGCTGCTCGGAGTTGCCCAGGAGTTCGAAGGAGATCATGTGATTGCTCGCTCGATACGAGCGTATTTCGCGAACGTCGGCCGGCGTCGCGTCCAAGACCTCCGCAACGTCGTTCTCCTTGGGCTCGCGCCCGAGCAACGCCCAAAGGTCGCGTTCTGCGGCGGTCCAGCGCCGGTCCAGCTCGCGAACCCCGCGGGGCGCTCGCAAGAATCGCTCGCTGTCTCGAACGTAATGCATCAGCTCCCCGACTACGAGAAGCCAGGCGTACGCCTCGAATGGCGCGCTTTGCGTGCGATCGTAGCGATCGATCGCCTTGATCAAGCCGATTGCCGCAACCTGCTCGAGATCGGCGCGATCGAGTCCACGACGCATGAAGCGCCGCGCCGCTCGCCGGCAGAGGTACCAATATGCAACGACCGCACCATCACGATCGACCGGCGCTTGCGGCACCGGCGACGGCGGACAAACGTTGCGCGCAATAGGAACGAGACGCCTAAACGGCGTTGTACGAAAGCGAAGAGCCACACCCAACCTCAAGCTTCGTTTGGAAGACACAAACCGGACGCCGGAGGAATGCGGCAACCGGTGTGAACGTTTATATACCAGCTGTGCGCAAAGCGCAATACGTTCTAAGCGCGATACGCGCAGATGTCCTGACCTTCGGGAATCTGGGCACTACCTGCGAGACCGCTGCGAGTAAACGCCCCGTCGCGCGTCGAACGGCAAGCCAGAATGACGGCGCGAAAGATCGTTCTGATCTTTGCATTCGGTTTACTTGGAATCGCCGCGCTGCGCGATTTCACCCGGCTGGGCGACGCCCTCCCCTGGCACCGTCTCTATGACTTCCAGGACTTTTACTGTGCCGGCGAAGCCCTTGACCGGCATGCCGATCCCTACCGCTACGAGCCGCTTCATGCTTGCGAGCATCGCGTCAATCAAAGCGACGCCTATCGCCACGATCCGAACAGGATCGTTCCGGCCCCGATTCCGCCCTACGATCTGCCGCCATTTGAGCTAGCCGCGCGGATGGGCTTTCCCGCCGCCCGAACGATCGACGTAATCGCCATCCTGCTTGCCGTGGCGGTCGCGATCGGCGGCCTTGTGTCCATCGGCATTCCGCTCGACCTCGCTGCCCTGGCTCTCGTCCTCCCGGCCGGCTATCTGCTCCTGGATGCCGGTCAAATCGTTCCCTTTGCATTGGCAGCCCTGGTCCTCTGCGGAGTGGCACTCGCGCTACGCCGTAACGTAATCGCCGGCGTGCTCGCGGCCCTCACGATGATCGAGCCGCACCTAGGTCTGCCGGTCTGGATCTCCGTCGTGCTCCTGGTTCCGCGAAGCCGGCCCGCGGCCGTCGTTACGGGAGTTCTCATGGCGCTCGCCGGAGTGCTTGTCGTCGGGCCTGCAGGAGCGATCGAATATCTCAGCCGCGTGCTGCCGGCACAAGCGGCGGCCGAAGCGGGGTATGCCTACCAATACAGCCTTACCTATCTCTTGGTTACCGCCGGCCTTCCACAAGGCGCTGCGCTTGCCGCCGGGCAGCTATCGTATGCGGCGGTGCTCGCCGTGGGGATCTGGCTCGGATCGAAACTTGCAACGACGTTGCATCGGCGCGAGCTGGTGGCCTATTTTCCAGCCGCGTGCAGCGTCATCGGCGGAGCATATGTCCACATGGTGGATCTTGCGATTGCGGTGCCCGCAGCGCTGGTTCTGGCGACCTACTCGCGCGCCGCCTCGCGAACGATTGCAACGCTCGCGCTTTGTCTGCTTGCAGTTCCGTGGATCGACGTGTGGATCACCAAGAAGCTATTTCTCTCCAGCCTCTTCGTGGTTGCGGCGATTCTTTTTCGCCAAGGGCTGGCGCCCGCCGTCTCGGTTGGCGCCTTCGCCGCTATTGCCGCGGCGATCTATTGCTTCGAGCTGCGGCCTCCGGCGCCGTTTGCGGCACTTACCGCGATGACGGCGGCGCGCCCAGGCGATCTCGCGCAGCAGGCGTGGCGCACATACGTCCTCGCGCTGCGGACGGCGGCGCTCCCGTGGCTCGCGATCAAGATACCTACATGGGCCGCCCTGTGCGGCCTGCTCGTCGCTGGGTTCCGAGCTCTTCCACGCTCAAGCGCGAAGCCGCCCTCGTGATTCCCCAGCCGTATCGCCGGCTCGTCCTAGCGCTGATGCTGCTCGCACTCGGAGTCGCTGCCGTGCGAGATTTTAGCCGCCTCGGCGCAGCACTGCCATGGCGAACGATGGACGAGTTTGCCGACTTCTATTGCGCGGGGCTGGCGTTCGATCGCGGCGCGAGCCCGTATACCTACGAACCGTTGCACGCCTGCGAGCATCAGTTCAACACGGGCAGGAGCTTCCGTGGCAAACTCTTTGCCGCCAATCCAGCCATCGCCGTCCCGGCTCCTCAGCCGCCGTACGACTTCGTACCGTTCGTGGCGCTCGCACGCGCGAACTATTCGGCTTCCCGAGCGATCGACGCGGTGGCGATCGTTCTCGCGGTGGCGCTGTCTGCGATTGCCTTGACCGCGATCGGCATGCCGCTGGCGCTCTCCCTCGCCGTTTTCGCCCTTTCGACCGGCTATGTCGAACTCAATACCGCTCAGATTGCCCCATTTGCACTACTGGCTCTCGTCCTCTGCGGCCTTGCACTCGAGCGCGACCGCGACCGGCTTGCCGGCGTTCTGGCGGCGCTCACCGCCATCGAACCAATCGTCGGCCTGCCCGTCGTTGTGGCGACGTTTCTATTCGTACCACGTGCGCGTTGGGCTCTCGCCGCCGCACTTGCAGTTTTGTTCGCGTTCGCGTGTGCGATCGGGGGGCCCAAGAATTTCCTCGAGTACCTAGTCGCAGTGCTGCCGGCACATTCACAGTCGGAGCTGCTGTTTCCATTTCAGTACAGCCTCACGTCGGCGCTGGCGATCCTGGGCATAGCGCCGACGGTCGCGCGCGCGGCCGGAGCTGCTTCATACGTGCTCCTCCTGGCGGTAGCGCTGGTCATCGCGCCGCGAACGAGCGCGCAGTTGCGGCGGCGCGCGTTGATCGTCTTCGTTCCGGCGCTCTGCTGCGTGATCGGCGGCACGTTTCTCCATCAGGAGGAGCTCTGCTTTGCCATCCCGGCCGTTACGCTCTTAGCGTGGGAAACGACGGGACGGCGACGCACGATTGCGACCGCCGCCCTCTGCCTCTTGGCCGTTCCGTGGATTGCGGTGTGGGGAGCAAAGCAGCTTTTTCTCGCGAGCCTGCTGGTCGTTGCGACGATCCTGCTGAAGTTACGGCTGGAGCTGCGAGCGAGTCTGATTACATTCTGCGCGATCGCCGCAGGAATCTATTGCTTCGAACTTGCGCCACCCCGACTGCCGGTGCCGGCGAGCATGCCGGCGATCTACGCCGCCACGCAACTCGTATCGCTCGAGTGGCGCGATTACACGGCGCTGCGCAGCACTCACGACCCTTTATGGTTTGCGATCAAGGTGCCGACGTGGGGAGCGCTGCTGGCGTCCTTGGCGATCGCCGCTTCGATCTCTCGGCGCATCTGAAACCAACCGCGAAAATTTGCCTGAAACGCTCCATGCGGCGCGGGCGTCGCCACATGCTCGAAGGGACTCAGGTGACGATCGCCGCGCAGGCGGTCGTACAACTCCATGTCTCGTTCGATCTCGCGCAGGCCCTCGTGCGTGAGGTATGAGACGCGGGCGCAACGGGCGGCCGAGATGCGCCGCCGCGTTTCCAGGTCCAGCGCGCTCTCGTCGGGCTGCAAGAGTGGCGTGTGCCACTGCCCGTAGTCGAGCGCTTGGGGAACGCTCGCGTTCATCGCCTCGAGCATCAAGAGCGCGGCCGCCCGAATCTCCGGCTGCGCGTTCGGCGCGCAGCGCAGCTCGAAAAAGTTCGCCCATTCCGTCGCGCTAACGATGACGGTGTGCCATAGAAACGGCTCCAACAGACGGTTCAACTCCTGTTTGTGCACGTCGAGCGCCAACAGGCGTTGCGCGTGCGCCACAGCGGCATCCCGCGCGCTGAGCCAGGCACGCTCTGCCTCTCGAGCAACATCGCCCGGTAACACGTCGCTGGCCGACATCCCCGCTTTGTTTTTCCCCCACTCCAACGGAACCGCGGGGTCTTTGAGAACGCGCTCGATCAGTTTCGCCGTCGGAATTGCGCGCGAACTCGCAGAATTTCTTGAGTTGTGAACGATGAAGCCGTTTGCCACGAAATTATAGTACGGGCCCTCCACTTCGATATCGTACGTCTCCCGAACCCCGACGTATTCGATCGACTTGACGGCAACGAAGTGGCGCAGCATCGCCCATTTCTTCTTGGGCGCGTACGGTCTTCGCAGAGTAAGTTCGCGAACCGAGGGCCAAAATGAACCGTAGGGTTTACCTTCCTCGAAATGGCGTAGAAGCGCTAATTCTAGGTTTCGTTGATGCAAGCCGCCGTGGCATTCCTTGCACAGGCTCGTCAGATTCGATGAATCGTACGCGCGGGCCGGGTTATGAGCGACAGGGTCGATATAATGCGCGTGCAATTGCCGCCCGGAGCCGCACAAGACACATTTGAAGCCATTTGCGCGGTGCGTCTGGAAAGCGTGCCGCATTGTCCACGCGCCGATCAGCATACGTTCGGGCGTGATTCCGCCGCGCCAAAGATGCGACTCGGCTCCTCGTCGTACTCGCGCGTTGCTAGGCCGGCCTCTAGTCGTGAGATTGCTGAAGCGTCGCCCTTTGGTCCACGGTTCTTCAATGTGAGAGAGCCGCCAAACAGCCTCCGGATTCGTCGCACGAAGGCCGCGCTTGCGGAACTGGTACTCGACTTGGTCGATCGTTACACCGGCATGCTTTGCGATCAGCGCTGCGGAGAGCCCAGCATCGCGTAAGCCGCCGAGCCATTGCGGATCCTTATAGGCTTCGATTCCATTGACTGCAAGCTCGGCGCTCCGGCTCCGCGTTGCGATGTTACCCGGACTCAGCGACAGGCCTACGGCGTCTTCAAGACTCTGCCACCCGTCCTTGGTCAGAAAGCGGTGCTCCTTCGAGGTTTGGATTTGCTGTCCGTTTGCCAGCGTGATGCGAAAGACGGGTTTCTCGCCAGAGTACGTGACGTCGCGGACGCGCGTATGATAGATTTCGCCCGTATCCTCGTTGCAGGATCGCAGCTGCATTGCCGCCAGACGCCCTTGCATCGGTTGGCGATTCGCCCCGGCGCTTTCCATCCACGCGATGAAGTCCGCACCCAA
>Ga0181526_10001463_pt1 | contig 22267 bp, 20 predicted proteins | sample PEATcosm2014_Bin_35_FD_119750 | JGI IMG/M metagenome (GOLD analysis project Ga0181526, IMG submission 119750) | Peatland microbial communities from MTU Mesocosm Facility, Houghton, MI, USA - PEATcosm2014_Bin06_30_metaG | ecosystem: Environmental > Terrestrial > Soil > Wetlands > Peat | place...
CCACCCTTTCAAGGTGGCGGCACGGGTTCGAATCCCGTTGGGGTGCTCGTAGAGCTTGCCTCAACCCACTTCGTGCGGTGACGAGCCCGCCGGCGCTACCCGCGGCACGTGGCGAAGTACCCAGTAGCGAAGGCCGTAGGTCGACTCGACGTCATCGACAATGACCTCGAAGCCGTGGCGACGGTAAAAAGGGACGGTCCGAGGCGCGAAGGTCTCGAGGAGGACCGGATGCCCCCCGGCGTGCGCCCGGCTCAGCCCATGCTGCAGAAGAACGGTCCCGAGTCCACATCCCTGACAGGCGGGGTCGACGGCGAGGACTTCCAGATGCCAATGAGGCTCCGGGGCGACTTTCTCGGTGGCAGCCGCTATGGCAGCGAATACGGCGTCGAACGCGCCGAGGGGAACATCGCCAGGAAGGTCGGCGAAACCCGCCCGCGCCAGCTTCTCTGGCGTCTCCTCCGAGCCGACCGGGACGCGCCACGCCGCGAGGGCCGTGAAGTCGACGAGGCGGTCGACCTGGCCATAAAGCACGTCGTAGCGCACGATCGCCTCGAACATCGACGGCGCTAGCCGCGCTCGGTCGGCGGCATCTGGGTAGAAGTGGGCGTTCAGCGGGTCCTCGTCGAACGCCCGTGCGATGAGGGCCGCCGCCGGAGCGACTTCGCCGAGCCCGAGCGACTGCACCTGTTCCACCAGCGAGACCGTAGCGCCCGCGGTTTGCGGAGCGGGAGCGTGAATCCTTCACCGTGGTAGCACACGTCCGAATCCCGTTCGGGGCACTGCACTTGGATGTTGCCTGATGCTGCTCTGTGGCCCGCCGGCACTCTCCCGCTTCGAGCGTTCGTAGAGCGGGTGGTACGGCCTCCGTACATCGACTGCGACGTCCAGCCAGTGGAGCAATGATCGGTCAGGCTTGGAGGGTCGCCGCCGCTACGTCTTTGATTGCCTCGTCGAACTCCGGCTCCTCGGAGTGGACGTAGCGCCGGCCCATCAGGGCAGACGCAACCACGCCGACGGCCGCCGCGGCGGCGGCAAGGGCGAAAGCCAGGTGCAGCCCATGGGCGAACGGTTGCTCGATGAGCTTCGGGAAGAAAGACCGGCTCGTCACGTAAGCGACCTGGTGGGCAGGCAGGTGCTGCAGGGCGCCTGTCGGGCCGAGCAATTCCTGGATGGGGTTGTAGCCGAGGAAGGCGGAGAAGAGGCTGCCGATAGGCGGCTCGTTCGCCACAAGGTGAGCCGCGGCCGGATTGATGCCTGCGGCCGTCAGCCCGTTGAACATGTGGGACGGTAGCTCGGCCGCCAAGCCGAGGGTCACGATCGTGAAGAACAGGCCCATGGACAGCACAGTGGCCGAGTTGAAGAAGGTCATGGTCATGCCGGCGCCGCCTCCGCGCTGATCCGGGGGGAGGCTGTTCATGATCGCGGCCTGGTTCGGTGAGAAGAAGAGGCCCATGCCCATCCCGAACAGGAAGAGGAGGAGGGCGAACCACAGGTAGGTGAAGTTCATGGGCAGCAACTCGATCAGCAGGAACGTCAATCCCGACAGGGCCAAGCCGAGACTGGTCAAGAACCTCGAACCGTAACGGTCCGACAAGTGGCCGGAGAGCGGGCCGAGGAAGAATCCGAGCGTGAGCGGGATCATGTAGATACCGGCCCACAGCGGGGTCCGGTCAAAGCTGTAGCCGTGCTGGGGTAGCCAAATCCCCTGCAGCCAGATGACGAGCATGAACTGCAGCCCGCCCCGACCGAGCGCCGCCATCAGTCCGGCGACGTTGCCCATGACGAACGCCCTGATCCGGAACAGCTCCAGGTGGAACATTGGGGCGGGCACCTTCGTCTCGACCCACACGAACAAGGAGAGAACCGCGATACCCCCGAACACGCCGGCCAGGACCCAGGGGTTCGTCCAGCCCGTGGGATGCCCACCGTAGGGAAGGAGCGAGTACACGATGCCGGTGAGCAAGGCGACCAGCCCGATCGCAAACGTGGCGTTACCGATCCAGTCGATCTTGGCGACGACCCGCACGCCAGTGTCCCGGAGGCGCCGGTAGCCCCAGACCGTGCCCACCAGCCCGAAGGGCACCGACACCATGAACACCAGCCGCCATTCGATCGGGGCCAGTACGCCGCCCAGGATGAGGCCGAGGAACGAGCCGCTCACCGCGCCGACCCCGTTGATCCCCATAGCCCGGCCCCGCTCGCCGGGCGGGAAGGCGTCGGTGATGATGGCACTCGAGTTAGCGAACAGCAACGCCCCACCGACTCCCTGGAAGACCCGCAGCACGATGATCCACAGAACGCCTGGCACCCCCGTCATGAAGCTGGCGGACAGCAGGATGGAAAAGAGCGTGAACACCGCGAAGCCGAGGTTGAACATCCGAGCCCGGCCATAGATGTCGCCGACCCGGCCGAGGCTCACGACCAGGACCGCCGTCACCAACAGGAACCCCATCAACACCCACAAGAAGTAGGACACGTTGGAAGGGGCGAGGGGGTTGAGGTGGATGCCCCGGAACATGTCGGGCAGCGAGATGAGCAGGATCGACTGGTTGATGGTCACCATCACCACGCCGAGGGTGGCCAGACAGAGAGCAGTCCACTTCTGGGGTATCGCCACGGGGGCACGTTATCGCCCACGGCCGAGTTCAAGCATGCCTGAGAAGGCGGCCGAGAGCCGTGCAGAACGATGACGTCGCTCCGAGGCAGGGTGTAAAGCAGCCTGGGGACCCTGGCGGCAGAGCCGCCGCCAGGTGCTGGTCGTCTGGGGGCAGTCCTCAAAGGGGCGGGGCACAGAAACCTTCAGGCTGCCGTGGCGGCTCCCCGGCCGGTCAGGATGTAGTTCTGCGAGTTCGGGAGGGAGACGATGGGGGCGCACGATGGGTATCTGGACTACTCGGGTCGCGACGACCGCCTGAGCGGTGGCACTCGCCGCGTTCGAATTGAGACGCCGGCCGGAGAGTTCTCGGTATGGACGAAGCGTGTGGGCAACAATCCGGACTTGAAGGTGTTGCTGCTTCACGGCGGGCCTGGTGCCACGCACGAGTATCTGGAGGCGTGCGACAGCTACCTTCCGCCCGGAGGGGCCGAGTACTACTACTACGACCAGCTCGGGTCGGGTTTCAGCGATCAGCCGGATGACCCGTCGTTATGGGAGCTGAACCGGTTCGTCGACGAGGTCGACCAGGTGCGGCGGGCGCTCGGCCTGGGACGTGACAACTTCGTCCTCTACGGCCATTCGTGGGGTGGGATCCTGGCCATCGAGTACGCCCTGGCCCATCAGGAGCATCTGCGGGGGTTGGTGATCTCGAACATGATGGCCAGTGCCGCCGCCTACACGGCCTACGCCGAGCAGGTCCTCATGCCGGCGATGGACCAAGGCGTGCTGGCGGAGATCAAGGCTTTGGAGGCGGCCGGCGACACAGAGAACCCGCGCTACATGGAACTCCTGGTGCCGCACTATTACGAGCGCCACACCCTGCGCATGCCGGCTGACGACTGGCCGGACCCGGTGCAGCGGGCGTTCGCTCACATCAACCCGCAGATCTACGTTCCGATGCAGGGACCCAGCGAGCTCGGGATGAGCGCTGACGCCAAGCTGGCGAACTGGGACCGTGTCGCCGACCTGGAGCGGATCCAGGTACCGACGCTGGTCATCGGCGCTCGTTACGACACCATGGACCCCGCCCACATGGAGATGATGGCTCGACGGTTGCCGCACGGTCGCTACCTGTACTGCCCCGATGGCAGCCACATGGCGCTCTACGATGAGCAGGAGACCTACTTCGCCGGTCTCGTCGACTTCCTCCGAGACATGCCGGCGCGCTCCTGACTTTCCAGGACACGAGTTGCTCGCGATCGGTGGCGTAGTCGCACACGACGACAGGATCACGGAGCGCACGCTCGCCTCGACCACCCGAGCCGGCGACTACGCCCACGCCGAGTCACAGGCAGGGACCCGTCTCGGCTCAGCCGACCGCGGCTCGCAAGATGTCCTCCAGGTGGTCGATGACCATGAAGTGGCCTTCGCCCGTGATCTCGTGCAGGGTCGACTCCTTCACCTGGTCCGCCTGACGGCGTGCGTGCGCAGGTGGCACGTTGCGGTCGGCGTCTCCTTGCCAGAAGTCGACCGGTACGACAATCTGCGACAGGTCGAAGCCCCACGGCCTCGCGAAAAGGGCCATGTCCTGGGCGGTCGCTCGGGCGGCGGTGGCCGAGGCGTGACGGGCGTCGACGACGAAGGCCTCGAGGATCTCCGGGCGTTCGAGGACGGCAACGTCGCTCTCGGGGAGCTGCTTCATCATCGACTTGATCGCTTGCTCGGGCCGGTGACGGGCCACTGCCGCCGTCACCGCCGTCAGCGGGCGTACCGCCCTCTCCGAACGGCGCGCCAGGGAGGACAGCAGCTGGTTCATCCGCATCATGCCCTCGGCATCCGCAACCGTCGAGAGGGGACCGACACCGCTGACCACGGCTGCCCGGGTGACGCGATCCGGTAGCAGAGCGGCGCAGACGAGTGCATGCGGGCCGCCCCCCGAAACGCCGACCACGGCAAAGCGGCCGATGCCGAGGTGGTCGGCAACGGCTGTCACGTCACCCGGCCAGTCGGTGAGGCGCCGGTCGGGCTGGAAGGTGCTGTGGCCGTAGCCGGGTCGATCTGGTGCAACGAGGCGAACACCTACGCTCGTCGCCACTTCGGCGGTCATCGGGAGCAGGATCTGTCGCCGCGAACCGGGTGTGCCATGGAAGGCCAGGACGGGTGTCCCGTCTGGGTCGCCTGTCTCGCTGAACGCGAGCTCACGCCCGTCCGGGAGGTCGATGACGTAGGTGTCCACTCGTCGAACGCTAACTCTGGACCGGGGGCGTCGCACGCGACCCGGCAGCATGCACACCCGCCAGGGCGGCGCCTTCGGCTCGCACCCCGCCCGTTGCCGAGGCGCCCCTTTACCTCGGTGAGGACTCGGCCTCGCTCTCACTCCACTCGATGCGCTCGAATGCGGCGCGCAGTCGCTCACCACGTGACGGATTCAGTTGATTGACCCATGAGATCCTGCCGGTGAGGTGGTCGCGGAACCGTGGATGCCGAGAGCCGTTCTCCCGTCCGGCCCGGTCCGCCCTGCGTTGTGGAGGATTGCCTTGAGTACGTCGTACTCCTTTCGCTCCATGTTCGGCCGCGCGTTGACGACGACTCCCGCCAGCCGCTGACGCTGTCCCGACCTGCGTGTCGAGGTCTTGAGCGGGTTGACTCGAAAGCCCTCCGCGCCGACGATCTGGCCGACGAGGGACAAGAGTCGGTCCAGCTGTTCGTTGCTACGGTGCCCCGGCCAGGAGAACGCCAGGTCGTCCGCGTAACGCGAATAAGAGCCTCCTGTCGCTACCGCCAGCCCAGAGAGGCGGCGATCGAGCCCGAAGGCGGCGAGATTGGCGATTGCCGGAGACGTCGGAGCGCCCTGCGGGAGATGGGCGTGTGCGAGGTGGCTTCCAAGACGCCGATGCGACGGCAACAGATCTGACCGGTCGGGACGCGGTGCGGCTGCCCAAGTGGCTCGCGGTACCGCGTTCGTGACGAGACCCGTGAGGACGTGTGCCACCGGCTCGGGGTAACCGCACTGGCGGAAAATCCCGAACACGCGACCCGCGGCGATGGAGCCGAAGAAGTCCTCGAGGTCGACATGCACGACGACGCCTTGCCCCGAATGGCCAGCCGCGTAACTGAGCGCTGAGCGTCCCCGGCAGAACCCCTCAGCCGCTGAGTGCACAGGAACACGATTGAGAATCTCCCGTAGCAGCACGCGCTGGAAGTGCTTCAGAAGGGGCTTCGGCTCTTCGATCAGCCGCACCCCTCCACCGGCCTTTGCAACCCAGCGATAGCGGTAGTGGTGGAGGCGCTCGTCTACCACCGTCTTCCCGAGCTCCTTGGTGTCGCTGAACCAGGCGAGGTCACCGACGGACAGCCCGAGCATCGCTCGCAGATCGGCAAGGTTGTGGAGCTCTGGAACGGGCCAGCGCGCCTCTCCCATGGCGGTCGTTGCGAGAAACCACCGTCGTACCCTCGGTGGTGGCTCGGATCGCCTGCGAGCGGCAGCGAACGCCTTGGTGAGGGGCGGGCAGACGGCGAGGAACGAGGCAAGCTCGTGCGGCCGGTCGCGAGGTGCTGACGGGTACTCGTAACGTGCCGCGAGGGCGAGATCCCGAACCCAGACTCTCCGTTGGCCGACCGCGAGTTGCCAGCGTCGGGTCATCTGCGGCGGGTCCCAGTCGCCGGCCAGGAAAGCGCTCGCAAGCCCTTCGGCGACGGTCAGGACGCGTCCGGACACCGTGGTGTGCAGCAGCGGGCCGCGACGGGTCCTGTGGTGCGCGCCCCGCTGTCCGTGGAGCGGACCCGACGGCGCGCGATGGATTGCCCAGGTATATGCGACGTCCCCGGGGTAGCCCCGGAGCGATCCGAACTCTCCCGAAGGCGAACCGGATGATTCTCGCGACACCGCTGCTGCACGGATCAGCAGGATACGAGGCCGCGGCTCTCTGCGCAGAGGCGGGCCCCGCCGTCGTCGCCGTGGCGGAGGTGATCGCACCTTCCGGGCAGCCGAGGTGGGCGCGGGCCGACCGACAGCCGTCCCGTTAGCGGTGCTGCTGCGCCATGCTCACGTAACGTCGCGCCGCGCCAGGGCCCTCGTCGCGAACGCCCACAACGCCGCCATGCCGCCGACGAGGAGCAGCCCACCGGTGATGACGGTGTGCCCGTTGGGTGCACCAGCGCTCGTGTGCGAGTTCTGGCCGATCCATGAGATGGCGTCGGTGACGAGCAACCACCGGGCGAAGGACGGCAGGGCCTGGACGGCCGTGTTCTCGATCAGGACCAGATACAGCACGATCCCGATCACCGCCGCCGTCGTGCTCCGTCCGATTGCTGCAGCTGAGACGCCGACGACCGACACCGCTGCGGTGAACAGGACGCAGCGCAACGTCATCGCCGCCATCGATAGGTACCAGGCTCCGTTGGGAGCACCGCCGGTTCCGTGCAGGATGGCTGAGGGGAGCAGCGCAACGATGAGCGCCAGCAGTACGACGACGGTCAAGCCTGCGGTGACGAGGGCGCTCGCACATGAGCGTGACGCCAGCACCAGGCGCCGACGGGGCTCCCAGGTGAGGAGCGTCGTCAACGCCCGACTCGTGTAGTCGGCACCGAGGGCCGAGGCGCCGAGCATGTAGCCGGCGAACGCCAATGGGACGACCGCAGCGGCCACTGCGGCACGCAGATCGCTGCGCGTGGCGAACAGGTGGTGATTGCCGGTATGAACGAACAGGATCACGCCCGCAGCCGCGACGATCAGAACCCCGAACGCTGCCATCATCCAGGTCATCTGCCGCAAGAGGATCCGCTGGACGTCCACCGCGAACAGGTCGGTCACGGCAGAGCCCCCGCGCCAGCTGGTGTGGTGAGGCCGAAGAAGAAATCCTCCAACGAAGGGGTTTCGTAGCGCAGCTCGTTCACGAAGAGGCGCTCCGCCGCGAGCAACTCGGTGACACGGGCCGCATCTGCGGGAGGACAGCTCACGCGTAGGCGGCCATCGACGATCGTCACGTTCAAGCCGGCGGCGACAAGGACGAGCCGCGCAGCCCCCACCTCCGCGACTCCGACGATCACGCCCCCGGTGCCGGCACTCGCCAGCAAGTCACCGATGGGACCCACGGCGACGCACCGCCCCGCCTCCATGACGGCAACGCTGTCGCACATCTTCTCGGCCTCGTCGAGAAGATGGCTCGACACGAGGACCGTGCGACCTTCGGCCGCCAGGGAGACGAGCAAGCGGCGAATTTCTGCGATTCCGGCTGGATCGAGGCCGTTGGCTGGCTCGTCGAGCACGACCACCTCCGGATCGCGCAGCAGGGCGGCGGCGATCCCGAGCCGCTGGCGCATGCCGAGCGAGTACGTGGCGACCGGATCGTCGGCTCGCTCAGCCAGCCCAGCGGCGCGGAGCGCCCGCTCGACGCCGTCCGCCCCGATCCGGTCCAGTCGGGCCAACAACGCGAGGTTGCGGCGCCCCGTGAGAGACGGCGTAAGACCAGGCGTCTCTATCAGGGCTCCGATCCGGTTGATGACACGATGCAAATCGCTGCTGCTGTCCGCTCCGAGCACCCGACACACGCCCGACGTCGGACGTACGAGTCCGAGCAGGCAGCGCAGCGCAGTCGTCTTGCCTGCGCCGTTTCGACCCAGCACTCCGAACACACCACCCGACGGCACCACAAGGTCGAGGCCGTCGAGGGCCAATCGACCTCCGGCTCCTCGGCCGTACCACTTCGTGAGACCGACCATCTCGACGACGGCGTTCTGCGACGGCGACGGCATGGGTCGAAGAGTAGATGCCGCGACGACACCGGCTGGTGCTGGCGGTGCGTTGTCACGAGGCGATATGGCGGAACGTCTGCCGGTAGCTGTTCGGCGACGTCCCAACGACGCGGCGGAAATGGTCGCGGAGGTTGGCGGCGTCACCGATGCCACACTGGCTGGCGACGGCGTCGACGGACAGGTCGGTCGTCTCGAGCAGACGCTGGGCGAGGAAGATCCTCTGCTGCAGCAGCCAACGGTACGGCGTCGTGCCGGCCGTCTCGCGGAACCGGCGGGCAAATGTCCGAGGGCTCATGGCAGAGCGGACGGCGAGGTCCGTCACCGTGAGCGGCTCCTGCAGCCCTTCGCGTTGTCAGCTCGGGGTGACGGGCTTGGCGCTCGCCGTCAGCCCGGTCCCGAGCTTGTTCTTTGCCCGCACCGTGAATGTCCAGGCCACCTTGGCCGCCAGCTTGGTGAAGGTGGCCTTCAGTACGGTCCCTGCCACGGACATCGACACCGACTTCTCCTTGGGTGCTGTGCCTGTGATGAGGTAGCCCGATATGGGGTCGCCGCCGTTGTCGCTCGGCGCCTTCCAGGTCACGGTCGCCGTCCGTGTTCCCGCCTTGGCGGCGACGTCGCGGGGCGCCCCCGGCGTGCTCGCCACATAGGTGAAGGTGACCGGGGCACTCGTCGGCTTGCCAACGAGCGATCCACCGACCGTGGTGACGGTGACGGCGACCTTCGAGCCGGCCGTGCCGGCCGGCGCGATCACGATGATCGGCCCGCTCGGAGAGAACTGCGGTTGCGAGAGGATCGTGACGGGTGTCGCGCCGAAGTCGACCTTCGTCACGAGGGCGTCGAGCGCACCGTTGATCGTCACGGTCTCACCGCCGTGCGCCGGACCGCTCGAGGGACCGAGCGAGTTGATCACCGGCTGGCCGGCGTACGCGAACTGGAGGCCGTCCACCGTCGGGTTCGCACTGCTGCACGCCGTCACCGTGCACAGGAGCACGTCTGTGGCGATGTTGAAGAAGTGCGGTACCTGCACGGTGAGCGACGTGGCCGTCTCGTGCGTGATGCTCGAAGTCGTGTCGGACAGGAAGTTGAGGCTTCCCTGCCCGGCGACCTCGACGCTGGTCACATCCGAGAGCCCGCTGCCTGTCACCGTGAGCGACCCTCCGGTCTGGGCGATGACGTGGGTGGAGAGTCTCTTGACAACCGGCACGCCGGCGTAGACGACGTGCGAGAGGGCGGAGAGGCCGCCGCCGGTCTGCACCGTGAGGTCAACCGAATCGGGTCCGTTGGTGGGTGCCTGTCCCGGCAGGATCATGTCGAGCTCCGTCGGCGTCACGCCGGCGATGCTGAAGTCCTCGGAGAAGTTTTCCCCGGCAGGGCCGACGTTCGTCCAGAACCAGCTGAGGAGGTTGAAGCCCGTCCCGGCGATGGCGACCTCGCTGTCTCCCTGCTCGCTCGCGAAGGCGGGACTCACCGAGCTCACCGTCGGCACCGGCGCGTAGTCGTACTCCTCCGGCGCCTGCACGACCTCGCAGTCGCAGCCGGCCGGCGGGACGAACGCTCCGCTGGCGGCGAAAGTGACCGGCCCCTGATACGCCTCGAGGATCGGTGGGCCCGAACTGGTGCCCTTGGGCGTGGTGACAGCCACCGCCACGGCGCACATGCCCTCCTCGGCAACCGTAAAGACGCAGGTGCCGTTGCTCGCCGGCACCTCGACCTCGAGCTCGTTGTCGCTGTTGGACGGGCTCGCGATGATCGTCGCCGTGGCGGTGCCGAAGGTCACGGAGGTCGCACCGCTCAGTCCGGAACCGACAATCTCGACGTCGTTCGAGCCGGCCGTCGGTCCGACGGGGCCATTGACCCCGGTACTTGTTCCCACACCACCGCTGACGTAGTCGACGATCGGGCCTCCGGACGGGCTGCTCGCCGTGTAGTGGTAGACGGATGCGCCGCCGGCCGCCGGTGTGCTCGACTCGGGCGCAGCACCTGACGTCACCACCGTGATGTTGGCGCTCCCGCCGGCACACGGCGTGTTATGCCCGCCACCGCACTCGGGCGTGCCTGGCGGCGCCTCGTACGGCGGGATGTCGACGGTGATGGACGTGTTGGTCCAGTCGCTGGGCGAGGGAACCGAAGCGTCGACGTTGCCGAAGAAGACGGAGCCCTCGTTTGCGCCGAAGTTGTCGCCGGTGATCGTGAGCGTGCCACCGCCGTCGATGCTGCCGCCCGCCGACGAGAGGCTCGTCACGACCGGCCGGGCCGGCGTGGCGCTACCGCTGGCGAGGCCGCACAGCTCCGCAGCCAGACCGGTCGAGGCCGTGGCGTCGGTGATGCGAGGGGTACCGAGCCCCGAGGCGAGGTCGTAGCCCGTCCCCGCCGGCCAGTCGATCGCTCCGTTGCCGACGCTCAGGTTGTCGTTGTCGCCGACAGTGATGTCGTTGAAGGCGTCGCTGTAGCTGGCGCCGCCAAGGTCGGCGATCTGGTACAGAAGCGGGTCGACGAAACCGGCCCTGTTCGGGGGCGTCGTGGCGTCGCAACCGGTCGAGGCGGAGATCTCCGCCAGCATCGCCGCCCACATCGGTGTCGAGGACGAGGTGCCGCCGATCTGCAGCCAGCTGCCGTCGTAAAAGATGGTGATCCCGGTCTGCGGGTCGGCGAGGGCGCTCACGTCCGGCGTCTCCCGACAGGCGGTGCCAGAAGGCAGGTTGGTCGGATCGCCCTGCAGGTGGAAGAGGTCAGCCGTGCCGCTCGGGTCGTTGCTGCACGCCTCGTCGGAGGATGGCTGTGCTACGGCGACTTTGGCCTGCCACGGGGGCATCGCCCACGTCTCGGAGATGCCGCCGCCGCCGGCGCCGCCGAAGTTGCCGTTGTTCCACACGGTTTCCATCGGGGGGTTGCTGGCCTCGGTGATCGTCGTGCCGCCGACCGAAGTCACATACGGCTGGCTGGCGGGGTCGTCGAGCGAGAGGTCAGTGGCGACCGGCACGGTCGCGTGCCCGGCGCAATCGTCCGACCCGTCGTCACCGGCGGAGGAGAAGATCGTCTGCCCCTGAGCTGCTGTCTGCTGGAAGATCTCGTTCTCGACTTGCTGCACGCCGGGTGCCCCGACCTGCTCCTCGGTCTCGCAGACGCCCCAGCTCGAGGTGACTTGGCCGGCATCGTCGGCGACGGCGATGGCGTTCCAGGTGTCGAGCGGCCCGAACGGGTTGTCCATGTTCGGCCCGGAGTAGACCTTGATCGTGGCCTCGGGGGCGAAGGCGGAGACGTCGTCCACGTCGAGAGCGGCCTCACCGCCGCCCGGCCCGGCGCCGGGCCCGCCGTCCACGCTGATCACGGTGTCCTTCGGAGTGTGGCTGGCGTTGAAATAGCAGGTGTCGAACGAGACGACGTCGCTCTGCAGGAACGGCTCGAGCTCGTAGATGTCGACCGTCTGGCCGGCGGCGGTGTCACCGGCGTTGTAGAGGTTGTCGAGCCCGTAGGAGGAAGCCACCTGCTGGTCGGTGAGGGCGCCATCTGCTTCCAGCGCAGCCGCCGCCGAACAGGCAACCGGGCCGTTGGCTGTCGTCCGGGGTGCGCTCGCCGGCGTCCGCCCGACGCTGTGGCCGCGCACCCGCTCGAGACCGTTGGACCACTTGACCAGCTGATCGAGACCCACGACGGCCTGCACCGAGCTCGCGATCGACGCCGGCAGCCGGGCGGCCGTCGTGGTCGCCTGTCCGATCGAGCCGTCCGTCATCCTCACACGGACGAGTCCGGTGTGGAAGGCAGTCTCCATCTTGGCGGCCGTACCCCTGAAGCTGACGAGGAGGCCATTGGAGGAGACGGTCGTGACCGTCAGGCCCTCGACCGCCAGCTCGTGCTTGACACTCTCGATCGTCGCAGTGCTCGGGCCGAAGACTCTTCCGAACTGCCCGCGGGCGAGATAGTGGTGGTACTGGCTCGAACGGGGGTCCGCCGTGGCGTCGATGAACCTCGTCACCGCCCCCGGATTCGGCAGCCTGAGCGCGATGGTGGCGCTCTCCTCGGTGTTGGTCGCCACATATCCGAGCACGCGGGCGCCGAGCGGCAGGCGCGGAGCCGCGCTCACGGCGACAAGGCGCGAGGCGGACGCTCCCGTCGAAAGGAGCTGGGCAGCGGCCGCCGTTCCGGCGACGGCGATCGCTCCTGCCATGCTGGCCAACAGAGATGCCGCCACGATGGGGCGGACGATCGAACGCCTCGTCCGGCGGGTCAAACACCCTTGCAGATGGAACGCCCCGGAGCCGAAGCCGGCCCCCTCCCCGTGTTCGATCACGCGACCCCTCCAGTCTTCAGGTGACAAAGGCACGCTAGTGCGGCCCGCGCCGTCGTGTCGGCGCTGCAGTGACGAAACCGGCGCGGCCCCTGTGTCGCCGCCGGGTACCGGGGTACTCGCCCGATTCGGTGAAGCTTCCGGTGTTGCGCGGCACCCGGACTCCACTCACTGACAGGGCGGGCTACTCTGCGCCACCTATGGACGATGCGCTCTCACTCCCGCATCTGCCGGCCGCACCTGTCTCCTCCATCGAAGAAGCCGTCGCACTCATGACCTCCATCTCGGAGGCGCTCCCCACGACCGACGGCTTGGCTTGCTTCAACCGGATGTACCTGATCGTCACGCAGCAGATGCTGTCGGAAGTCTCCACCGCCAGCTTCTTCGGCGATCCGGCGTTCATGACCCACCTCGACGTCGTCTTCGTCAATCTCTACCTCGAGGCGATCAACGGGTTTCAGTCAGAACCCCCCACAGCGCCCCGCTGTTGGAGTGACCTGCTCGCCAATCGCTCCGACACCCATATCGCTCCCCTGCAGTTCGCCCTTGCCGGGATGAGTGCCCACATCAACCACGACCTTCCTATCGCAGTTGTGAAAACGTGCGAAGACCTCGACACAGCGCCAGATCAGGGCACCCATGCGGCGGACTTCGACAAGGTGAACAAGGTCCTCGGGGCCTTGGACCAACAGATCCGTGAGTCGTTCGAGACGGGTGTCATCCTCGATCTCGACCGCGCCGCCGCCGGGTTGGAGAACCTGGTCGGCAACTTCGCCATCGAGGCGGCTCGCGAGGCGGCGTGGGTCAGCGCCGCGGCGTTGTGGCGCCTCCGCCACGACGCCTGGCTGTCGCGGGAGTACACGGACGGCCTCGACCTCGCTGCCGCCCTCGCCGGCCGTTCCCTCATGGTGCCGCTGCTCTAGAACCGCCGAGGTGAGGGCTCGCTCCTCAAACCCCGTTGGTGTCGACGATGAGCAGGCTGCAAGGACAGTGATGAGCGACCTTGTTCGGGATACTCCCGAGGACCCGCGACATGCCCGCCATGCCGCGGTTGCCGAGCACGATGAGGTCGGCGTCGACGCCTTCGGCGACACTGATCACGCCGTCAGCCGGGTCGCCCTGCGGGTTGTGCACCTCAGTCGATACGCCCTCGCTCGTCGCATCAGCGACGATGGACTGGCAGGTGCGATCCACCTCGGCACGTTTCGCGTCCACGCCCGCTTGGCCTGACACCGTGTCGGAGAACCCTGCCGACACGGCAGAGTGAACAGCGTGCACGACGTGGAGCCTTGCGCCGGTCACCTTCGCAAGAGCGATGGCTTGCCGAACGGCCACGCCGGCGCGCTCGGAACCGTCGGTACCAACGACGATTGACTTGTAGATGGTGTCAGGCATCGAAACCCCCTTCCGAACAGGCCAGCTTGTTCGCCGGAATCTAGTTGCGGCTTGCTTCGGTCGCAACGGACAGACGCGAGACAGGATGCCCTCAGGCCGACCGCATCGCCCCTTCGGGCTCGGATCCCGGCATGTCCAGGTACTCGAGCTTGACGACCTTCGTCGCTCTGATCGGGTAGGTGTCGGGATAGTCGACCACCCGAACGCGACCGGTGGGTCGGTAACGACCGTCGTCGATCACCTGACGGGGAACATACGGATCGCTGCCCATGCTCCGGAACAGCCGCGTCGTGGGCTCCCAGATCGTCACCTGCTCGTGCCAGCGCAAGAGGTCAAGCTTCCGGAGGAGGACCATCAGGGTGACGAGCGTGCCGGCCAGCGTGCCGGCGACCAGGGCACCGAGCACGGTTCCGCCCGGGAGCACGGAAATGAGCCCGAGGAGCACGAGGAGCAGGAGGAACAACCCGGTCCACTCGCCAGGTTCGTCGACACCGTCACGACCCAACCGGACAGGTTGGGCGAGTCGGCGAGGATCTTCCAGCGCACGAGCGCGCGAGCGAGGACCTCGGCGGCGACGTTCTCGGCCTCCTGACGGTCACCCAGGATCCGCCATGCCGGCCGCATGGCGAGGGCGAACAACTCGTCGAAGCGACGCTCGAAGCTTTCCGACACGCCCGCGGCGTCCACAGTCCTTCTAACGCGCGACGACCCTCTTTGGATGACAGCCTACGAGCAATCCCTTCTCCAGTTCGGGGCGCCCGGGCTGCTTCGGCTGCCTCGCCGCTCGAGACGCCCGACCGTCAGCCGCCGTTGGCCGCCACGTTCTCGTAGGAGACCGTGACGGTGGCTGGACGGGCGTGATGGCTGCCCCGGACTGGAAAGAAGATGACGACGCCGGTGCCATCGCGCGGGACGGGGATGTTCGTCGGGAAGGGCTGTGGATGGTTGTACCTGGTGAATCGAACCGTCTCGGCGGCCGAGGCAGCCGGGCCGACGTTGGCGACGATGGCCCGCCCGCGCGAGCCGGTATATCCGAAGTTGCTCGCGACGACGAGCGGCGAGGTCACCGAAAGCGTCTGGCCCGACAGGGCGCGTCCGTTCGTCCCGGAGATCGGGCAGGCGACCTTCACCGTGGCGTTCTCGATCATCCCGTTGACGACGCCTGCGAAGAACTGGTGAGGCCGGATCTTGGTGGGGCCGACGGTGCGCGCCAGAGCGACCGACTCGGAGGACACGCTCACGGCGGCGATCGTGAGTGCCAGAACAACGAGACACCCGAGCCGGGAAAGGTTTCGGATCATGCTTCCTCCTTGCTTGCCAGCCGCAGAGACGACTGCTGCTTTCACCTCTGTTAACGCGCCAGCAACGCCAAAGGCGACACGAGCCGCCAAAGCCGAGACGCCTCGTCGGCGCCCGCACGTGCGCCGACGAGCCAGCGGTGGACTTGTTGCGTCCCGTTTGCCAAACGTTCACGACTCGTTCACCCACGGGTTCGGCTTCCGTTCACCATTGCTCGCTACTCTCCCGACTCTACGGCCGACCACGAGGGCCGGCTGGGCGACCTCGGGAGCGCGTGACATGGCGAGACGATGGAGGACGAAGGCTCTCGGGGCGCTGGCACTGCTGCCTGCGGTGGCCTTGGGGGCGGGCGTCGGAGACGCCGACGCCGCAGCGCCCGGACACCTGCCCGCATCTCACACCACGTTCACGGCCCGGGTCTTCGCCTCGGGCGCGCATCTCGTCCACGACACGCCACAGGGCAAAGAGGCCATCTCGCAGCCGGATGACATCACCGCCCTCGGTCGTGACATCTTCGTCGGTTTTCAAAACGGCGTCGGTCCGCAGGGCCAGGCGAGCACGTCCGGCAACCGCGACAGCACCGTCGTCGAGTTCAATCTCGCCGGGAAGGAAGTCCACCAGTGGGACGTCGTCGGCAAGTGTGACGGCTTGACAGCAGATCCGGTCACCGGCCTCCTCATCGCCACCGTCAACGAGGACGCCCACTCCAGCGTCTATCTCATCGATCCCATCGCCGGCAGGCCCATCCACTACCGCTATGACGAGGCGTTGCCGAGCGACGGCGGCACCGATGCGATCTCGGTCTACGGCGACATGATCCTCATCAGCGCCTCCGCCCCTGGTACGACCGGGGCTGCGGCTCCCCAGCCGACATACCCGGCCGTCTACCGGGTGACTTTTGATGCCAAGACTCGTGTTGCCACCGTCCGGGCGCTCTTCTTCGACGAGGCGTCGGCGAAGGTGGCCAACACGAACAGCCCGGATCGCGGCGAGGACGTGCAGCTCGCACTCACGGACCCGGACTCCAACGAGGTCGTGCCCGACTTCGCTCGCCGATTCGCAGGTGACTTCATGCTCACGAGTCAGGGCGACAAGGAGCAGATATTCGTTCAGCATGCCGGCGGGGCTCACCAAAGCCTTGCCGTGCTGACGCTCTCCGACTCGGTGGACGACACGGCTTGGGCTTCAGATCATGGCGGCGCCATCTACACGACCGACAACGCCGGCAACACGATCGACAAGATCTCCGGACCGTTCAGCCGTGGCGACGTCTTCGTGGCCGACACGCCCTGCGATGCCAACGATGCACCGAGCACCTGTCCCGGACCGGGTTTCCCGGCCAACTTCCTCGGTCAGCTGAATCCCAACACCGGTGCGATCACCGCCGTCCACGTCAAGGGAGCGGCCATCGCACCACAGGGGATGTTGTTCCTGCCCTGAGCCCTGCTTGCCGCCCACCTGCTGCCCGGCTCCTGTGCTGCCGCTCGGCCGGGTCGTCGCCGCCTTCAAGCCACATTCTCGCTGTGGTTTCGATAGTTATACGAACCAAAGCCACAGCCTTCTTCGGCGGCGAGCGGTCCGTCACGGCCCTCGGCGCCGTGACAGCAGGCAATAGAGCGCCCGCGGGTCGCCCTCCTCGTCGCGGAGGACCTCGAGGTCCCGGTAGCCGTTCTCGACCAAGACCGGCCTGAGGACGTCCGCTTCATCGCCTCCGATCTCGAGCAGGAGCGAGCCGCCAGAGCGGAGCAGTCGCACCGCCTCGAGAGCGGCCTTGAGGAGGAACGCCGTTCCGTCTGCGCCCCCGTCGAGTGCACGGCGAGGCTCGTAGGCCGTGACGTCGCGGGGCAGCAAGCGAAGCTCGCCGGTCGGGACGTAGGGCACGACGGCCGTCACGACGTCGACCTGCCCGCCGACCTCCGCGGGCAAGGTTGCCCCCATGTCTCCTTCAAAGACCTCGACGCCGTTGCAGCTGGCACACGCCACCGCCACCGGATCGATGTCGGTGGCGACGACACGCGCCGAGGGGCGCCGCCTCATGAGCACGACGGCGATCGCCCCCGATCCGGTGCAGAGGTCGACGGCGAGACCGCCCTCGGGCAACCGGCGAGCTGCTTCGAGTGCCAGCGGCTCACTCTGCCAACGCGGCACGTAGACACCCGGGTGAACCAACACCGTCTCACCACAGAAGCGAACCGATCCGACGAGCCAGGCGAACGGCTCCCCGGCGCAGCGCCGCTCGAGAAGAAGGCGCAGCCGCTCGAGGTCGCCAGCGGCCAGCTCGACGAGCTCGGTGGCCTCCTCCTCGGCGGCGACACAGCCTGCTGCTCGAAGCGCCGCCGTTGCGGCGGCGAGCTCCCTTTCTCTGCCCACTGGCACACTTCCTACCTCGCAGGTGGGGGCTCCGTCACGAAGAGTCCCGGCGAGCCGGGCGGCCGGCTCCCCGCATTGTCGTTCCGGGCGGCACCGCGGTCAGGGGTACGGGAGCGAGGTGCAGCGTCAGCTCGCCGAGTACTTGTTCTCCACGAGGCTCATCGAGCGCCTGGAGGCAGCGACGGAGGTCGAGAACGTCGCCGAGCAGCACGCACTCGAGACGGCCGGCTTCTCTCGGGAGGGGATCCTTCGCCATACTCAATTCCGGGCGGGCCAATGGCGCGACACCGTCCTCTACAGCCGTCTTCGCTCCGACTGGCTCCCTTCGTTGCCAAGATCACCGCTTTGCCCGGTCACCGTTGCGCCGAGCGATGGAGACGAGCCGAGGCGAGCAGACGTCCCTTGTCGAGGAGCCAGAGGTCGACACCCGCAGGAGAGGCATGCCGGATGACCTCGGGGGCATCGGTCGCCACGATGGCCTCGTTGTATTCCAACTCGGCGGCCGTGGGCAGCCAGTCGAGCCGGGCGATCTCCTCCTCGACCGCCTCCCAATGGGCGGCATTGTTCACGTGGTCCCAGACATCGATGTCGCTCGCTCGTATCGGCCAGGGCCGCCGGGGCGTCTCCTCATCATCTGGCGGGGTCGGCAGCGAGAGTCGGACAGACGCCTTTCGCCCGTCGGCCGAAGGCCCGTAGATCTGGTTGAAGACCTCATCGAGCCGTGCCGGACGACCGGTCGCGACATCGACCGCAACCCAGATCGCCCTCGCCTGCAGGAGCCCGCCACGATCACCGCGGATCGTCGTCGTGCGTTCCGCCCACCGCGCCGCCGTGGCGGAACAGAACGTGTGCAGCTCGACGCGCTCGGTTCGGGTGGGGAACTGCGCGACGGAGATGGCGCATCGGCGCAACAGCCATCCCGTTGCCGCCGGCCAGTGAGCATCCTCGGCATCGTCTTCGGCGACATCTTGCAGGAAGCGGGCCATGGCGTCGAAGCGGAGCCGCCCTGCTGGGCTGCTGTCGCCTAGGCGCACCCGGCGCTCGCTCGTGTAGACCCGGCCCCTCGTCGGCAGCGGGGCGAAGTCGTCCGGCATCGTGGTGGCGTTCATGGGGCGTCGAGCATGGCCCGGGTGTTCCGCTCCTGTTCAGGCCGGATCGTCGGCGTCGGTAGCCCGAGTCTACGGCGGACGTCCTGCAGCCCCTCGGCAGATGGCGCCGGATCCGGCCGGGCAACGAGTTCGGCGTGGGGACCTCCTGACGCCCTGACCGTCAGCGCCCGGGCGAGCCCTCATCGCTCACTCGAGCGCCGGCAGCGCTCCCCCTTGCTCAACCGGGGGCGCTTCCTCCTCGGCTCCGGCGAGGACGTTCTCGGGCTGGCGCGTCCCCGGGATGAAGATCACGAGGGCGCAAGCGGCCGAGAGGCAGCCGCTCAGCAGCACCGCCGTTCGGACGCCGAGAGCGGTGGCTGCGATACCCCCCGCGAGCGTGCCGAGCGGCGTGAGGACGAAGGCGATGAAGAAGGCGACCGAGAAGACACGGCCCCGCAGCTCAGCTGGAATGAGCGCCTGCATCATGGCGATGTAGAGGACGTCTCCGTAGACGATGAGGCCGACCTCAACGGCGCTGAGGGCACCGACGACGAGGGCGTCCGGAGCCACAGCCATCACGGCGATGGCGACGCCGGCAAGTCCGTAGGCGATCCACATGACGACGATGCGATGGCGGGGAGCGCCGAGCCGAGCCACGACGAGCGAGGCGACGACTCCGGCGGCGCCGCCCGCCGCGAAGACGAGCCCGAGGGCCAGTGGGCTGGCGTGCAGCACGCTGCGCACGAGCAGGGACAGCAGCACGGCCAGAGGGGCGATGCCGAAGAAGTTGGCGAAGCCCGCAGCGACGAGCGTGATGACGAGCCAGCGCTGGGAGCGCACGTAACGCAGGCCCTCACGCGCCTCGGCGATCATGGACTTGCCCGTCGGTGCCGGCCGAGGCCGTGCCGTCATGAGGACGAGGCAGGCGGCCGAGACGCCAAAGCTCACGGCGTCGGCCGTGAAGGAGCCGGCCACGCCGATGAAGCCGACGATGGCACCGCCCGTGGCCGGCCCAATGAGGCTCGATGCGAGGTTGGAGGACGTCGAGCTGAGCGCATTCGCCTGCACGAGAAGCTCGGCGGGCATGAGCTCGGGCACCATCGAGGTCGAGGCCGGCCCGAAGAAGGCGTCCGCCGTCCCGAAGACGATCGACATGACGACGAGTTCGGCAAGGTCGGCAGAGTGGCGGGCCACGAGAACGGCGAAAGCGCCAACGGCGGCGCCTCGTGCCACGTCGGACACGAGCATGGCGAGGCGCTTCGGCACCCGATCGACGACGACGCCGCCGACGATGGAGAGGACGACCGACGGCACGGCCCTGCCGACCACGACGTAGGCGAGCCCGATCGGATGATGGTCGACCCGGAGGGTCTCGATGACGAGGGCGACCGAGAAGATGCCATCCCCGAATGCGGATACGGCTTGTCCCGACCAGAGAAGTGCGAAGTCCCGATGACGAAGCGCCGCGAACATGCCGCGGCGACCGGCGTCGCTCACTTTGGCACCTTAGTGCCTCATGGTGAGCCGCCCTCGTTGCAGTCGCACCTGCCGCTCAACGACCGCTTTGCCCGCTCTGTCGCCGAGATCGCTTCCCGGCTTCGAGACCGCCTCGCAGAAGCTCAGTCGGCCTCGCTGATGGCGACCGACTCGATCGTCACTTGCTCGCGAGGAGCCCCCGATGGCGAGCCGATCTTGTCGATGGCGGCGAGCACGTCGCGGCCCGTCACCTGCTGGCCGAAGTAGGAGTAGAGGGGCGGAAGGCGCACGCCGTCCGGCCCGGAGATGACGAAGAACTGGCTGCCGTTCGTGTCCGGGCCGGCGTTCGCCATGGCGAGAGAGCCGATCTGGTACTTGCCCGCCGGCGGCAGCTCGTCCTCGAAGCGGTAGCCCGGGCCACCGGCACCGGTTCCCTCCGGATCCCCTCCCTGGATGACGAAGCCCGGGATCACCCGGTGGAACACGATCCCGTCGAAGTAGTGGTAACGGGCCAGGAAGACGAAGTTGTTGACGGTGCGGGGCGCCGCCAGGGCATCGAGGGCGAACACCATGGTCCCCTTCGACGTCACCATCTCGGCGCTGTAGCGCTTGGAGAGGTCGATGCCCATGGGTGGCTGGCCGCCGAACTGGCGTGTCTTCGGGGCGGAACCGTCCGCCGGGGGGAATTCGGTCGGCACGTTGACCTCCTAGGCCTTTACCTCTTTGAGCGTGACCTTCAATAGGTATACCTTCACCCTCGGCGTGCCCGTCTCGCCGCTGCTGGGGATGCCGTAGGTCCCGATCTTCTCGACGACCGCCATGCCGGAAGTGACCTCACCAAACAGCGTGTAGCTAGGGCTGAGCTGCGAGGCGCCACCGGGCAGGATGACGAAGAACTGACTGCCATCGGTCGTGGGGCCGCCGCTGTTGGCAAGGACGACATCTCCGGTCGCGTAGCAGTCCGACTTCGCCGTGCACGACTTCGGCGGTTCGTTGCCGGTGAAGCTGTAGCCAGGGAACGGCTTCGTCTGGCTCGACCCGGTCGGGATTCCCGTACCCGTACCAGCCGGATCTCCCCCTTGGATGACAAAACCGGTGATGATCCGGTGGAAGAAGGTCCCGTTGAAGTAGTTCCACTGGGCGAGGAACACGAAGTTGTTGACCGCCAAGTAGGACTGGGACGCCTCCATCTTGACGGCGAAGCTCCCGACCGAGGTCTCGAAGGTGGCGTCCCACACCGAGGCCTTGCCGATGCAGTCGGGCGGCGCCTTCGTGAACAAGACGATGCGCTTCGTCGTCCCCTTCGGGGCACAGACGGGAGCCACCGCAGTCGTCGTCAGCGGGGTGGTCGAGGGGACCGGGAACGTCGAGGTCGTGGTGGTGCTCGTGCTGCTCGTGGTCGTCGTGGTCGTGGCTGCCTTCTTGGAACCACCGTTGACCTGGATCAACACGATGATGAGGACGATCCCGGCGGCGACGAGGCCGAAGATCACGCCGCGGCGCATGGTGGAGCGGCGCTTGCGCTGTTTTTGGATGATGGCTTGCTTCTCGGCACGCAGGGCGCGCTGACGGGCTCGCTTCTCGCTCGGCACGGCCGCAGAGGCTATCGGGAGTTGGGCGGTGGGGGGTAAGCGGGCCGGTCGGAGCATCGCGGCGCTGTCCGCTGCCCGCCGCACGGGGCGGCGGCTGCGGCCAACTAGCTTGTCGGGCGTGGCCCTCGTCGTGCAGAAATTCGGCGGCACCTCCGTCGCCGACGCCGACCGGATCAAGGCTGTGGCGGACCACATCGCCCGCACGAAGCGCTCCGGGGACAACGTCATCGTCGTCGTGAGCGCCATGGGGAAGACGACCGACGATCTGCTGCACCTCGCCAACCAGGTCTCCAAGGTCATCCCGGGCCGCGAGATGGACATGCTGTGGACTGCCGGGGAGCGCATCTCGATGGCGCTCGTGTGCATGGCCCTTGCCGAGCGAGGTGTGGCCGCCGCCTCCTTCACGGGTAGC
>Ga0181526_10001464_pt1 | contig 22255 bp, 22 predicted proteins | sample PEATcosm2014_Bin_35_FD_119750 | JGI IMG/M metagenome (GOLD analysis project Ga0181526, IMG submission 119750) | Peatland microbial communities from MTU Mesocosm Facility, Houghton, MI, USA - PEATcosm2014_Bin06_30_metaG | ecosystem: Environmental > Terrestrial > Soil > Wetlands > Peat | place...
AAGTTCCGCGAGATGGTCGCCGCCCAGGGCGGCGACCCGGGCGTCGTGGACGAGCCCTCGCGCCTGCCGAGGGCCGGGCTGGTGCGGCCGCTGGCGAGCAAAAGGGACGGCTTCGTGCGCGACGTCGACGCCCTGGGCGTCGCGCTTGCCGCCCTCCGGCTCGGCGCCGGCCGCTCGAGGGCCGAGGGCACGATCGACCCGGCGGTCGGGGTGAGCGGCCTCGTGAAGTCGGGAGAGCCCGTCAGGGCGGGCGGTGCGCTCTGCGTCATCCATGCGAACAGCGAGGCGACGCTCAGGGAGGCGGCCGCGATCCTCGAGAGCGCCATAGTCGTCGGCGACGCGGCGCCGGCCGCCGCGCCGGTTGTCGGCGAGGCGATAGGATAGCGCCCGGCCCCGCGGGCTATTTCTCCAGGCTGGCGAGCTCGCCGGCCGCCTTCTCCCACGCCGCGTTCGCGGCGCCCAGAAGGTCGACCACCGCGCTGAGCTCGCGGTTGAGGTGCTGGGCCTTGCCGGGCTCGGTGTATGTCTCCGGCGCCTCGAGCGCGGCGGCGAGCTCGTTCTGCTTGGCCTCGAGCCTGGAGACCTCCTCCTCGTGGCGGCCAACCTCGGCGCGGAGCCTCCTGAGCTCGGACGCGCTCGGCCGCTTGGCGGGCGCGCCGTTCGGCTTCAGCGCGGATGCGGCCCTGGGGGCGTCGCCGGCCTGCGGCGGCCGCGCCTCCGTGAAGCCGGCCGTGAGGGCCGCCCGCTCGCTCTTCGCCCGGGACTTCTCGAGGTAGTAGTCGTAGTTTCCCGCGTAGGGCGTGAGGCGGCCGGAATGCACGTGGAGCACCGTCTTGGCGAGGGCGCGGATGAAGTACACGTCGTGGCTTATGAAGATGAACGTCCCGTCGTATTCCTGGAGGGCCCCGACCAGGGCGTCTATCGAGGCGATGTCGAGGTGGGTCGTCGGCTCGTCCATGAGGAGGAGGTTGGGCGGCTTGACGAGCAGGCGCGCGAGCGCGAGGCGGGACTTCTCGCCCCCGGAGAGGACGGAGACCTTCTTGTGGACGTCGTCCTTTCGGAAGAGGAAAGCCCCGAGGATCGCTCGTGCCTGCTGCTCGGTCAGCTGGTTCTCGCTCGTGCGCAGCTCCATCACGTTCTCGAAGACCGTCGCCCCGGCGCGGAGGTTGTCGAGGCGGTTCTGGGCGAAGTAGCCCGTGACGACGTTGCTGCCGAGCTCGAGCGTCCCGCCCTGGATGGGGACGACGCCCGCGAGGATCTTCAGCAGCGTGGACTTTCCGGCCCCGTTGGGCCCGACCAGCACGGTGCGCTGCCCGCGCTCGGCGATGAGGTTGAGGTCCCTGTAGACCACGTGGTCGCCGTAGGCCTGCTGCACCCCCTTGAGCTCGACGACCTTCAGCCCCGAGCGCGGGGGCTTAGGGAACTTGAAGTGGATGCGCTTGAGCTCGTCCTGGGGCTCCTCGACGGCGACGGCCTCGAGGCGGGCGATCTGCTTCTCCTTGGACTTTGCGCGCGACGCCAGCGACGCCTTCGCCCCGAATCGGTCGACGAACCTCTGGAGGTGGGCGATCTCCCTCTGCTGGCTCTTGTAGGCCGCCGCCTGCTGCTCCTTGCGCGCCTCCTTCTCGACCATGTAGTCGTCGTAGTTGCCGGTGTAGCGGTTGAGGGCGCCGGCCCGCAGCTCCAGGATCCCGGTGCACAGCGTGTTCAGGAAGGCCCGGTCGTGCGAGATGACGACGAGGCCCCCCGGGTAGCGCGTGAGGTAGTCCTGGAACCAGAGGAGCGCCTCGAGGTCGAGGTGGTTCGTCGGCTCGTCGAGGAGGAGGAGCGACGGCTCGGCGACCAGGAGGCGCGCGAGGTGCGCGCGCATGACCCATCCGCCCGAGAACGTCTTCGCCCGCTTCCCGGAGTCGCCCTCCCGGAACCCGAGGCCCGCGAGGATCTTCTTCGCGCGGGGCTCGAGCGTCCAGTCGATGTCATGGTCGTCGTCGTTCTCGGGGAAGAGCTTCTTCCCGCTCGTCGCGATCTCGATGATGGTCTCGTCGGCGACCGGCGCGCTCTCCTGCGGCAGGAAGCCGAAGTCCGCGCCGCGCTCCCACTCGATCGTGCCGCTGTCGGGCGCCTCCTCGCCGAGGATGAGGTTGAACAGCGTCGTCTTTCCGGCGCCGTTCGGGCCGACGAGGCCGTAGCGGTCGCTGCGCGCGATGAAGAGGGACACGTCCGCGAAAAGCGTGCGCGTTCCATAGGTCTTCGAGACATCGGCGATCGTGAGCATGAAACCCTGCATCAAACACCCACAACGCGGGCCGCGTCAATCACGCCGATTTTTTGTAGCAAGTCCGTTCGCGCGCGTTTACATATTCATGGCGTAAACGCCAAAGATGAGCGCCAAACCCAGAAAAAAATCCCCGGAGGCCCTCAACGCGGCGCTCGCGCGGGCGAAGGGCCCGGTCTCGAGGTTCCTTGCGCGCCACTACAGGCATTTCAACGCGGCGGCGCTCCTGGACGCGGCGAAGGCCTATGACGCCCACCTGAAGTCGGGCGGAAAGATGCTCGTGACGCTCGCGGGCGCGATGTCCACGGCGGAGCTCGGCATCTCGCTCGCCGAGATGATCCGGCGCGGGAAGGTCCACGCCGTCGTGTGCACGGGCGCGAACCTCGAGGAGGACGTCTTCAACCTGGTGGCCCACGACTATTACGAGCGCGTCCCCGACTACCGGCAGCTGACGGCCGCCGACGAGCAGGCGCTCCTCGGCCGGCACATGAACCGGGTGACAGACACCTGCATCCCGGAGAAGGAGGCCATGAGGCGGATCGAGGAGATCGTCCTCGACGAATGGGTGGCCGCCGACCGCGCGGGCAGGAGCTTCTTCCCCCACGAGTACCTGTACAAGGTCCTGCGCAGCGGCAGGCTGAAGAAGTTCATCCAGATCGACCCGAGGAATTCCTGGCTGCTGGCGGCCGCCGAGAAGAACCTGCCGATCGTCGTCCCGGGCTGGGAGGACTCGACACTGGGAAACATGTTCGCGGCCCATGTCATCACCGGCGTCGTCAGGAACGTGCACACGGTGCGCTCGGGCGTCGAGTACATGACGGAGCTCGCCCGGTGGTACACGGGGGCGGCAAGGCACCTGAGGACCGGCCACGGGTCGATTGGGTTCTTCCAGGTCGGCGGCGGGATCGCGGGCGACTTCCCGATCTGCGTGGTCCCGATGCTCCACCAGGACCTGAAGAGGCCGGGCATCCCGCTCTGGGGGTACTTCTGCCAGATCAGCGACTCGACGACGAGCTATGGCAGCTATTCGGGCGCCGTCCCGAACGAGAAGATAACCTGGGGCAAGCTCGGGGCCTCGACGCCGAACTTCATCATCGAGTCGGACGCCACGATCGTCGCCCCGCTGATCTTCGCCTGGGTGCTCGGGGAGTGAGCATGCCCAACCGGCTCGCGTCAGCGACGTCGCCCTATCTCCTGCAGCACGCGGAAAACCCCGTGGACTGGCGTCCCTGGGGCGCCGAGGCCTTCGCGGCCGCGCGCGAGCTGGACCGCCCGATCTTCCTGTCGATCGGGTACTCGACGTGCCACTGGTGCCACGTGATGGCCCACGAGTCGTTCGAGAGCGAGGCGGTCGCCGCCGTCCTCAACGCGAGCTTCGTGCCCATCAAGCTCGACCGCGAGGAGCGGCCCGACGTCGACCGGGTCTACATGGCCTACCTCCAGGCGCTCACGGGGCAGGGGGGGTGGCCGCTGAGCGCCTGGCTGACGCCCGACCTGAAGCCCTTCTATGCGGGCACCTACTTCCCGCCCGAGGACCGCCAGGGCCGGGCCGGGTTCACCACCGTGCTCAGGGCGATCGCGCGGGGCTGGAGGGAGGACAGGGCGAAGCTGGTCGAGGAGGCCGAGCGCGTGGTGCAGTCGCTCCGGGAAAACGCGGCGGAGGAGGCCTCGCCCGCGGGGGGGATCGACGCAACCCTCGCCCAGGCGGCCGGCGCGGCGTTCGAGAAGGCCTACCGGTACTACGCCGAGTCGTTCGACCAGAGGAACGGCGGGTTCGGCGGGGCGCCGAAGTTCCCGCGGCCCGCGAACCTCGCTTTCCTGCTGAGGTGCGCTGCCGTGCAGGGGGTGTCCAGCGAGGCGGGGGCCGAGGCGGCGGGGATGGTCGCGCGGACGCTGGGCGGCATGGCGCGCGGCGGCATCCACGACCATGTCGGCGGCGGGTTCCACCGCTACTCGGTGGACGGGGAGTGGTTCCTGCCCCACTTCGAGAAGATGCTCTACGACCAGGCGCAGATCGCGTCCTGCGCCCTGGACGCCTGGCGGGCGACGGGGGACGAGCGGCCCGCCTGGATAGCGCGCGCGACCCTCGACTACGTGCTGCGCGACATGACTTCGCCGGAGGGGGCGTTCTACTCGGCGGAGGACGCGGACTCGCCGAGGGGCGACGGGCCGGAATCCGTCGAGGGCGCCTTCTATGTCTGGACCTTCGAGGAGCTGGAGCGCGCCCTCGGCCCCGACACGGCCTTCCTGGCCGGCCACTTCGGGGCCACGACCGGCGGGAATGTCCCGCCCGGCCGCGATCCCCACGGCGAATTCACCGGCAGGAACATCCTGGCGCAGGTGCGTCCGCTCTCCGAGACCGCGAGGCTCGGCGGGATGGAGCCCCAGGCCGCGAGCGACCTGCTTGTGTCGTGCCTCGGCCGGCTGCTCGCCGCGCGGTCGGCCAGGCGGCGGCCGCACCTCGACGACAAGGTGGTCGCGGGCTGGAACGGGCTCATGGTCTCCGCGCTGGCGCGGGCCGCCTCGTCGCCCGCGCAGTGCCTCGGCGACCGGCGCCGGGCCTACCTCGATGCGGCGCTGCGCGCGTCGGCGTTCGCGGTGGGCGCGCTCATGGACCTTCCCGGCGGGCTTCCCCGCAGGTCGTGGCGCCGCGGGACGGGGTCGGGCCCCGGGTTCGCGGAGGACTGCGCCTTCCTCGTCCAGGGGTGGCTGGACCTCTACGAGGCCACCTTCGACACGGGATGGCTCGCGAGGGCCGAGCGGCTGCAGGGTGCGATGGACGCCGAGTTCTGGGACGCCGGGGGGGGAGGGTATTTCAACTCGTCCGCCGGTGCCGCCGACGTGGTGGTCCGGCTGAAGGAGGACTACGACGGCGCCGAGCCCGCGGCGACATCCGCCGCGGCGCTCAACCTCTTCCGGCTGTCGTCGCTGACGGGCGACATGGGGCTCAGGGAGCGCGGCCGGCGCGCGATCGCGGCATTCCGCGGAAGGTGGGAGGCGGCCCCGCACGCGATGCCCCAGCTCCTGTGCGCGTTCGAGTCGGCGCTCGAGCCCCCGCGCCACGTGGTCCTGACCGGGACCCCGGGCTCGGCGGACTTCGACGCCCTCTCGGCCGCGGCCCAGGAGGGGCTGGGCCCCCGACGCACGCTGGTGGCGCTCGACGCGCCGGGCGCGCGCGCGTGGTTCTCGGCGCGCTCCCCGTGGCTCGCGCCGCTGGGCGCGGGCGACACCCGGGCGACCGCCTACGTCTGCGAGGAGTTCGTCTGCCGGGCCCCGGCGCGCACGCCGGCCGAGCTGCGCAGGGCCCTCGGCACCGGCGGCCCTCCGGCCTGAGCGCCCGCCGGAATTCCCATTGTTTACATTCCGGGCAATCTCGCCTAACAGGGGGGCAGCCGGCCATGAAGGTTCTCGCAGTAGAAGACGACAATTCCTCGCGCATGATCCTGCGCCGCTCGCTGGAGCGGCTGGGCCACGAGGTGACCGAGGCCTGCGACGGCGAGGAGGCCTGGGCGCTGTGGTCCAGGGACAGGCCCCGGGTTGTCGTGAGCGACTGGCGGATGCCGAAGATGGACGGGCTCCAGCTGTGCAAGAGGCTTCGTTCGCAGCAGGGGCAGGACTACGTCTATTTCATCCTTTTGACGGGGGCCGGGGCGACCGGCCAGCACCGAAGGGACGCGGCCGAGGCCGGCGTGGACGACTTCCTGACAAAGCCGGTCGACATGGGCGAGCTCTGGATGCGCCTGCGGGTCGCCGAGCGGATCCTCAGCTACACCTTCCAGGTGTACCGGCTGGAGGAGATGATGCCGATGTGCTCCTACTGCAAGAAGATCAGGGACGACCACAACTACTGGCAGCAGATCGAGAGCTACATCAACGAGCGCACCGGCACCGAGATCAGCCACTCGGTGTGCCCGGACTGCTATCAGCGCGTCGTGGTCCCGGAGCTTGCGCGCCTGAAGGAGGCGGCGGCCCTGGCGCCCGTGGCCAAGAAGGTGGCGGTCGTCAAAAAGTCGCGCTGAGGTCCAGCTGGGCGCCCGGCCCGAGCGAGCGCTCGCCAAGCGCCGTGCACTCGACCTCGTCGTTCTTGTAGAGCTTGAACCTGACCGCGGCGGCCGCGTCATTCGTCTCCCAGCGCCACTTGCCGATCGAGACGAACGCGAGCGGCACCCCCTTCTCCCAGCTCAGGCCGGGACCCTCGCCCCGGATGAAGAGGCGGTTGCCGATCCCGATGTAGGCGGTGACGACGAGGCGCGTGGCTCCGTCCGCCGACACGGCGGGCTCGGAGGCCTCCGGAGCGACGGGGGAGGCCGCGGGGGCGTCCGGTGCGGGGGCCTCAAGGGCCAGGTCGGCGGGAGCCGGCGCCGCGGGGGCTGCCTTGCGGGGGCTCCGTTTGCGCGGGGCGGGCGCCTGGGGCGGCGCCTCCGGCGCCGGGGCGACAGGGGCGGCCGCGGGCGGCTCCGGCGCGACCGCGGGGGACTCAGGGGCGGCGGCGGCGGGAGCCGGCACATCGAAGGGCGAGTGCGATTGGGACGTGACGGCGGGCTTGATCTCGACCATCCGGCTGAGGAGCACCGGGGGGACCTCCGGCACGACGGCCGAGATCGGCGCGGCCGGAGCGGCGCGGGGGACCTCGGGCGGATGGGCCGCCCTCGCCTCAAGCTCCGCGACGGCCTTGGAAATCCTCTTTGCGGCGGCCTCGAGCTTGGCTACCGCCTCGCCGTCGTCCTTCCTCACGCCGGCGATGCTGGAGCGCAGCTCGGCGGTGCGCTCCTGGATCTGCTGCGCCACGCGCTCCAGCTGTCCCGCGTTTTCCTGGGCCAGCCCCGTGAGCTTCTGGAGCCCGGCGGTCGCGATCGCGATCTGCTCCGAGGAGGAGGCGACGGTGGCGGCCAGCGTCTGGAGCGCCCTCTGGCGGTTGTCCAGGGCCTCGTCCTGGCTGTGGGCGTAGTCCGCGACAAAGGGGAGCGCGACGAGGACGGCCGCGAGGGCGACGCAGACCACGATCGCGAGGAGCGGGCCCCCCGACCACGGGTGGTCCGAGCCGTCGTGGATGATCCACGCCAGCCCGAGCAGGGAGACGTATCCCAGGAAGAATATCCACTTGGGCAGCCTGGGCGTGTCGCTGGGGAGGTTCATGGGGACCGCGGCGGAAATTTTGTGCGGCCTGCGGGCGCCGATTTCAACATGGAAACGACGCCGCTGCCGGCCCCGCCGCCGAAATGCGCCGCGATCGCCGCCAGCAGCCGGTCCCATTCCGCGGGGTTGAGGTCGAGCTTCCTGCCGGGCGCGACCTGGCGGTGGTCGGTGACGCAGTCGATGTCCCAGCCGCGCCGAGACCAGCGGCGCCCGAGCCATTCCAGGGCGGAGGCGACCTGGGGGCCCGAAAGCGGGGCGGCGTAGGTGTCTCCCGCGAACGAGACCCCCAGTAGGAAGTCGTTGCACCGCTCGCGGCCGCGGAATCTCGAGGCCCCGGCGTGCCAGGCGACCTGCGCGTCGGGGACAAGCGTGCAGCGCTCCCCGCCGGGGCCGATGAGGCAGTGGTAGCTCACCCGGCTCGCCGGGTCGGACATCCGCTCGATGGTCTCGGCGAACCCGAGGCCGCTGTGGTGGAAGAGGACGCCGAGGCCCTCGTGCACCCCGGCGCCCCGGTTGGGGGAGAGGCGCTCGGATTCGGGGAATGCCATGGGTGCCGGCCTACAGGCGGGACCACGCCAGGTACGACAGGGCGGAAAGGAAGCCGATCCGTACCCCGCCCTCGCACGTCAGCACGACCAGTATCCACTTCAGGCCGCAGTTGCGCCGGATCGGGTACCCGATCACGGTGGCGGCGATGATGCAGAGGGCGAACACGCGGGCCCGCGGCTCGGCGAGGAGCGCGAGGGCCCAGGCCCCGTAGGCGATGAGGCCGGCGCTCCAGAAGAACGAGACGGCCTCGCCCGGGCCCATCTCCCGCGGATCGCCGCCCCGTGCGATCTGCTTTATCCCCACGTAGCGCTCGCACATGACGAGCTGCCACGCCTCGAGGAGGAGGAACAGCGGCGCCAGCAGGGGAAGGATGCTCACGGCGCCATGATGGGTTCCCCGCGGCCCCCGGACAATAACCTTCGCCCAGTTGCGCTTGCCCCCCCGCCGGGCGATTGTTAAGCGTATCAACACGGTGCCCATACGTACTGTCATTATCGATGACGAGGTCGTATTCCGGCAGATGCTTTCCTCAGCTCTGAGCCGGGTGCGGGGCTTGGTGGTGGCCGGGGCATTCAAGGACGGGAAATCCGGGCTCGAGTACTGCCTGAAGAACCCGCCGGGCCTGCTCATCGTCGACCTGTACCTTCCCGGGATGCACGGGCTCGAGGTCGTGCGCGAGGTGCGCGCGAAGCTCCCGGACACGAAGATCCTGGTCCTGACCGGGCATCCCGACGGCGACATGCCGGCGAGGCTCATCGCCCAGGGGGTCCACGGCTTCGTGGACAAGGCGGCCCCGATAAACTACATGCTGCAGGCCATCGAGTCGGTCATCGCGGGAGGCATGTTCTTCGCGGCCCATATCCCGCCGAAGCAGGCCGGGCCCGGGGCGGCCTCCCAGCCCAAGGTCGAGCCGTCCGTGAAGGAGGGTCCCCCGACGACGACCCTGGTCGCCGTCGAGACGCTTTCCGCGCGGGAGCTCGAGGTTGCCCGCCTCGTCGCGGAGGGGTTCTCCTCCAAGGAGATCGCCGACAGGCTGGACCTGAGCGTGCGCACGGTCGAGAAGCACCGGGCGAACATCATGGACAAGATCGGCGTCACCGAGGTGGCGAGCCTCGTGCGCTGGTGCATCCAGGCCGGCATCGTCAAGTCCTGACGACCCGGCGGCCGCCGCGGGCGGTCAGGCCCCCGCGTACAGCCTGAGTCCCGGGGCAATCCCCTCGAAGTCCGCCAGGGCCCCCGCGATGTCCTCCTCGGTGACCGTCCCGCCCGGGGTGTCGAGGCGGGACTCGAGCGCGGCCATGCGCCCGGAGAGCGTCGCGGCCCCCATGTGGAGCGCGCTGCTCTTCAGCCCGTGGGCGACCATCATCCTGTCCCGGCGGCCGCCGCTTTCCAGGCCGCGGACCGAGACGGGGAACTCCGCCAGGAAGAGCCTGACCAAATCGCGGGTCGCCTCGCCGCCGAGCACGGCCTCGAGTTCCCTGATGGAATTGTTTGGTGGCGGCGCGCTCAACACCGCTATCGCCGCGAAAACCGGCCGGGGCCGCAACCGATTAATCGCGGCCGGGGCGCCTTCGGCGGGGCCCCGGGGCGGCGTCCTCCGCAGCATGGAGCGACTCCCGCTCGTGCGGCGCCGATCCCGGCTCCGGATAGAAATGCCACCTCCCGTCCGCCTTGTGGGCGTGTATCTCGGGGAGGAAGCGGAGGTCCCACTCGGCGAGCATCTGGAAGTACTGGCTGCGCCCTAGCTTGAGGCCGCGGCAGCGGGCCTCGATTCGCTCCCACATGTCGTGGGTGAATGATATTCCCTGGGATCGTGTGGTTTGGCCCATGCGCGATCGTTGCAAATGATTGAAAGCCTGTTGACGCATTTCAGATGAAAACGGTTGATAACCGTGTACATCCGTTGTCAAGGGCGAGCGCCCCGTGGCGCCGCCGGCCCCATGTCATCTAGTGGCCGGCGTCGACGTCCAGGTCCCCGGGCTTGAGCATGTGCGCGAACGCCGCCTTGTTCGCCGCCTTCATGTAGGCCTCGCGCGCCTCAATCGTCCCGTCCTTCAGCCGGTTCATCAGGCTGGTGTCCATGAGGATCATCCCGTCCGAGCCCCCGCTCTCGATGATCTGGCGGATGTTCGCGATCTGCCCGCTGCGCACGGTGTTGGCCAGGGCCTCGTGCTGGAGCAGTATCTCGTGGACCGCCACGCGGCCCTTGGGGATCCTCTTGCAGAGAAGCTGGGCGACGATCCCGGCGAGGCAGCCCGCGAGCATCACGCGCACCTGGTTCTGGTCGTCGGCGGGGAAGGCGTTGATGATGCGGTCGACGGTCTTGGGCGCGTTGTTCGTGTGCAGGGTCCCGAAGACGAGCATGCCCATCGAGGCGCAGCCCAGGGCGAGCTTGATGGTCTCCAGCTCGCGCATCTCGCCCACGAGCAGGATGTCCGGGTCGTGGCGCATGGCGCCCTTCAGGGCGGAGGCGAAGGAGGCCGTGTGCTCGCCGACCTCGCGGTGCACGATCACGCTCTTCTTGACCGGGTGAACGAACTCGATCGGGTCCTCGATCGTGATGATGTGCCGGCAGAGGGTCGAGTTGATGTAGTCGATCATCGCCGCGAGAGTCGTCGACTTGCCGCTCCCGGTCGGCCCCGTGACGACGACAAGGCCCTCGTTCAGGTGGCAGAGCTTCTTGATGGCCTCGGGAAGCTTCAGTTCGTCGAACGAGAGGATCTTCGCCGGGATCTGGCGGAAGACCGCCGCCTGGCCCCAGTGGTTGTACAGGAAGTTGCCGCGGAAACGGGCGAACCCCTCGATCTCGTGGGCCAGGTCCAGGTCGTGGCGCTCCAGGTACTCGGCCCACCGCCTCTCGGGCACGATCTCCTTGAGCAGCCTCTCCATGTCCGCCGCGGTCAGCGGCTTGTCGCCGATCGGCGTTATGGACCCCGAGATGCGGGCCTTGGCCGGCAGGCCCACCATCAGGTGGAGGTCCGAGCCGCCCTTTTCAACCATCGAGCGCAGGAGGGTGTCGATCTCGGCCATGGCGGGGTCAGGTGATCTTCACCCGGAGCGCGCGGTTGGTGATGTTGGCCAGGGCGGTCTCCTTGGATATCTTGTTCTCCTGCCAGAGCGCGAAGCAGACATTGTCCATCAGGCACATCCCCTCGCGCACGCCCGTCTCCATCGTGTTGCGCAGGCCGGTCGTCTTGCCCTCCCGGACGAGGTTGGAGATCGCCATGTTGTTGACGAGGATCTCGCACGCCATGACGAGGCCGCCCTTGGGCGAGGGCAGCAGGCGCTGGCAGACGATCCCGCGCAGGCTCTCGGCCACGCTCGCCCGGATCTGGGTCTGCTGCGCGGAGGGAAACACGTCGAGCAGGCGGTTGAGGGTCGTCGCCGCGTCGCTCGTGTGCATGGTGCCGATCACGAGGTGGCCGGTCTCGGCGGCGCTCACGGCCATCTCGATCGTCTCCAGGTCCCGAAGCTCCCCGATCACGATGATGTCGGGGTCCTCGCGCAGGGCGCCCTTGAGCGCGGTGAAGAAGGTCTTGGTGTGCTCGCCGACCTGGCGCTGCGTCACGTTGCAGCCCTTCGTGATCTGCACGACCTCTATCGGGTCCTCGACCGTGATGATGTGGTCCTTTCGGGTCTCGTTCAGGTAACCCACCATCGACGCGAGGGTCGTCGTCTTTCCCGAACCCACCGGGCCCGTGATCAGGACGAGGCCGTTGTGGTAGCTCAGGAGCTTCTTGAGGGTTTCCAGGTGGGCCGCGAAACCGAGCTCGGGCATCGTCTTTATCTCCTTCGGCACCATCCGGTAGGAGCCCGCGGCGCCGTCCTTGTGGAACATGAGGTTCACGCGGTAGCGCTCGGTGTCGCCGATCGCCAGGGCGTAGTCGAGGTCGCGTTCGGCCATGAAGGCCTTCTTCTGCTCGGGGTTCAGGAGGACCGTGTTGAGCCGCAGCGCCTCCTCGGGGCTCAGCGCGTGCTCGCTGATGAACGAGAGCGAGCGGTCCCTGCGGACGAACGGGCGCCTCCCCGTCGTCAGGTGGAGGTCGCTCGCGCCGAATCGCACCGCCGATCCCAGGAGCTCCTTCACCCCCTTGGAGAGCGCCTGGTCGTCGAGCTTTCCGACGGTCTCGAACGGGAACATGGGGGGAGGCCCGGTCTCCACCTTCTTTACCGCGACGGGGACGAGGTCCTCGACGAAGTCGTCGGCCGCGATGAACGGGTCCGCGATCGGCGGCCCCTTCTTGCCCTGCACCGAGGCCACGCCGCAGAGCTTCTCGAGGGCCTCGACGTTCGTCACAACCTCCTCGTCGACCAGCTTCTGGGCGAAATCCAGCATCGGGGGCTGGCCCCCGAGGCTGACCCTAACCCGGACGGCCTCCGCGCGGGTGAAGAGGCCCTGGTCAATGCCAAGCCGTACGAACCAGAGGAGGTCGGGATTCATCGAGGTCGCTGGGGGAGGCCCCGATCATGCCGCCGGGGCAAACCCTGCCAAGCGAGAATCCGGTCGACCGGCGGGCCCGGCGGGGCCCGAATGGGGGATTGCAAACGCGTCGGGTTGCCCGGACCATGGTGCTTTCATCCGAATCATGCTGAGGAAGTTCATTGCCAGGCTGCGCGAATCCATAGCGCCGGCCGCCACGAAGCCCGCCCAGAGCGCCCCCCACGGCGGCACCCACGGCGGCCCCCGGCCCCATGAGGCGGCGGCCCCGCGCAGGCAGGAGCACGGCGCGGGCCGGCCGCACGGCCAGGGCCAGCGGGGGCCGGGTCGCGGCCCCGGGGGCGGCAAGGGTCCCCAGCAGGGGGGGCCGGCCCACGGCAAGCAGCAGGAGTTTAGGCCAAGGCATGAGGAGAGGCGGCCCGCGGGCCGCGGCCCCGTCAGGGGCGGGCCGGCGCGCCACGGCGACGCCCGCAGGGCGCGCCCCGCGCGCGACGACTTCGAGCACCCGGGCCACTCGCCGGCGAAGCCCGTCGCCGTGGACATCCCGAAGATGGACACACCGTTCTCGAGGCTCGGGCTCACGGACGCGCTCGCCTACGCGGTGCGCGAGAAGGGCTACACCGACCCGACGCCGATCCAGACCCAGGCGATCCCGCTCATCCTCGAGGGGCGCGACGTCATCGGCTCCGCGCAGACGGGTACGGGAAAGACGGCCGCGTTCGCGCTGCCGATCATCCAGCGCCTCGGCGGCCACGGCGCGATGCGCTGCCTGGTGCTCGAGCCCACCCGGGAGCTTGCGCTCCAGGTGGAGGAGGCCTTCCACAAGTACGCCCTGTTCACGGACCTGCGGGTGACCATCGTCTACGGCGGCGTCGGCTACGGCAAGCAGACGGACGACCTGAGGCGCGGGATGGACATCCTCGCCGCGACCCCCGGCCGGCTGCTGGACCACCTGGAGCAGGGCAACTGCTCGCTCGACAAGATCGAGATCCTCGTCCTCGACGAGGTCGACCGGATGCTCGACATGGGTTTCCTGCCCGACGTGAAGCGGATCGTGCAGAAATGCGCGAAGAACCGCCAGACCCTCTTCTTCACCGCGACACTCCCGCCCGAGATCGAGCAGCTGGCCGGCTGGGCGCTCAGCAACCCGGCCAAGGTCGAGATCGGCAGGAAGCATTCCGCGGCCGACACGGTCTCGCACGCGTTCTACCCGGTGGTCGCGCAGCAGAAGTTCGACCTGCTCCAGCTCCTCCTCGAGAAGACCGACTTCAAGAGCGTGCTCATCTTCTGCCGCACCAGGATGGGCGCCGACAGGATCGCCGGGCGCCTGGTCCAGAAGGGCCACAGCGTCGGCGTCCTGCACTCCGACCGCAGCCAGCGCGAGCGCGTCGAGGCGCTCGAGGGCTTCAAGAGCGGAAAGACCGAGGTGCTGGTCGCCACCGACATCGCGGCGCGCGGCCTGGACATCGCCGGCGTCTCCCACGTGATCAACTACGACGTCCCCGAGAACGCCGAGGACTACGTCCACCGCATCGGCCGGACCGGCAGGGCGCTCCACACGGGCGACGCGTTCACGCTCGTCACCGAGGACGACGTGAGGGACGCCCGGAGCATCGAGCGGTTCATCGGCGCCTCGGTCGAGCGCAAGAAGATCGACGGCTTTCCGTACGTCTACTCGGCGCTCTTCGACCAGAAGGTGCTGGACGAGGCGGCGCCGAAGACCTCGAGCAGCCGGCTGCACCGCGGCTCGCGCAGGTAGGGGCGCGCCCGACCCAGGGCGGTCATTCGGCGCCGTTCACGACCCTGTAGGCGGCGGCCGCGGCGACGGCCCCCGCCGCCTCTCCCGCGAGGAGCACCCAGTAGTTGCCCCAGAAGGAGAGCCCCATGAGGGTGATGCCGGTCGCCACCGCGGGGTTGAACGCGCCGCCCGACACGTTGCCGACGGCGAACGCCCCCGTCATCACGGTCATCCCGATCGCCAGGCCGTAGAAGGAGTTTCCCGACGTCCCCTTTGAGGTCGCGACGTTGAGCACGACCCAGCACAGGGCGAAGGTGAAGAGGAACTCCGCGACGAACGCGGGCTTCCAGGACGCCAGGGCGAGGGGCTGCGCGGCCCCCGGCATCTTGATCTTGTGGACGATCCATGCGGCGACGAACGCCGCGGCGACCTGGGCGATCCAGTAGGGGACGACGTCCTTCGTGTCGCACTTGCCGCGCATCCAGACGGCGAGCGTGACCGCCGGGTTGAAGTGGCCGCCGGAGACGTGCCCGCCGGCGAATATCATGACCATGAGGGACGCGCCTATCGCCAGGGGGGCGAGGGGTCCGGCGCCCGGCGCGATCACGGTGCTCCCGACCGTGAAGACGAGGAAGAAGGTGCCGATGAACTCGACAAGGTATCTTTTCATTTTTTTGGGGTTTGGCCCATCATGGGCCCGGCGGCGGATGAAACGAGGGTTTTTTGTGGTTGCAGGCCGGGCGGATTCGGGCGTCGTTGCGCGTTTCCATGAGACTCCAGATTCCCGACGGCGACTTCAGCGGCTACATCTTCGACCTGGACGGGACGCTGGTTGACACGATGCCGCTCCACTATGCGGCATGGGAGGCCGCCCTTCGCAAGGCCGGCCTGAAGGGCAGGCTTGACGAGAAGCTCTTCTACGAGCTCGGCGGGGTGCCGTCGCGCAGGGTCGCCCAGATGCTCGGGCGACGCCACGGCATGGAGCTGGACCCGGTGAGCGTGTACAAGGACAAGGAGTCCATTTACATGGCCTCGCTCAAGGACATGGCGCTGATCGGGCCCGTCGTCGAGTTCGCGCGCAAGGCCGCGAGGACGCATCCCGTCGCGGTCGCCTCCGGGGGGACGAGGGATGTCGTCGCCAACACGCTCAGGCTGACGGGGCTCGCGTCCCTCTTCCCGGTGGTCGTCACGGCAAACGACGTCGAGCACGGCAAGCCGGCCCCCGACATGTTCCTCCTTGCCGCCCGCCTCATGGGAGTCGAGCCCGGCCGATGCCTCGTGTTCGAGGACGCCCAGCCCGGCGTCCAGGCGGCCGGCGCCGCGGGGATGAAATGGGTGCTCGTCGAGAGCCGGGTGTCAGCGTAGCGCGGGCCCGTGGGGGTCCAGGACGAGGATCGTCACGGGGTCGCCGGCCTTCAGGCCCTCGGAGCCCGCCGCGTCCGCGTAGCTGCGGGAGAGGACCGTCCGGCCGTCCGCGTCGGGGAACGCGATCCATTCGCCCTCCTTCACGTCGGTGTAGGTCCTCCCGTAGAGGGTCCGGTGCGAGCCCGAGCCCAGCTTTAGCTCGAAGTAGGTCATCGGGGCGATCCCAACCGAGGCGAAGTCCGCGGCCTGGGCCTCGAGCAGCACGTTTCCGTAGACCGCGTCGACCTCGGCCACCTTCGTGTCGAAGCCGTGCCCGTCCCCATGGATGACCGCGGTCGACGGCCCGGGGTCGGCCGGGACCGTGGCGTCGTAGTAGGGCTCGTTCTCGGCGGGCTTCGGCAGGGCGTCGCGGCCCCCGTCTATCCAGGCGTTCAGGGCGCGGAACGCCGCCAGGTGCTCGGCCTGGTTGATGTTGGTGTGGCCCTCCCTCTTTATGAGGAAGAGCTCGGGCTGGACGACCGGGTCCGGCCTCGAGATGAGCGAGGTGAGGTAGCTCTTGGCGGGGGCGACCTCGCGCTCGGTCGCCACGAAGAGGAGCGGGATCCGGGGCAGCAGCGAGAGCCCCACCTTCATGTCGGTCTCCTTCGAGTACAGGGCCGCGTCGAACACGACCGCGCCCTGGTACGGACCCTTGTCGCGCTCCGCCATGATCGTGACGATCAGCCCGCCCAGGGAGTCGCCCTCGAGGATGACGCGATCGGGCTCGCCGTAGGCGTTGGCGATGTACTCCCGGAGGGCGTCCAGGTCGGAGATCGCGTCCTCCACGATGATGCCGTTGCGCCTGTAGCTCGTGGTCGCTACGATCCATCCGTCGTCGAGGATGGCCTTGATCGCGGCCCGCTCCGGGTGGAGGTCGGCTATGAGCGGCGCCGAGTCCGGCCGGTACCCGTGGGCGATGATGAGCACGTTGCGGTTCCACGTCTCCGGGGGGCTGGCGATCGCGAATTGCGCGCCCGATATCTGCCCGGTTACCACGATGACCGGGTGGGCCGGCTTGTCCCCGGCCCGGGCCGGTGACGCGGCAAGCGCCGCAATCCCGGCGGCCAGCAGGGAGGCGGCGAGGCCGGGGGGAATCAGGCGGTCCAGCATGGTGACATCCCAATGATACGCGGCGTCAAATGGCGCGCCTCCTGCGACAGCGGGAGGCGTCAAAGATGGAGACTTCGGATCCGGTGGTTGGGCACTATGTCTGATCCCGCCTGCCGTCAGCTGACCCCGCCATCCTGTTGTAAAGCCACGCAAAAATCGCGCCGCCAATCAGGCCGTCGAAAAACGCATATGCCAATCCGACAACGCTTCCGATTGCCGATATCGTATAGCCACGGTAAATCCTGCCAATAAGCGTGGCTTGTCCCGTGGGGCCATCAAATGCCATCAGCCACCAGGTGAGGAAAAACAGCCCCAAGCCCCAGACGATGGCGCAAGTCAGCGCGAATGACCTAATGTTTAGTTTCATGTTCGATCTCCGGTTGTTGTGCTTGCCTGTGGCTGGATGATGTCTGGCCCGGATTAAACCGGGCCGGGCCCCCGAAGGCGAATCCCTTTTGGCTTTTGCTGGCGTCCGGCTTCGTCTCCAATGGCCGGCCGCAAAGCCGTGAAACCCTCCGACCTGGCAAAGCCCTTCGTCCACACCTATCCCGCCTACGAGCCGGGCCGGCCGATCGACGACGTCGCCCGCGAGATGGGCCTGGATCCCGCGGGGATCATCAAGCTTGCCTCGAACGAGAACGCGTTCGGGCCGTCGCCGCGCGCGGCCCGGGCGGCGAAGCGCGCGATCGAGCAGGGGCAGCTCTATCCCGACGGGGGATGCCACGCGCTCCGCGAGAGGCTGGCCCGGGAGCACGGGCTCTCCCAGGGGCAGTTCGTGATCGGCAACGGCTCCAACGAGGTGATCGAGCTCCTCGGCCACGTGTTCCTGGGGCCGGGCGACGAGGTGGTCATGGGCCTTCCGGAATTCGTGGTCTACAGGCTGGTCGCGCTCCTCTTCGGCGCCCGGCCGGTCGAGGTGCCGCTCGTGGACTTCAGGAACGACCTGCGGGCGCTCGGCCGCGCCGTGACCGCGAGGACGAAGCTGGTCGTCGTGGCCACACCCAACAACCCGACGGGCACGGCGAACTCCGGGCCCGAGCTCCTGGAATTCATCCGGTCGCTCCCCGGGACGGCGATCTGCGTCGTGGACGAGGCGTACGGCGACTACGCGGAGGAGCCGCCCGACATTCGCCCGCTCGTCGCCGAGGGCAGGAACGTCATCGGCCTGAGGACGTTCTCGAAGATCTACGGCCTCGCTTCGCTGCGGATCGGCTACGGGTACTCGACCCCGGAGATGGCGTCGCTCCTCGACCGGGTGCGCCAGCCGTTCAACGTTAACGCCGTCGCCCAGGCGGCGGCCATCGCGGCGCTGGACGACGTGAGGTTCAGGCGCAAGTGCGCGCGGGAGAACCGGAGGGGGCTGCGCCGCCTCGAGGCGGGCTTCGCCGAGCTCGGGCTCGCGTTCGTCCCCAGCCAGGCGAACTTTGTCCTGGTGCGCGTGGGGAGCGGGATCCGCGTGTCCGGGGAGCTCCAGCGCCGCGGGGTGATTGTCAGGCCCGTGGACTCGTACGGCCTGCCCGAGTATGTCCGCGTGACCGTCGGGACGGCCGAACAGAACGAGAGGCTCCTGAGGGAGCTTGCCGCGGTGCTGCGGTGACGCGCGCCGAGGACGCCCGCGAGAGCCGGTCCGCGAGGGCCTCGGCGAGTCCCTCGCCAGCGGGGCGCTCGGCGTGGATCCGCCGGAATCCCCCCTCGTCCAGGCTGCGGAGCATGGCGAACAGCCGCCGGGCCGCGCGCCGCAGGTCCCCCGTCGCGTCGAGCCAGAACAGGTTCGCGGCTGGGCTGGCCGCAGCGCCGCGGGGCCTTGAAACAAAGAGCCACGCGTCGGCCGGATTTCCCCTCGCGGCCATCCCGGGCGTCAGCCTCGCATGGAGGGTGAGGGGCGTTCGCGGGCTGTAGTGGCGCCTCATCAGGCCCGGCGCAACCTGCCCGCGGCCCCTGAGCGCCGGCCGGCGGGACACGGCGACCGGCATCCCGAGCGCGCGTGCGAGCTGCCCGCGGGTGACGGCGCCGGGCCGCAGAAGCGCGGGGCGGCCGGGAACGCGAAGGTCGATGATCGTGGATTCCAGGCCGATCCTGGAGGGGCCGCCGTCGAGGATGTGGCGCACCCTCGAGCCCAGGCCCATCCTGACGTGGGCCGCGGTGGTCGGGCTGACGTAGCCGAACGGATTGGCGCTCGGCGCGGCGAGGGGCACGCCGGCAAGGCGGATGAGGCGGCGAAAGAGGGGATGCGAGGGCATCCGGACGGCGACGCTAGGCAGGCCCGCCGTAGCCTCGTCCGGGACGGCGCCCGTCTTTGGAAGCACGATCGTGAGCGGCCCCGGCCAGAACCTGGCGGCGAGCCGGAGCGCGCCGGGATTGGCATGGGCGACGCGGGCGAGGTCCCGGAGGGAGGCGATGTGGACGATCAGCGGGTCGCTCGAGGGGCGACCCTTTGCCGAGAAGATCCGCAGGCAGGCCGACCGGCTGGTCGCGTCGCCCGCCAGCCCGTAGACGGTCTCGGTGGGAACCGCGACAAGCCATCCCTTGCGCAGCCGAGAGGCGAGCATCGCAAGGTTGCGCGGGCTGCCCCGGTAGATGCGGGCCCTGGATGACATCTTTTGCGGTGCCGCGAGACGGGAAAAAAAAGGCCGGAGCCTTTCGGGCTCCGGCGGCTAAGCGTCTGGCGCCCCCCCGCTCACTTCGTGAGCAGCATGTTGCGCGAGTGCTTGATCGTGCGCGTCACGGCGCGCTGGTGCTTCGCGCAGAGCCCCGTGTACTTGCGGGGCAGGATCTTGCCCGTGTCGGTTACGAAGCGCACCCAGGCCTGCGGGTCCGTGAACGGGATCTGCGCGGGAGTGGGAGTCTGCTGCTTCTGCTCGGTGGTGCTCATTTCTTGGAGGGAGGGTGGATCGTGCGGGTGGAGGGTGGGGTGTCAACCCCGCGTTGGGGCGCTGCGAATACGGGGCCCAACCCGGCTATCCGTTGGATCCAGTCGACATCCTGAGGCACGCGATGAAGGTCATCGCAAGGGATCCAACCGCCAATAAAACGATTTACACCTGACCGGAAAAAATCGACCGTATGAAGTGGCATGCTGAAATGCCGCAATAAGTCCCCGTAGCTCAACTGGATAGAGCAGCGGTTTCCTAAACCGCTTATCCCGGTTCAAGTCCGGGCGGGGGCACCATCTTGGAAATTGTCCATGGGCGGCGCCACCCGCCATGCCGGTGCGGAGCCGACCGGAAACTGGATTGACGGGAATCCCATTTGGGATTTTATGTGTCCCATATGACCAAGAAACGGAGGATGGTTCTCCGGACTCCCGCGGCCAAGAAAGGTCCGGTCAGCATGGAATATCCCGATCACGCCACACAAGGCGAGATCCTGGCCGGGTTCCGCGCGCATTCCGTGGCCGAGGTGGCCCAGAGGTTTGGAATTTCCCCGGCTGCGATGGCGGGGCGGATTGGAGTTTCCCGTTCCACATTTCACCGGAAGCAGAAGGAGGATGCCCTCTTGACCGGGCATGAGTCCGACGCTCTCGCAAGGCACGCCAGCCTTCTGACCCAGGCAATCGCCGTGTTTGACGGTGACGAGGAGGCTGCGAGGCAATGGCTGAATTGCCCGCAGATAGGTCTCGGCAATGCCGTCCCGGTGGAATGCGCCAGGACGAGTTTCGGATCCCGCGAGGTCGAGAAGCTGCTCACACGAATCGATCGCGGCGTATATGCCTGAGGCGTCGGCTTGGCGTGTGGACAACGGGAAGTGGTCGGAAGGGTCGTTCGACGGGATCGGTGCTTCCCTGGAGGGTGGCCGCTGGAATTCATCCGGCGTTCCCGTGGTCTACGCGAGCGAGCACCTGGCAATGGCCGCGCACGAGAAATTCGTCCACATGCCCCGGCCGCTGCCGCGAGGTTCGATCTACGTGAAGTTCGCCCTGCGTTTCTTCGGATTGGCTGTGACTCGGTTGGGCGCGTCCGATCTGCCCCCCGATTGGCGTGCAGAGCCCGTGCCCGCGAGCACCCAGAAGATTGGGGACGCGTGGGTCGCGGCCGCCAAGACGGCGATTCTCGCGGTTCCCAGCGCCCTCTATCCCGAGGAGACGAACTTCGTGCTCAATCCGGCCCATCCTGATTTCCGGAAGATCGAGATAACCGCGGCCGAGCCCTTCGCCTTTGACCCGAGGATGACGCGGCTGATCGAGCCCGGCGAGACTTAGGCGCTGTTTTCCGTAATTCCTTCCGATAATCGCCAGGAAGCCCCCCGCATCTTTCGGAGGCCCCGGATTCGCCGGCAACCAAGGCAATGCGCTTCAGCCGTTCCTCGAACAGTCGCCGCCCACACTTCCAGTATTCAACAGTCGAATCACGCCTGCCTGTCCCTGGGCATTCCCCTTGTTTTTCTGAACTCGAACCAAGCGGAATTATGTTGTTTTACAGAGGGCTGTTTTGTAACAGTTTGCGTAATATCGCAAACAGTATACAATGACAGCAAGAGGCCGTTTTAGGCGGGAAACATCAACTTCGTGTCCCGGTTTAAGTCGCGGGAAACTAAGGGGATCTGCCTACGAAGGGGTGCGTAGTTCCCACCCCTCGACAGTTCTTCGGCCTGGAACAGACTTTGTGGCGCAGTCGTTCTTCGGAAAATTCCGATCGGCGGAAGAGCACCGGCCGAGCGGTTCTTTCTGGAAAATCACTGGCAGTAAACCCCATCATTTTGCGCATCATTTCAAATAGGCCTTTGCCTCTCACCGCGCGGCTCGTCACCGCATGGCGCGCCGCGCTCATCGCAGGAGTCATCCTGCCCTTGGTCGCCCGCGCAAATCCCTCGGGCGGCGTCGTGACGGCGGGCTCGGCAACAATCGCGGCCTCCAATCCGGCGTCGGTCGTGGTCACCCAGCGCTCCGATCGCGCGATCATCAACTGGAGCGATTTCTCGATCGGGGCCGGGGAGCTGACGAAGTTCATCCAGCCGTCCGCGGCCTCCGCGATACTCAACCGGGTGATCGGGTCCGATCCGTCGGCGCTGCTCGGGAGCCTTGAGTCAAACGGCCAGGTCTACCTCATCAACCCCAACGGCATCGTCGTGGGGCAGGGGGCGCGGATCAACGCCGGCGGGTTCACCGCCTCGACGCTGGACGCGTCGGACGCGCAGTTCCTGGCGGGCGGGGACCTGGACCTCTCAGGCAGGTCCGGCGCGGCGATCGCGAACCTCGGGGCGATCGACGCCTCGCAGGGGAACGTCTACCTGGTCGCGCAGCAGGTGACCAATGCCGGATCGATTAGGGCCGCGAACGGGACCGCGGGCCTGGCCGCGGGGACGGAGGTCACGCTCACCGAGAACGGCACCGAGCACGTGCTCATCGGCGCGCCGGTCACTTCCGCAGGGGGCGGCGGGGCGGCGGTGCTCAACTCGGGCACGATCCAGGCGGCCCAGGCGGAGCTGAGGGCCGAGGGCGGGAACCTGTACGCCCTGGCGATCAACAACACCGGGGTGGTGCGCGCCACGGGCGTGAAGAACATCGCCGGCCACGTCTATCTCACGGCAGACGGCGCCGTGGACGACGGCGGGATAGTCGATGCGAGCTCGCGTGGGGCGGGCGGCCAGGTCGTCGTGACCGGCTCAA
>Ga0181526_10001466_pt1 | contig 22253 bp, 10 predicted proteins | sample PEATcosm2014_Bin_35_FD_119750 | JGI IMG/M metagenome (GOLD analysis project Ga0181526, IMG submission 119750) | Peatland microbial communities from MTU Mesocosm Facility, Houghton, MI, USA - PEATcosm2014_Bin06_30_metaG | ecosystem: Environmental > Terrestrial > Soil > Wetlands > Peat | place...
ACAGCGGCAGGCTGCCGGATTGTGCCCGTTCCTGTGGACGCAGAAGGCCTCGATGTGGCAGCGGGGATCAAGAAATGTGGCAATGCGCGCGCAGCACTGGTTGCGCCTTCGCATCAGTACCCCCTCGGGGTAACCATGAGCGCTTCGCGGCGACTTCAGTTGTTGCAGTGGGCTGGTGAGGCAGGAGGTTGGATCATAGAAGACGATTACGACAGTGAGTATCGCTACGAGAGCAACCCTATCGCGTCGCTGCAGGGACTCGATGACAGTTGCCGGGTGATTTACATCGGCACGTTCAGCAAAGTACTTTTTCCCTCGCTGCGCATCGGCTATGTGGTGGTTCCGCCGGACCTAGTCGATCATTTTCTAGCGATGCGTCACGCCATGGATGTAAGCCCGCCGCATTTGTACCAGGCGGTTCTTACCGATTTCATCGCGGAGGGACATTTCGCCCGGCACATCCGAAGGATGCGCGTGCTGTACAGCGAACGGCGGAACATACTGGTGCGCTCACTGGAGCGCGAGTTCGGCGGCTTGTTGCAGGTGATGGGTGACAAGGCGGGCATGCATCTCGCTGTCAACATGCCCAAGCGGTTCGATGATCGGGAAATTGCAATGCGAGCAGCGCGAGAATCGTTATGGCTGTGGCCGCTCTCTCCTTCGTACATACGGAAGCCTGCGCATCATGGGTTCATCCTGGGATTTGGGAGCACGACCGCGGCGGAAATCCCCACCGCCGTTCAGCATTTGCTGACCTTGATGGACGCTCGAAGGAATCCGATCTCCGCAACCGGAACAGCGACGCGGCCAGGTATCCAGTAGCCAACGTATCTTTCGATTTGCATCAAAATCACGTCATCCCTCGCGTTTTGTTGTCGATTCCTGAACAAGTCGTTTGCCCTAGTGTAGGCGGCGTCGCTTATGGACGGGATCCGTCGCGATTTGTGGAACTCTCTTCCTCGAGAATCTCGTTACTGGTTTGCAGATAACTCAGCAGGCGCTCGGACCTGGCGGAGTCCGTGTTGCCTTGGAGCATAGTGACGAGGATGGGTTCGAGGAAACGTGAATATTTGGCCAGGGTAGCGCGGTCGCTGCAGGCGAAGGCGGATTCGACAGCCTTTTGCGTGGCGGGAGTGATGAGTTCGAGACGGCCGACGAAGACGCGGACGGTGTTGGCAGGAGCGGGATGGATGTGGAGAGGAAGAACGGAATCGACGAAGGGGCGAGGAACGATGTAGATGAGGCGGGAACCTTCTTCGAACCAGGAGGATTTCCAGGTTTCGATCATGGCGTGGGCTTCGTCCGGGAAGAGACCTTGAGAGATGAGGAAACCTTCGAGAACAGAGGAGAGGGAATCGAGGGAGCCGTCGAGAGAGGGTTGAGAGAGAGAGGTTTGATCGCGTAGGGGGCCGAGCATGCGGTAGCCGAACTTTGTGCCGCGGCGTTCGAACAGGATTACGTTGGGAATTTCATTTGAAGTGTTCTCCTCGGAAGATGGAGGAATATCGGGGGAAGAATTCGGAAGCGGATCCCGCAGGGGATGGTGCCCAGTGGTTGCCGAGGCTAAATGTTGAAGATGAAGTTCCGAACCCCTAGGGATGCCATCCGCCGGCAAATCATTCTGCAAAAACACTGTGCCATCGGAGGAGATTGTGACAGAAAGTGGCAGAGGGAAAGCAGCTACGCCGCGGTAGAAGAGGAATTTTTCGCGCTGTGGACCGTTGGTTGTGGGAAGTTCGAGTGGGGAAGAAGAGGTTTGGCGTGCGGCGAAGTAGGGATTATCGGAATCGCCGGAGGGGAACTCCTCGGCGGCGTGGGGATCGATATGGACGGAACTCCAGGAGATGGAGCCGGGTGCTTTCTGATCGTAGAGAGAAAGAAGGCGTGGATTCAAGGAAGAGTTGATGGAATCGGCGTGGGGATACCATTCGGTGATGAGGCCGCGAGAGAAAGAGACGTCGACGGAGACGGAGGTTTCACGCGGGGAATAGAAATAGAGGACGGGAGTTTCCATGCGGACGGTGCCGCGAAGTCCACCCTTGAAATTCACATCGCGAAAATGCTCGACGAAGGAGGGAAGGTTGGTGGAACCGGTGAGGGGCAGCCAGTCCATGGCGCGGCCATCAGGGCCGGCGATGGAAGTGAAGGTGCCCCATTCGTGAGCGGCGAGATCGGTGGCTTGAGATTCCTGAACCGCGGCGTGAGAACAGAGCAGATTCCTCAGCGGCTGAAGCCGAAGAGAAAAGGCGCGGTAATCGTTGGCACTGAAGCTCCGACCCCCGATTTGCGACATGAGCAGAAGTGAGAGGAGCAGGAGGGCCGAAAAAACATGTTGCGGGTAGGAGGCAATAGAAGTGAGGAGTGGTGGAGAGGCGGGTCTTTTTGTTGCGGGGATCATTGCCGGGCCACCTTTACGTTGGAGTTTGCGGAAATCATGTCGGACATGAGTTCGGTTTGCGGGCCGCGGAAGTGAGTGGCGAGGTTGCGGGCGAGGAGGGGGTCGTTTTTTGCACCTGCGATGGCTTTTTGCGCGTGCTGTTGCTGGTCAGAGGAGGGCCAATTGAGAGTGATGAGGGCTGCGGCAAATTCTATTTGCGGATCGTTGGGGCGAAGTTGGATGGCTTTTTTGACAAGAGCGTAGCCGTCGAGGCCTTGAGCCGGATTCGACTGATCCTTGCCTAACCATTGCTTGTAAATTTCGGCGAGATAGCCGAGGTCGAAGGAGACTAAAGCCGCGGATGGAGAATTGACGGAAGAGTCCACGCGAGCGATGAGTTTGAGGAGCAATTGCTTGGCGGCGAAGGGATCGACGCGGGAGTAAAGAGTGGCGCGACGGAGAGTTTCCATGTGGATGAGGACGGTGGGGTCGGCGTCGAGGATGGCGATGGTGTCGGTGACGAGATGGTTGGAGTTGTAGGATTCCTTGCCGGTGAGATTCCAGTCATGGCTGATCCAGGGGAGAGATTTGGCGGTGCCGATGTCGAAGGGGTGGCAGATCAGGGGGGGACCAGCCAGTGCCGTCGTGGCGAAGAGGAAGAGAGTGGAAAGAAGTGCGGCCGAGAATTTTCTCCTGGAACGGATCATGGTGTTGGCTCCTTGTGATGAGGTGCGCGTTCAGTGGGAAAGACGCGGAAGAGCGGGGGAGTGTTAACGAAAGGGTTAGAGAGGATTGTGTCGCACCTACGGCGCTTGCGACGATGATGCGACGCGTTCCCAGCCCTTGTGGGCTGCGCTAACTCTAACTGATGCCGTGCTACGGCACTGAAGCCAGGCTAGAGAGAACCTTCAGGGAGATCTTTTGAGGAAGAGTTGCTTTTTCTGGATCAGTTGTTGGGAGGGAGGAGAGGCTTTGGGGTCGGAGGATTGCTCCCAGAAACGCCAGAGGGAGATATCGCCTAGGTCGAGAGCGTTCCAATAGAGATCGAGCATGTGGGGATCGAGAGAGAGGATTCCGTCGCGGGTGACGCCGGGAGGAGGAGGCACGAGAGCGGCGAAGCGAGCGTAAACCTGGGCGCGTTCGGGGCCTGTGGTGCGAGAGAGGAGGTGCCAGAGAGTGAGTCCATCGCGGGGGCGGGCTTGAGAGAGAACGGTATCGAGCTGTTTGGAATGAGCGTTGGTTGACTGTTCGGTCGTGTCGAAGAGGAAGAGAGCATCACGGAGAGATTGGGAGGCGTCTTCGAAATAGGGAGTGCCGGGACCAATTTTGGGACGCGTGAGGCACATGGCGCCGGCAGGAATGAAGGAATCGCGGCCGTTGAGATGGAAGCCGACCCAGCCGAGAGTGGTGCGAATGGTGCCGGAACCGTCGGGGGCGACTTGGAGCGTGTAAGCACAGCCGAGATCGACGGCGATGGCGGAGGGCGTGTCCACAACGAATTGGCCGGGGGGAGCCCAGATGGCGGCGTGGATGGTGCCGACATCGAGTTGAAGGCGTTTGTGGCTCGGGCCGGATTGCAGAAGACGAACGCGAGAATTGGGATCGATTTGAATTTCGCCGAGATCGTTTTCAGAGAGCGAAGCGCGGGAAGAGGAATCGGTGGTGAGAGTTTGGCCGACATAGAGTTTGGCGGCGGATTGAGTGGTGGAGATGAATTTTGAGCCGATTTGCGGGGCGCCCTCGAGATTTGCAACGTTCCAACTCGGACCGGTTTCCAGTGGAGTGCTGGGACGACGAGAGAAGAAAAGGCCGACGACGAGAGCGAGGAGAACTACGGCAGCGGCGGCCAGACGAGAAATCCAGGGCATTTGGAGAAGCAGGCCGCGAGGTTTGGGTGACGCGGCAGACGATTCGGCGGGGAGAACGAGTGGGCGAGCGACATGACGGAATTCCGCTAGGAGCGATTCGAGGCGCTGGAGTTCGGGATCGGGCGTGCCGGAGCCGTTCCACAAATAATCGTCAGTCATTTTAGTTTCGTTTTCGTGATCGTTTGGGAGTTTGTTCATAGCTCACCCCCGGTGAGCGGAGCGGCCTTGCGGCCAAGAATTTCGCGGAGTTGTTGCATGCCGCGATGAAGGTTGACGCGAACGGAGCCGTGAGCAAGGCCGGTGCGCGCGGCGATTTCGGGACCGGTCATGCCCTCGACGAGGCGAAGGATCAGAGTTTCGCGATAGCTTTCGGGGAGGGAGAGAATGGCGTCGAGAGCTGCGTTGGCTTCGGCGGTGGAATGGGAGCTGGGAGGAGAAGAGGGAGCAGGAGGAGCGGTTTCTGGGGCGGCCGTTTCTTCGACAAACTCGTCGAGAGGTTGACTGCGGCGGTGAAAGTCCGTGGCGCGATTGCGAGCGATGGTGGCGAGCCAGCCGGGGAATTTGGAGACTTCGCGGAGAGAGGCGAGACGCGGGAGGGCTCGGAGAAAAACGTCCTGGACGAGGTCGTCGACGTCGGAGTGCGGGACGCGGGAGAGAAGGATGCCGTGGACCATGCGGGAGTAACGGGCGTAAAGAAGACCGAAGGCGGCACGATCGCCTTGTTGGGCGGCGCGGACGAGGGTGTCGTCGGGGCTGCCGTGCTCCTGAGAAGCGTTCACAGCCGAGAAACCGGAGCGGGAAGAATGGAGTTCAAAGAGTGCCGCCACGTTGCATCCATGGAGATGAAAAGCGTCACCTAGGGTAGACGCCGGGAGCCGGACGAGTGTTAACAATACTCCGCAACAGACCTGTTTTGCAGCAAGGCATGGCAACTTCTTTGTGTAGGTAAAGGAGATAGCGAAAGACAAGAAAAGAGGAAAGCCTCACCCCTGGAAGGGGTGAGCTACAGGGAGGCAGGCCGGGGAATCGTGGACCTGCTGTTAGAGTAGAGAAATATGGGGAAAGAGATACGAGAGTTTGAGCCGCACCGCTGGCTGAGGAGCGGGCATGCGCAGACGATTGGGGCGGCGTTTGTGCCGCGCACGTTTGCGTTGCCGGCGGGAGAAGAGCGGCTGTTTCGCGTGGACGCGGAGACGCAGTTGAAGGGGGTGTGTCACTGGCAGTCGGGGAAGCGGAGGGACTTGCCGGTGATTGTGATTGTGCACGGGTTGGAGGGATCGTGCGATTCGAATTACGAGCGAGGGATTGCGGACAAGGCGTGGACGCGGGGATTTCATGCGGTGCGGATGAATCAGAGGAATTGCGGTGGGACGGAGCGGCTGACGCCGACGTTGTATAACAGCGGATTGAGCGGGGATTATCGAGCGGTGCTGATGGAATTGATTGAGGAGGGATTCGAGAGGATTTTCTTTGCGGGGTATTCGATGGGCGGGAATCTGGTGACGAAGATGGCGGGGGAGTTGGGGGGTGCTGCACCGAAGGAATTGAGGGGAGTGGCGGTGGTTTGTCCGGCGCTGAATTTGTCGGCTTGCGCGGATGCGCTGGAGGAGAAGCAGAACTATTTGTATCAATGGCATTTCGTGCGCGGATTGATGGAGCGGTACCGGAGGAAGTGCGAGCTGTTCCCGGGGAGATACAAGCGAGCTGGATTCGGAGCGATACGGACGGTGCGGGAGTTTGACGATGCGATTACCGCACCGTGTTTTGGATATAAGGACGCGGAAGAATATTACGAGGCGGCGGGGGCGAAAAAGGTAATTGGGAAGGTGGCGGTGCCATTGTTGTTGATGACGGCACAGGATGATCCGTTTGTGCCGTACGTGTCGTTTCTGGCGGAGCGGGTGGAGGAGAATCCGCAGGTGCGGTTTGCGGCGCCGGAACATGGCGGACATTGCGGGTTTATTTCGAGATTTGGAGGGGCGGAGAGGTTTTGGGCGGAGGAGAGGATTGTGGAGTTTGCGGAGCAGGAACGGAAGAAGTAAGGAACTAGAGAAGGAAGGAAGAGTGCTCTGCGGAAGGGGTTGCGATTGGATTGGAAAGACCTCACCCCTCAAAGGAGTGAGCTACAGGATTAGCCCACGGGTTTCTCCAGGGAGAGTTGGAAACCGGGGGTTAGGAGTTGGGCAGGGCCATCGGGGACGATGACCATGTCGTCTTCGCAACGGATGCCGAATTCGCCGGGAATGTAGATGCCGGGCTCGTTCGAAAAGGTCATACCAGGTTCGAGGACGGTTTTGCTGCCACGCGCGAGATAAGGATGCTCGTGGCCGTCGAGGCCGATACCGTGGCCGAGGCGGTGAGTGAAGAATTTATAGTCTGGGCCGAAGCCGGCGGAGGTGATTACGCCGCGGGCGGCATCATCGACCGAGCCGGAGAGCTTTCCCGCACGAGCTGCGGCGAGGGCGGAATCCTGTGCTTTGCGTACGGTCTGAAAGGCGCGCTGAATTCCATCTGAGGGTTTCCCAAAGATGCCGGTGCGGGTGACATCGGACGCATAGCCCTCGACCAGACAGCCATCATCGATCAAAACTACATCGCCTTCCTTTAGTTTCTGCGGCTGCTGCGTGCCGTGCGGGAGAGCCGCGGAAGCGCCGAGCAGAACCAGCGCATAGCCACGAAGATTCATCTTGGCGTAGCCAGCGGTGACCATTCGGCTGATTTCTGCTTCGGACATTCCTTCATTCAAATTCTGAAAAACCAGGCGGTAGACGTCGCAAGTGGCTTCGCAGGCGAGGCGCATGAGCTCGAGTTCCTGCGGGGATTTGCGGGCGCGGCAGGCGATGGTGACAGGGTCCGCGGAAACACACTCGAACGCAGGAGCGGCGGCGCGAAAGTGATCGTAGAAGGTGAAGGGAAGAGCTTCGTCGATGCCGATGCGGCCGGAGCGGAGGCCCTTATCGGCCAGAGAGGTGGCGATGAGCTTGGTGGGACTTTCGTCTTCCTGCCAGACACGGACTTCGATGGGATAGCGCATGAGTTCGCGCATGCGGGCTTCTTCAAACGCGGGAGAAATGAGAAGAGGTTGGCCATAGCGGGGGATGACGAGGGCGAGGAGACGTTCGCTGAGACCCCAGCGAATGCCCGTGAAGTAGTAGAGAGAAGTGCCGGGACCGAGGAGGATAGCGTCGAATTTTGGGTCGACTGTGGACATGAGCTCCTGGGCGTGGAGCAGACGGGCGTGAAATTCATCGGGAGTGATGGGATGAATACGATCGCCGAGAGGCTTGAGAGAGGAGAACGAGGCCGGCAGGGGAGTTTGTGCAGGGGTAAACGGGGTGAGAGCGAGACCGGAAGCTGCGGCCGAGGATCGGAGGAAATGGCGGCGGGTGAATGGCGGGAGAGGCGGGGTCATGGGGTAAAAGGATGCCAAGAAAGGAGGAAAGATGCAAAGGGGGAAGAGAGGAGAGAAGTGGTAGAAGAATCTCGAGATGGTTCCGTCGAGTTGCGATGGGGTTCGTTGGTAGCCAGCTCCCAAAGGGCTTCTTGGAGCCGCGAAGAGACTTCCTGAGGAACTTGATGTGAGGAGGGAAGGATTCAGAAAACCATAGAACTTACTTGGAAATGTAGAGGATGGAAAGAGGAGTCAGGAAGTGGGGCTGATTCCTTTGTAACATTAACAAAACAAGATGGTTCATGTGCGACGATTTGAAGGAAGGTGATTTTAGTTTGGAGAGTCGATTGCAGATTGACCCGCAACGGTTGCTTGTTCTTATATTTGCAAGGCTCATTCAGAAGTGAGATTCGGGGAAAGAACAGGAAGTCAATGCGGGTTAGGCGCCGAGTTGCATAAGCCACTGTCCTCGACTTCAGCGACCGTGTTTTTCGCACGATCTCAGTCCTCAAGGGGGTATCGGAATGGAATACGCCAAGAAAGCGACATTTTGGGTAGGGATCTGCGCATTACTGGTGATTTGCCTGGCCGTATCACAAATTAGCCTGGCGCAGGTGACCAAGGGGTCGATCTCAGGATCGATCCTGGATCCCCAAGGTGCTGTGGTGCCTGGAGCAGTGGTAAAGGCAACCAACAGAGACACCGGTGAAACGGCGACAACGACGTCAGACAACTCGGGACTGTTCCAGCTGAACCTGCTGTCGATCGGCAAATATAGAGTTGAACTCTCGAAACCGGGATTCCGCAAGGCCGTGTTTGATGACGTGTCGGTCAGTTCGGCGCAAAACACAGGATTGGGTGCGCTCAAATTAGAAGTGGGCGACGTGGCGACGACGGTGGAGGTGACGGAAACCGCGCCGCTTGTGGACAGCACGGAGGCGCAGATCTCAACGAGTTTTGCTACTGCCGATCTGACAAGCATGCCAAGCATTCTGGCAAATCAGGGACTAGACTTCCTCGCGCTTTATGTCCCTGGTGTCTCCAATACAGGCAATTTGGGGTTCAGCAATACCAACGGCATGGGCTTTGCCGTGGAGGGGATTCGCGGCCGGAATAACGACCAGCAAATTGATGGTCAGTATAACAACGATAACTCGGTGGGCGGTCCCAGTTTGTTCCTCAGCGACACTCAATTTGTACAGGAATACCAGCTCACCACGAATAACATGAGCGCCGAATATGGACGCAACTCTGGATCGGTGGTGAACATTAACACCAAGAGCGGAGGGAACACAGTCCATGGGTCGATTTATGGGACGGAGGGGAACTCGAGCCTCGATGCGCTAAATAACATACAGAAACAATTTGAGGGACTGAATCAGGTGCCGCACTACAATGACAGTTTTGCTGGGGCGACCATTGGCGGCCCGATGGTGAAGGATCATCTATTTTATTTTGGGGGATTTGACACGGAAATCATTCCGCAATCGGAGGTACTAGGCAGCGGAAACTTGACTCCGACGCCTGCCGGCATAGCTGAGTTGGAAGGCTGCTATCCGTTCGCGGGTGGTGGGATAGCGCCCGCCATGCAGGTATTGACGAAATATGGTCCGTACGGGGTTACCGCAGGGAATCCGACTCCGCTCTCCCCAAGCCTGGTCTATTACGATGGTCCGCCGAAACCAAATGCGGTTGACCCAAGCAATGGGCTCGCTGCCTGTGCGGTTGAAGAAGGCGGAGTTCAGAGGACGCTGCCGGCTGGTTCCCACCAATACAACTTTGTTTATAAGATGGACCTGAATACGGCGAAGAACCGCTTCTACGGAAGATACATTTACAACCACACAAATTTTTTCAATGATGATGCGTTTGGAACAGGTGCTGCCGGATACCCAGTGAACGTGCCTGGATTCTCGCAGGATTACGCGTTTAGCTGGGTGCGTACGATCTCGAGCCGGCAGACCAACGAGTTCCGCGCGAGCTATGGACGCGAGAATGTGGAGTTCGGAAGTAACTCCATCGGAAATACCGTGCCACCTGCCAGTAATATATCGGATGCGCTCGCATCTGTATCGCTCGGACAAGGGAATCTTGCCTTCGGTCCTGCAGATACCGCGCCACAGGGTCGAATTGTAAACGCCTACCAATTGCAGGATAACTGGACGTACATCAAGGGACGCCACGCGCTAAAGGCGGGCGTAAATTTCACCTACCAGCGCTCACCAAACTACTTCCTGCCCAACGTGAATGGCACGTACAGCTATGCGACTGGAAACCCATACGTGAACTTAGCGGAGAACACCGCCACTACCATCAATGTCACTTCGGGCGATCCAGTGCTGGATTTCCGGGAGAAGGATTCATTTCTTTATGTGCAGGATGACTACAAGATCAAGAACAACTTGACGTTAAATTTGGGGTTGACCTGGAGTTATTACGGACAACCGGCAAACCTGTTTCACAATAAGACGGTCAAGCAGCAATCGAGTTCCGAGCCGTTCTGGGATCCGTCGTTGCCGACCTCGATTACCACGTTCCCGTCGATTCCCTCTCCCAAGGCCAGTTTTGGTCCAAACGTGGGTTTTGCCTGGACTCCAGGAATGGACAACAAAATCCTTGGAAACAACAAGACCACGATTCGCGGCGGATATCGGCTTGCCTACGATCCGCCGTTCTACAACATTTATTTGAATATCGCGTCGGCTGCCCCGAATGTCCTGGCGCAGACGCTTACACCTACCTCCATTGGGGGCCCATTGCCGAGCATACCGGTTGCCCCGTTTGGCCCTGCGGTCCGTTCTTCTTTGGCTTCCTACCTTACGTATGGTGTGGATGATCCACGCAACTTCAATCAGACAAGCCTCACGCCAAATTTTGGCCCGCAGATGACCAGCCGCTGGTCGTTTGGGATTCAGCGGGAGCTGTCCGGTGCGGCGGCAATTGAAGCGCGGTATGTGGGAAACCACGCCGGCAACTTGTTCCAGTCAATTAACGCGAATCCGTACATCGCGGGGATCGCAGCGGATTTCCCGAAGCTATTACCCGCCGGTGTAACGCCGTGTACCGATCCTGCGATTCCAAGTGCATTGGGGCGCGAGAACTGCGATGAAGGGGTCATCCGTCGACGGACGAACAGTGCGTATTCCGATTATGATGGTCTGGAGCTGGAGTTCCGCACGAACAATCTGTGGCATCAATTGACGTTGCGGGCAAACTACACGTACAGCAAAACAACAGACAACGCCGATGAGATCTTTGGTACGTTTTCAACGGGCAGTGCCATCGCCTTTTCTCAGAACCCTCTGAACTATACGTCAGGGGAACATGGTCTCTCTGGATTGGATTTTCCGCAACAGTTCCACTTGCTAGCGACTGAGGCACTTCCATTCTTCCACGACCAACATGGGGCCATTGGCCATGTCTTGGGCGGGTGGATGGTTTCGGCGGCGTATATTCTATCTTCCGGCCAACCCTACACTGCGCAACAGTTCTCTCTGGGGGTTGGGTCGGGGGCGCCTTACTGGGACGTGCCCTTTGATAACGGCTTCGCCGGCAATTTCGACGGAGGTGCACGACCATTCGTTGGTAACCCATCCGCCTCGGCGACACAAGTGGGGATTTACGCTGCCGATGCCTGCAATAACTTTGGCTCCCCTACCGGTCCTGGTGGCACACTGGTCGGACCCGGATGTTCTTTGGCACCTAACCAATTGATTAGCATGAATAAGATTAACAATGGAGATACGGCAGGGACGCCAATCACAAAGAGCGCCGTGCGGTTCATCGTCAACGGTCTCGAAGCCGACCAGATCTACGGTACACCGTTCGGTAACGTGGGGCGCAATACTCTGCGGGCCTGGAAGACCAATAACGTAAACCTGTCCTTGATTAAGAACATCAAGTTCTGGGAGCGTGTGAACCTGCAGATGCATCTCGATGGCCAGAACGTGTTCAATCACTTGCAACCAAACGGAGGGATAGACCCATTCCTTGATGACGCAGGGGTTGCTACCTTGGAGACCGGTTTTGCCAATACCTCGGTCCAGCAGAGCCCGGCGCGCGTGGTGCGCGTGGGGCTGCTGCTTACTTTCTAAAACTCGCAATTGCTATTTAGAGAGACGCCGTTAACTGGCCTTGGCCCGCTATCGGCGTCTCTGCAATTGGGGCAGGTGCGAAGGGTGCTACGGCGCGGGGGGAGTTGCATGGCAATGAAAGCTGGAAGCGGTCGTGGCCGGCGAAATGGGAGTGGGATTGAGAGTGAATTAAGATAAGGAGTGAAAGGACAGCCCAATGAAGCGTCGCGGGAGCGGTTATATGTTTTTTTGTAGATAAAATTAGTTTCTATGCAAATTGAAAGACGAAACCCGCGAGGATATGCATTCTGCTTTGTAAGCTAATGTTAATAAGTACTTTAATTAAGAGCTGATTTGGCCGGTCAATTGCGCATGAATCTTATCAAATCGTCCCTGTGGTGGGGCGTTCTCTTAAATTAAGGCGATTTTTTTGAGTCGAATGAGCTTCGGCGGTCCTCAAGCACTTTTCTTTTCTGTGAGAAGTGCGCCTCGCTCTGAGGGACCGTTAAACTGTCAAGGAGGGGATGTGGATATCAGGAAAATTAAGATTTTCTTTAGCTTAGTGGTCTTGTTGCTGGTGTTTGCGGGCGCCGCTATCGCCCAAGTGGACACCGGTTCAATCGCGGGATCGGTCACGGACAGTTCCGGAGCCGCAGTTCCGGGCGCTACCGTGACAGCGACAAGCGAAGCGACAGCGGCGGTACGAACTGTCCAAAGCAACGGCGTGGGTCAATTCACACTGCCAGGCCTTCCGCCGGGGAGCTACAAGGTCAAAGTGAGCAGCCCCAATTTTAAGACACTTGAGTCCACTTTGGAAGTTACGGTGGGCGGAGTTCTGACATTCAACCCGCAATTGGAAGTCGGGGCAAGCAGCACGGTGGTGGAAGTGGTGTCAGGGGCCGGTACTGAGGTAAACACGCAATCGCAAGAGACTTCGCAGTTGGTGGATTCGACGCAGTTGGCGCAACTGCCGACTTTGAACCGTAATCCTTATGACTTTGTGGTTCTCTCCGGGAACGTCAGCAACGGCGACAATACCACGTCGAGCATGGACAGCGGACAGAGCCTGTCGACGCGCGGGGTAGGATATTCGATTAACGGTCAACGCGAGGCTGGCACAGAAATTCTGCTGGACGGGGTAGAAAACGTAGCGGTGTTTGGGGTTAATGCGGGTCAATTGGTGCCGCAGGATTCGATTCAGGAATTCAGCATTATCACAAACAACTTTGGAGCGGAGTACGGGCGCGCGTCGGGCGGCGTGGTGAACGTAGACACGAAACCGGGAACCAACGACATCCACGGATCCGTGTTTGAGTACAACCGGCTTGCGGCCTATACGGCGAACACGTTTACAAATGATGCGACGGACACACCGAAAGGACAGTACACGCGCAACCAGTTTGGGTACAACATCGGGGCGCCGATCATCAAGAACAAACTCTTCGTATCCGTCTCGGAAGAATTTGTTCGAGTACGAAGCGCCGCTTCGGAGGTCGAAGACGTATTTGATCCAGCGTTTATCAGCTTACTTCCCGCGAACTTGCAGAGTTATTGGTCGAAGTACGCGACGGGTGCATTGCCAGCGCGGAGCAAGGTAACCGCGGGGGATTTGGTCTCTGCCGGGACGTTCGGAACCACGGCGACTGGAGCCAATAATCCGTTCCCGCTGATTAACGGTACCGGAGTAGTTCCAGCCTCAACCCCAGTGTTCGATACGATCAATTTCAGCGCACCGTTTGACTCGGGCGGCGGTGTGCCAACAAACATCAATAACCTGGTAGGTCGTTTTGATTACAACTTGACGGATAAAACTCAAATGTTTGTCCGGTATGCGTGGTACCACGAAGATGACTTCGCTGGAGCGGACGGCTACACACCGTATCCGCAGTACGACGTGGGCGGTTATAACTATGACGATAGTTTTTTGTATTCACTCAGCCATTCGTTCAGTACAACAAAACTGAGCAACACCAAAGTCAGTTTCACTAGGTTCAATGTTGGAAACAGCTTCAATACGGCGCTGACAGGCACACCGAATCTGTTCGTTAACACCTCCACATCGCAGTCGACCGACCCTGTCACGGGGAACGTGATTCAGCTACCCGGACTGCAGAACAGCACGACAGGTACAGGAGGCTTGCCGTTCGGCGGCCCGCAGAATACCTTGCAGATAGGTGAGGAATATTCGTGGACGAAAGGGCGACACAATATACGTTTCGGTGGCGATTTTACTTACATTCAACTGAATGTGGCATACGGCGCGTATGCGCAAGCCGTGGAAGCGCTGGGATCGAGCCTGGCACCTTCGATCAATAGCATGGTGAATGCGGGTGGCGTGAAGGACGACGGGACATTTGTCACGCCAATCATCGAATTCACGGGCAGAGTTTCTGCACAGGGCGCGTTGCCGTGTCAGACAAACGTGTATGGAGAGCCTATTCAGACGGCGAGTTGCACGGTGCAGCCGCCATTGCCCGCGGCAAGTTACGGGCGGAGTTATCGCTATAAGGATTGGGACCTATATGCCGGGGACAGTTTCCGGATGACCCGCCGGCTTACGCTCAACTACGCGTTGCGATATGAGCACTTTGGGGTACAGCACAACAACAAGCAGGACCTGGACTCCAACTTCTACCCGGGCGCCGGGGGTTTTGCGGAAAGCATACGCAATGGGCAGGTAATGCTCACTCAGCAGAGTCCCATTGGCCAATTCTGGGGGAACAGGTGGGGCACGGCGGCACCGCGCGTGGGCTTTGCCTACGACGTCATGGGCGACGGAAAGACAGCGTTGCGAGGCGGGTTCGGAATCAGCTACGAACGCAACTTTGGTAACGTGACGTACAACGCGAGCTTCAATCCGCCGGCGAGCGCGGCACTCACGGATCTATGCAATGCAAACAGCAGCGGTATCGTGACAAATTGCCAGTATTCCGTAACCAATAGCAGCCTCGGACCCCTGGGCGAACCCGGCCCACCCTCTCCGCTGGGTCCGGTAGAACTGCGAGATAACGATGCGAATATCAATGTGGCACAAACGCAGATGTGGGGCCTGGTACTGGATCGGCAACTAGCGCCCAGCACGCTGATATCGGTAGGGTATAACGGCACGCACTCTGTGCATTTGTATGACATTGCAAACGTCAATATGGCCGGGGCTGGGCAGTACTACCTGGGAGACCCGCTAGTAACAGGGTCTGCCCCCGATGGTACCTCCTGTCCGTTTTCGAATCCTGTTACGAACGTGCCAACGTGCTACACACGGTTAAACTCGGCGTATGCAAACATCAATCGGCGAGGCAGCGATGGCGTGGGCACCTATAATGCCCTTAACGTTAAACTCCAGACACAGGACATACATCACACGGGTCTAACCGTCATTGCGAACTATACCTTTTCGCATTCGCTGGATGACCTGAGCGATACCTTCTCCGGAAGTGCGTCGGCGTATTCACTGGGTTACACGAGCGTCACGCATCCGCAACTGGACTATGGCAGCTCGGACTTCGACGTGCGTCACCGCTTTGTGCTGTCTCCGGTATGGTCGCTTCCCTGGTACAAAACCGGGAGAGGATTGCTTCCGCAGACGCTCGGTGGATGGACGATTTCGGGGATCTTCACAGCGCGGACTGGAATTCCATTCTCGATTTACGACTTGACTGACTTGCTCAACTACACTAGCGTTCCTCGATTAACGCCGGCTACTCCGATTTTGAATTGGAATACTGCGGGGACGCCGACACCACTTGTGCAGAGCGGGAAGGCTGTACCGGGCACCTTCGTTGGATTGACCGCGCCGGCCGCCGCAATGCTTGGCCCCTTGGACCCAGCGTTGGGCATCTCCGACTTTGGGCCATTCCCAGCGAACATGACGGGCCGGAATGCGTTCCGGGGACCGGGAGCCTGGAACGTTGACGCTGCAGTCCAGAAGAACTTCAGGCTGACAGAGCGATTCGGCTTGGTATTCCGGGCTGAAGGCTTTGACGCCTTCAATCACCACAATTTCTACGTTTACGCCGGAGACAACTACACGTTCCAAGGTGCCGGGCCCGTGCCTGTAATCGAATACAAGGGTGGTCTTGGAAACTTGGCACTTGGTGGGAACCATGACGAACGCAGATTCGGACAGTTCTCGCTGCGCCTGACCTTCTAACTCTTTCTGGCCTGGCTGTTCGCGATTGGCATGCTTGAAGAAAAGCGGCTGATCGAGGGCAGCCAGGCTATTTTTATGTAATCTGGACTTCCTGCCAAGCTAGTCTGTTCGATCCTCAAGAACCAAAATGGATCCGTCGACCTTCCGCTGGTGAATTATGATTAGAATGCGGCGGTGGAGAGAGGTGCGTAGAAGGGGCTTGGAGACTGCGAAAGTATATGTTTTTTGGAAGATTTTCTGAATTTATATACAGGTTCAGGCGCGTAGACTGGAAGGGGTGATCGAGATTGCCCGTAAGTTAATGTAAATAAATGAAGAAATTCCGGACTGGTTTGGTCGGTCAATTGCCAAGGTGAGATGAGCTAAGCTAATCGTCCCTGTGGTGGGGGTATCAGGTAAATCTGGAAGTTCTTCAGATCAGACTAGTTCGTTCGCACCGTTGGTTGGAATACTTCCGACCAATCGTGGGGAAAAAGGATTGAAAAATTCAAGGAGGTAGTAAGGTGAAGAAATACCTAAGACGCGCTCCAGTTTTAGGCCTCATATTGATGTTGCTGTGGGTGCCAAGTACCCGAGGACAGTCCATCGTGACGGGTGGGCTCTCGGGCGTCGTAACTGATCCCACCGGGGCAGTAGTGGTAGGGGCAACTTTGACTCTCAAGAATCCTGCGACAGGGTCAGCTTTGACTACCACCACATCGAGCTCAGGGGACTATGTATTTGCATTGTTGAAGCCCGGCGAATATACGCTGTCGGTTACGAAGGAGGGCTTCAAAACCTCATCGCGAATCGTCTCAGTGATGTTGGGAACGACGGTTAATTCCAACCTTACACTGGAGGTGGGCGCGAGCTCGATGACGGTGGAAGTGTCCGGAGAACAGGGGGGACAACTTCAAACCGAAAACGCCAATATCTCGACCAACTTTGAAACAAAACAGATCCAAGAAATACCGAATCCCGGAGGGGACGTGACATATGTGGCGCAAACGGCGCCGGGCGTTACCATGGGGAATGCCGCGGGAGGCGGGTACGGAAACTTCAGCACCTTTGGGCTGCCAGGGACTTCGAATCTGTTCACGATGAATGGAAACGATTACAACGATCCCTTCCTGAACCTGAACAATTCCGGATCGAGCAACCTGTTGCTGGGTGGGAATGAGTTGCAGGAAGTCTCGGTTGTGAACAACGCGTACTCCGGTCAATACGGGCGCCAGGCAGGGTCGCAAATCGACTATACGACGAAGTCAGGCACGAACAGCTGGCACGGGAACTTGGTTTACAATTGGACGGGGCGCTTCCTGAATGCCAATGATCCAATCCTCATGGGATCGACGGCCCCCGGATCTCCACTCCCCGATCGACCATTCGAAAACAACAACCAGTGGGCCGCGTCACTCGGCGGACCGATCATCAAGGATAAGCTCTTTTTCTTCCTGAACACCGAGGGTATTCGTTACATTTTCGGCGCGGTCAAGCCGGTAACGACACCGACCCCCGCGTTTGAAAGCTATACTCTGGCCAATATCTCGCAGGACGCGGCAACGCAGGCGTTCTATCAGAACATGTTCAAGCTGTGGAACGCGGCACCGAATATCGCAACCGCGACTCCGAACGCAAGTAGCTGCACTGGATCGGGAGGGTGGTCTGCACCTGGTACGAAGCTTACCCCTACCAGTCCGCCAGTGCTCCCGGCTGCCCTTTCGAATAACTTGTGCACGGAATCCTGGACGGACAGTTCTTCTGCGGGTAATAAAGAGTGGCTACTCTCCGCCCGAATCGACTATTCGTTCAACGATAGTAATAAGGTATTCGGCCGGATGAAGTTTGATCGCGGAGTCCAGCCGACGTATACCGATGTCATCAATCCAGCGTTTGACACTGACAGCGTGCAACCGCAAAACGAAGGCCAATTGAACTTTACCCATGTGTTCAGCCCCACGGTGGTGAACAATTTCATCGGTTCCGTGCTGTGGTATCAAGCGATCTTCGGCTCGGTAAACGCGGCATCTCCTGCACTTGGCCTCCTCCCCGGTAACCTGGCGTTCACGGATGGCTCGTTAAGCAACCTCGGATTCGGATCTGGGAACGGAGGTTATGCTAACGCATTTTACTTTCCGCAAGGGCGCAAGGTGACGCAATGGGGACTGGTGGACGACCTGTCGGTTACCCGAGGGAACCACTCCTTCAAAATGGGGGTAAACTACCGGCGGGACGACATCAGCGACTTTACCGCCTCCGAGTTGGCCGTATTCCCGGCAGTAAACACAACGTTGCTGGGACTGGCCACCGACTCGGTTGCGAGTTTTACGCAATTTAACTTCGCACAAAGCCCGGTTCAGCCGGTCGCGTTTTACAGCTTCGGGCTGTATTTCCAAGACGAATACCGGGTCAGTTCAAAATTGAAACTGAACCTGACCTTGAGAGCTGACCGCAATTCGGGCGGAGTCTGCCAACACCATTGCGCTGGGCTTCCGGTCACGCCCTTCAACGATATGCTCCACGGAGCAGATATTCCGTATGACCAGTCGTTCCAGACCGGGAATAAGACCATTATCCCGAGCAATGAGATGGTGGCGTTTCAACCAAGGTTTGGGTTCGCCTGGACTCCGGTGGACAGCAAAACCGTGTTTCGTGGCGGTATCGGTCTATTCGCCGATCTGTATCCCGGCACGGTGCTTAGCAACATTGATACAAACTTCCCGCAAGTGAATGAATGGGTTGTTCCCGGTGGAAGCTTGGCTTGGGACCTGAAGTCCCCGTCCAGCACGGCATTCCCGACGAGCGGTGTAAGCATAGTGCAGCAATGCAACTCAGCGTTCACCAGCAACTACTACTCTGGTGGAAATCTAACGACCTACTTAAACTCCTTTACGAATCCCACTCTTAAAACGTCCTGCGCCACGACACCAACGCTCAACGACGTGAGCCGCAGCCTCGACAATCCAAAGTATGTGGAATGGAACTTCGAAATCCAACGCCAGCTTGCGCCGAATACGATATTTTCGGCTAACTATGTGGGCAACCGTGGCTTCGACGAACTGTACTACAACGACTACCTGAATGCCTTTGCGGGCGTCGGGCAATTCGGATACGGACAGCTCCCTGCCACGGCACCGGATCCTCGTGTAGGCCGAGTGAATTTCCTCGAAAGCGGGGCCATCTCGAACTACAACGGGCTGACGCTGTCTCTCCGGGAGAACACCTGGCATGGGTTAAGCGGACAGTTTAACTACACCTTTTCGCATGCACTGGACGAGAACTCAAACGGTGGCGTATTGCCATGGAGCATCTACACTAGCGTCTTGGGCCAGATTAATCCCTACAATCTGCGGCAAAACTACGCTTCGGCAGACTACGATGCTCGCCATCAGATTAGCGCCAGCTATATTTATGCGCTGCCGTTCAAGAGCGGCAACCGCTTGTTGAACACAGCCATAGGCGGCTGGCAGCTGTCCGGCACGGAGTTCTACCGGACAGGATTCCCGTTCACCGTGGATGACAGTTCAACGGTGGCAGGCCTCGCCGCTCAGAACATAGGTCCAGGATTTACAAACCCCGGCGCCGCGATCATCTTGCAGCCCTTGTTCTCCAAGAGGAATTTTTCCAACGGGGGCGCTTGTGTGGCAACCGCGTGCTTCGGCATTGCCGGTGTGACCAACACGTCTGCACCCTACTTGTTCGCACCGGCGACAAGCTTCACCAACCCAACGGTCGGCCGCAACGCCTTCCGCGGTCCAGGCTTCCTCGGCGGCGACATGAGCCTGCGGAAAACCTTCCAAATCAACGAACGCATGAACTTTCAGTTGGGGCTGAACGCTTACAACTGGCTCAACCATGCGAATTACGGGGCGCCATATTCACAGACGATTCTCGGACCTGGGAATTTCGGAAAGACGATTTTCTCAGAGTCTCCGCCGACGTCTCCCTACGGGGCGTTCGCGTCTGCTGCAACGGACATGAGAATGGCGCAGATTACGGCCAAGTTCACGTTCTAACCCAGTCCTGCAAAGAGTGGACGAAAAAGGGCGGCTTTCGAGCCGCCCTTTTTTTGATTTCAGGGAGGAGAGAGAAGCGAGAGCGAATGGGACTGAGGATTCAAGCAAAGAAGCAAAGAAGCAAAGAAGAGACTATTCTGAGCGGATGGCTAGGATTTGTTTGCCTTGGATTTGAATTTCTACGCCGAGGGGAGGACGAACATCGCTGCCCTGAACAATGGCGCCGCGAATCCAGACATTGCCGGGAAGGCTGAAAGTCTTAAGAGGATCGTATAAGGTGCGGCTGCAAGGATTGCCAACAAGAGGATGATTGGCAGCGCGAAAGTCATAGTCCTTGCGGAGAGCGTTGAGATCGCGGATGTATTCGAGTTGGCAAGAGCCGTAAGGGGCCTTGCGAGAGAAAGCCCAATAGCCCGCCGGGACGGAGGGGGAACCCGAGGGAAGGCGGACAATGGTCGCGGGAATGCTTTCGCCAGTCGCAGGATTGAGAAAGAAGAAATCCACGGAAGACCAGGGTTTGGAAAGATCGGCGATGTCAGCGATAGCCGGATGGGCTTCGTCCGTGTGCGGCATCAAAGTGGCGGGATCAGGCGGGGGAGGGGGAACTTCAATTTGGGGAGCGGGCTCGACGCGGACAGGCTGAACAGGGCGCGAACGAGCGAACCAGCGAACCGCGAGAAGAAGGACGAGACCGAAGACAACAACGCCGGCGATCAGAGGGAAAAGAGGGTTGGATCGAGGCGAGCGCGGAGGACCGGGGGAAACGCCGGGGATTTGCGGCATATCGGCTTTGAAACGCGATGGTGAAGAATCATCAGCCATTTGCGGACCTGAGAAGCCAAACTGGCGTTACCCGGAAAGGGAGAGCAAAGACGGGATGCGCCCAGAAAAAAGACCGAAGAACCACAGACAATGAATCTTCAGGGGAAAGGCCTAATCGTCCTGGCTTGCGCCGGGGTGAAGACCGGCCCACCTAAAGAGGATTCCTCAGCAGCCAAAGAACCAACTCATTGCATTGTACTGACGAGATGGCAGAATGAGCAAGGTAAAGAACGGAAGCAGGTTCCGTGGCGGGAAGAAGCGAAGGAAGCCTGACCAGAGAATGAAGCATTTGAGAGAAATGCGAGCAAAGGGTGAGGTTGCTAACAAGGTTACAGCGGCGCGAGGGGGACTTGTTTTGAAGGGGTGAGCGGCCTAGTGTAGAGAGAAGCAGTAGCTGAGGAAATCCGCAATAATGGCCGGCGACACACGACAGACCGCGCGCGCGTTCGTTCACAGTCTGAACATTTTGCTGAAGTTTGCGCGCTTGTACGAATTCGGGCACGTGCGAACGATGGCGCAATTTGAGACTGCGTGGAAGGAATTGCGCGCAGCACTGGATCAAGGCGGAGATGCGGGGTTGCTGCTGGGGGCATCGGGCAACCAGATCGTGCTGGATGGAGTGCCTCTGGGCGCGGCAGCAGCAGAGAAAAGTTTCGCACAACTTCTGACGGGTTCCGGAATCGCAAGCATCCATTTTTCTCCGAACACTACACAAAGCAACTTTGCGCGATTTGTGCGCGCATTTCCGAGCGGGAATAACAAGCCGAGCATGCTTGCGGAACAGTTGAAAACCGCGCTGGCCGGAGAAACCAGCATCAAAATCAACGAAATTCGGTATGTGGCGGAAGATGGGTCGGTTGCGGGGATCAAGGTCGCCGCGCAACTAACCGCAAAGATGCTGGGGGGCGCCGGAGATAAATACCGCGACGTTTTCGAAGATCCACAGAAGATGTTGCAGTTGATTTTGGCGGCGGAAAGCAGCCGCAGTGGAAGAGGCGGCGGCGGCGGAAGCGGTCCAGGCTTTGGGCCAGGCCCCGGTGGATCAGGAGGTGGGACAGGCGGATCCGGCGGAGGCAGCGGCTCCAGTTGGAGCGGAGGCACGGACAGTAGTGGAAGTTTGTGGGAGGCGGGGAAAGCTTCTGGCGGAGGTGGTGTAGGTGGCGGCGGTGGAGGTGGGGGAACCGGCACAGGCACAGGTGGAAGCGGTGGTGGAGGCAGTCTAGGCGGAGGAACGGGGTCAGGTGGACCCGGCGGCGGAAGCGGTGGTGGAGGCGGTGTAGGCGGAGGAACGGGGTCAGGTGGACCCGGCGGAGGAAGTGGCCAAGAGCCCGGAAAATGGATGAGCGCTTCGGCGATGCTGCGAGGCGCGATGATGGGCGGAACGGGAGTTGGCACGGGCACGGGCGGAGGGGAGGGCGGAAGTTATTCGGTCGCCGAGGAAGAAGTCCGCTCGATGATCGGATTGTTCTCCCAACTGGGGAAGTCGAGAAAAGACCCCGAGAACCGGATGGATACGGCGACGTTTCAGTCGCGATTGACGGCATTACCGGTGCGGGCGCAATACACATTGCAGCAGG
>Ga0181526_10001471_pt1 | contig 22206 bp, 20 predicted proteins | sample PEATcosm2014_Bin_35_FD_119750 | JGI IMG/M metagenome (GOLD analysis project Ga0181526, IMG submission 119750) | Peatland microbial communities from MTU Mesocosm Facility, Houghton, MI, USA - PEATcosm2014_Bin06_30_metaG | ecosystem: Environmental > Terrestrial > Soil > Wetlands > Peat | place...
GACGACATCCTGGCCCGCAGGCTCACCGTCGAGCAGGCGGTCGCCGCGGCTGAGGAGTGCGGGGCGCCGATGGTCTCCATCGCCGGCGGTGAGCCACTGGTGCACAAGGAGATCCACAAGATCGTCGAGGCGCTGGTGGCGCGCAAGCGCTTCGTCTACCTCTGCACCAACGCCCTGCTGCTGGAGAAGAAGCTCGACCTCTTCACCCCCTCCCCCTACTTCTCCTTCTCCATCCACATCGACGGGTTGCGCGAGCGGCACGACCAGTCGGTGAGCCGCCGCGGCACCTTCGACAAGGCGGTGGCGGCCGCCCGCGAGGCCAAGCGGCGCGGCTTCCGGGTCACCACCAACACCACCTTCTTCGACATGGACAGCGCCACTTCCATCCGCGAGGTGCTCGACTTCCTGAACGACGACCTGCAGGTCGACGTGATGCAGATCTCCCCGGGGTACGCCTACGAGAAGGCACCCGACCAAGAGCACTGGCTGCAGGTCGAGAAGACCCACAAGCTCTTCCGCGACGCCTTTGCCGACGGCCGGCGCCAGCGGTGGCGGCTCAACCACTCGCCGCTCTTCCTCGACTTCCTGGAGGGGAAGGTCGACTTCCAGTGCACGGCGTGGGGGATCCCCTGCTACTCGGTCTTCGGCTGGCAGCGCCCCTGCTACCTGATGGCGGACGGCTACGTCGGATCGTACAAGGAGCTGATCGAGACCACCGACTGGGAGAGCTACGGGCGCGGCCGCGACCCGCGGTGCGCCAACTGCATGGCCCATTGCGGCTACGAGCCGACCGCGGTGGTGGCGACGTCCGCGTCCCTCCGCGAGGGTCTGCGCGCCGCCGGTGACACCCTGCGCGGGCAGGTCGCCAACATCAGCTGGAGGGGCCGCGTCGGCTCCGGGCCCCACCACACCGACGGGACGGGGACGGCGGGCGAGGAGCGCCAGATCGCGTGACGGAAACCGAGCAGTGAGACAGCACGTACGGGCGTCGCGGCATGGCGGCGGTGGGGCACATCGTCTTCGGGAGGACGCTCGTCCGACGCCTCCGGCGTCGGCGGCTTGTGCTCGGCGCGATTGCAGCTCGCGCCTGCGCAAACCCCCCTTCGACGACGTGCCCCACCGCCGCTGAGGGGTCGCGCTGATGCCGGACGAAGTCTTCCTCACCGGGGCCACGGGTTTCGTGGGCGGGCACGTGCTCGACTCGCTGCTCTCGTCCGGGTACCCGGTGCGGGCGCTGGTGCGGGGCTCGCCGTCACGGCTCCCCCCCCGGCCCGGACTCACCGTGGTGAGCGGGGACATCCGCGACGGCGGTGCCCTGGTGCCGTCGATCCGGGGGTGCCGTCTGCTGGTGCACGTCGCGGCCGGCTATTCGTTCGCACCGCGGGACCGGCGGGAGCTGGAGCAGGTCAACGTGGCCGGCACCCGCAGCCTGCTCGAGGCAGCACGGCTGGCCGGGGTGGAGAAGGCGGTCGTGACCTCCAGCTCCGCCGCCGTGGGGCCGCTCCGCGGCGGGCGGCTCGCCACCGAGAGTGACTGGGCCGAGGTCCACGCCGCTCCCGGGTACCACTCGTCCAAGGTGCGCCAGGAGCGCGCCGCCCTCCGCGCCAACCTCCCAGTGGTGACGGTGCTGCCCACCGCGCCCATCGGCCCGCGCGACGCGCGTCCGACCCCGACCGGCCAGATGGTCGTCGACGTCATGCGCAGCCGCATCCCCGCCTACCTCGACGGGGGGATGAACCTGGTGGCCGTCGAGGATGTCGGGCGGGCGCACGTGCTCGCCTTGGAGCACGGCCGCCCTGGGGAACGCTACCTGGTGGGAGGCGTGAACCTCAGCCTCGGGGAGGTGCTGGACCTCTTTGCCCGCCATGCCGGCACCCGGCCACCCGAGTGGCGCATGCCCTACCCGGTGGCGTTGGCGGCGGGCTTCGTCGACGAGGCGCGCTGCCGGCTCTGGCCGCACGCGCAGCCGCGGGTGCCCCTCGAGGGGGTGCGGATGGGGCGGCTGCGGATGATGGTCCGCATCGACAAGGCGAAGGAGGAGCTGGGATACCGGCCGACGTCGGTGGAGGATGCAGCTGAGCGGGCGGTCAGCTGGTATCGCGAAAACGGCTACGCGTAACCGGGGGGTGCCCCGGACAGCCCCTGGCGTTTCCGGGGAATCCCGTGGTTGAGTCCCCCGGCCGAGACGTGGTGGTGCTGGCGGCCATGCCGATCGAGTGGCGAGCGATTCGCCACGCCCTCTCGGTCTCAGGCAGCCCGGCTCAGGTGGTGCGCTGCGGGATCGGCCTGAAGAGGTGGGTGCCGCCGCCGGCGCCGATGCCGGCGTTCATCACCTGCGGGCTGGCCGGCGGGCTGCGCTCCGAGCTACCACCCGGCACCGTGGTCGTGGCCAGCTCGGTGGCGATGGAGGACGGTGAGCCCGTGGCCTGCGATCCGGCCTGGGTGGCGGCGCTCATCTCCGGGGCCCGCGCCTGCGGCCACGAGCCGGTCGTCGGCCCGATGCTGACGGCACGCCGGCTGGTGGTCGGGGATGCGCGGGGGGTGTGGGCGGAGAGGGGTTTCGTGGCGGCGGAGATGGAGACCGCGCTGCTCATCCCCACCGGCGCGGCGCTCGCGAGCCTGCGGGTCGTCATCGACGCGCCGGTGGCGGAGCTGTCCGAGCACTGGGTGGCGCCGGGTCGCGCCGCCATCAACCCGCGGCGCTGGCGCGAGGCGATGTGGCTGGCGGCACGAGCGCCGCGATACTCGCGGCTCGCAGCGCGCTGCCTGGCCGCCGCACTGGCCCGCGTAGGCGATTAGCCGCGTCCCCCTCCGACTGAACCGCCTCCGAAGATCGACATGGCCCGGCGCAGCGCGCGACTCCGATGGGTGCGAAAGACGCTGCTCACCTCACCATCCATCCTGATGACCAGAGTCAGATCGAGGAGCGCGGGGCCGCGACGGATCATGACGGCAGGCCGATCCTGCAGGTCGATGAGCACCCGTGACTGCTCGCGCGCCGTCGAGTAGGAGCTCGGAGCCCACTGCATCGCCGAGTCCGTGATCGACAGTTGGCCCGAGTTGCTGGTAGGCCTTGAGGTAGCGCTTCACCGCGGTCGATCCCCTCTCTTGGAGGTACACGGCGAGAGCCTCGCGGAAGAGCCGGCTCCGGCTCATGCCGAACACGCGCGCCGCCTCATCAGCCGACGCAAGCAGGTCGTCGGGAAGGCTCACTACGACCTTGACCGCTCGATTCATGCCGGGAATCGTACCGGCCACCGTGAGAGGGCGCCGGTGGGGCATGTCGTCGAAGCGGGGGCTTGCGCAGGCGCGAGATGCAATCGCGCCGAGCACGAGCAGCCGACGCCAAGGGCGTCGGACTGCGGTCCCCCCGAGACGACATGTCCCGCCGGCGCCCTACCCTTTGAGGGGCCCTCAGGTCCCGTCCGTGACCACCGGAGCGGCGATGACCCGGGCGACCACCCCCTCCAGCGAGACGTCGACGCCCAGGTAGAGGCGCAGCGCCGCCTGGAGCAGGGAGGTGACGCTGGGCAGGCCCGCGTACTCGGAGAGGCTCATCAGCGCCTCACGCTGGCGGTGCAGCGCCTCCTGGGTTAGGCGGATGCCGCGGGGCGTCGAGTGGATGCGGACCACGCGCCGGTCGGGCGTCGACCTGGCGGTCCTGATCAGGCCCCGCTCGAGCGTGTCGCGCACCAGCGTCGAGGCGCGTGCGTCAGGGCACTGGAGCAGGTCGGCCAGATCGCCCTGGACCAGCCCGTCCGGCCCGGCGGCGCCGACCTCCAGGAGAAGGTGGTACGAGAGCGCGCTGAGGTCGTACTCGGCGAGCGAATGGGCCATCAGCAGCTGGGCGTGCCGGAAGCCGCGACGGAGGGCCGCCGCCAGCCGCATCTCCTCGACGCGCCGGTCAGCAGCACCCTTACCCACCTCCAGGGCGGCGCTCAGCATGGGCCTACTCTAGCGCGGCTGCCGCCCAGGTTTTGGGGCTCATCACGCCGACAGCTCGACCTGGCAGGACACCCCGGCGGGGGCGGTGAGGGAGAGGCGGGAGGAGGAGGGATCCCACGTCCACAGCGCCCCGCAGCTGTCGCTCACCTGAGGACTTCCGAGGGTGTAGTCGGACCAGGCGACCTCGGCCGCGCCCAGGCCGTGCCCGGCCGCGATGGTGATCACCAGCCGTCCGTGCACACCGTCGGCCTGGCTCGCCGCGTACCCGATCGGGGCGGCGGCGAGGTAGGGCTGGGCCAGCTCGCGGAGCAGGGTCATGTTGAGGCTCTTGCCGTCCGTGCTGCGCACGCTCCAGGCCCCTTCCGCCCTCCACTGCCACCAGGCCCAGCCGGCGTCGTGGGCTGCGAAGGCGTCCAGGGCGTCGGCGATCCACTGGCTCGCATGCGCGTCATCCGTGTCGATACCGAACTCGCCGACCCACATCGCCGCCGGGAGCTGGCTCGCCTCCCTGGCCAGCTCGTCGACGTGGGTGTCCAGGTTCTGTGGATCCCCGGTGAAGGAGGGAGGGAAGAGGACCCCGGTGTACACGTGCGGCGCGTAGACGAGGTCGGGTGCGGCGATGGGGACGACGCTGGTGGGCAGATCACCGAGGGCGTCGTTCTCGAGCAGGAAGAGATGGTTGGGATCCACGTCTCCGATGGCGGTGATGGCGCGCGCATAGAAGGGGAACAGATCATCCTTGTCGAAGCGCAGCGGCGGCAGCGGGAATGCGTGCCCCTCATTGATGATGTCGTAGCCGGCGACGCCGCTGTCGTTGCGGAAGCGTGCGGCGACGAACTGCCAGGTGCGCAGGTACTGCGTCTGCCAGTCGGAGGTGAGCCAGAAGTAGGCCGTCGATGCGTTGATGGCAGGCGACAGCAGGCGGGTGACCGACGGCATCGGGCCCCACTGGACGTCGGGCACCCAGGAGAGCGTCGCCCACGCCGGTGCACCCGAGCCTCCGTACACCGGGCTCCACCCCAGGAAATGCATGTCCAGCACGACGTAGAGGTGATGCGCATTGAGCATCGCGACCGTGCTCGCGATGCGGTCCAGGTAGGCGGTGCTGAACTGGCCACGCTCCGGTTCGAGCAGCGACCAGGCGATCGGCAGCCGCACCACGTCAAAGCCGGATTCCTCCATGAGCGACGCGTCGGCGGGATCGAGCGGGGCGGGGTGCATCGTCGACTCGAGCAGCGCGTCGTCGTCGAAGCCGTGGAGGAGGACGCCGCGCCCCGATTGGTCGACCATCCGGCTGTCCGCCGTGGAGAGCCAGGGGAGACCCGGTAGGGCCGCCGGTCGGGGGCCGGCCGCAGGCACGACCGCGGTCAGTGCGGGGACGGGCAGGAGCAGCCAGGTCACCACGGCGATCCCCACCAGCAGGGCAAGCAGGCGCAGCCGGGGAGCTCCGTCTCGCTCACCCGTTCGAGTGCCATGGGGCCGTCTCCGTCCGGCGGGTGCCCGAGACGGGCGCGAGGCCCGCCCACCCTGGCCGGTGCCGCTCATCCGGTGCGCCCCCACTCCCTCGCTGCCTGCGGCGACCCGCCTCGCCTTCCCGGCGCTGCCACCTCCCGCTCCTTCAGCGCGATGCGAGGTCGCTCCATCAACTGCTCAGTCCGCGCATTCCTGGGCATGCTCCGGCGCAGCGATGCTACTAGGTCAGTCCGGGAGGAGATGCCGGGTGATCGGTCCGAGACCGGCGAGATCGAAGTGCGGGACCGGGGAGCGCCTAGCTCCCGGCGGCGAGGCAGGCCGCACCGCCGCCGGGAGAAGAGAAGAGGCGCACCACCCTTGCGGAAGGTAGATGATTGTACCACAATACAACATCGTGGCCTCGGTTCTCCGCCGCTTGGGGACGGTGTCGACGGTGCAGGCCCTCGAGGAGGACCTGGAGCGGCGCACGCTCGACGGCGAGTTCCAGCCGGGTGAGCACCTGCGCGAGATCGAGCTGGCACGCCAGTACGACGTCGGCCGCAACACGCTGCGAGCGGCCTTCGACGGGCTGGCCCGGCGCGGACTGCTGACCAAATCCCGCAACCGCGGCGCCTTCGTCAGGGTGCTCACACCACGCGACCTGGTCGAGGTCTACGAGCTGAGATCGGCGATCGAGATCCAGGCGGGTCGCAGCCTGGCGGCGCAGCGCTCCGTCCCCGAGGAGGCGCGACGGGCGCTGGCGGCGGAGCAGCGGCTGACCGGCGATTCCGCGCGGCGCGACCTGGTGGAGGCCGACCTCGCCTTTCACCGGGCCATCGTCGACGGCGCGGGCAACGGCCGGCTCTCCGCCGTCCACCGCGACATCGCTGCGGAGATCCGGCTCTCCCTCGTCCAGCTCATGGAGACCCAATACGCGACGGTCGAGGAACTGACGGCTGAGCACGCGAAGGTGCTCCAGGCGGTCATCTCCGGAGAGCTGGACACCGCCGAGGCGGTGATCCGCCGGCACCTGGGAGCCGCCACGGCGTGGCTGGTCAGCCACGGCACTCCTCCGAGCGAGGGGGAGCCCCGACCAGAAGGCTGATCGGAGCTCCCCCTCTCTCGCGACGGAGTGCCGGGCGAGCCCGCGACGCGTGAGCGCCGGCGAGCCCTACCGCTGAATTGAACTCCTACGCGACCCTGCGGATGGCCGCGATCGAGCGCGAAGCCCTCTCCCCCAGCGCGGCGACCGCGCGGACGATGGGGCTCCCGGTCAGCTCGACGCCCTGATCGCCACGGCAGACGGGGCAGACGCCCTCGTTGATGCCGAAGCCGTCGCGCACCTCGATGATCGAGCCGCAAGCACGGCAGCTGCGCCCCGAGCTCACTGCCCAGGGAGCCCCGTGGAGCTCACCGAAGATGTTCGTGGTCATGTTGTTCCCTCCCTTGGGGGTTGTTACCGTGTTGAATTGTAGCACAAGTATGGTGGGACCATCAACTCAGCCACAGGCGGGACCTTCGGCCCTGCCCACGGCGCGGGCGCACCCAGGGCTGCAGCGGAGACGGGCGGCGACCCCGAGCGCCGGCATGGCTGCCTGCCACCAAGAGGCGGGTGACGAACCCCCGAAGGGGTGCCCGCCACCCGGACGCAGGTAACGTAGGCGGCTGTGACAGAGGTGGCAGACCCCGGCGTCCCCCGGATCGCCCGGACGCTGAACGGATGGATGGGGAGCAGCAACGGCCCGAGGTTTGTGCCCCGGGTGCACCGCTGGCTGTACCAGCGCACCGGCGGGCGGCTGGGGCACGGGATCATTGGCGTGCCCGCCCTGCTCCTCCACACCACCGGACGCCGCAGCGGCCTCCTGCGCACCGCGGCACTCGTCTACGGCCGTGACGGCACCTTCTACGTGGTGGCGGCGTCGAATTACGGTGGCAACCGCGACCCCGCCTGGCTCGACAACATCCGGGCGAATTCCCGCGTGAGGTTGCAGGTCGCCCGCCGGCAGGTCGAGGCGAGGGCGCGGATCGTGGGACCGGACGACCCCGGCTACGCGCGCCTCCTGGCGGTCATGAACGGGGTCAACCGCAACCGCTACGACCTGTACCGGGCCAGGACTGCGCGACCGATCCCCTTCATCGTGATGGGCGCGGCGGGAGGATCGACGGGGGCCGTCGGGACAGCATCCGGGACCGCCGGTGCCGGGCCGAGCGCACCACCTGCGAGCGCACAGGGTGCGCTCGCGCCGAAGCGGCCGCCCCGTCGCACGCCGGGTGCTCCGCGATGAGCGCGGTAGACACCTCCGGCTCCCACGCCGCCCTTCCCCGCACTCTGGAGATCGAGGGGATGCACTGCGCGTCCTGTGTCGCCCGGGTGGAGAAGGCGCTGGCCGGGGTCCGCGGGGTGCAGAGCGCGAGCGTCAACCTCGCCACCGAACGTGCTGAGGTCATCGCCGCGCCCGGGGTCACCGCCGCGGCGCTCGAGGCCGCGGTCCGCAGCGCCGGCTACACGGCACGCACGCCTGCCATCGAAGCCACGACCCGCGATGCGCCGCCAGCGTCCGTCGACGCGACAGCGGCAGCTCTGGACGCGATGGCCGCAGGCAGGTCGCCGGCCGAGGCCCGCCGCACCCGGCGCCGCGCCGAACAGCGCATGCGCCGGGCCCAGCTCGCCACCGGGGCGGTGCTGAGCGCCGCCACCCTCGTCCTCGCCTACGGCCTCGCCTCCGCCTCCTGGTCCAATGCGGTCCAGCTCCTCCTCGTCCTGCCCATCTTCATCTGGGTCGGCGCGCCGTTTCACCGCGGGGCTCTGCGCGCGCTGCGCCACGGCGGGACCACCATGGACACGCTGGTCTCGGTGGGCGCGACCGTCGCCTTCGGGTATTCGGCGGCGGCCACCGTCGCCCCGGCGCTCCGGGGCCAGCCGACCTACTTCGACGTCGCGGCCCTGATCATCACCTTCATCTCGGTGGGCAAGTACCTGGAGGTGGTCGCCCGGGGGAAGGCCCGGGAGGCGATCGAGCAGCTCGCGGAGCTGCAACCGCGCGCCGCCCACCGCCTGGCCTCCTGGGATGCGACCGAGGTGACCGACGTCGAGACGCGAAGGCTGGCCGCCGGCGACCTCCTCCTGGTCCGGCCCGGCGAGCCGATCCCCACCGACGGCACCGTTCTCCACGGCCACGGAGCGGTCGACGAGTCGATGCTCACCGGAGAGAGCATCCCCGTGCTCAAGGAGGAGGGAGACGCGCTCATCGGCGGCACGCTGAATGGGGGCTCGCCACTCCGCATGCGCGTCGACCGGACCGGTGACGAGACCGTGCTCGCCCAGATCGTCCGCCTGGTCGAGCGAGCGCAGGCCGAGAAGCCTCCGGTGCAGCGCCTTGCCGACCGGGTCTCCGCAGTCTTCGTCCCCACCATCCTCGTCCTCGCCGCGCTCACCTTCGGCGCCTGGATGCTCACCGGCCACGGGTTGGTCGCGGCGATGATCCCGGCGGTCGCGACGGTGGTGGTCGCCTGCCCCTGCGCCCTCGGCCTGGCCACCCCGGTGGCGGTGATGGTGTCGAGCGGTCGCGGCGCCGAGCTGGGCCTGCTCATCCGGGGCGGTGAGACCCTGGAGACGGTCCACCGCCTGAGCGCGATCGTCCTCGACAAGACCGGCACCCTCACCGAGGGACGGCCCGTGCTGCTCGATGTCGTCGCTCTCGGGGATGCGGACGCCGGCGAGGCACTGGCTCTGGCGGCTGCGGTCGAATTGGGCTCGGAGCATCCCCTCGCGCGGGCCGTCGTGGACGGCGCGGGTGAGCGCCTCGAGCACCTGTCGCCGGCCGTCGCCGGAGACGTCGTGAGCTCCCCGGGCGCGGGGATCGCCGGCACCGTCGCTGGCCACAGGGTCCTGGTGGGCGCGCTGCGCTGGCTCGTCGCGGAGGGGGTGCCCGGCGACAGCGGCGCCGCCCCGGCGGCGGAGCTCGCGGGCCGCGGGCGCAGCGTCGTCGGAGTGGCGGTCGACGCACGGCTGCGGCTCCTGCTCGGGATCGCCGATCCGCTCCGCCCGGAGAGCGCGGCGGGGGTGCGGCGGCTCCAGGGGATGGGGCTGCGGGTGATCCTCGCCACCGGCGACAGCGCGGAGACCGCCGCGGCGATCGCCCGCGCGGCCGGCATCGGCGAGTGGCGGGCGGGGCTCCGTCCCGAGGAGAAGGCGGCGCTCGTCGCCGAGCTGCATCAGGGCGGGGCGACGGTGGCGATGGTCGGCGACGGCGTCAACGACGCCCCCGCGCTCGCCGCCGCCGACGTGGGCATCGCGCTCGGCAGCGGCACCGGGGCGGCGATGGCCGCCGCCTCGATCACGCTAGTGCACGGCGACGTCGGCCGTGTCGGCGACGCCATCTCCCTCAGCCGGGCCACCCTCCGTGTCATCCGGCAGAACCTGGCCTGGGCATTCGGCTACAACCTGGTCCTGGTCCCCCTCGCGATGCTCGACGTCATCCCCCCCGCGCTGGCTGCGCTGGCCATGGCCTGCAGCTCGGTGACGGTGGTCGGCAACGCCCTGCGACTGCGCCGCTGGCGTCCCGGAACCGGGTCCGGGAGGGGAAGCGGGCGACCTGAGTCACCCCGCACAGTCGTCGCCTGAAGCCCCTGACAGGTACTGACGACAGCCCCTAGCGAGAGGGCACTCGGTCGCGTCACACTTCCGCGCAAGCAGGGAGGACAGGAGGCTGGAGGGCCCTCTCCGCGCGCGTCGTCACGGCTCCACGGTACGCGTCAAACATCTCATTGGGGAGGCTCAGCCAGTGGCCATCCAACTCGCCGCACCCGCCGCTACGGTGAACCGATCATGAGCGCGGCAGCAGTCGAGCCGCTGGAGGCCTCGGAAGGGTACGAGGCGTTCCAGCTCGAGCAGCGTGGCATCGACCTGATCCCGGAGTCCGACCGCAAGATGCGCCCGATGGGACTCTTCTGGCTCTGGTCAGGGGCCGTGTGGAACGTTGAGTTCCTCTTCTACGGGGTCCTGATCTGCACCTTCGGGCTCTCCTTCCCGCAGGCGATCCTGGCCATCCTGATCGGCAACCTGGCTTACATGTTCCTCGGCTTCGCGAGCCTGCCGGGCCCGCTGGCCGGGACCACCGCCTTCATGGTCAGCCGGGCTCCCTTCGGGCGCAACGGCAACCGCCTCCCCTCCCTCTTCAACTGGATCACCCAGGTCGGCTTCGAGATCCTCGGCCTCGTCCTGGTGGTCTTCGTCGTCGACGCGATCCTCAACAAGGCGGGCGTCGCGAGCGTGAGCAACGCAGCTCAGGTGCTCATCATCATCCTCGCCGTCGTGGTGCAGTTCGTGATGCCCTTCCTGGGCCACGCCACCATCAAGACGGTGCTGCGCTACCTCTCCTTCGTCTTCATCGTCCTCTTCGTCGTGATGGCCATCCTCGTCCTTCCCCACGTGCACTGGGCCAGCCTCCAGACCGGCACGACATGGTGGCTCTGGACGACCGCCGTGGTGCTGATCGTCTCCACCGGCGGGCTCGGCTGGACCGAGAACGCGGCCGACTACTCGCGGTACCTGCCCAAGGAGACGAGCAAGGCCAGGGTCTTCTGGTCGGCGAGCCTGGGCGCGGCCATCCCCTCCGTCCTCCTCGAGCTGCTCGGGGTGTGCGCCTACATGGTGACCGTCCACGTCGCGTCGGGCAGGGAGCTGGTCGGCATCCCGTCGGCGTTCACGGCGTACGCGGACTGGTTCTTCTGGCCCTTCATGATCGTCGCCATCCTGCAGCTGTTCGCCATCAACACCATCGACATGTACTCGTCGGGCGTCACCCTGCAGGCCATCGGCATCCCGCTCAAGCGCTGGGGCTGCATCCTCATCGACACCGTGGTGAGCGGCGTGGTCACCGGCCTGGTCATCTTCAAGGGCAACCTCTACACCGACCTCTCCGGCTTCCTCGACTACATCCTGGTCTGGCTGGGCGCGTGGTTCGCCATCCTCATGGTCGATTACTTCCTCCGCAAGGGGCAGTACGACCGCGCGGGTCTGGTGCAAAAGATCGGAGGGCTGTACTGGCGCAACGGTGGCATCAACTGGAAGGCGCTCGTCGCCCTGATCGTGGGCATGTTCGCGGCGCTGATGTGGACCGACGCGCTCTTTTACACCCCGTCGTATCAGGGTCCGCTCTCCAACGCCACCGGCGGCGGCGACCTGAGCTGGCTCCTCGGCATGGTCGTGGCCGGAGCCATCTACTGGGCCCTGTCGTTCCGCAGCGTTCCCCAGGAGGTGTCGGGGGCCGGCGCTGTCGCCCCACCGGAGGCGGCGAAGATCGCGAGCTGACCCAACACCGCTGAGCCGGTCCCGCGCAGCGCCGGGCAACCCGGAAGGGACTGAGGTCCCGGGCAACTGAGGACCTCAGTCCCCTTCCGCGGTCCGCGCGGCGGTGCGATAGTGAGGGCGCATCCCCCCTCGCGCTTCGGTGCGAGGGAGGGGTGCCAGTTCTCCCGGACGATGGTCCGTGCGGGGAGCAGAGGCTCGGGAAGATCGCCAGAGCCCGGCTGTGTGGGCGGATCGCCTGACCTGGACCACCGCAGCGGAGACAGGTGCGCGGCTGAGCCGACGAATGGCCAGCGCGGGAGCGTCATGGATGTCCCTGCGGACAGTGGTTTCAGACTCTGCGCACAATAGTCATGCCAGTGATTCGGTGATGACGCCAATAACATTGGAGATGATCACCACCACTCACGGGTGGTTCCCCACCACCCTGTTCAGAGAAACAGGATCAGTCCATCCGAGGCCTTGCATTCTCGGGAGGCTTGTGCGATACTGATGGCCGCATCCCCCCCCGCGCTTCGGTGCGGGGGAGGGGTGCCAGTTCTCCGGACGATGGTCCGTGCCGAGGACAGAGCCCACGGCAGGTGGTCCGGTGCCCGCGGATGCCCGCGCCGGCACCACTTCACGCCTGGACCTCGTCGCTACCCCGGGCGCGGCTCTTCCCACTCGAGCTCGACGGTGCGCTCGAGGAACCGGCTCATCCGCTCCGCGGCTCGGACCACGGCGGCACGCTCAGCGGGGCGCAGCGGGTCGAGCAGACGCACGTGCACCCGCAGCGACCGCGGGCCCGCGATGCGCCGCCAGGCTCCCCGGACCCTGCCGCCGATGACCAGCACGTTGCTGAGGATGCTGCTGAAGCCGAAGAGGCCGGGGTCGAATCTGCCATCGGGATGATCGGCGTCGGAGCGGTCGCGGTACGCCACGGTCAACTCGTCGAAGTTCGGGAGCAGGTGGGCGATCGGGACGCCTCGCTCCCGCGGAGGTGGCGGCTCGGGAGCGGCGCCGGCCACGGTGTCCCCGAACCAGTACCGCTTCCCCTCGATGACCTCGGATGCCAGGCCGTCACCGGCCGCCTCGACGCCGCGCCGGGCCTCGGCCAGCGTGGTGCCGGCCCACCAGGCGAAGTCCGCGAGCTGCGCCGGGCCCCGGGTGCGGAAGTACCGCTCGGCGAGCCGGCGCAGCGCCTCCTCGGGGGCAAGCGGTGGAGCAGCGGGCACACGGTCGTCCATCAGCATGTAGGTGAACGCGTGGCCCCGGCGCGGACCGCTGACGATCAGCGCGTCCAGCTCCGCGGCGATGAGCAGGTGGGGAAGCCGCTGGCCGTCGGGAGCGATGCACGCAGCCTGCAGCACGGCGCTGAGCTCGGGGCGGGTGAGCTGGCGGCCGCCCGCGAGCGCGGTCCCGAACGCGGCCTCGGCACGGCTCATCTCGCCGCTGTCGATGCCCAGGTCGCGCCAGCGACCCGCGATGGAGGTCCGGAGTCGCGGGGCCGTGAGCGCGAGGAGCCACCGGATGTCGGCGGGGAGGACGAAGTGCCAGGTGGGCCGGAGCACGTGGGTGCGCACGATCGCCCCCGCATCGAAGAGCCGGTGGACGTCGGCGACGGTGGCGTTGCCCGTGCGCTGGCCGAGTGCCCAGGCCGCCGCCGGGTAGTCCTGCGCCTGCACCGCGCACAGCCAGCCCACCACCTCGTCGGCTGAGCCCAGTGGATTGCCGGCCAGCCGCTGATTGCCGAGGCGCCGGGCGGCGATGTCCATCACCCGAACTCTATGCAGAGGGCACGCAGAGCCGGTGAGGCGGCATGCTTGGCAGGTGGCCGACCAGCCTGATCCCCCACCTCCGGATGTCGAGGCCGAAGCGCAGCGGCGTCTCCGGCGCAATGTGCGCCTGGTCGGCACCCTGCTGGGCGAGACCCTCGCCGGGCAGGAGGGTGAGCCGCTGCTCCAGCTCGAGGAGGAGGTCCGGGCCAAGACCAAGCAGCTCCGCGACCGCCACGACGAGGCGGTCAGCCAGGCGCTCGACCGCCAGCTCAGCGAGATCGACGTCAGCACGGCCACCCGGCTGATCCGAGCCTTCTCCCTCTACTTCCAGCTGGTCAACGTGGCCGAGCTGGAGCACCGGGTGCAGGTGATCCGCGGCATTCAGGCGGTCCCGGCCGGAGGGGTCGCCTCCCCGGGAACGTTCCACGACCTCTTCACCCGCGCCGCCCACGCCGAGGGCGGGCGGGAGCGGTTGCTCACCGCGCTCGTGGAGCTGGACGTCGTGCCGGTGGTCACCGCCCACCCCACCGAGGCGGTGCGCCGCTCCGTCCTCGATCACGTCAACGGTGTTGCCATGGCCCTGGACGCGCTCGACGGTCCCGCGCCCGGCTCCCCTCGCCACACGGCACTCATCGACTCCATGCGGCGTCACATGGAGCTGCTCTGGCAGACCGAGGAGCTCCGCACCGTGCGCCCCACCGTCCTCGACGAGGCCCGGGACATCCGCTTCCACCTCGACCTGCTGATGGACGTCATTCCCGCGGTCCACGCCGAGCTGGATCGGCGCTGGACCGAGGTCTTCGGCGGGCCACCTCCGCCCTTCCACCCCTTCCTCCGGCTCGGCTCCTGGGTCGGCGGCGACCAGGACGGCAACCCCCATGCCCGAGCCCGGACGCTCCGGGACGCCCTGCGCGCCCAGAAGCAGATGGTTCTCACCCGCTACCGCGACTCGGTGCATGCGATCTCCGTCCAGTACAGCCAGTCCACCCGCTGGACGGGCGCCGACGAGGAGCTGGCGGCTTCCATCGCCGACGACGAGGCGCGGATGCCGGAGGCGGTGCACGACCTGGGGGACCGCAATCTCGGTGAGCCCTACCGGCGCAAGCTGACCCTGGTCCATCACCGCCTGGAGGCCTCCCTCGCCTACCTGCAAGGGGTCCGTGCGGCCGAGCGCCCCTACTCCACGGCGCAGGAGCTGCTCGACGACCTCGACCTGGTCGACGCCGCCCTGCGCCGTCAGCGCGGCGCCCTCTTCGCCGACGGCGGCCTGCTGGAGCTGCGACGCCAGGTGGGTGCCTTCGACTTCTACGGGTACGCGATCGACGTCCGGCTGCACGCCTCCCGTCTGCGCGAGGTCGCCTCGACGATCCTGCGCCAGTGCGGCCAGCTGGACCGCAGCCTCGACGACCTCGACGAGGACGCCGCGGTCGAGCTGCTCGCACGCGCCATGCAGCAGCGCGGGCCGCACATCGGCACCTTGGCCCTCAGCGCCGACGACCGCGACCTCCTCGACACCCTGGTGGAGATGGGCCGCGCCCAGCGCTCGATCTCCCCCCACTCGACCGAGAGCGTGGTGATCTCGATGACCCACTCGCCGGTCGAGGTGATGGCAGGGATGTGGCTCGCCTCCCTGGTCGGGCTGGTCTCCTGGTCCTTCGGCAGCGTGCACACCAGCCGATTTGACCTCGTGCCCCTGATGGAGACGATCGCCGGTCTGCGCTCCGCCCCGCGGGTGCTGCGCCGCCTGCTCGCCCAGCCCGAGTACGCCGAGCAGGTGCGGGCCCGCGGCAACATCCAGGAGGTGATGCTCGGATACAGCGACAGCAGCAAGGACGGCGGCTACCTCGCCGCCCAGTGGTCGCTGTACGTCGCCCACCGCCAGCTCGCGCGGGTCTGCGACGAGGCGGGCGTGCACCTCCGCCTCTTCCACGGCCGGGGCGGCACGGTGTCGCGCGGGGGAGGGCCCACCCACGAGGCGCTCCTCTCCCAACCGCCGGGGGCGGTGCGCGGCCGGGTCCGGCTGACCGAGCAGGGCGAGATCCTTCACTACCGCTACTCGCGCGAGGAGGTGGCCCAGAACCACCTGGAGCTGGTTGCCGCGGCGGTCTGGGAGGCGAGCTCGCTGCAGACCCCGCTCCCCTTGGAGCAGGAGGCGGTCTGGGAGACGGCGATGGCGCGCATCGCGGCCGACAGCTACCGGCGCTACCGGGCCTTCGTGTACACGGATGAATTCGAGCGTTTCTTCACCGAGGTGACGCCGATCGGCGAGCTGGGGCAGCTCAACATCGGCTCCCGGCCGGTGAGCCGCGGGGAGTCCACGCGGATCGCCGAGTTGCGGGCGATCCCGTGGGTGTTCGCGTGGAACCAGACCCGGCTGATGCTGCCCACCTGGTACGGGGTGGGTGGGTCGCTGGTGGCCTTCGCCGAGGACCTGCCCGTTGATGCCGAAGATGACCGCAACGCGCCACCGCCCAGTGATGTCGAGGGACCGCTGCCGGCGGCGGGGACGGCGCGCTGGAAGCTGCTCCACCAGATGTACCGGCGCTGGCCGTTCTTTCGCGCCCTGATCGGCAACCTGGAGATGACCCTGGCCAAGACCGACATGGGGGTGGCGAGCCGCTACTTCGAGCTGGTCCGGGACCCCGGGCTGCGCGAGCGGATGTGGGTGGATGTGACCGCCGAGCACGCGCGGACGCTCCAGGCGGTGCTCCACATCACCGGCAAGCGCACCCTGCTGGCCGACCAGCCGCTCCTCCAGGAGACGCTCCGGCTCCGCGACCCCTACATCGACCCCCTCTCCGTCCTCCAGGCCCAGATGCTGGCCCGTTACCGGGCCCTGGACGAGGCCGACCCGCAGCGCGCAGCTCTGCTGGAGGCGATCCTGCGGAGCGTCAACGGGATCGCCGCGGGCTTGCAGAACACCGGCTGACGAGTACGCTGTCGTGACGATGGAGCGAAGGGAAGAGAGCATCTGGGGCCACGATGGGCACCGGTTCTCCGCCTCGCTCTCGCTTCCGGAGGGCGGGATGGGGCCGGGACTGGTGGTGGTCCAGGAGATATTCGGCCTCACCCCGTATGTCAAGGGCGTGTGCGACCGCCTTGCCGGCCTCGGCTACGTCGCGCTGGCACCCGACCTCTACTCGCGGTTGGAGCCCGACCTGGTGCTCGACGAGCACCTCCCCGAGAGCCTGCCGCGCGCCTTCCAGGCGATGCAGCGGCTGGACGTGCCTCAGGCGGCCGACGACGCGGCGGCCACCCTGGAGCATCTGCGGAGCATTCCCGAGACCCGCGACCACCGGGTTGGGATCATCGGATTCTGCCTGGGTGGCGGCATCGCCTACATGGTGGCGGCAGCGTCCGACCCCGCGGTCGCCGTCTGCTACTACGGGTCGGCCATCCCCGGCGCCCTCGAGCTGGCTCCCAAGATCACCTGCCCGATCCTCTTCCACTTCGGCGAGGACGACACCTACATCAACACCGCTCAGCGCCGGGCGGTGGCCCACGAGTTCGCCGGCCGCCGCCACGTGGAACTGCACCTCCACCCCCACGCCGGCCACGCCTTTGACAACCACGACTCGGCGATGTTCTCCCGACCCCAGGCCGCAGCCCGGGCCTGGGAGCAGACCGCGGCCTTCCTGGAGTACCACCTGCCTCCCCGGGGGTGACTTTGTCCGTCCGATGTCCGGCGATCGCCCCGACCATGACCGGGGCGATCTTCAGGGGACGGAGGACATGCGGTGGCACCAGCGGCGGGACAGGGCGCATCGGGCAGCAGCGCCACCCTGTACGTCGGCAGCATCACCTCCTTCAACGACCTCTCGGACGCGTTCCAGCGGGCGCGCGGCCAGCTCGTCAACGCCGCTGCCGACCTCGGGGCGCACGGCTCGGCCGCCGGCGACCCCTTTGGCCACGCCTCGTCTGACACCGCCTACGGGGAGGTGCTCCGGGAGACGCTGACCGCCCTGGACAACCTCGGCGACGGCCTGCAGACGCTGGGACGGCGGGTCGAGGAAGCCGGAGCCGTGCTCGTGGCCGCCGAGCAGAGCATCGCGCGGTCGATGACGCCCTGAGAGGGAGGGGAATCCACTCATGGGCCTTCCCGGCTGGATGCCCGGCCGGCCGGGCGGCGACCCGCAGCGGCTCACCCGGATGGCAGCTGCCTGGGAGGCCGTCGACACGGCCCTGCAGGCTGCCGAGCGGCAGCTCGCCCCACAGGCCGAGGACATCTCGCCCTGGTGGCGGGGGCAGGCGGCCGGCGCCTACACGGCGGCCTGGTACGAGTACTCGGCCGGCCTGGCCCCGCTCCACCAGCAGCTCCAGGCGGTGGCGGGGGCCCTGCACGTGGCCTCCTTCGCGATCTGCAGCGCCCAGATGCAGTACGACCAGGCCGTCGAGGAGGTGATGGCCGGGGCCGCGGTCCTGACCGGCGCGGCCCTCTTCACCTTTGGCCTGTCGGAGGCCGGTGAGGCGGGGATCCTGGCGTCGGCCAGCGCCACCATCACGGAGCTTCTCGCAAGCCTGGCCGAGGCATTGGCGGAGATCGCCGCCTCCATCGGCGAGGCGCTCGCCGCCATGGCCCGGATCGCGGCCCAGCTGCTGCTGCCGCTTGGTGGAGGTGCGGGAACAGGTGGCGGGATGGCATTGGCCCTTGCCGGCGGCGGCACCCTGACCGTCACCACCACCACGGCCGGCACCGGGCTGGCGGTCAGCGGGACGGTCGTTGCCGCCGGCGCCGTCGCGATCGACGCCCTGCTGGCCAAGGCGCTCGGCGGTGGCGGTGGGCATCTCAGCGCCGGGGGTGGGGGGAGCGGTAGCGAGGTCAACCCGCGAGATCAGGTCCCGCGCAGGTATGAGGCCGACACGAAATCCCTCAACCACTTCGCGTCGAGGCACGGCAACGCCTTCGGCCTCCCGCAGACGACGCCGACCGTCGCCGGGCGTGCGGCCATCAGCGACTACATCCGGGACTGGATCATGGACCCGGCCCACGAGCAGATCGTGGGCACCTTCCAGCGACAGCCCGCCATCATCTACCTTGACCCGGGCACGGGCCAAGTGATGTTCACGTATCCTGACGGTCAGTTCTGGAGCGGGTTTCAGCTGGGCAAAACTCAGCTCAGCAGCCTGCTCACCACGGGAGGGTTCGCGTGACTCCGGGGATCGGCGAGTTTCGTCAAACCATGCTCGACTTCGTCGATGGCCGTATCGCCGTCGGTGAATTCGACAGTGTCTACGTGAAGATGTGGGAGGAGCGGCGAGACCACGACTGGGCTGTCCTTGACGCGGAACATCCCCGGGCGCACCACCTCATACGTGAGAATCGCGCGGAATGGGACCGCATCAACGCCGAGCTGACCCACAAGGGCGAGTTGCTCCCCGACGACATCCAGACGGCGCTGGACCACATTTACACCGACCTCGATGTCCTCGATCAACGACCGTACGGGATCACGGTGGATCAGCTGCGCGAGGATTGCCGGCAGGCAATCACCCAGCTCGACGAACTGGGGCACGCGGCGCCCTCATCGGATGAGCGCACCGGAGATGGGGGTGCCTAGCTACGCGTGGCACCCCGGCGCCTTGGGCCGATGCAAGCAATGTGCTAGCATGGCCGAATGAAGACCCTCTACCTGCGCAACGTCCCCGACGAGGTGGCGAGCCGGCTTCAGGGGATGGCGAACCGAGCCGGGCTGTCACTCACGGCGTTCGCCGTCCGTCAGCTGGCCGCCGTGGCGCGGCAGTCGGACAACGCCGCGCTGCTCGCTGAGTTGCCCGACCTCGGCTTCTCGGCCGACCTCGTACTCAACGATCTCGATGCGGGCCGGGACGCACGGTGATCGTGGTGGATGCGTCAGCCGCAGTTCTGGCCCTGGTCAACGCCGGCGACGCTCGCCGCCGTCTCCAGGTCGAGGAGCTCCATGCGCCGGGGCTGGTCGACTCCGAAGTGGTTCACGTCATCCGCCGTCAGGAGAGGGCCGGCATGCTCGGCTCGACGGAGGCCGCACGTGTGATCGACACGTGGCGCCGCCTCGGGATCCGCCGTCACTCGGTCCAAGGACAGATCGAACGGATATGGGAGCTGCGCCACAACCTCACGGGTTATGACGCGACGTACGTAGCCCTCGCGGAAGGTTTGGGATGCGAGCTCGTCACTGCAGACCGAAGGCTGACGGGCACGCCGAAGCTCAGCTGTCCGGTGACCCTGGTCACGTCGTAGGCGCGGACACACCGCAAGGGCACTTCGACTGTCCGTTCGCTGTCTGTCTGCACTCCGTAGGCTCGGGCCGTCCGTGATGACCCAGCAGGACCCTGGGTCATCTCAGTACACTGCCGATCGCATCACCTGCATCTTGGGAAGGAAGGACTGTGGGCACCTCTCTCCCCTGCCCGTCTGGATCTTCGAGCCGGCCCTGTCTGGCTCGCTTGCGCCGATGGCTCGCGACCCTCACGCTGCTGGCCAGCCTGGCAGCCGGGTGTGGCACTGGGGCCCACGCAACCGCCGGCACGTCGACCGCCTCGCCGATCACCTCCAGCACCACGCGCGCGACCGGGGCGAACCCCAGCGCGACGGCGAGTGCGGGCGTGATTGCCACTTCCTACTGCGACGAACAGGACACCACGATCCCGGGAGCCGCGGCGTTTCTCTCTGATCAGGGGCCACGGCCGACCAACCTCACGGCCGTCCAGGAGGCCTGGTTCGATATGGAGGCCACGATGGTTCCGGCGTGCTCTGAGATCGTGCCCGAACCACCGGCGGTCACCATGCAGAACCTGACCAACGGTCAGCTGAGCAGCGCCGAGTTCCAGACCTGGGTGACCGAGGATGAGATGTGGTGGACCCTCGCCGAGTGGGCTGGCCAGCACGACCAACCCGACTTTGTCACCGACTTCTTGTACGGGGGGAGTGGCAACACGTTTACCAGCTTCCTTCGCGCTGGAGGCAAGGTGGTGGACAGCCAGACCTGCGAGTACGCGTTGAAGTACGACGCGGTGGCGGTGACGGCTGAGCAGATGTCGGATCTCACCGTGAACCGTTTGACGAACGCCGGCGTCGTCTTCGTCGGAGCCGCTATCGGGCCCTGCACAAGTACATGGACGGCGTCGGACGGCACCGTCACGAACAAGGGCCTAGCTGCCGGGCAAGAGGGACGGGAGCTTGACGTTACGACGACACACACCAACGCCGCGCTCGGCCAGTATCTAGTTGTCAATGACAGTTGGGATCAAGGCGACGACGCGACTGCGGATTCGATCTTCAGTCTAGTTGGGATCTGAAGGATTGGGCCGCCGCAGGTTACTCGCGGTACTCTGTGCGCTGAGCGCGATTGTCGTGAGCACCGGGGCCACGGCGGTGCTCGCCTACTCCGGGAATGGGGTGACCGCCAACTGTCAGCCTGCCGCGGGACTGAGCCTGGCGATCGGAAAACCTCCACAGCCGGGGCCTGCTGGTAGCGTCGCCGCCGATGGCAGCCTCACCCTCTACTGCCGGACCACGGGTACCAACTCGCGAGACGGGATCTATACCCCCGGGACCAACCCGCCGCCTCCCAAAGCCGGCACGCCCTGCAGCGTGAACATCGGCTACGAAGGCGCTCAGGTGCTTGGCCAATCGTTTCTGGAGTCCGAGTACCTGCCCGGCGCGGTGACGGTCTTCCCGTTCGCTCTTTGGACCGGGACCATCAATGCCGACATCGTGCCTTCATCGGGCTCCTTCGGCGACCTCTGGGGGAGTGTGGCCGACACGGCACCGGCGGCACTCGGGGTCAATTGGGCAGCCGCCTCCCAGTACGGACCCGCCCCACCCAGCGCTCTACCCGACTCAGGGCTCGCCACGGGGGGGTTCATCATGTCTGGACTGGAGAACCAGACGCTCGTCGCCTCAGTGACGACCGAGCCCGGCGGCGATGGGGAATGGGAGAAGAGTTCCGGCGGCGAGTGGCTGTGCGACGGGCCGCGGCTCAGTCTCACCGTCCAGCCGGAGCCCGACGTGGCCACCCCGCCCTCCGAGACGCCACCAGTCGAAACCACCTGGGCAGTGCCGACCGTGCAGCAGGCAATGGCCGTGGCCGGTGTGACGGCTGGACAGGTGCAGACCAGCGCTCCGGACAACTACGTCGTCTTCGCGCCCACGACGTTCTGGATCACCCCGCAGCCCCAGGGGCCTGACGTCCCCCCCGTGGTCACGAACGTCATCGGTCCCCCCGACGCCAACGGCGAATCCATCGTCTACAGCTACTACCTGGCCGTGGAGCCGTCCGACACGATCAACTGGACCTTCGGGGACGGCACGACCGGCACGTCCCAGGCGGAGAGCTCGGGACCGGGGGAAGCTGGGATCACCCACTACTACAAGCAGATCAGCGGTGAGGGGGCACTGCCAGCCGCCGGTTCGACCGTCTCGGCGGCCCAGGACGTGACCGTGACCGCCTTCGTGGGCTGGATTGACGGCACCAACACCGCCTATTACGAATGCGTCACTCCCGACGGCGGGGTTGACGGCATCAACCACAACACCCAGGCCCAGGCGATAACCGCCTGCAGCATCACCTACCCCGACGCGCTCGTCGACGCCGCCCTCCCGGCCAAGCCCGTCTACCAGGTCCGGACCGTCCCGGTGGCGTGACGTGCTGGGGGGGCGACCGCGACAACCCCACCGCGGTGGGCAGGCCACTGTGGAGTTTGCTCTCGTCTTTGGCGTGTTTCTCCTGGCACTGATGGCGATCCTCGACACCTGGATCTGGA
>Ga0181526_10001474_pt1 | contig 22182 bp, 15 predicted proteins | sample PEATcosm2014_Bin_35_FD_119750 | JGI IMG/M metagenome (GOLD analysis project Ga0181526, IMG submission 119750) | Peatland microbial communities from MTU Mesocosm Facility, Houghton, MI, USA - PEATcosm2014_Bin06_30_metaG | ecosystem: Environmental > Terrestrial > Soil > Wetlands > Peat | place...
CAGCACATCGCCATCAACACGGCGGACATCCTCGCCTCCGTCGAAGCGCTCCAGGCTCGCGGCATCGAATTCATGAGAGTGCCTGATACGTACTACGACGACCTGTGCACTCGCTTTGCCGACCTCGATCTCGACGTAGGCCAGTTGCGGCAGTACGGCATCCTCGCCGATCGTGACGACGAGGGCTATCTGCTGCAAATCTTCTCCCGTATGAACCAGGACAGGCCGACGGTGTTCTTCGAGCTCATCGAGCGTCACGGGTCGACGGGTTTCGGCCACGGCAACTTCAAAGCGCTCTTCGTGGCGCTCGAGCGTGAGCAGGACCTGCGCGGGAACTTGTGAGATGCCGTACTACCGCAGTGTCGGCGCCGTGCCGCGCAAACGCCACATCCAGTTCCGCGACGAGAGCGGTCGCCTCTACACCGAGGAGTTGATGAGCAGCCAAGGCTTCTCCGAGGAAAGCGCCCTCCTGTACCACCGCCACTCCCCCATGGCCATCACCGCCGCCGAGTTGTTGGAGTCTGCGCCCGACGCCTTGCACGACAACGCGCCCGTGCTGCCTCGCCATCTCAGGCTGCACGACTGCCCGCAAGGAGGAGACGCCATCGGTGGGCGGCAGCTGTTGCTCGGCAACGCTGACATCGGCATCAGTTACGTCGCGGCCACCGAGACGAGCCCCTTGTACCGGGATGCCGTCGGCGACGAGCTCGTGTACGTCGAATCCGGGCGCATCACCCTCGAGTCGGTCTTCGGACGCCTCGAGGCATCCGAAGGTGACTACGTCGTCATCCCCACGCACACGACGCATCGCTGGGTCGTGGACGAGACGGCAACGGTTGCGGTGCGGATGCTGTGTGTGGGCACACGCAGCCATCTGCGCGTGCCGCCGCGCTATCTCTCCACGCGCGGCCAACTGCTGGAGGGTGCTCCCTACTCCGAGCGAGATCTACGCGGGCCTGCTGAGCCGCTCCTCGCCGAGGGCACTGACGTACCGGTGCTCGTGCGAACCGGCGCCGGCCTCACGCGCTACGTGTACGCGCACCACCCGTTCGACGTCATCGGCTGGGACGGCTGCCTCTATCCCTTCGTGTTCTCCATCAACGACTTCGAGCCGATCGTCGGCAGCGTCCACCAGCCACCACCGGTCCACCAGACTTTCGCGGGCGAAGGTTTCGTCGTGTGCTCGTTCGTGCCGCGGCTGTTCGACTTCGGCCCCGAAGCCGTGCCCGTTCCCTATGCCCATGCCAACGTCGACAGCGACGAAGTCCTCTTCTATGTCGGCGGCGACTTCATGAGCCGGGCCGGCTCCGGCATCGGCAAGGGATCCATCTCGCTGCATCCGTCTGGCTTCGTGCACGGCCCCCAGCCGGGGAGCGTCGAGCGAGCCCTCGGAAAGCCGTCGACGGACGAGCTCGCCGTCATGATCGACACGTTCCGCCCGCTGCGACTGACGGCAGCGGCGTCGGCGATCGAGGATGCCGCCTATGCCTGGACGTGGTCGCGACCCTCACGGTGACGGCGCAGCCGGCTGAGTGGATGGAGTTAGCTCTCGCTATCTGCGATCCTTGGCGACGTGGAGGACGCTCGCCCAGCCGAGAGCCGTAGTACCGCACACCGCCGGGCGCAACGACCCGGCTTCCGTCTCGGGATCGGCGCCGGCGCCGCCCTGGCGAAGCTCATCGTGGCCATCTTCTTCTCGGTGCTGCTCGTTCTCTCGATCGTCAACCGCTGGAACGTGTTCTTCTTGATCGCCATCGGGATCATCTGGGCGATCGTGTTCGCCGGCCTCATCGTCGTTCCTATCATCGCCAGCTTCATCGCCGACTCGCTCAGCCAGCACGGAGGCCGCCAGGCGTTCTCGCCCCCCGACCAGGGTTACGACTTCGATTCATGGGTGCAAGAAGCGATGCCTCCGACCTACCCCCCGCTGCCCGAGCCCGGCATGCCGTGGCGCGGGCCGATGGCGCGGCCGCTCGCAGTCGGGATGGCTTCCGGCTTCGACTGGGAGGGTCTCGTCCAGGGCGTCGCAACTCGGCTCGAAACCGCCCTCGGCGAAGGGTACGCGGCCGAAGCCGAAGGCGCCGCCCTCGTGCTGCGGTACGGACCGATGGTGAGGAAGGTGAACCTTCGCTCCATCTTTCAGCCGCCGCCGATGGAGGTGAGCGAGCGAGCCTTGCGCGGCTGCCTGAAGATGATGGACGAAGCTCAGATGTTCTCGATGAGGGTGCGACAGGCGCCCTGGCCGAACCGCGAGGGTGCCGTGATCGGCGCCCCCGGCAATCTCCCCCGCCCCCGCGTGCGCCTCGACGAAGGAGAGATCCGCATGGTCTGGGCTGACAGCTCGGGAACCGTGCTCAGGCTGCGGCCCCTGCCGTTCCACGGGGCGGTCGGATCGGGACGGGACGTCACCTGGTGAAGCTCGGCGGCTGCCCGCCGGCGAGCCCGCCCCCTACACGAGCTCGGCGACACCGTCGAGGAGCCGCTGCACGTCCGACTGGTCGTTGTAGTGAACAATGCCGGCTCGGACTGCCCCACCTGAATCCCTGATCCCCATCGCCGTGGTCAGCTCGAAGGCGTAATTGTCGCCGCTCCACACGTTGACCCCCCGGGAGGCGAGGTGCTCGGCGACGGCACGGGGCGCTTGGCCGGCGACGTTGAAATAGGCGGTTGCCGCCCGCTGCTTGGCTCTCCCATAGGTCGTCACAACACCCAAGTCGTCGAGGCCCGCCAGCAGGAGGGCGAACAGCTCGAGCTCGTGGCGCTCCGAGGCAGCCATCGATGCACGGAGACGTTGCCGGCGAGAGCCCGCCGCGGCCGAGTCGAGGCCGGCGAGATGATCGACGGCTGCAACGACGCCTGCGAGGTCGGCGAACGCGCTCGTCCCCCACTCGAATCGCTCGGGCACCTCGTCGCCTGATGGCGCCAGCTTGTCCGGATGGACGTCCTCGAGGAGCGCCGGGTCCGCCACGAGAGCCCCGACGTGCGGTCCAGCCCATTTATAGGCGCTCGTGACGTAGAAGTCGGCCCCGAGGCTGGCGACATCGACCGGCCCATGAGGGGTGGCGTGCACACCGTCGACGTAGGCGAGGGCGCCGGCGGCGTGCGCCTTCGACGTGATGGCGGCAACGTCCGGCCTCGTGCCGATGGCATTGCTGGCGGCGGTGACGGCTACGAGCTTGGTGCGGGCGCCGATGAGCTCGTCGTACTGCCCGGCCGCCAGCTCGCCCGTGGCAACGTCGACCTCCGCCCATTTGACGCCGGCGCCAGCTCGCTGAGCGGCCTGCACCCATGGTCGGACGTTGGCGTCATGATCCAGCCTCGAAACGACGATCTCGTCGCCGGGGCTCCACTGTTTGGAAAGCGCTTGCGACATCCGGTAGGTGAGCGTCGTCATGTTGGGGCCGAGGACGACGCCGCTCGCCTCCCCGCCAACGAGGTCGGCGACGGCCCGCCGAGCCTCGGCGACGATCTCCTCCGACCTGGCGCTGGCAGGAAACGTGCCGCCGAGATTGCCCAAGCCTTTGCGATATGCCTCGGCGATGGCCTGGATCACCGAGGTTGGCACCTGTGTGCCTGCCGCTCCGTCGAGGTAGGCGCAACCATCGGCGAGAGCAGGGAACATCGATCGGATGGCGGCGACGTCGTAGCCCATTCAGCCCAACTCCTCGAGGGTCGTTCCACGGCGATTCAGCTCAGCGCCGCCCACGGCAGGCTATTGCGCGATCGCACGCACAAGTGCCCGGCGCGGGAGTGGCATCCTGGTGTGGCCCGGCGGAAGTGAGGTCATCTGCAGTGAGCGACACAGGACAAGGTCCCGGATGGTGGGAGGCGTCCGATGGCAAGTGGTATCCGCCGGAGTCGCACCCGGAGGTACGCCACTGGCTGCAGTCGGAGCCAACGCAGTCGGAGCCAACGCAGGCAGAGCCGGCTGAGGCCGACGCGTCGGAGAGCCCGCCCCCCACCCCCGGGCCAGCGCAGGCCTGGGGCCAGGCAACGACGTTCGAACCGTCACACGGGTGGGGGCCGGCGCCGATCTCAGGACCGGCACAGGGTTGGACGCCGTCAAAGGCTGACCGCGTCTCGGCGCCAGTCCGGTACGAAGCGCCCTCGCAGCCTGCGCAGTACGACCCTTGGACGCAAACCGGGGCGACCCCGCCCCCCGTTCAGGGACCTCTACGGAGCGCTCACAAGCCGCTCTGGCAGCGCCCTCTCCCCGTGGCCATCGTCATCGTCATCGTCGCCGCCGCCATCAGCGTGCCTCTGGCGCTCCGGAGCCGTTCCACCCCGTCTTTCTCCGCCTCACCAGCTGCGACGATCCTCTCGAAAGTGATCGCCAACGCCAGCACGGCCTCCTCCTTCGACGCATCGTTCGAAACACAGAACGGATCCCAGAGTGTCATCGAGACACTCGATGTCGGCCGGACGGGTGGCAGCATCGACGTTCGCACCGGGAATCCGACCTATCAGCTCGAGCTCGTCGGGTCCACCCTTTACCTGAGAGGGAGCGCAGCCGTGCTCGTCGGTTACGGCGTCTCGGCGGCGCAAGCGGCCCGCTACTCCCAAGAATGGGTCTCCATGCCGGCGACGGCATCGCCTGCCACGGCGGTCGTCAGGTCTCTCGTGACGCTGCAGGGCGAGACCGGGCTACTCGCCCTCGCCAACGTGACGAAGATGGCGACGCGACCCGAGTTCGTCGAGCTGCGGGGCGAGCTACCGAAAAGCCCCCTCCTTGCCACGTCGGCAGCGGGAACCGAGGCGACGCTCAACGTCTCGACGACAGCGCCGTACTGGCCGTTGCAGCTTTACTTCTCGGAGTCTGGGATCCTCGTCACGCTGACCTACAGCCATTGGGGCACGGCCGCGCCGATATCAGCCCCGCGGCCCGCCGAGCCGATCGGGGCCCTCCTTGCCTCGGTTGCGTCCGGCACGCGCGCCGAGCAGGCGATTCTGCAATCCATCTCACTGCGTCCCTCCGACCTCGCAAAGGGCTACGGGGTGCAGCTCATCCCGAGCGGCGATCAACTGAAGGGGCAGGTCACCCTGGACCTCTGCAACCAGACGTTCGCAAGCGAGCACCTCCGAATCGCCCGGAGGCAAGTCGAAGACGTCGGGCCGACCCCTCAAGCCTCCTTCCTCAGCACCGAGGCCGTCATCTACACCTCTCCGGCCGCCACGGCCACCGTCTTCTCCGAGCTGCGATCGGCCGCCGCCCATTGCGCCGCCGGATACGTCATTGGGCCGCTGGGTCCCCCGGCCAACATGACCACGTTGCTCAGGAGGCCCGACGCGTCCTGGCCGTCGGTCCCCGGCGTGCAGCGGCTCGCCTACGACCAGAAGATCGCCACCGTAGGCAAGCCGAGCTTCGAGGTGATCACGGTCTTCCTGCGAAGAGGGCGCGTCCTGCTCGGGGTGTATTTCGAATTCTCCGGCAAGAAGACGAAGACCTTGCCGACGAAGATCGACGGGCTGTGGTCCCTCGAGCTGATCACACACGTCTTCGAGGAGCGCGTCGCCGCATTGCCCCCCTCGGCGGTCCGCTGACCTCAGGCAGCCAACCGCTCGGAAGCCAGCTCGCCGGGTTCAGCCACGCCGGCCGGCTCGCAGCATCGGGCGAGCACCGTCGCCGCTGCCGGCGTAGGGGGCGGCTCGGTCGAGCGTCACGGCCGTAGCCAAATCATGACGCCACCGCCGTCGAACTGCGGCGGACCGAAGGCGTCGGACACAAGCTCCACGATCGGCGCCGAGTGCAGCGCCGAGAGGTCGACCATCACGACCGCCACCTTGTTACGCATTACGAACGACCGCAGAGTCGGCGCCCCGAGTTGCAAGAGGGCACGAATCGAGATGCGGGGAGCCCTCAAGCCGCTGAATTGGTACGCAAACAGCTCCTGCACCGTATCGGGGTACAGGACGGTGACGTCGTGATTCACAGCGTCACCCGGCCCTGGTGTCATGACATAACCGCCGAGAAGCTTGAACCTCATGTCAGATGCGGCCTGCCACAACATGCCCTCAGCGGCCAAATCACTCGGATACGGGTAGACGAGGGCCACACTGCCGATCGGGATCTCCCGCACGCTGGCCGATTCGAAGAAATGAGGCAGATCCGTCCTCAGCAGCGGGTAGGGCCAGCTCGGGCACAAGGAGACGACTGCCGCCCCAAGCAACACGCAGGACGCCACGGCAGCCCTGCGACGGAGCCTCTCGCCACCTCGATGCTTCCCCTCCGCCGCCGACCGCCATGTCGCCACGGTGGCATCGAGTCCCAATGCGACAATCACGGCGACGAACATCATCACATACAGGCACAGCCGAACCGCCAGGGCCCCATCGACGATCGGCAGGCTGTCGAGAACGTTGAACGGCAGCCAGACCGACGTAACATGCCCATTGACGACGAGCTGCACGCCGAGCGAACACGCGTACACCACAACGGTCATTATTCCCAGCCACACAAAGCGAAGATCTCTCCGGAACCTCACGACCCACCAGCTCGCCAAGAGGATCAGTGGAATGCCCAGGTAGCCACCGTTCTCCGTTACGTCGTTGTAAACGTAGCTCGTCCCGATAGCTTTCAGATGTTGCGGCCCAACCGCTTGATTGTCTGTCGGAACGATCGCGGAGAGGAGATCGCTATGAAAGCCATTGTTGTAACCCCATGGCCGACCAATAAAATGTTGCGGGCCGGCGAAAGTGAACCAGAGGGGATAAGCACCCACAGCGACGAAGAGAACGACGAACACCGCAAGGCCGCGTGCGGCGGTTCGCAATCGCGCGACAGCGAGGCGCGGGTAGCGGGCCGCAAGCAGAAGGAGGCCGATGATCAGCATGGTCGCCGACGTAGCCAGGATTTCCGGCGCGATGAGCAGTTGACCGGCGCAGCAGAGCCCGAGGAGAAGGCCCCAACGAATCGGTTTCTCGCATTCTTTAATGACAAGTTCGTATGCGCACAGAAAGATGAGGGGCGGCAGTGGAACGAACTCGAGATTCAGATGGCTGCCTCCTTGCGCCACCATGTAGGGCGAGAACCCATAGAGAAGGCCGCCGAAGAAGGCGCCAAGGTCGGAGGCACGCAAGCGTCTCAGGACAACGTACATAGCGAAGGCCGAGAGGGGAAAGGCCAGCCACATGAGAAGATTCATGCTGGAGATTGCGTTCACCGCCAGCGTGAGCGGACTGGTGACGAACCCCAGGAGTGGCATGGACGCATTGTTGATGACGTTGACACCGCCGGGGTAATTGACCCACGAGGAGAAGAAAGGGTTATGGCCGTGGGTTAGAGCGAAGGGCACCCACTGTATGAACCAGACGTTTTGAGTTATGTCGTAGCCGCCTGTTGCCGCAAGGCGATACGGATCGCCGGGCCAGACAGGCCAGTAAGCGAGCAAGGCAAGGGCTCCGTAGACGACCAAGACCAGCACTGACACGTTCCCGTGGCGTCGTAGTCCTTTGCGTGGCGCGTCCCGTGCCTTCTGAGAGCGGTGTCGGGGCCCTTGTGTGGCGCGGGGTGGCGCCGGAGGCTCTAGGGGCTCCATACGCCCTTGGCTCTCCGTGCAACGACACGAGCAGCACATTCGTAAGCAAGGGCCCGTGCGACCTTGAATTGCACGGAAATACAGTACCCCGGTCACTGCTGCATAGGCGGGCGCATCCGCACGGAAAAACCGGCCGCCCACGCCTCGTCGCTCCGCATTGTCGACGGCAGGCGGATTCCGACGAATCCATTCCTGGGCAAGGCGTCCGGCTGCCGCCAGGCGGCCCAACACGAACAACAGCGCACCGGCAAGCCCAAGGACGAGGTCGCCAAGAGTGGGCCGTGAGGGACTTGAACCCCCGACCACCTGCGCGTCATGCAGGTGCGCTACCAGACTGCGCCAACGGCCCGTTGCCCATCCAAGGTAGCACCCGCCCCCCGACCCCCGACGCCGCCGGTCCTTCCTCGGCCCCGGCCTCCGGCGAGTGGGGCGAAATCGGATGCGAGCGCCGCCCGTATAGATTGCTGCCCGTGCATTCGGTGGCCGGGCCCGGGCTTCCGGTCCGCCGAGGACGATTCGGCGGGCCGAGAATCGGCGCGAGCCAGGCCTGAAATGAGCGACGAGGACCTCGAACGCTCATATCCGCGGGCGGTGGTGCCGCCGGTCGGGACGCCTAGGAACCCCGAGTTCGTGCCGTGGGGGATCGCCGCGAGCCCGCCTCCCGACCTCTACGCCGAGACCCAGAGCGGCGGCGGCGGCTTTGCCGGAGATGCCTCAGGCGATCCCTACGCCGCCTGGAGCGGCACGCTGCAGGGCGGCGAGGAGGGTCTGCCGGCTGATCTCGAACCGCCGCCGTTGTCATGGCTGCAGCGCCGCAAGCAGGCCCTCGCACAGGCAGCAAAGCGGTCGCCCGGCATCGACGTCGCCAACAAGACCCTGAGCGCCGTAGCCATCATCGGCGTCACGGTCTTCGTTATCTGGCAATTGAGGCCTGACCTGCTCTTCAGCCCATCAATGGACGTCGGCGGCGACAACGGAGGTCACGTCGCCGCCCCCTACTTCCTCATCCACAACCTGCTCAACCACGGTCGTATCACGGGCTGGGACCCGCAATGGTTCGACGGATTCCCCCTCTACGTCTTCTACTTCCCCCTCCCAGCGCTGTTCGTCGCTGCTCTCAACCTCGTGTTTCCCTATGCCGTCGCTTTCAAGCTCGTCACCGTTCTCGGCACCGTGACGCTCCCGGTCTGCGTTTGGGCCTTCGGCTGCCTCGCCGGTTTCCGGCGCCCGGTGCCCGCCGTCATGGCGGCCGCCTCGATCCCCTATCTCTTCAACACGTCCTACACGATCGACGGCGGCAACATCACCTCCACGATGGCTGGGGAGTTCTCCTTCAGCTTGGCGATGAGCTTCGGGGTGCTCTTTCTCGGCGTCTTCATGTACGCGCTGCGCACCGGGCGGCTCCGATGGCTGGCCGCCATGCTCTTTGCCGCCACCGTGCTCTGCCACATCGTGCCCGCCTTCGCCTTCGCCGGCGTGGCCGTGCTGCTGGCTCTTTCCATGGGACGGCTGAGCGCCCTCAAGGTGCTCATCCCCGTGGGAGTCGTCGGTGGCCTCCTGGCCGCCTTCTGGCTGCTCCCCTTTGCCGCCGACATCCACTACAGCGCCTCGATGGGCTACAACCGCATCGTCGGCGTCTGGTCGAATCTCCTGCCGGCAGGCGACGACTGGCTCCGCGACACGCTCATCGCCGTTGTCGCCATCGGGGTGGCCATCGCCTTCGCCCGCCGCGACCGCTTTGCCTGCGTGATTGCCCTCTCCCTCATCGCGTCAGGCCTTGCCTTCGCCTTCTTGCCTTCAGGGGCCATCTACAACGGCCGCTGGCTGCCGTTCTGGTTCCTGTTCGGGGCGCTCATGGCCGCCTACGGCGTGGCCGAGGTCTTCCGTGGCCTCACCCTGCTGGTGGCCAGCCCCTGGGTCATCTCGGTCGGCACCGTCGTGGGCACCGTCGCCTGCCTCGCCGGGGGCGCACAGGCGGGCGGCCTCATCGGCGCCTTTCCCGACATCAGCCCCGTCGGGAACCAGATCCAGGTCCAGGGCTGGATCAACTGGAACTACACGGGGTTCCAGGGCAAGAGCGGCTGGCCAGAGTGGCAGGGCATGATCGCCATGATGGACCGCGCCGGTGCTCAGTACGGCTGCGGGCGGCTGCAGTACGAGTACATCTCCGAGACGACGGACCCATTCGGCTCTACTGAGGCGATGATGGCCATCCCCCTGTTCACGAACGGTTGCATGGAAGCCACAGACGGCATCTACTTCGAGTCGTCCACCTCGACGCCGTTCCACTTCCTCGACGTGAGCGAGGTCTCCCAGAACGGTGAGTCACCCGATCCCGTCTCTGGCCTCAGCTACCCCGGCTTCAACCTGCCTGACGGCATCCGCCACTTGCAGTTCATGGGCGTGAAGTACTTCTTCGCGATGTCACCACCCGTCGAAGCGGCCGCCGCGGCCGACCCGTCCCTCGTCAAGATCGGCCAGACCTCTGGCTTCCCGGGCGACGTCAACGGTCAGTCCGACCCGCATCCGGTCTGGCAGCTCTACCTGATCAAGAACGCCCCCCTCGTCTCGTCCCTCACCTACTCCCCCGAGGTGGAGCCGTCGAGCGCCAGCAGCTGGCTGGCCACCGGCCTCGCCTGGTACGAGGAGGAGCAGTACTGGCCGGTCGAGCTCACGCAGTCCGGTCCGGCGTCCTGGCCACGAGCGGCGCCGGGACGTCTCGTGCCTCCAGCTCACGCCGTACCCGCCAAGAGCACGCGCGTGAGCGATGTGGCGGTCACCGACTCCTCCATCTCCTTCGACGTCTCCCGACTCGACACACCGGTCGTCGTGAAGATCCCGTACTTCCCCAACTGGCAGGCGACGGGTGCGATTGGCCCCTACGAGGCCACGCCCAACGTGATGGTCGTCGTCCCGACCTCGCATCACGTCACACTCGCCTACGGCACGACGACGGTCGACTGGATCGGCAAGGCTGCCTCCCTCGCCGGCCTGGCCGGACTCGGCGCCTTGGTCTTCCGGCCCACCGTCGACGTCGGCCCCGACCCCACCGACGTCCCGTTCGCCCCGCCGCCGAATCCGATCCCGCTCCCGAGCACGCCGCCATCAGGACCGCGGCCACCGGCGGTCTGGGGAGAGACGATCCTGTGGGACGACCCGGACGCCCCCACACCGGGCGGTGGCTCGCCGTGACGAAGGACGCAGAGCGGGACGAGCACGTCCGCCGGTCCGTCGTGCTTCCGGCTCACAACGAGGCGGACCTGCTCGAACGGGCGGTCGGCGACCTCGTGAAGGCGATGCGGGAACGCCGCGAGCCCTTCGAGCTCGTCATCGTCGAGAACGGATCGACCGATGGCACGGGCGCCATCGCCGCCGCTCTCGAGGCCGACAACCCGGAGGTGCGGCTCGTGACACTGCCGACAGCGGACTACGGAGCCGCCGTTGCGAAGGGCTTCGAGGCAGCTCGCGGCGACGTGGTCGTGAACTTCGACGTTGACTACGTCGACCTCGGGTTTCTCGAGAAGGGAGTCGCCATCGTCGACGCCGGCGTTGCCGGCATCGTCCTTGCCTCCAAGCGTGCCCCGGGTGCCACGGACCGCCGCCCCCTCGCCCGCAGGGTCCTCACGGCCGGCTTCACCTTCGCCATGCGGGCGCTGCTGCGCATGGCCGTCACCGATGCCCACGGGATGAAAGTCCTCTCCCGCGAACAATGCGCGACGCCGGCGGCAGCCTGCAAGATGACAGGGGCTCTCTGGGACGTTGAGCTCGTGCTGCGAGCCGCTCGGGCCGGCGTGAGGGTCGCCGAGCTCCCCGCCGACGTCCGCGAGGTTCGGCCGCCTCGCACCTCGGTGTGGCACCGAAGCCTCGAGTCAGCCACCGGCCTCTTGCAGCTGCGCCTGTTGCTCTGGCGGGAGCACGTGAGCGCACGCTGAGTGCCCGGCCCGTCCCGTCGCGGGCCGCGAGGTGACCCCAACGCGGCCGGCATCATCGGTAACCTCGACCGGCGTGCCCGCTGACTTACCACCGATTCCTGGGCGCTCCCGAGCGACCTACACGGTCGGGCGCAAGGAGCGGAAGCTCTTCCGGCGGCGCAACCGCTCCTCGTTCACCTCGCCAGCACCGTCTGCCCGCAACACCTTCAAGGCGCACGGCCGCGGCAGGGGTGGGCGCCGCTGGCCTCGCCGCCTCCTCGTCGGTCTCGGGGTGCTCGTCCCGATCATCCTCGTGGCCGGCGCCGGCGGTTACCTCTATGTCAACGCCCGCCTGGACGGCATTCCTCGTGTCGCCGTGGCGGCGCTCACCGCTCAGCAGTCGGGCCAGCCGACCGACATCCTGCTCATCGGCTCGGACACACGGTCGTTGTCCTGCGCCAAGAATGCGGCGGGGGTGCAGGCATTCGGCTCCCCCACGAGCCAGACCGGGCAGCGCAGCGACGTCATCATCGTCGTGCGTCTCATACCGTCGACCGACCAGGTGGAGATGCTCTCGATCCCGCGTGACACCTGGGTCCCCATCGCCGGCACCGGCACTTCCAACAAGATCAACGCCGCCTTCAACAACGGCCCCAACCAGCTCGTAGAGACCATCCAAGACAACTTTCACATCCCCATCAACCACGTGATGATGGCGAACTTCTGTGGCTTCCAGGGCATGGTGAACGCCCTCGGCGGGATATCCCTCGACTTCCGCTACCCGGTGCGGGATCAGCTCTCCGGGCTGAGCATCAGCAAGACCGGCTGCCAGCTGATCGACGGCGCCCAGGCTCTCGCCCTCGTTCGCAGCCGCCATCTCTACTACTACAAGGGCCACAGCTGGAGCTATGACGGCGCCAGCGACTGGAGCCGCATCCGGCGCCAGCAGGCGTTCTTCCACGCCCTGCTGAACAAGGTGCACGGAGTCTTCCCGAACGTCTTCAAGCTCAACTCCTTCCTCGGGGCGACCGTCTCGGACCTCATCATCGACTCGTCGTTCAGCAGCGGGCAGCTCATCTCGCTCGGGCTCAAGTACCACTCACTCAGCGAGTCCCACCTCGTCACGACGGTGCTGCCGACGTACTCGCAGGTCATCGACGGCCAGGACGCCCTCCTCGCCGCCGAGCCGTACGCGAACCAGGTCATCGGCCACTTCCTCGCCGCCGGGACGCCGAAGAACGGCTCATCGTCGAGCAGCTCGTCACCGAGCAGTTCGCACGCCACGACGACGGGCGCCACAGTGCCCGCCTCCGACGTCGTCACCGACACGCCGCAGTCGCTGCCGGAGCCCTGGAACCCGGTGCCGTGCTGAGCTTGGGGGAGATGGCGACAGCCCGCCTGACGGTGGATCAGCCGATTCCGCCACTAACCTGAGCCGCCGTGACAGATGATTCACCGGGTTTGCCGGCCGACTGGACGCCGGATCCCAGCACCACCCCGCAGCGACGCCACGCCAAGGGCGGTGGCGGGTCCAGGGGCCGAGGCACTCAATCGAGATCTCGCTCCGCCGGCTCAACCGCAGGTCCGACCGGTCGTAAACGACGCCGCTGGCTGCGGCGCAGCATCGTCGGCTTGTCAGTCATCGTCGTGCTCGCCATGCTGCTCGGGGCGGGCGGCTGGTTCTACATCAACTACCGCCTCGGCGAGATCCCGAAGACGAAGGTGGGAGGCCTCAGCAAACCGCCGAAGCCCGGTCAACCTTTCAACGTCCTGCTCGTGGGGTCCGACACCCGCGCCTTCTGCACGACCAAGGTCTGCCAGTCGCACCTCGGCAACCAGGGCAACGCCGGTGGGCAGCGCAGCGACGTCATCATCATCCTCCGCCTCGTGCCGGCCGACCACACCTTGGAGATGCTCTCCATCCCGAGGGACACCTGGGTCACTCTCGCTAACTCCGGCGGGCAGGCCAACCGCATCAACGCCGCCTTCAACAACGGCCCCACCCAGCTCGTGGAGACGATCGAGCAGGACTTCCACATCCCCATCAACCACTACGCCTACGCCAACTTCCTCGGCTTCACCAACGCCGTGGCTGCCCTCGGCGGCGTGTGGATGGACTTCCCCAACAAGCTGTTGGACCACGTCACCGGTCTCAACATCACCAAGACCGGTTGCCAGTTCGTGAACCCGGTCGAGGCGCTGCAACTCGTGCGCAGCCGTGACACCTACTACTACGCCGACGGGCAATGGAACTACGACGGGCTCGGCGACCTCAGCCGCATCCGGCGCCAGCAGGAGTTCTTCCACGCCGTCATCGACAAGGCCCGTACGGAGGACAACCCGCTCGCCCTCAACGCCTTCCTGTCGAACATCGTGAAGAACATCGTGGTCGACTCGACCTTCTCGACGGGCGACCTGCGCAATCTGGCCCTCGAGTTTCGGAACGTCGCCTCCTCGGATCTGTTCACCGAGGTGATTCCGACCATGGGAGCCGTCACGGCGGCGGATCAGGATGTCCTCCTGCCAGCCTGGAAGCTGGACGACGCCATGATCGCCAAGTTCCTCAGGTTCGGCCTCACGAAGTCGTCGAAGTCCACGCCAACGTCGTCGACCTCCCCCGCCTCGTCGACGACGTCCACGACGACGACGACGCTGCCCGTAACCGGGACGACGACCGTACCGATCGTCGACACGAGCAAGAACTACCCGGAGCCCTGGAACCCGGTCCCCTGTAATCCGTAGGCGTCTGCCACGGGGCTCGCCCTCTCCCTCCTTCGGCCGCAGGCGCCTGCACGGGCCGGAGGGCGACCCATTGGCCAGGCGGAGCCGTGAGCTCGGGAGGCCTCAGCGGGTGACGCTCGCCTCCTCTGCGGCTGACTGCGACGTGCGGACGAGCGCCGCCAAGGCGTCGGCGGCCCTGCCCGAGTCGAGCACGCCGGCGGCGAGCTCGATCCCGCTGCCGATGTCGTCGGCCAAGCCCGCCACGACGAGGGCGGCAGCGGCGTTGAGGAGCACGAACTCGCGTCGGGCTCCCGTCTCGCCGGAAAGAACGGCCGTCGCCAGCGTGGCATTCAGCGCGGCGGAACCCCCCAGCAGATCTTGCAGCTCCACGCGGCCGAGCCCGTAGGCACGTGGATCGACCTCGAAGCGGCGGCGCCGGAACCCGCCGGCGCCCTCGGGATCACGCACGCTCTCGAAGACGGTCGAGGTCGTGACGGTGCTCAGCTCGTCGAGCCCGTCATGGCCGTAAAGGACCATGGCGTGCACCGTTCCGGTCGCCTCCAGCACGGCAAGCATGCGCTCGGCCATCGCCGGGTCGCCGACGCCGATCAGCTGTCGCTTTGCCGAAGCCGGGTTGGCCAAGGGGCCAAGGAAGTTGAACACGGTGGCTACACCGAGCTCGCGGCGCACAGGCGCCACGTACCGCATGGCTGGGTGGAAACGCGGGGCGAAGCAGAAGCCGATGCCGGCGTCGTCCACGCAGCGTTTCACCCCGTCGGGGCCGAGGTCGATGATGACGCCCAATGCCTCGAGAACGTCGGCGGATCCGGCCAGCGATGAGGCCGCCCGCCCGCCGTGCTTACAGACCCTGCCGCCGGCACCGGCCACGACGAGGGCGGCGATCGTCGAGACGTTGATCGTGCCGGCACGGTCTCCGCCGGTCCCGCAGGTGTCCACGAGCTCACCCTCGATCGAGAGGGGCTCGGCCCGCGATCGCATGGCACGGACGAAGCCGGAGATCTCCTCGACAGTCTCCCCCTTCGTCCGCAGACCAGCGGCAAAAGCGGCCACAAGAGCGGCGCTCGCCTCGCCGGCGAGAATGGAGTCGAGCGCCGTAGCCGCCTCGGCTGCGCTGAGATCCTCCCGCCGGAACAAGCGACCGAGGACGCCGGCCCACCCGCCGATGTCATCGACGGTCTCGGGCGGCTCCGCCGCACTGCCGGCCAACTCAATCCCACCAAAGGTGATGATCGAGCACCCCGCGGGCGATGAGGCCGAGCTGCACCTGCGAGGTGCCCTCGACGATCGTCAGCTGCCGGGCGTCTCGGTACCACAGCTCCGTGGGGTGGTCTTTCATGTAGCCGGCGGCGCCGAGCAACTGGACGGCGAGGCCGGAGGCCTTCACGGCCACCTCGGTGGCGTAGTACTTGGCCATCGACAGGTACGGAACCCACTCGCGGGTGAACTTGCCTTGGTCGGCGAGCCAGGCGGCCCGGTAGGTGAGCAGGCGGGCCGCCTCGATCTCGACGGCCATCTTGGCGATCTCCCACTGGATTCCCTGGAAGTCCGCGATCGTGTGACCGAAGCCCGGACGCTCCTTCACGTACTCGGTGGCGTACATGAGGGCGCCCTCGGCCAAGCCGATGCCGCGAGCGGCCACGATGGGACGCATCGAGTTCAACCCGAGCATCGCCAAGCGAAAGCCCCCGACCTCGCCGATGACGTTGCCCGCTGGCACGTGCACGTCCGAGAGGACGAGCTCGCCGGTGTCGACGCCGCGCACCCCCATCTTGCGGTCGACCGAGCCGACGGAGACTCCCGGCGTCGAGCGATCGACGATGAAGGCCGTGATGGAGTCGTGGCGGCGGCTCGACGGATCCCCCGTCTTGGCGAAGACGGTGTACCAGTCCGCCTGCACGACACCGGACATCCAGCACTTGACGCCGTTGAGGATCCATCCGCCTTCGCTCGCTGGATCCGGCGTCGCCTGCGTGCGCATGCCGGCGACGTCGCTCCCTGCGCCCGACTCCGACAGCCCGAAGCCCGACCGCGCCGTGCCCTCGGCGATGCCGGGAAGGTAGCGCTGCTTCTGTTCCTCGGAACCGGCGATCATCACCGGCCCGGTCGGCAGGCGCGTGAGCAACAGCATGAGGGCGGCCGTGTTCGAGAATTTGGCGACTTCCTCGATGGCGATCGTCAGCCCGAGGATGCCGCCGGCCGAGCCGCCGTACTCCTCGGGTATGCACAGCCCGAGGAGACCGGCGTCACGAAAGACGGCGAAGAGGTCGTCGGGATACTGACCCGTCTCGTCGATCTCGCGCGCCCGCGGGCGCACCTTGTCGTTGGCGAGGCGGCGCACCATGTCCTGCAGCGCGAGCAACTCATCGGAAAGCTCGAAGTTCACGGCGAGAAGGTTAGTCGGGACACTCTGTCAGCCCGCTGCCGAATCAACCGGCGACGCGCCCGCGACGGCACCGCCGGCGCCCGCGCAGATCGGGTTCGCTGAAGAGAGCTGGCTAGGCAGTCCGGCGCCGCTGGCGCAGGACACGGCGACGCTCACGCTCTGTGAGGCCGCCCCAGACACCCTCGCGCTCGCGTCCCGCCAACGCGTGCTCCAAGCAGGTCTGTCGAACCGGGCAGGCGTCGCAGACGGCCTTGGCTTCCCAGGAGTCGTCATCCGACACCGGGTAGAAGATGTCGGGGTCAAGTCCCCGGCAGGCCGCTCGCTGGCGCCACGTGGCGTTCATTGCTGGTTCACTTTCGCTTGGGTGCGTGCCGCGGCGAACAACCCGACACCGTGAATGGACATCCTGGCTCTCCCGCGCGCTTCTACACGAGCAGGTCTCCGCCGGCCAGGAACATCGATTATCCCCGATGCCCCAGCTGCTGTCAATGGTCGGAGGGAAAAACCGCTATCATTCGGGCCCGCGAAAACTCGTGGCGGTGCCTCGGCACAAGCCCCTCGGGCGGGACGATTGCAGCGCCCATCGGCCGCGATGTGTCAGTCCGTCTGCCAATCAGCCGCCAGAGAGGCCCTCGTCTCGGAAGACAGCTCGGCGTCGTAGGAATAGGCCGGGTGCGTGATGGCGATCCGGACAGGCCCGTGACGGAACGCCTCCTGCTCGGCTTCGTCGAGCACGAAGCGCACATAGTGCACCGAAGCCGTCACCTCGTCCCGTGTCAACTGGGCGGCGTGCTCGGGATCGACGGCCGCTGTGATCGTCCTGGAGGGATCGCCGATCCTCAGCTCGAGGGCGCCTTCGATCCCCACCAGCTTGGGAAGCCACGTCCGGAGCTCGGCCTCGCTCTGCAGCTCGACGAACAGCGTGAGCGAGAGCTCGCCGGCGGCCGGGATGAGCGGGTTGTAGATGTCGAGCTCGCCCTGCACTTGCTCGTCGGAGACCATCTTCTCGGCGCGGGCCATCTCCTGGATTTGGAAAAGCATGGTCGTGCGGTTCTCGAACACCACGGTGACGAGGGGGCCGATCGGGACACGTCGAAGCTTCTTCAGGGCGCTGACCTGGCGGCGAAACTCCTCACGGCGGCGTTCGTAGGCGCGAAGGTCCGCGATGTCCTCGAGCGTGAGCTTGCCTGGCGGCGACGAGCCGCTTGGTGCCGGCTCGTTCCGGTCGTTCGTCACTCCGAGAGCGACTCGAGGCCCTTCGTGAAGCGCCCGGCGTGGCTCTTCTCTGCCCGGGCCAGCGTCTCGAGCCACTCGGCGACGTCCTCGAAGCCCTCGTCACGCGCCGTGCGAGCAAAGCCCGGGTACATCTCGGTGTACTCGTAGGTCTCGCCGGCAATGGCCGAGCGAAGGTTGTCCGCCGTGCTGCCGACCGGCTCCCCGGTCACCGGATCGCCGACGGCCTTGAGGAAGTCGAAGTGCCCGAAGGCGTGGCCCGTCTCGCCCTCGGCCACGGAACGGAAGAGGGCAGCCACGTCGGGCTGTCCTTCGATGTCAGCCGCCTGGGCGAAGTAAAGGTAACGACGGTTGGCCTGGCTCTCGCCGGCGAACGCCACTTTCAGGTTTGCTTCTGTCTGGCTGTTCGCGAGTTCAGGCACGATGCCCTCCTGGGTGTATCGATCAATAGTGAATCCAACGTTGGTTTGATTCTAATCAAGTCGACCGAGCGTGCATCCGAGCCGGGAGCGACTCCGTAGCGCTCGGATACCGGCCGCGACCTCCGTATGGCAGGCTTGCGATCGATCATGACCCGGCCTCTCACGACCTTCGACCGCGGCGTCGCCCTCGAGCGCATGCGCTCCGAGGAGTTCGACGTCCTCGTCATCGGGGGCGGCATCACCGGGGCGGGGGTCGCCCTCGACGCCGCCGCTCGAGGCCTGCGGACGGCCCTCGTGGAGCGGACGGACTTCGCCTCGGGCACGTCGTCAAAGTCATCCAAGCTCGTGCACGGAGGATTGCGCTACCTGCAACAGAAGGAATTCGGCCTCGTCCACGAGAACCTCGTGGAGCGCCATCGCCTGCTGCGCAACGCTCCCCATCTCGTCGAGCCCCTCACCTTCCTCATCCCGTTGTTCGGCAAAGGGGGTGTCGTCGACAAGAGCATCGTCAAGGGCTACTCGGTGGCGTTGTGGCTCTATGACGTCGGCGGCGGCTGGCGGATCGGCAAACGCCACACGAAGGTCACCGCCGAGGAGATCTACGCCCACCTGCCGACGTTGAAGCAGGGCCGCGTCGTGGCCGGCTTCCTCTACTACGACGCCCGCGCCGACGATGCCCGCCTCACGCTCGCCCTCGTACGCACAGCGGTCCTCGAGCACGGGGCGGTCGCCGCCAACTATGCGGCCGTGACGGAGCTGTTGAAGGACACATCGGGTCGCATCAACGGCGCCCGCGTCGCCCCCGCCGGCTGGGACGGCCCTGAGGAGCCGTTCGACCTGCGTGCGCGAGTCGTCGTGAACGCCACGGGCGTCTGGGCCGACGACGTGCGCTCCCTCGACGGCGAGACGAACGAGCGTGAGCTGCGCCCGGCCAAGGGCATCCACCTGACCGTGCCGAGGTCGAAGCTGCCGTGCGACGTGGCTGCCATCGTGCCGGTTGCGGCGGACCGGCGCGCCATCTTCGTCATACCGTGGGGCGACTACACCTATCTCGGCACGACGGACACGGACTACACGGGCTCACTTGACGATCCCGAGGTATCGGAGGCCGACGTCGACTACTTGCTGGGGGCCGCCAACGCCGTCGTCACCGAGCCCCTCACGCGGGCAGACGTGACCGCAACGTGGGCAGGACTGCGGCCGCTTCTCGCCACGAGGGCCCACCACCGGGCGCCCAGCGAGCGAACCGCCGACCTCTCGCGGCGCCACCGGGTCATCGTGTCGCACGACGGCCTCGTCACCATCACCGGCGGCAAGCTGACGACCTACCGGAAGATGGCCGAGGACACGGTGGCTGCTGTCGGCAAGGTGCTCGGCGGCAAGCTGGCGTCCTCGGGCACGCGGCGATTGAGGCTGCGGGGCGCTGACGGTGCGGCCGGGCTCGCACGACCCGGGGCGGCTGCGTCCCTCGGCGTCGACGACGGCGTCTTGGCGACTCTCGTGCCTCGCTATGGCGGCGAGGCGCCGGCAGTGGCGAGCCTCGTCACCCAGCACGGTGAGCTCGGTCGGCCGCTCGTTCCGGGCCTGCCCTATCTGGCCGCGGAAGCCGTCTACGCCGTCCGCTACGAGATGGCACAGCGGCTCGACGACGTCCTCGCCCGCCGCACGCGTGCCCTCTTGCTCGACGCTGCCGCCTGCCGCCGGGCTGGAGCCGACGTGGCCCGGCTCATGGCGGACGAGCTCGGATGGGATGACGACCGCCTCGCCGTCGAGATCGCTCTGCTCGACGACCTCGTGAAGCGTGAGCTGGCGGCCGTCACTGGGCCGTCCGCGGCGCCCGACGGGCTCGCCGCTGATCATCCGGATCCCGCCGCGCCGCCGCCCCCCTCGGGTCACAGCGACGACTCGGCCCTCGAGGTCGGGGCATGAAGGCGGGCAGGGCGACACCGCCCCTCGAGCTCGCCGGCGGCGCCGCCGGAGCCCACGAGCATTTCGGCGGACGACGCGCCGAGGTGAGCCTGGAGTGGCTGCAGCGCCTGCGCAGCGTGTGCGCCGTGGTGGACACCTCGCCTGCGGGCACCGCCGAGGCGGGCCGGGACTGGTGGCCGCTCACGCTCCGCTGGGCGCTGCAGGGAGAGACGCCCGCTCGTCCCGCCGCCGTCGCACGGCCGGTGAGCACGGCCGAGGTGGCCGCCGTCGTCAAGCTGTGCGCAGAGTCGGGCATCCCCCTCACCGCAGCCGGCGGGCGCAGCGGTGTGTGCGGCGGCTCCATCCCCGTCTTTGGCGGGGTCGCCCTCGATACGTGCGGGCTCGTCGGGATCCTGAGCGTCGACAACGACTCACTCCTCGTCGACGTCGCGGCGGGAACCTTCGGTCCCGACCTCGAGACGGAGCTGCAAGGCAACCACGGCCTCACGATCGGCCACTGGCCGCAGTCCATCGACCTCGCCACCGTGGGGGGCTGGATCGCCTGCCGGGGTGCGGGCCAGTACTCCACCCGCTACGGCAAGATCGAGGACATCGTCGCCGGTCTCGAGGTCGTGCTCGCCAGTGGCGAGGTCGTCCGCACCGGCGCCATGGCCGGCGCCGGCCCGCGTTCCGCCATGGGATCCGATCTCACCCAGCTGTTCGTCGGGAGCGAGGGCACGTTCGGCATCATCACCGCCGCCCGCCTGCGCGCCCATCCCGCACCCCCGGCTGAGCGCCGCGTTGCGTACGGGTTCCCGAGCTTCACCGCCGGGCTGGACGCCTTGCGCCGCACCCTGCGGCGGGGGGCGACGCCCGCCGTCGTGCGCCTCTACGACGAAGGGGAGTCCCGTCGCAGCTTCGAGGCGGCGACGAACCTTCTCATCGCCCTCGACGAGGGCGATGAGAAGGTCATCGGAGCCGCCATGTCAGTCCTCACCGAGGAGTGCGACGCCGCCGGCGCCGAGCGCCTCGACGATGGACTCGTGCAACGTTGGCTCGGGCACCGAAACGACGTCTCCGCCCTCGCCGCCGTCACCGAGGCGGGCATCGTGGTCGACACCATCGAGATCTCGGCACCGTGGACGGCCCTGCCCGCCATCTACGCCGACGCCGTCGCGGCGCTGAAGGCGATCGAAGGTTGCCTGGCCGCCACGGCTCATGAGTCTCACGCCTATCCGGACGGGGCGTGCCTCTACTTCACCTTCGCCGGGCGGCAGCCGTCCGCTGAGGCAGCCTCGCCCCCTCCGGAGACCGTCTCCGACCTCATCGGGACGCAGGCGTCGCTCGACGACCGATGGGCGGAGGCCTTCTATCGGGCCGCCTGGGCGGCCGTGCTGACGGCCACGCGGTCACACGGTGGCTCGATCTCCCATCATCACGGCATCGGGCTCGTCCGTGCTGGCTACCTTGCCGATGCCCTCGGCAGCGGCTACGGCGTGCTCGAGTCCCTGAAGCGGGCACTCGATCCGAACGGTGTCCTCAACCCGGGCAAGCTCGGATTCGAGTCCGCATTCGGTGCGGCCCCATGGCCGCCAGCTTCGGTCGGTTCGGCCGGTAGTCCTCAGCCTGTCGGGGGGGTGTCACCGTCGTGAGCGTTCTCGTCGTCGACGTCGGGACGTCCGGCGTGCGCGCCGCCGTCGTGCGAAGTGACGCCAGCGTCACCCACGTGCATCACCGCGAGGTGTTGCCGACCTCGCCGGCGCAGGGCTTCGTCGAATTCGACGCCGGCGTCATGGCCGGCGCCGTCCTCGAAGTCGCCCGAGCCGCCCTGGCGGCCGGCGGGCCTGTCGATGCTGTCGGAATCGCCAACCAGCGTGCCTCGACCATCGTCTGGGACCGCGCCACCGGCGAGGCGGTGGCGCCGGGCATCGGCTGGCAGGATCTCCGAACCGTCGGCATGTGCCTGATGCTGCGGGCGAACGACATCCGGCTCGCCCCGAACCAGTCAGCCACGAAGCTCGCCATGCTCCTCGATCTCGCCGATCCCG